>Ga0315281_10003723_pt1 | contig 22282 bp, 19 predicted proteins | sample YL17G07_0_MG_FD_204540 | JGI IMG/M metagenome (GOLD analysis project Ga0315281, IMG submission 204540) | Sediment microbial communities from Yellowstone Lake, YNP, Wyoming, USA - YL17G07_0 | ecosystem: Environmental > Aquatic > Freshwater > Lake > Sediment | place: USA: Wyoming | collected... | reverse complement strand
GTACGCTACTCATGCCTGCATTCTCACTTCTGTCCGCTCCAGTCGCCCTTACGATCGACCTTCACCGCTGACAGAACGCTCCCCTACTGCCCCAACATAAAGTTGAGACCCATGGCTTCGGTACTATGCTTAGCCCCGTTAAGTTTTCCGCGCGAAATCACTAGACCAGTAAGCTGTTACGCACTTTTTAAAGGGTGGCTGCTTCTAAGCCAACCTCCTGGTTGTTTAAGTAACTTCACCTCGTTTCCCACTTAGCATAGATTTGAGGACCTTAGCCGATGGTCTGGGCTGTTTCCCTTTCGACCCCGAAACTCATCTCCCGGAGTCCGACTGCCATGCTATGGAGTACTGGCATTCCGAGTTTGATTGGGTTCAGTAAGCTGTAAGCCCCTTAGCCCATTCAGTGCTGTACCTCCAGTACTAAACGCATGACGCTAGCCCTAAAGCTATTTCGGGGAGAACCAGCTATCTCCAAGTTCGATTGGCATATCACCTCTACCCACAGGTCATCTCCTAACTTTGCAACGTTAGTGAGTTCGGGCCTCCACGAGCGTTTAGACTCGCTTCACCCTGCCCATGGGTAGCTCACTTGGTTTCGGGCCTAATCCCAGCGACTATACGCCCTATTAAGACTCGCTTTCGCTACGGCTTCGGGTGTTACTCCCTTAACCTCGCCACTGAGATTAACTCGCAGGCTCATTCTCCAAGAGGCACGCTGTCAGGCATGACAAGGAACGTCCCTATTGCTAGGGGGCTCAACTTGCCGTAGCCCTCCAACTGCTTGTAAGCTTATGGTTTCAGGTTCTATTTCACTCCCCTAACAGGGGGACTTTTCACCTTTCCCTCACGGTACTTGTTCACTATCGGTCGTCAAGCGTATTTAGCCTTAGAGAGTGGACTCCCTAGATTCCCGCCGGATTAGCGTGCCCGGCGGTACTCAGGAACACGGCGGAAGACAATCAATTTTCGCATACGGGGCTATTACCCTCTTTGGCAGGCTGTCCCACACCTTTCCGCTAACTGATCGTTTTGTAACTTCCGTATTGCCGGTCCTACAACCCCGAATCTGCAAGCAGACTCGGTTTGGGCTGTTCCCCGTTCGCTCGCCACTACTAGGGGAATTATTTCTTTTCCTCTGGGTACTTAGATGTTTCAGTTCCCCAGGTTCCCTTCCGCCGGTCTATATATTCAACCGGGGATACCGTTGGTTCGCAACGGTTGGTTTCCCTATTCGGAGATCCTCGGATCGACGCCTGTACACGGCTCCTCGAGGCTTATCGCAGTGTCCCACGTCCTTCATCGGCGCTTGACGCCAAGGCATTCACCATAAGCTCTTAATAGCTTCTCCACGTGATACGGAGAAGTTGATACTTTTCATATTACTTTTTGATAAATTTTACTTTATCGGCTTTACATCAATTGCTATTCAGTTTTTAAGGTGCAATCGCCGTTTGACCGGCGACCGACGCTCTCGAAATCTTCAAGGGCGTCGGTCGCCCTTCAATTCAACTTGCTGATTGAGACGCAAAGAGACCCAGCATTCACCGCCGGGTCTCTAAACTAACCCTTGCTTGCGGTGGCTTTCTCTAACTTACTGTCTGCTTTCCGTAAAACAATTTTTTTGTCGCTCCGTAATTACATACGTCGTTCAGTGGAGATGGCGGGATTTGAACCCGCGACCTTCGCGTTGCAAACGCGCTGCTCTCCCACTGAGCTACATCCCCAGGGCTTACTGGGAGTGGGCTTGACAGGATTCGAACCTGTGACCCCTGCGTTATCAGCACAGTGCTCTAACCAACTGAGCTACAAGCCCGGGATTTATCCTTAACAACTGAGGAGTGATAGGAAATTTGTCTTTTGTTTCGCCAGCGCCCAAACTCACCGTGTGGGCTTGGTACATTTGAGTAGAGCGCGTTTCCTTAGAAATTTGCTCAAGAACTCTAGAAAGGAGGTGATCCAGGCGCACCTTCCGGTACACCTACCTTGTTCATGTCGTTCCCTATGTCGCCATAAGGCATGGACTATATCTTCATCCTCTTGCCCAGAGGAGTCAGCGTTTAGTCTCTGAGGGGTCATAAATATCCATTCAGGATGGATAAACAGCGGACTTCCCTGCTGATTTTCCGCTTCACTTGTGGATTTTCACTGCCGTTCTCTTTTTTTCACCTGCGAGATTGGCGAGTACCGACAAGATACTTGCGGGGGTTCCAGCATACAGCTGAATTTTTACATCATCGTTACCGATGAGAGTCGCAACAAATTCACGACTTCGTCCTAGTCACCAGCGCCACCTTCGACAGCGCCCTCCTTGCGGTTAGGCTACCGGCTTCAGGTGTCACCAACTCCCATGACGTGACGGGCGGTGTGTACAAGGCCCGAGAACGTATTCAACGCACTATAGCTGACGCGCGTTTACTAGCAACTCCGGCTTCACGCAGGCGAGTTGCAGCCTGCGATCTGAACTGAGGACAGCTTTGGGGGATTGGCTCCATCTCGCGACTTAGCAACCCATTGTACTGCCCATTGTAGCGTGTGTGTAGCCCCGGACATAAAGGCCATGCGGACTTGACGTCATCCCCACCTTCCTCCGGCTTGATACCGGCGGTCCTGTATGACACATGTAACATACAGCGAGGGTTGCGCTCGTTAGCGGACTTAACCGAACATCTCACGACACGAGCTGACGACAGCCATGCAACACCTGTGCAAGCTCCCTTGCGGGTCGTTCACCTTTCGGATCACTACCACTTGCATGTCAAACCCGGGTAAGGTTCTTCGTGTAGCATCGAATTAAACCACACGCTCCGCTGCTTGTGCGGGCCCCCGTCAATTCCTTTGAGTTTTAATCTTGCGATCGTAGTCCCCAGGCGGTAAACTTATCGCGTTAGCTGCGGCACCGACGGGGTTTAATCCGCCGACGCCAAGTTTACATCGTTTACGGCTAGGATTACCGGGGTCTCTAATCCCGTTTACTACCCTAGCTTTCGCGTCTGAGCGTCAGAAATGATCCAGAAGATCGCTTTCGCCACTGGTGTTCCTCCCGATATCTACGCATTTCACCACTACACCGGGAATTCCATCTTCCTCTATCACTCTCAAGTCCGGTAGTATTGAACGACCTCTCCCAGTTAAGCCGGGAGATTTCACGCCCAACTTACCGAACCGCCTGCACGCGCTTTACGCCCAGTGAATCCGGATAACGCTTGCCTCCTACGTTTTACCGCGGCTGCTGGCACGTAGTTAGCCGAGACTTATTCCTGAGGTACTGTCCTTGCTCATCCCTCAGAAAAGCGCTTTACGACCCGAGGGCCTTCATCGCGCACGCGGCGTTGCTGCATCAGGCTTTCGCCCATTGTGCAATATTCCCTACTGCTGCCACCCGTAGGTGTATGGACCGTGTTTCAGTTCCATTGTGGGGGGTCACCCTCTCAGGTCCCCTACCCGTCGTCGCCTTGGTGAGCCGTTACCTCGCCAACTAGCTGATGGGACGCAGGTCCCTCCCAAAGCGGATTACTCCTTTAGTTGTCGGTTTCTAAATCCGAGAACCACATGCGGTATTAGCAGTCCTTTCGGACTGTTATCCCACACTTTGGGGCAGGTCACCAACGCGTTACTCACCCGTTCGCCACTAGGACATTTTCGTATTACTACAAAAATACCTCGTTCGACTTGCATGTATTAGGCACGCCGCCAGCGTTCATCCTGAGCCAGGATCAAACTCTCCGCAAAAAACATCGCTCTTGCGAGCGTAAAAGTTACGGAATTTACTGGTTGACAAAAAATGTTATTTCCTATCACTCTTCAGTTGTTAAGGTGCTGCCGTTTGAGCAAACGATTTCCGCTTGCCCGCGCCGTCTTCCAATGTCTTTTAGGGACAAAAAGACCGACGCGCTCTTGCGGCGTCGGCTCGTCAGACTGCAAAACTTACTTGTCTTGTGTCTCTGACGCGAGACGGTCACTCAGTTGTAATGGATTTGTCATGGAAGACGAAATCTTTCTGTGTTTGTACTGGCGAAGGAAGATTATATGCGTTTATGATTATTTGTCAATAGCAAAAAGACATTTGAACCTTAAAATATCGCGAAGATTTATCGCTTCTTGCTCTTAACTGCAAGTTGATTCGCGCGCGCAAAATATTTTTTTACGCTCAAAAAAGCTACATCTCCTGTCTTCCAGATAACGCGCGCAACAAAGTGTTTTGATCCGCGTATTCCAAATCGCCGCCGACGGGCAACCCGCGCGCAAGCCGCGTGACTTTAACGTCCATCGGCTCTAGTTGCTGACGAAGATACAACGCCGTCGCGTCGCCTTCCATGCTGGGATTGGTGGCGAGGATAATTTCTTTCACGCCGCCATTCGCAACGCGCGCGACGAGTTGTTTGATTTTTAAATCATCGGGACCAATCCCCTCGATGGGAGATAACACGCCTTGCAAGACGTGATACTTGCCATGAAATCCGCCCGTGCGTTCCAGCGCCAACACGTCGAGCGATTCTTCGACGACGCAAATCAGCGTCGCATCGCGCTTGGTTGACTCGCACACTTCGCACAGCGGATTGCCCGCTTCGGTGATATTGAAACATTCCTCGCAAAACGCCGTGTTGATTTTAAGATTCGCCAACGCCACCGATAAATCCTGCGCCACGTCTTCGGAGGCGCGCAACAAATAGAACGCCAGCCGCGACGCGGATTTGGGTCCTATACCGGGCAAGCGTTCTAGCGCGGTGATGAGGGATTGGATGGAGGCGGGGAGAAGCATGGGGGGAATTGGTGATTAGTAAATGGTAATTGGGGCTTGCAAACGAATCTCCAATTACCATTTACCAATTACTAAAACGGAAGTCCGCCCGCCAGCGGACCCATCAACTTCTCTTGCAAAGCGCGGGCTTCGTCGAGCGCCATGTTGACGGCGGATAGCACCATGTCTTGCAACATTTCCGCGTCAGCGTCTTTGAGAAAGTCGGGGGAGATTTCAACGGACTTGCATTTTTGGTCGCCCGTCATCACGACTTTAATTGCGCCGCCACCTGCGGTGGCGGTGACAATTTCATCCGCAAGTTTAGACCGCGCGACTTCCATTTGCTTTTGCACCTGCTGAAGCTTCTGCACCATACCTGCTTGTTGCCCGCCTCCGCCCATTGCGGGTCCGCGGTTAAATCCTTTTGCCATTTTTTTAAATCTCCTGTTATAAAGTTAAAAGTTTAAGGTCAAAGGTCGAAAGTCAAAGGTCGCGCATAACAACTGCCTGATTTTCAATTTTCAACCTTTGGTTTAATCCACATCCACCACTTCCCCGTCGCGTGAAGCGCGGCGGGATTTTTTGTTTTACATCTTTTTGACGTACTTCACGCCTTCAACATTTTCAAAATCGGCGTCTTGCGTCCAAAGAGTTGCGTTAAAAGCGCGGGCAGTTGCAAGAATAATGCTGTCCGCCATTGGTAACTTTAAGTCGCCTGAAAGTTTTGCCGCCGTCAGCGCTAACGTCGCATCCAGCGGAATAACGCGCCCTTGCATCATGGCGGTTGCGGCTTCCATTGCAAATTGTTCGCCGCGTTGTAGGCGCATCTTTTTGAATACCTCAAACAGGCTGATGGCGGGGACAATCAATTCGTCAGTCTTCTCAATGGCGGACGTAAAGAAGTCGGCATTCTCACCGTCCGCAAAGTATTCAAGCCACCCCGACGAATCGACGACATTCATACTCTGTCCCCTTCGCGCTCGATGACTGTGTTAATGCCTTTGGCAAAACCGCGCATGGACTTAATCGGCTTGACGGGGATAAGTTCAATGCGTCCGTCATAAATTAGCACTTGAATTTTTTGCCCCGCGCGAATTCCAAGCGATTGGCGGGCGTGAGGCGGCAAAACAATATGAAATTTAGGCGAAACAGTTACAACGTCCATAAAGCCTCCTAATTTTTCGGATTATAGCATTTCCCGAATTACTAATTACCCAATTACCAACCACCTCAATCCACATCCACCACTTCCCCGCCGTGCTGAATTGCGGTGGCAACCATGCCGTCTTGCGGGACGTTGGCGGGGATTTTGCCTTTGGCGTTGGTGACGATGCAACGAATATTTAGTTTTACGCCGAGCGCGTCGAGCAACGCTTTTTGCGTGGCTTCGAGTTGGTCGGGTTTGTTCATTTTGTCTACGAGGACGTCGCTGGCGAAACCGAGAATGAGCGCGTCGCCTTGCACGTCAATCATTTTGACGGAGTTCAGCAACGCGGATAAATTTGCTTGCGTTCTCGGCAACGACGCGGCGATTTGCTTCCACGCTTTGATGACCGAGCCAGAGTCTATCACTGGCTTATCGGACGGGACGACGCTCTTAACTTCAAGGGGCGATTCTTTTTGAGGAACAGGAGCAACCTTGACCGTCGGAGCGGGACGCGGCGCGGCGGCGGGCGCTGACTCCGCTGGGGCTTCCATCACCTCCGCGAGGGCGAGTTCCAAACTCAGGGACGGCTGCCAGCCGCCGCGCAAATCAACAGCCGCGTTGTTGAAAATTTTCATCATCCGCAAAACATCGGCGGTGGAAAATGATTTCGCGTGCGCGTCCATTTGTTGCTTGACGTCGCGCGTGGCTTCGACTTGGTCAATGTTGCCCATTTGAATCAGCATGAGACCGCGCACATACTCGACAATTTGCCGCGCAAGCGAGCGCGGGTCGGCGCCCGAGTCGAGGGCGCGATGAATCGTTTCCAGCCCATACGCGGGATGACGGTCAAGAACGGACGCGATAACGTCGAGAACGGTTTTGCTGGTGGCGGTGCCGAGAACGTTTTGCGCGAGGGCAAGCGTGATGTTCGCGCCCGTCGAAGCGAGTTGGTCGAGAAGCGATTGCGCGTCGCGCATGCCGCCCGCCGATTGACGGGCGATGAGCGTGAGGGCTTCGTCGTCGGCAGAGAGATTTTCGGCGGCGACAATTTGTTTTAAGTTGGCGACGATTTCATCCACTGGCACGCGCCGAAATTCATGGCGTTGGCAACGCGACAAAACGGTGGCGGGGATTTTATGAATTTCGGTGGTCGCTAAAATAAAAATAGCGTGCGGCGGCGGCTCTTCAAGCGTTTTGAGAAGCGCGTTGAAAGCGGCGGTGGATAACATGTGTACCTCGTCAATGAGGTGTATCTTATATTTGCCCTGCGACGGCGAGAAATTAATTTTGTCGCGCAAGTCGCGGACATCGTCCACGCCGTTGTTGGAGGCGGCGTCAATTTCGAGCAAATCCATAAACCGATTTTCGTTGACGGCTTTGCAGTTTTCGCAAGTGTTGTCGGGGCGTTGCGCGGGGTCTTCGTTAAGACAATTAACCGCCTTCGCAAGCAAACGCGCAACGGTGGTCTTGCCCGTTCCGCGCGGACCCGCGAAAAGATACGCATGACCAACGCGGTCTGCTTTGATGGAGTTGGTCAGCGTTTGGACGACGTGGTCTTGTCCAATTACGGCGTCCCATCCTTTGGGGCGGTATTTTCGGTAGAGGGCTTGGGTCATGGGGTTGGGTTGAAGGTTACAGGTTGAAGGTTGAAGGTTGAAAGTCGAAGGTCGAATGTCGAACCTTAAACATTAAACCTTCAACCTTAAACTTTCTACGGCACACGATAAACGGCGCGGAGATTTCCTTGCGAGTCAAATAGGCGGGCGTTTTCGCCTGAGTTCCAGACGGATTCGCCGATGCCCCAGTATAAATCAATGACGGAGTCCGTGCCTGCAACGGTGTGAACTTGCACGGCGCCGTTGGGATACAAGGTCAGTTTTGGGAAGGTGAAGATGTTGCCGTTTTCGTCTTTGAGTTGCCACGCGGCTAAATCGAGTTGACCGTCGCCTTCAAATTTGACGACGACAATTTCAGAGGTCAATGTCCCCGCGCCGACGACACTGCTGATTTTTACGGGGACGTCGGTTTTCAAGTCGGAGTTTGCGGCGGATGTGGATTTTCCGCTCGCGGGCGCGGATTGCGCGACAGCGGGCAGGCTGGCGCGATAGTTGCGGTCATACCAAAAGAGAATCCCGCCCGTCACGGTTGCGGAGATGAAGACGTTGAGCAGGAGGTAGTAGACGAGTTTGCGGCGTTCCATTTATTTAGTCGCATCTAAATGCAAAACTTTTTGGGCAAGCAATTCTTTATCAAGAGACGGCATGACGCATTCCTTCTATCTTCCATGCAAGTCGGTTTTTCATATCTTGCCTGAATTTAGCCGTGTCCCAATAATAACGAGTCGCATAAGACCGCCAATTTTCCCAAACATGCGGCTTGCTTTCAAATAAAATTTTTCCTTCGTTGGCGACGCGATACCCAAACAGCGGAGCGGGATGATTCAATATCGCCAAATCAATTTCCGCTTGAAATAACTTCGATAACTCCAACCATAACTTCAAACGCCGATTAAACGTAATCGGGCGCTCCGTATACACGCCGACGTCAATGTCGCTTTCGGGGTGAGTTTTTCCGCGCGCTACCGAGCCAAACAAAACGATCATCCGCAAGCCGTATTTCTTGGCAATCGGTTGCAATTGTTTTTTTGTGGGAAGCGCGGGGGATTTTGTCGCCATAAGCAAATTATACATCACGCTTCATCAGCAACGCCACCCAATCCCCCTTTTGACGTTTATCGCTCAATCGCAAACCTTGCGCTTCTCCCGCCGCGATTACGGATTCGGTTTGATGATCCAAAATGCCACTTAAGATAATTTCTCCGTCGCCTTCGATTAAATCCGCGAGACCCGCGTCAAACAAACGGACAAGCACAGGCGCGAGGATATTTGCGACGACCAGCGGCGCAGACTTAATCTCGAAGTCTCCGCGCAAAACCTCGTTTACAGATCCCTGCCCCAAAATCAACTCATCGCCAATCTCGTTTATATCCGCGTTCTCGCGCGAGTTTTTAACGGACTCGATATCAATATCCACGCCGAGAACTTTTTCCGCGCCGAGTTTTATCGCGGCGATGGAGAGGATGCCGGAACCGCAACCAATGTCAATGCAAGAAAGAGGAAAGAAGAAAGATTCTTTCCTCTTTCTTCTTTCCTTGCCCGCTTGCTCCATCAACGCTAAACATAATTGCGTCGTGGGATGCGTGCCGGTGCCGAATGCCATGCCGGGGTCTATCTTGATGGGGATGCGATTCGGGTCGGGAGACTCAAGCCACGCGGGGAGAATCAGCAAACGCTCGCCGATGAGAATCGGTTGGTAGTGTTGCTTCCACGCTTCCATCCAATTTTGGTCGGCGATTTGCGTGTAAGTCGGAGTCGGCAGAGGCTGAATCATCCCCAAGTAAAACAGCGACTCTTCAAGTTTGTGGCGCGTCTCTTCGAGTTGATCGTTGACTTCCAAATAAGCGCGGACGGTGATGGGTCCCGACGCTGTGCCTGCATCTTCATCGTCAAGAAACTTAACGCCTTGTTCGGTCATCACGCCGTTGGGCGCGAAACGCGCAAAGACGTCGGCGACGGATTCGGCGAGTTCGCCGTTTACGGTGAGAGAAACTTCAAGCCAGTTCATGGGAGGTATCCAGTCTAATAAATTAAAACGTCAGATTGTGAAATCTGACGTTTTGAGAATAACGGTAATTATAAAGCTACTATTCGACGGGGTAGCCTTTTCTGCGCCATTCGCTTAATCCGCCTCTGACGCTGGTCGCATTGAAGCCCGCGTTCGATAAAATATCGCGTCCCTGTTGGCTGCGATTGCCCGAGCGACAAATGACGACAATATCTTTGCCTTTTGGCAATTCGCTGATTCTAGCAGGCAATTGATCCAACGGAATGAGCGTCGTGTTGGGCGCGTGATACTCGTCCCATTCTTGTTGCGTGCGCACGTCTAAAACAAAGCCGCCGTTCTGATACATTTGATAGGCTTCTTCCACGCTGATTTCGGTCGCTAATCCGTTGCTGTTTTTTCCGCCGCTTCCTCCTACGGCAATCAGATAAACTACAAATGCAATGACCGCCACCGTTATTAATTGCGCGACGGGTTGACGCATAAGAGCGGAAAATCCGCTAGCGGCATTATTATTTTTATTTTTTCTTTTAGACATTTTTCCTCGCAAAATTTTAATCTTCGCGTCATAGACGCTTATCTGCGAGTTGATCTTACATTTCAAACCAACGGTCAGTTTTTGTTGGCGCGATAGAATTTAATTTGGACTTTTTCAAGCGTGACCAAACCCGATTGAATATGCTCGTCAATGGCGTCGAGAAATTTTTCGAGTTTGTCTTTGACGTCGACAATTTCAATCACAAAGGGCAAGTCTTCGGAGAGACTCTCGATTTTGAAGGCGTGAATGGAGCGCGTGTTCGCGCCGAATCCCATGATGGCGCGAATAACCGTCGCGCCCGCAAGTTCATGCTGGCGGGCTTGAAAAACGATCCACTCATATAGCGGTTTGCCATCTTTGTCTTTGTCGGCTTCGCCGATAAAAATGCGAAGCAAATATCCTTCTTCTGGTAATTGCATATTATCTCCAAAATCGCCCTCACCCTAACCCTCTCCCAAAGGGAGAGGGGAACATAGACTCCCTTCCCCCTTGGCACAGCCCCCTGCGGGTGGGGGAAGGGCTGGGGATGGGGGAAGGTTTTATTTCCAAATCAAATATGAAACAGTTCTGCCAAGCCACACGGCAAACAAACCTAGAATCACATTCGCGCCGACATTTGCCAGCGCGTTCAACATTTGACTGTCGCGGACGAGGTTGAGCGTTTCATTTCCAAAAGATGAAAACGTCGTGAAGCCGCCGAGAAATCCCGTGAACACAAACAAACGCGACTCGCTCGTAAACACGCCGCGCCCTTCCGCAAGCTGAGCGAGAAAGCCGATGATAAAACAGCCAATCACATTAACCGCCAATGTGCCAAACGGAAAGTCAATGCTTTTCGAGATTTGCTGAACGTATCCGCTGGCGAGGTAGCGCATGACCGAGCCGATAAATCCGCCGACGCCGACGAGGAGGAGGTTAGTCATTGGGTAAATGGTAATTGGTAAATTGGCGGATAAACGCTTTTTCCGCGAGGAGCATTTTAGGTAAGTCGTCAACGGCGAAATATTTTATCTCTGAAACTTCAAACGACGGCTTGAAGTCGCCGCTGATAATTTTACACAGATAAATGATTGTGACGTAACGGGCTTCTTGCGCGTTGACAACGGTTAGCAGTTTTTCAACTTTTATCCGCATCCCCGTCTCTTCAAAAAACTCGCGGACAATTGCTTCGGCAGGCTTCTCGCGGAATTCAAGTCCGCCTGCGGGAAGTCCCCATTGAAATTTTCGATAAGTATGCTTGAATAAAAGAACGCGCCCTTGCGCGTCAAAAATCAGCGCCGCCACCCCCGCCCCAAATCGCGGACGAAGTTTTGAAGCGAGGACATGCAATCCCATCGGCATTAGTCGCCATAAGCGCGGGAGGAATTTCAAGGTTTCCACATTCTGAGACTATTCGCCATGTGTTGAAAATACTCATATCTCTGACTTATCATTTCTGAATAATTAAAAGATACGCCCGTTGGCAATTTTTCAGTCACAAAAACCCATATTTCAACCGCGATCTGGTTTTCCTCATTGTATTGAAAGGCGTGAATGTTAGCGCCTGAAGATTGCAAGTTGATTGAAATAAACTCTGCACCCTGAAATTCGCTATTGGCAACCACGCTTTCCCACACAATGCTTTCAGGAGAGCGCCAAGAACGCGGGTTTTTCGTCTCTTTTTCACTCGCAGGGATATTCCAAAAAAGAACTTTCACAACGCAAGCGTCCCATGATTCAGACATCCCCGCGGTTGGCATAAAGTAAACAAAGTTATTCTCAGCTTGCGCTGTTTGCAAATTATAGACGCTGGGATATTCTAAATAAACGCCGTTATGCACATAATACGCCCACTTTCCATCAGAATCGGGAATCAAATTTTTCTCTACAACAATATCAGGAGACCAATTGGAATTGATAAAATCCAAAGCCTCGATCATTGTCATTCCAACAAAAGCGTCAAGAGGAAAACGCTGTTGTTCTCTGCGAATGTCTTCGCTAAACGCGGGACTTCCTACCGAAGCAAACCAATCCAACTCCGCCTTTAAACTTTCCACATGTTCGGAGGTGATATACGCCTTATCCCCGTCCCCATTCAATAAAGCCTCTAATTCAGGAATAAACAAACGAGTCACGCGCCAAAAATTATTATCGCGTTCAGGGTAACTCTGCGCAATTCGCATTAATTCGTCGTTATGTTTCCAAAATAAAGACTCGTAATACTGCCCCGCTGGCGTTTTTTGCATAATTTCAGTTTCCACGCGGTACAAAACTACAATCGCATGAGCGTTGCCAAACGCCGCGCGAACAGAATTGTTTTGCATCAAGAGCAAGGCGGACAAAACGCATAACCCCATTATCAACGCAAACCAACGAAAACGTTTGAGTTTCATCTTTATCTCCTTGTTGCTAAAGCCAATCAGCCGCTTCGCTGATTATAAATGCAAACGGGCAGACCATCCCCCGTCCGCCCGCCCAATTCCAAATTTACCAATCCCCCCCATCACCCCCCAAACGCGTCATTCAACCAATCCAAAAATCCCTTCTCCTGCGGCTTGACCGACGTTCCCAAACTCTCCGCGAGTTTCTCGAAGAGTTCGCGTTGCTCCTTCGTCAACTTCGACGGGATAGCGACGTTGACCATCACGATCTGTTCGCCGCGTTGATTTTTATTGCGGACATGCGGAACGCCCTTGCCTCGCATGTGAAAAATTTTTCCGGGTTGTGTGCCGGCGGGGATTTTTAACGTCTCATCGCCGTCCAGCGTCGGGACTTGCGCATCCGCGCCCAACACAGCTTGCGCCACATTAATATCAAGGTTGAGCAAAATATCGTTATCGCGGCGTTTGAAAAATTGATGCGGCTTAACGTCCAGCACAACAAATAAGCTTCCGTTCGGTCCGCCCAACGCGCCCGGTCCGCCCTCCCCCGCCAAACGGATTTGCGTATCAACATCCACGCCGCCGGGGATTTGCACTTTCTTCCTGACGTTCTTGCGCTCCAAACCGTTGCCGCGACAAGACTTGCACGGCGAGACAATCACTTGACCGCGCCCGCCGCAAGCGGGACAAGGCGCCGTCTGCACCATTTGCCCCAAAAACGTCTGGCGCACATGCCGCACTTCGCCATGCCCGTTGCAGGTTGAGCATTTTACCGGCGACGTGCCAGCTTCCGCGCCCGAACCTTTGCACACGGAACAAGTCTCTTCGCGTTGAAATTCGATTTCTTTTTCGACGCCAAAGACCGCCTCTTCAAACGTGAGCGTAACGTGCATTTGCAGGTCGCGTCCGCGGCGCGGCGCGTTGCGCGAGCCGCGTCCCGCCGAGAATCCAAACCCGCCGAGAATCTCCTCGAACAAATCGCCGAAGTCGGCGGAATAATCGTGATAACCGCCTCCGCCGCCCGCACCGCCGAGTCCCGCTTTGCCAAAGCGATCATAGCGCGCGCGCTTGTCGGCGTCCGAAAGCACGCCGTAAGCCTCGTTGATCTCTTTGAATTTCTCTTCGGCGTGTTCTTCCTTGCTCACGTCGGGATGATACTGCCGCGCAAGTTTACGGAACGCGGTTTTAAGTTCATCCTCGCTCGCGCCTTTTTCAACGCCTAAAATTTCGTAATAGTCTCGATTGCTCATAATTAGGTAATTGGCAATTGATAATTGATAATTTGGGGACGCCTAATTACTAATTACCAATTACTAACCTACTCCTTCACTTCGCCGTCCACCACATCGGGATCAGAACCCGCTTCGCCCGCCCCCGTAGCGGATTGCCCTTGCTGATACACAGCCGACCCGATTTGTTGAATCGCCTGCCCCAAAGCGTCCGTTGCGGATTTGATTTTATCCAAGTCTTCGCCCAGCGCCGCAGATTTTGCTTCCGCGATCTTGGCTTCGACGTCGCTCCGAACTTCGGCGGGAATTTTATCGCCAAATTCGCGCACCGCCTTCTCGCCCGCATAAGCCGTGTTATCCGCGTTGTTGCGCGCTTCGATTAAATCCTTGCGCTTGCGGTCTTCTTCCGCGTGAGCCGCCGCGTCTTGACGCATCTTCTCTACTTCGGCGTCGCTCAAACCAGAGGAAGCCGTAATCGTAATATGTTGCGAGCGCCCTGTCGCTTTATCCTTCGCGCTGACTTTGAGAATGCCGTTCGCGTCCACGTCGAAAGTCACTTCGATTTGCGGAACGCCGCGCGGCGACGGCGGAATGCCGTCCAAAATAAATTTGCCCAACGATTTGTTGTCGTTCGCCATCGAACGCTCGCCTTGCAAAACATGAATCTCAACCTGCGTTTGATTGTCGCTTGCGGTGGAAAACGACTGTGCGCGACGAGTCGGAATCGTTGTGTTGCGTTCAATTTGCGGCGTGGCGACTCCGCCCAAAGTTTCAATCGCGAGGGTCAGCGGCGTGACGTCCAGCAAAAGAATATCTTTGACCTCGCCGCCCAACACGCCCGCTTGAATCGCCGCGCCAATCGCAACGACCTCGTCGGGATTGACTCCCTTGTGCGGGTCTTTGCCAAAAAACGCGCGGACGCGGTCTTGAATGGCGGGCATGCGCGTCATTCCGCCGACGAGGATAATTTCGTGGATGTCGTCCGCTTTTAAATCCGCGTCAGCCAAAGCCTGCTTGACGGGAGCGATTGTTCGGTCAACGAGGTCGGCGGTGATTTGCTCCAACTTGGAGCGCGTCAGCGCGACGACCAAATGCTTGGGACCGCTCGCGTTCGCCGTCAAATACGGCAGGTTCACTTCCGTTTGCATCGTCGTCGAGAGTTCAATCTTCGCTTTTTCCGAAGCCTCTTTCAAACGTTGCAAAGCCTGACGGTCGTTGTTCAAATCAATGCCGTGTTCTTTTTTGAAAGCCTCGATAAGATAATCCATGATGCGCAAATCAAAATCGTCGCCGCCGAGAAACGTGTCGCCGCTGGTAGAGCGCACTTGAAAAACGCCATCGCCGACTTCCAAAATCGAAACGTCAAACGTACCGCCGCCCAAATCATAAACGACGATCACTTCGTTTTTCTTTTTATCCAAACCATAGGCGAGAGAAGAAGCCGTCGGCTCGTTGATGATGCGCAAAACTTCCAAACCCGCAATCTTGCCCGCGTCTTTCGTCGCGTTGCGTTGCGCGTCGTTGAAATACGCGGGGACGGTGATCACGGCTTGCGTAATCGGCTCGCCCAAATACGCTTCCGCGTCCGCTTTGATTTTCGCAAGAATCATCGCCGAAATTTCAGGCGGCGAATAATCTTTCCCGTCCAAGTGTACGCGGACGTCGCCGTTCGCGGCGGCGTTCACCGCATAAGGTACGCGCTTCTTGGTATGCTCCACTTGCGCGTCGTCCGCCTTGCGTCCCATAAAGCGCTTGACCGAAAAAATCGTGTTCTGCGCATTCGTAATAGCTTGATTGCGCGCCACGCGCCCGACCAAACGCTCGTGATTTTTATTCACCGCCACAACGGAAGGCACAAGCCGCTCGCCCTCCGCCGACGGAATCACAATCGGTTCGCCGCCCGACATCACCGCCGCGACGGAGTTCGTTGTTCCCAAATCAATGCCAATAATTTTGCCCATAAATTCCTCGTTTGAAAGTTTAAGGTTTAAGGTTTAAGGTTTTGACTTTCAACCTTAAACCTTAAACCTGCAACCGATTTTATTGCGCCACTCTCACCAACGCGGGTCGAATCACCCTCTCGCCCAACATGTATCCATTTTGCGCCACCGCAATCACATGCCCGCTTGCCACCTCGTCGCTCGACTCGTGCGTAATGGCTTCGTGGAAAGTCGGGTCAAACGCAACGCCTTGCGCTTCAATGCGTTTGACTCCTTCATTTTCCAATATGTTCTGCAACTTGCGCGCAATGAGCTCAATGCCGCTCGCCCAAGCGTCGTCCGCTGGGCGGTTTTGCAGAGCGCGTTCCAAATCGTCCAACGCGGGCAAAACTTTTTTAATGACGTCGCTTTTCATGCTGACGTAAGTCAATTCGTTGTCGCGCTCGATGCGCTTTTTATAATTTTGAAACTCCGCTTGCGACCTTGCCCACCCGTCTTTATATTCCGACGCTTTGGATTCAGCCTCCGCTAATTGAGATTGCAACGCTTCCATCTGGACTTTGAGTTGCTCGCCCTCCACAGACGTTTTCTCCGCTGTGGGTTGAGTGTCGTCAATTTCTTCGCGTTTATGTTTCTTTTTATCGGACATATTTCTCACTCTCGTTGTTAGGTAGTAGAGAGTAGTGAGTAGAAATAAAGCATCCAACGCCTATTCTATTCACTATGCTCTTTTCTCTATTTATCGGCTTTCATTCATCAAGTCGCTTAATAACCCGGCGACAAATTTTACGGTTGGAATCGTCTTCGCGTAAGACATTCGCATTGGGCCCAGCACGCCCAGCGTCCCCGTCGCCAAACCCGGCGCGCCATATCTGGCGATCACCATCGAACATTGACGAAGTTCCTCCCACTCGCCTTCGCCGCCGATTAACACTTGCAATCCGCCCACGCCGCTATTCGTCGAAGCGCGCGCGATGAGTTCTTGCAACGTGGAGCGTTCTTCAAATAAACGCAACGCCCACCGCGCTTCGTCGGACGATTCCGCAAACTCGGGTTCGCCCAAGACGTTGGCGATTCCGTCCGTATAAATTTCGCCCGAAGCGCTTTCAGACATGCGCTTCATATCTTGAATCAACAGCGCGATGACGTCTTGCTCAAGCGCGTCGGCGCGCGTTGCAAGGACGACGATGGCGTCGATGGACAGACCGACCAAAAGGGAATTCAGCCGCATAGCGGTTTGGCTCAGGCGGGTTTGCTCCACCGGTTCGGCTAAAGTCAAAATTTGTTGATTAACTTCGCCGCCGTCCATCACCATAATCATTAAGACTTGGCGTCCTTGCGTGGAGATCAATTCGATGTGTTTGAAACGAATCATTGCCGCATGCGGCGCCGTGACTAACGAGACGCCCTGCGATTGATGCGCCAAGACGGACGCGGCGAGCGTCATCCACTGGTCAATATCGGGGCGCGCCTGAAAGAATTGATGCGAAATGGTGTTTTTCACCGCCGTCGGCAGTTCGGCTTGTTGCATCATTTGAGCGACAAAAACGCGATAGCCCTCTTCGGCTGGCACACGCCCAGCGGAGGTGTGCGGTTGCCGCAGATAGCCCATCTCCGTCAGCGCGGACATTTCATTACGGACCGTGGCGGCGCTCAGGGTAAGATGGAAACGCTCCACCAGCCGCTGCGAACCAATCGGCTGAGCGGAATCAATGTACTCGCGGATGATGAGAAGCAGCAACGTCTTCTGGCGTTCGGTGAGATTGTTCATATTCATAATTCAGCGCCCTCGATGCGAGAGCGCCTGTTGAATGCGGAATAATAATAACAGTCGCTATGAGGGAAGTCAATAAGAGGAGTGTAAGAAAACGTTGCGCCTGATTGCGAGTCGTTTACAATATAATCGGCGCGTTGCGGAAGCGCGCTGGGCGCCCTCTAAACTGGAAGCGCCGTCGGCGGCGTATATCCCAACTTGGGCTTGAATTCGGAGAAATCGCTTTGAAAAAAACGTTGTTGTTCTTTATTGCCTTATCGCTCATCCTCGCTTGTGGGTTTGCGCCGTCGGATCTCGCGCCAGCCACAGACGCGCCGACGGCAAGCCCGACGCCTTCCCCCTCGCCAACGCCGATTGCGCCAACCTGGAATGATCGCTTTTTGGTAGACGCTCCATTCCATTCTATGTTCTCCAACGAAACCCCCAATGTTAAGCGACAAAAAATTTACGAAAGCGCCGTCGTTTTAAACGCCAATACGCGCTGGATCATAGACGTCCAAGTAGACAAACTGACGCAAGACGTCGGCGACGCCAGCTCGGGGGTTGTTTTGCTTGGATATAACAAAGACGGAAATATTCAAGCGTTGCATCTAGTTTACCAACGAGGCGTTTGGGCGCTCGGATATTCTCCCCATAATTCAAACAATCAGTTTATTTATTGGGAAACCTTTCAAGAGCTTAAATCCCCCGCCCAACGCTTTGAATTGTTGATTTCCGACGGCGGCGCAAATATCGCGTTGAAGAACGCCAATGGCTTTCAAACCAGCCGAACGATCAGCGAAAAGTTTTTTGACGGCGCGCAGACAATCGTGACGAATGCGCAAATTGGGGCGCAGACCAAAATTGTCTTTTCAAAGATAGTCGTGCAACAATTTCGCGTCAACCCAGTCGCCGACGCTTCCAAATTACCGACTGGCTTGCCAACTCCGACGGCGCTAGCGCCCGCAAACAACCTCAATCCAGAATACGTCTTTTACGTTGCGCCCAATGGGGACAACGCCAACTCGGGTTCGGCGGAAATGCCGTTTGCCAGCATTGAACAAGCCAGAAACGTAATTCGAACAATTAGCCCGACCATGAAGGGACCGATTATCGTTTATGTGGGCGGCGGCGTTTATCCGCTCCGCGACGCCATCCAATTTGGAAAAATGGATTCGGGACAAAACGGTTACGACATTATTTACCGCGCGGCGGAGGGCGCAAACCCGGTATTTTCGGGCGGCGTCACCGTCGCTGGCTGGGAGCAAATGCCCGCAAGTTTATTGTGGAAAACCACCTTGAAGGACGTCAAATTTTTTCGCCAAATGTACGTCAACGGCGTCCGCGCGCAACGCGCGACTTCGCGCGAAGCGATTACTTGGCTGGGCTGGGCGGTGGGAAATTTTAGCGCAAAAGACGGGATTGTAATTTCGGCTCCCACGTTGCCCAATTTTTCACGCCCGCGAAATTTAGAATTGCACTGGATACACAACTGGCGAGATCTGCGCTTAGTAGTCAACGGCTTAATCGTGAATGCGGACGGCACAAGAACCGTCTTGATGAAACAGCCCTATTTTTCTTATGCGCTTTCGCTTGAAGCGGGCCATCGTTTTCAATTTCCCCAATCTAACGCCCCCTTTTATTTGGAAAATGCCTTTGAATTATTGGACGAACCCGGCGAATGGTATTACAACGCAGACACGCATGAGTTGTTTTATTTTCCGCGTCCGGGCGAAAACATGAATACCGCCGAAGTCGTTATTCCCCAAACGCAAAGTCTACTTGAAATTAGCGGCGCGGCGGTCGGACAAGAAGCGCATAATATCGCTTTTGAAGGGCTAACTTTTGCGTACGCGGGATGGACGCGCGCAAGCGAAGTCGGCGCGTTTGGACTGCAAGCGCAAAGTTTATTAACCGTCACGGCGGCGCAGAACGACTACGAAATGACGCCGGCGCATATTCAGGTAAATTCCGCGCGCAATATTCGTTTTGAAGGCTGTCGCTTCGAACATTTGGGAGCGGTCGGTTTAGACTTAAATAACAACGTCTATCAAACTACCGTGCGCGGCAATTTATTCCACGACATTTCAGACGCCGCGATTGTGGTCGGGCATTGGGATCACGCCTACATTACCGCCCCGTCCATTCAAGCGGCGTCGCACGATAATTTAATTACCAACAACTTAATCAAAAACGTGGGCGTTGAATATTGGGGCGCGCCAGCCGTCACCGCCTATTACGTCAACAACTTGAAGATTATTCATAATGAAATCTCAAACGTTCCCTACACGGGCATATCGCTCGGCTGGGGATGGGCTGGCGCCGTTGATTCAACGACGTCTCACGACAATTTGATCGCCAACAACTTGATTACGGACGTCTTGCAACACACCCGAGACGGCGGCGGCATTTATACGCTTGGGCAACAACCCGGAACAGTGATTGAAGGCAACGTAATCCGCAGGGTGCATGACGAATTCGCCTGTCTTTACCCCGATGAAGGTTCGGCGTTGATTACTTTTCAAAACAACGTTTGCGACACGGCGCCAAGATGGCTGTTTATCTGGACTAACTCAATACATGACAATAAAGTCTTTAATTCTTATACGAACTCGCGGAATCTCACCAACAAAGGCGTCAATATTCAAATTGAGAATACGGTTTATATTGACAGTCAAACCTGGCCCCCCGAAGCGCAAGCGATTATAGATAACGCCGGGTTGGAAGCGGCGTATTCTTATTTACGCACATGGATCAGTCAGTAACTCGCCTTACGCGCCCTCACCCTAGCCGCTTCGCGTCCCGTAGGGAGAGGGGATAGACTCCCTTCCCCCTTTGGGGGAAGGGTTGGGGATGAGGGCGAATTTTGCGTAAAGCGTTAAATAAGCGCCGTCATTTCAGGCGGCGGCGCGGAGCGGACAGACGCCGAGGGAATCGATTCATTCAGTAGACGAATCAAACCATCCGCGTCGGATTGAAGCGCGAGGCGCTCGAAGTCGGCGACGACGCGAGCAAGCTCGTCGCCGTCCACTTTTTCTTCGTCGGCGGCGCGGAAAATTTCAGAGTGCGGAGTCGGCTCGAATTTCACGCCTTCTTCCAAGAGGTCTTCGCTCAACTTCTCGCCCGGGCGAATTCCCGAAAACGCGATTTCAATATCGCGGTGCGGTTCAAGTCCCGAAAGTTTAATGAGGTCTTCCGCCAAATCCAAAATGCGAACTTGCTCGCCCATGTTGAGCATGAACAACTCGCCGCCCGTTCCCATGGCGGCGGCTTGCAAAACGAGATGCACGGCTTCGGGGATGGTCATAAAATAACGGCGCATTTCGGGATGCGTGACCGTGACGGGTCCGCCGCGCGCGATTTGATTTTTGAACAGCGGCACAACGCTGCCGCGACTGCCCAGCACGTTGCCAAAACGCACCACCGAATACGCGCGTCCGTTGCGATGCGCCGACGCGAGGACAATCATCTCAGCGAGGCGTTTGGTCGCGCCCATGATGCTGACGGGACGCACGGCTTTATCGGTGGAAATAAGAACGAGGCGCTCGACGTCAAATTCATTCGCCGCAACAACGACGTTGCGCGTTCCAAGAATATTATTCGTAATCGCTTCTTCGATATTCGCTTCCATCAGCGGAACGTGCTTGTGCGCGGCGGCGTGAAAAACGACCTGCGGGCGATGCGCTTTGAACATCTCCGAAATTCGATTCGCGTCGCGGACGTCGGCGATAACGGGAGTGATAGCAAGCGATGAAAAATTTTCATTGAGTTCGAGAAGCGATTCAAAAATGCTGTTCTCGCCGTGACCCAATAAAATTAATTGACTTGGATTCCAGCGCGCCACCTGCCGACAAATCTCGCGTCCGATGGAACCGCCCGCGCCCGTGACCATCACGCGCTTGCCGCTGAAACTCGCGCCGATTAATCTGTCGTCAATTTTTATCGGCTCGCGGCGGAGCAAATCGGCGATGTCCACTTCGCGCAGACGATTCACGCTGACCTTGCCGCCGAGAAGTTCATAAATTCCCGGCATGGTGCGCGACGGGATTCCTTTTGCGCGGCAAACGTCGTTCACCAAGCGCACAATTTTTCCGGGCGCGGACGGAATCGCGATGACGACTTCATCCACTTGCTGATTGTCGAGAACGTCGGCGAGTTGACTGACTTTGCCGATAACCATCACGCCGTAAATTTCGTGACCTTGCTTCGCGGGGTCGTCGTCGAGAAACCCGACGGGGATGAGATTCAACTGCGCGGATTTTTGCAACTCGCGCGCCACCAACGCGCCCGCGTCGCCCGCGCCGATAATCAAGGCGCGTTTGGATTTCCCGTCGCGGTTTTGACTCGATTGCTCCGCGAGAATCCGCAACGCAAAACGCGAACCGCCGATGAGAACCAGCGACAACAACCAGTCAATCCCCAGCGCGGAACGCGGCATTCCAGGATGCAGAAAATCCGCGCTAATCAAAAACAACATCGCGCCCGAAGTCAACACCGAAGCGGTTGTGACCGCCACCGTAATCAGTCGCAACTCGCCGACGCTGGCATAGACCCACAAGCGCCGATACAATCCAAAATAAAAATAAACGGGAATTTTAACGAGCAACGCCACCGCGCACATCAACGTTGCGGCTGGAAAATAATACGGCAGTTGCGTCGAATCAAGGCGCAAGGCAAAACTGCCGAGCGCCGCAACGATAATGAGGGCGAGGTCGCCGACGAGTACAAAACGATTGCGGATGTGGGACATGGAAAAGCAAATTATACAAGGGAATATAAAAAAAGCGCCCCCAATTGCTCAGGGACGCTTTTTGATTACAGATTTCTCTTTGCGCTTACGGCGTGAAAGACCATGTCGTCGAGAAGATGGGCGCATAGAGCCCGTTGATTCTCACGCGCCAATACTTTTTAACTGCCGTTAGGGCGGCCAAAGAATTTGGAATCGTGTAAGTCGTG
>Ga0315281_10003722_pt1 | contig 22283 bp, 19 predicted proteins | sample YL17G07_0_MG_FD_204540 | JGI IMG/M metagenome (GOLD analysis project Ga0315281, IMG submission 204540) | Sediment microbial communities from Yellowstone Lake, YNP, Wyoming, USA - YL17G07_0 | ecosystem: Environmental > Aquatic > Freshwater > Lake > Sediment | place: USA: Wyoming | collected... | reverse complement strand
CTGACAATGATAACCAGACCGGACAGGGAGGAGGAAAAAATTGTCGGACCGCTTAGCCAATATTTGGAAGAATATATCGAGCAGGCGAAGAAAAAGCTGGAAAAGAAGGTTGAGATGAAGGAAAGATTGACTTTTTCTAAACTTTTGAAAAGACTGATAAAATAGACTAGATTTAAAATGTAGAAAAATAATGTAATTTATAGGTGTGCCAGTGAAAAAAATATTTTTAGTGTTTTTTCTACTCTCGATAGCAGTAATTTTGAATAATGTAGCTGCTGCGGGGGTGGAAGTTGCAGTGGATAAGAATGAAATTACTGCATCTAGCGGGCAGATTGTTTCTGTTTTTGTCACTGTAAAAAACATGCAGGCTGATGCGGATATTTTTTCAATAACAGTTTGGCCAAATTACTGGAACGGTGCGAGTGCCACGCCTGAAAAGACAAGGCTTAATCTTAGTTCAAACGGTGATGGAAGTTTCCGTGTATATTTCAATGTGCCTTCATGCACAGAGGAGTTTTCACAGGTATTTAAAATAACCGTCACTTCTGCGGCAAGAACAGAGATTAACGATTCGAAGGATGTCAACCTGATAATAAAGAGTATAGGATCTGTTTGCATCTCGGATGTCATGCCTGATGTCTCTGCATACAATCCGGGCGATACAGCAGAAATAACAACAAAGGTAACCAACATAGGCGAGAAATATTCTGAGCAGTTGAACGTTGAAACTGATGTGATTTTTGAAAAAAATATCATAAAAAGGTTTGACAACACCACTGTTGTAGCAAAAAAATCGACCGAGAATGTAAAAAATATTTTTGTTGTTGACAAATATGCAGTGCCTGGAACATATTATATAGAATCGGTACTGAAGGATTCATACAACCGCAAAATCAATTCCATGTCAGCAACCTTCAAGGTCAACGAGGTATCAAACCAACCGACAATAAAAAAGACAGTTGTGTATGGCATACTGAGCAGCAAAACCATAATAACCGTGAAAAATGATAACAATGTTGTTCTGCCTGATTTTTATGTCACGGAAACTGTACCGGATTATATAAAACCTGTTTTTTATCCTGTGACAAAGAGTACTGAAGAAAGGAAAGTTGGAACAAACGTACTGTATTTCTGGCTCGTCAGTGGATTGAAACCCAGTGAGGAAAGGATTGTATCTTACGAATTCCGCGTGCAAAACCTGGTTGCGGTTGCTGTTGTTATCATTGCCGGTGTTATATTCATATTCTCTTACATCTACAAGTTGGAAGTGGTCAAACATTACAGGCATGTAGGCAGCGGTGCCGAGAGGGAGACGATAATATCACTTGATGTGAGAAATGGCAGTAGCAAGGAAATAAGGGATGTTTATGTAAGGGATTTTGTTCCATCTATAGCAAGGGTGATAGAAAGATTTGAAACACTAAAGCCGACAGTTAAAAGGAGTGAGGGTGGAACTGAGCTGATATGGAAGGTTGAATCGCTGGGGCCGAAGGAAGAGCGCGTTATAACCTACCGCATCAAGCCCGTGCTGCAAGTACGTGGTGTTGTAAAATTACCGAGAGCTTCTGCATCATATTATGATAAAAAAAAGAAAAGATACATGGCAATATCGAAGGATATATCGGTAAGATTAAAGTAAGTCAGTAAACCTTTTATACTAAGATACAGAGTTTAATTTATTAGCCCGACTTAGCTCAATGGTAGAGCAACCGGCTGTAGTCGAGTGCTATGGCACTTGTCAAAAGCAGTTGCTCGTATAGAAACCGGTAGGTTGGGAGTTCGACTCTCCCAGTCGGGATTTTTTATTATATCGTGTTGAATAATCCCTAATCCGTTAGTTTTTTAAGCATGAGTAGCATATAGATATTGTTGGCGGCCAGAGCGGAGGGGAAACACCCGTTCCCGTCTCGAACACGGAAGTTAAGCTCTCCAGCGATCTGGTTTGTACTATGTGAAAGCATGGGAACTCCAGGACGCCGTCAACACAATTATAATTTTTTGACCTTGAAAGTTTTATATATTTGCAATAAATACACTATAATACGATGCCCAAGTCGTCTAGCGGCCTAGGATGCAAAGTTGAGCATAAGCCTGTCACGCTTGTGACGCGGGTTCAAATCCCGCCTTGGGCGCTTTTTTCTAAAAATTAGCAAAAAATATGAAAACAGTTAAACTTAAAAGATTTAAGATGCCATAAAATAAGATAGTATATTGACGACTGGCAGCGTTTTAGGCAGCCCGATGGTGATTTGTTGATTAGGACTACGCGAAACTACACATTTCTTTCTATGGTGGTATGTTGAAGGAAGTAGAAATAGAAAAACATCAGTTTGTGCCCAAGCACGCAGTGCTTAGCGATATGGAGAAGGAAGAAGTCTTAAAAAAATACGGTATATCATTGAGGCAGTTGCCAAGAATCCTATCAACTGATCCCACAGTAGTGAAACTCAATTGCAAAATCGGGGATGTAATCAAAATCGAAAGGAAGAGCCAAACTGCCGGGGAGACCGTATATTATAGGGTTGTTGTGAAGTGATGGTATGAATGATACGTTTTTGGCACTACTGAATACATTCATTAAGGAAAAAGGAATGGTTAGATTTCAAATTGATTCGTACAATGACTTTGTGGCAAGAAAGATACCGAAGATATTGAACGGAATAGGAATAATAAAGCCGGATGTACCTGATTTAGGTGAGTTTAAGATAAAATTTGGCGAGTTCAAAATAGGCGAGCCTTCTGTGAAGGAAGCTGACGGTTCTGTGAGAGGTACACTACCCATGGAGGCAAGGATAAGAAACCTTACATATGCAGCGCCAATGTTCATTGAAATGACACCCGTTTTGAACAACATAGAAAGCGATACCATAGTCGTGAATTTTGGCGATTTGCCTGTTATGACAAAGTCAAACATATGCGGCCTTTCAACTATGGCACGACAAGAACTGATTGATGCCGGTGAGGATCCTGACGACCCAGGGGGTTATTTCATTATAAACGGCACTGAAAGGATACTGGTTTTGGTAGAAGAAATATCACCCAACAGGATAATTGTTGCGAAGGTTAATGCTGGCAATGTAGGCGAGGTGGCAAGGATACACTCTGAAAAGGATGGGTATGTGCAAAGACACATTTTAGAGAGAAAGCATGACGGAATGATTTTGATAAGTTTTGCAAATATAAACAAGTTGCAGATAGCAGTTTTGCTGAAGGCTTTGGGGTTGGAAAATGACAAAGACATCATAACTGCCATATCAACCGATCCTGAAGTGCAGGAGGAGTTTTCACCAAACCTTTATGGCATTGATATAAATACGAAGGCGGAGGGTTTGGATGAAATTGGCAAACATATAAAAATTCCACAGAAGGAGTACAGGGTAGAGAGGGTTGTAAAACTTATTGACAGATATCTTCTACCACACCTGGGACAGAATCCTGAAAATAGATTGGAAAAGGCATTGTTCCTTGCAAAGGCAGTCGGAAAAACTATCAGGCTGCACATGGGCAAGATAGAGGAGGACGATTTAGATCATTATTCGAACAAGCGCCTCAAGCTTGCAGGCGATCTGCTGGAGATACTGTTTAGATCAATACTTCTAGGTAAATGGGGATTGATAACAAGGATAACCTACAACTATCAAAAGCTTACTAAAAGGGGCAGGCTTCCTCCCCTGCAAGCAATAGTCGAGTCAAATGTTTTGACAAACCAGCTCGTTTCTGCATTGGCGATAGGCAGTTGGGTTGGCGGTAGAACAGGTGTTAGCCAAAGATTAGAGCGGGGTAGTTATATAAAAACAATTTCGCACATGCGTAACGTATTATCGCCGCTAACCTCCACGCAGGAGCATTTTGAAGCCAGAGAATTGCATCCTACACATTTCGGCAAGCTCTGTACCTCCGAGACACCAGAGGGCGCTACAATAGGCCTGAGGAAATATCTGGCATTGATGGCAGAGATTACGCGTGGCATCAATGAGAAGGAAACCAAGGCATTGTTAAAAATGGTGGAGACAAAATGATAGATATATTTTTAGACGGAAGATTTGCTGGGCAGACCAGTGAGCCGGAAAAGTTCGTAAAGGATTTGAGAGAGAGGAGAAGGAACGGACTCGTATCGAACAACATCAATATAGCGTATCTTAAAAATTTGGATGAAATAAAAATTTTGACAGACGTGGGAAGGGTGAGAAGGCCCCTGATTGTTGTTGAAAATGGCAAGCCAAAGCTAACAGAAGAACATGTGGAAAAGTTGAGAAAGGGTGAATTGGGTTGGGATGATCTAATTAAAACAGGCGTGATAGAATATCTCGATGCTGAAGAGGAGGAAAACGCTTACATAGCATTGAGGAGTGAAAACATAACATCCGAACATTCACATGTTGAAATTGATCCCTCAACAATTTTAGGTTTGTCAGCATCATTCATTCCATATGCAGAATTTAACAGGGGGGATAGAGTAAACTATGGGGCAAAGATGGTTGGCCAGAGCATTGGGCTTTTTGCAACTAATTATCTGAACAGGGTCGACACAAAATCCAATGTAATGCTTTACCCGCATCAGCCACTTGTCCAAACGCACGGACATAAAATAATAAACTATAACAAGCATCCAAATGGGATGAATGTTGTTGTTGCAATAAGCAGTTTTGAGGGATTCAACACAGAGGATGCGTTGATTATTAACGCTAGTTCCGTACAGCGCGGTCTTTTTTGGACATTGATGTTTAGGACATATGAAGCTGAGCAAAAGCGCTATATGGGTGGTCAGGAGGATACTATAGGCATACCAAAACCTGGTGTAAGGGGTTATGTGGGTGAGGATGCCTACAAGATGTTGCCTGAGGATGGTGTGCTAAACCCAGAGACATCTGTGAATTCGGATGAGGTTATTATAGGAAGGATATCACCGTTGAGATTCTTAGGAACAATGGACCAGTTCATAACAGGTATGGAAAATATACGGGAAACCTCTGTAAAGCTGAGGCATGGCGACAAGGGAATTGTTGACAGGGTATTTTTCACAGAAACAATTGATGGAACAAAGCTTGTGAAGGTTGTGATACGTGACATGAAAATACCGGAGATAGGAGACAAGTTTGCAAGCAGACACGGGCAGAAGGGTGTGATAGGATTGATTGTGCCGCAGGAGGACATGCCTTTCACCGAGGATGGCATAGTGCCTGATATAATTTTCAACCCGCACGGAATACCGTCCAGAATGACCATGGGTAAGTTTTTGGAAATGTTAGCGGGCAAGGTTGCTGCAATGTCAGGACAATACATCTACGCGCCAGCATTCAATCCTGTAAGTGAGGAAGAAGTAAGAGGCATGCTTGAATCCCATGGATTTAGAAATGACGGTAAGGAGACAATGTGCAACGGAAAAACTGGTGAAAAGTTCGAAGCGCAAATATTCATTGGCAATTGCTTCTACCAGAAACTCGATCATCTTGTGTCAAACAAGATACATGCGCGCTCCCGCGGACCTGTAACACTTTTGACAAAGCAACCGACTGAAGGAAGAAGTAAGGAAGGTGGTTTGCGATTAGGTGAGATGGAGAAGGATTGCCTCATAGCGCATGGCGCGGCATTGGTTTTGAAAGAACGTTTTGATTCAGATAAAGTAACGATACCGATATGTTCGGAATGCGGCCTTGTGGCAATATCGGATAAAATAAAAGGCAAAAACTACTGCACTGTGTGCGGAGAATCAAAGATTATTGAAATAGAGATGAGTTATGCCTTCAAACTTATGCTTGACGAGTTGAAGAGCATGCTCATATACCCGAAAATAGTTGTTAAGGAGGATTAGCTGTGATTGTTGAAAGGATTGAATTCGGCATAGTCAACTCTGAAATGATCAGAAAATTGGCTGTGGCAAAGATAACAAAAACCGAGCTTTACGATCAGGAGGGTTATCCAATAGAAGGCGGACTCATGGATCCAAGGCTTGGTGTAGTTGACCCCGGTGTGAGATGCAGGACTTGTGGTGGGTCCGTTGGTGAGTGTGGTGGTCACTTCGGCTTCCTAGAATTGACAAGACCGATTATACATGTACATTATGCAAAGACATTGATGATACTTTTGAGGATTGTCTGCAAAAAATGTAGCCGCATACTTGTCGAACAAAAGGAGATTGACAAATTCAAGGAAAGAAAACCAACGTTCAAGGAAATAATAAAATTGAGCAAGAAGGTTTGTCCTCATTGCAAGAGCGAGCAGGGTAAGCTGAAATTCATCAAACCATACACGCTTATAGAAAATGGTGAACAGTTGACGCCAATAAAGCTGAGAGAAAGGTTTGAGAAGATGCCGAATGAAGATTTGGAGGCAATCGGATTGAAGAACATGAGACCTGAGTGGCTCATACTTACTTTGCTGCCAATACCACCTGTCACGGTTAGGCCGTCCATAACACTGGAGACAGGAGAAAGGTCGGAGGATGATTTGACGCACAAGCTTGTGGATATTGTAAGAATAAACGAAAGGTTGAGGGAAAATATTGACCTGGGTGCGCCAGATTTCATAATTGAAGATTTGTGGGAGTTGTTGCAGTATCATATCAGCACTTATTTTGATAATGAGATATCTGGTGTTCCGCCTGCAAGACATCGCTCTGGCAGAATACTGAAAACTTTGTCGCAAAGATTAAAAACAAAAGAAGGAAGGTTTAGAGGCAACCTTGCAGGCAAAAGGGTAAACTTCTCAGCAAGAACAGTAATAAGCCCAGATCCGACTTTGGATATAGATGAAGTCGGTGTGCCAGAGGTTATTGCAAAAGAACTGACGGTTCCTGTGAGGGTGACGGAAAAAAATGTTGAGCATATAAAGCAACTTTTGCAAAACGGTTCGACAAAATGGCCTGGCATTAATTATACTGTAAAGCCTGATGGAAGAAGGAAAAAAGTTTCTGACCAAAACAAGGATGACATAATAAAGGAGATTACCCCTGGGTATATCGTGGAAAGGCATTTGCAGAACGGTGACATTGCACTTTTCAATCGCCAACCCTCGCTCCATAGGATGAGCATAATGGCCCACCGCGTGAGGGTTATGCCATTTAGAACCTTCCGCTTAAACCTTTCAGTCTGCCCGCCATATAATGCTGACTTTGATGGAGATGAGATGAACCTTCATATACCGCAGACCGAGGAAGCACAGGTTGAAGCTGTCCAACTAATGGCCATGCATAAACACATAAGAAGCCCAAGATTTTCTGGCCCAATAGTCGGAGCTTTGAGAGACCAGATATCTGGTCTTTATCTTTTGACAAAGGGGCAAAGGAAATTCAAACGTGAGGAATTTGTGCAGATGATAAGGGTAGTGGACGAAAATATAGAAATTCCAGACAAGGAGACCCTCATGGGAAAGGAAATATTCAGCCTATTTTTACCAAAAAAATTAAACATGAGCCATCGAGCAAAATCATGCATAGGTTGCAAGAATTGCAAGAGAGAAGGTTGCGAACATGACGCCTGGGTGAAAATAGAAAACGGCAAACTGTTAACAGGTGTGATAGACAAGGCAGCTGTTGGGGCGGAGGATGGGAAGATATTGGACAAAATAGAAAAGATGTACGGTGCTAATGTTGTAAAAAAATTCATTTTTGATGTAACAAGGTTGTCGATAGAGGTTTTGATGAAAACAGGATTTTCAATAAGCATTTCCGATCAAGATATGCCTCCAGAGGCGACTGAGGAAATAAAAAAAATAATTGAAAATATAAGAAAGGATGTGAACGAACTTATCAAAGAATTTGAGCGTGGTGAGTTGCGAGTGCTGGCTGGAAGAACTGCAAAGGAGAGCTTGGAGATTTTAATAAAAAGAAGAATGAACAAGGCGATTGACGAAGTTGAGAATATTTTGGAGAGGCACATAAGCGAAAATTCCACGGTTATCATGGCAAGAAGCGGGGCAAGGGGTAGCTTTGTAAACCTCGTGCAAACTGCTGCATTGATAGGGCAGGAGACTATAATGGGTGAAAGAATGGAGCGGGGATATTATGACAGAACATTCCCCCACTTTAAGCAAGGTGATATAAGCCTTGAGGCAAAGGGATTTGTAAGCCACGGTTTCAAAAATGGCTTGACTCCGTTTGAATTTTTCTTCGATGCCATGAACAGCAGGGAAAGCCTGATGGACAAGTCCTTAAAGACACGTCATAGTGGTTATATGGAGAGAAGGCTTGTTGGCGCGTTGCAAGATCTGAAGGTGGAATACGATGGAACCGTTAGGGATAGTACAAAAAGAATAGTGCAGTTTGTAGCGGGTGAAGATGGTCTGGATCCGTCGAAACTAGAAAGAGGTGGAATAAATGTCGGAGGAATCGCGAGCAAATTATTTGATTGAACTACCAAAAAAAATTATGGAAGATATAGAGAATGTTGCCAGAGAAAGGCACTTGAATAAAGAGCAGAAGGTAAAATTGGAGGAGGAGGTTAGGAAGTCATATGAGATGAGCTCCTTTGAACCTGGTGAGGCAATTGGAATAATAGCTGCCCAGAGTATATCAGAACCTGCAACACAAATGACCATGAGAACCTATCACTTTGCTGGTTCTGTTGGTATAAAAATTATTTATGGCCTGCCAAGGCTTATGGAAATTTTTGATGCCAAGCGTACACCCGAGATACCCGTTATGACTATTTTCCTCAAGAAGCAGTTTAACAACAAGGAGAACGCTGCAAGGATTGCAGGAGAAATATTTGAGAAGAAGGTGAAAAATATTTCGAAAAAGGTTTCCATAAACCTTAGCGATAAGGCAATTGAAATAGAGCTGATGGATATGAAAAGGGCTGGAAGGCTTGCAAATATGATTAAAGAAGAATTGAAGGGTGCGAAGACGAGTGTTAGATCAAAGGATATAGTTGTGAGTGTTGCTGGCGATGTGGATGTGAAGGAGCTGGAGAAGGTAAAAGAAAAGATTGTGGCTATACATATCGATGGCATAGAGGGGATAAGCAATGCTGTTGTACGAAGGGAGGGGGAGGAATGGATAATAAACACAATAGGCTCCAACCTAAAAAGGGTTATGGCCATTGAAGAGGTTGATGAAAACAGGACCATTACAAATGACATCCACGAAATTGCAAGCGTTCTTGGCATAGAGGCGGCCAGAAATTCTATAATGGAGGAAGCGATAAAAACGATGCAGGAGCAGGGATTGGATGTTGACACAAGGCATATAATGCTCGTGGGTGATTTGATGACATTTACAGGAGAGATAAAGTCAATAGGCCGTTACGGGGTTGCCGGGACTAAAAGCTCAATACTGGCAAGGGCCGCATTTGAAGAAACTATAAAGCATCTTGTAAAGGCTTCTATAAGAAACGAGTCGGATAGCTTCCAAGGTATTTTTGAGAATGTGATGATCGGGCAGGTTATACCTTCTGGAACGGGTATGTTTGATGTTGTTTCAAGGTTCGAAAGGGTGGAAGAAAAATGACAATAATAGAGGATATGCAGTCTGCGATAAAAACAGGTAAAGCGGTGATAGGCTATAAGGAATCGGTAAGGTTTATAAAACTAAACATCCCAAAATTAATAGTTGTGGCGAGAAACATGCCGGAAAAATATAGAAAAGAGATAGAACATAATGCAAAGGTTAGCAGTGCGAAGCTGGAGACATTTAATGGCAGCAGTAAGGAATTGGGTGTAATCTGTGGCAAACCCTTTCCAGTTACAACAGTAGTAATAAAATGAATGATTCTCATGACAGTAAAATTTGACACGGAAACCATACGCCTGATAAATCTTTTTGAGAACATAAGTGGGGCTCCTGTCAAGGATTGCATACTGGATGCTGAAAGCAACACATTGTATTTCATTATAGAATCAGGCAAGGCGGGCATAGCCATAGGAAAAGATGGTAACAGCGTGAAAAACGCAGAAAGGGTAATTGGGAAAAGCATAAAAATATACGAGTTTTCTGGTGACATGGTTACGTTTGTAAAAAAACTCATACCGCAATGCAAGGAGGTGAAGGTGAAGATAGAAAATGATAAAACAATTGTTGAAATAAAGGTTGAGATGAAGGATAAAGCAGTGGTGATAGGGAGAGATAAAAGAAATTTAAAGATATTTAAAGAATTACTTCAAAGGAATCATAATGTAAATGACTTGGTTGTGAGATAATGGCAAGAGGAGAATTTGCAGGGGGAAGCATGAGAAAATCCAGAAAAAAGTTTAGATGGCACGATATACACTACAAAAGAAGAATGATGCAGTTGTGGAAGAAAGATCCGCTGGAGGGTGCACCACAGGCTCGCGGTATTGTGATCGATAAAAGAGGTGTGGAACAGAGAAAGCCTGCCTCAGGATTAATAAAGGCTGTGAGGGTGCAGCTTTTAAAAAATAATATACAAGTGACTGCCCATGTGCCCGGTGAGGGTGCCATAGACCACATAAACGAGCATGATGAGGTTCTGGTTGAAAGTATTGGTGGGGCGCAAGGTGGACCCAAGGGAAGCATGTGGGGTATAAAATTCAAGGTTACTACTGTGAATGGTGTGGACCTGCGGCAAATTTTGTCAGGCAAAAAACAGAAACCAACGAGATGATGTTTATGGAGATAAAAATTTTTGGCCGCTGGAGTGTTGATGGTATAGAGGCAAAGGATCCAGGACTAAAAAAATATATCAGCCTACAGGCAGTTGTTGTGCCGCGAAGTGGGGGCAGGTATGCAAACCAGCAGTTTCACAAATCCAAGATGAATGTTGTCGAGAGGTTGATGAACAAGATGCAGATACCGGGCCATCGCAGCAAAAAACATGTCATAACATCCGGAAGATGCGTTGGTAAGACTGAAATACAGTACAAGATTGTTAAAAAAGTTTTTGAAAGGATAGAAGGTCAGGTTAAAAAGAATCCTATAGAAGTTTTGGTTGGGGCCATAGAGAATGCGGCGCTGCGTGAAGAGATAACGCAATACCAGGTCGGAGGTATGATGGTAAGAAGGGCTGTCATAACGAGCCCGCAACGTCGTGTTGATTTGGCGCTTCGTAGCATTGTGCAAGCAGCATACAGAAAATCATTTGGCAAGAAGGATAATATCGTTGATACGCTAACCAATGAAATAGTTGGTGCTTATGCAAACGACCCTAGCAAATCAGAGGCGGTAAAAGAGAAGGAAAGGGTTGAAAGGGAGTCGGAGGGTGCGAGGTAAAAAATTATTGGGGATTGAATGGCAAAAAAAACTCTGACAGAAAGGATTGTGGAAGCGATGAAAGATCCCATGAGGATTAGAAATGTCGCCACATCTTCACACGTACACCATGGCAAGACTGCTTTAACAGATAACCTGATGGCTGGCGCTGGGATGATTGCCGAGGAGATGGCCGGGAAGGTTATGTATACATGGTTTGACGAACAGGAAAGAACTAGGCAGTTGACAATATATGGTGCAAATGTTTCGATGGTGCACGAGTCTGCTGGCAGGGATTATCTTATTAATCTAGTTGACACACCTGGGCATGTGGACTTTGGTGGGGATGTTACAAGGGCAATGAGGGCCGTTGATGGGACCATAGTCTTAGTGTGCGGTGTGGAATCTATAATGCCGCAGACAGAAACTGTTTTTCGCCAGGCGTTAAGAGAAAGGGTCAAGCCTGTGCTGTTTATAAACAAGATCGATAGACTCATTAGGGAGTTAAAACTTACACCAGAGCAGATGCAGAAAAGGTTTGAAGAAATAATTCAGGATGTCAACATTTTGATACAAAAATATGCTGAAGAGCAGTATAAAGAAAAGTGGGTTGTCAATGTTGCAGACGGTTCAGTGGCGATGGGCTCTGCTATAAAACGCTGGGCAATCTCCATACCGTATATGAAAAAAACAGGAATTACTTTCAAAGAAATTATTGAACTAACACTGGCGGGGAAAGAAGATGAGCTGGCGAAGAAGGCCCCGCTGCATCTGGTAGTTCTTGATATGATAATAAAGCATTTACCCAATCCCCTTGAAGCGCAAAAATATAGGCTGGAAAAAATTTGGAAGGGAGATTTGAATAGTCCAGTAGGAAAGGAGATGCTTGCAGTTGACCCGAATGGCAGGCTAGCAATGATAATAACCAAAGTCGTGCCGGATCCTCATGTAGGTTATGTTGCCACTGGAAGAATATTTTCTGGGAAAACTTTCAAGGGAAAGGATGTTTATTTAATCAACCAGCACAAGCGGGAAAAAATACAGCAGGTGGCTGTATATAAAGGAATCACGAGAATACCTGTGGAGGAGGTTTTTGCTGGTAATATCGCAGGAATAGTTGGCATACCGGACGCGTTCACAGGTGAAACGGTTTGCGATCCTGACAGCATTATCGAGCCGTTTGAAGAAATAAAGCACTTGTTCGAACCGGTTGTTACCAAATCCATAGAACCGAAAAATGCCATGGATTTGCCAAAGCTGGTTGACGCGCTGAAAAGAATAGGAAGAGAGGATGCAGTGCTGCAGGTGAAAATAAATCAAGAGACTGGTGAATACCTTGTGTCAGGCTTGGGCGAGCTGCATATCGAAGCGAAGGTGGAAAACAAGTTGAAGGAAATGGGAATAGACGTGGAGATGTCCAAACCGATTGTTGTTTATAGAGAGACAATTTTTGAGGAATCGCCTGAGATTGAAGGGAAAAGCCCGAACAGGCATAACAAATTCATGATCATAGTCGAACCGTTGGAGGATGGTGTTTACAAAGCGATGATTGATGGCGAACTGCAAAGCAGCATAGAGCCAAAAGGGAGGGCAATTGATTTTTTCAAAAAGGTTGCTAGCTTTGGCATGGATTACGATGAGGCAAAAAGCATTGTGGTGATACATAACAAAAATGTTTTCATGGACCAGACAAAGGGTATACAGTATATGAATGAAGTCATGGAGCTTGTCAAGGATGCATTCAAGGAGGTAATGGAGGATGGGCCGTTGGCAAGGGAGCCTTGCACGAAATTGAAGGTAAGGCTTGTAAATGCTGAGCTACATGAGGATCCTGTTCACAGAGGACCTGGGCAAATATTGCCGGCTGTTAAACATACTATAAGGCAGTGCATGCTTCACGCAAACGCAACGATGTTAGAGCCGAAACAAATAATAAGAATTGATGTGCCGAGCGAGATTATAGGCGAGGTTATAAGAGAAGTGGAAAACAGAAGGGGCCAGATAATTGATATGAAGGAAGATAGAGGAGCTTCGATGGTGACAGCAAAGATGCCTGTAAGCGATATGTTCGGTTTTGATTCCTCGCTCAAGTCCGCAACAAGCGGGAGGGGTTTTTACAGCCTGATAGAGACTGTGTTTGAGAAACTGCCTAATGATTTGCGTGAGGAAGTGATACGGGGAATAAGGAAAAGAAGAGGGTTACCAGAGGATATACCCAAGCCTGAGGCATAATGAGGAAATATATTTAAAGATTACGCAATAATAAGTATAATACAAATTTGGAGGAATGATGAGATGCCTATGAAACCGCACATAAACATTATGACTGCCGGGCACGTGGATGCTGGCAAGTCGACTTTGATAGGTAGATTGCTATTTGATACCGGCACTATCAAAGAAGAGGACATGAGAAAGTTAAAAGATCTGGCTAAGGAATACAAAAAGGAAACATTTGAGTTTGCATTTGTAATGGATGCGGCAAAGGAAGAGCGGGAACGTGGGCTAACTATAGACATAATGCACAGGCCGTTTGAAACGAACAAATGGTTCTTCACAATCATAGACTGCCCTGGTCACAGGGATTTTGTAAAGAACATGATAACAGGTGCTTCGCAGGCTGATGTGGCTATATTTGTCGTATCCGCTAAAGAAGGGGAAGGCGTGCAGGAACAAACCAAGGAACATGCATGGCTTCTAAAAGTTCTAGGCATAAATCAAATCATACTTGTGTTAAACAAGATGGACAGCGCCAATTACAACGAGAAAAGGTTCTTGCAAGTGAAAGAGGACGTGTTAAAACTTTTGAAGAGCATTGGCTACAAGACTGATGAAATCCCGTTCATACCAGTTTCTGCATTCCAAGGTGACAATGTTGCAAAAAAATCTACAAACATGCCTTGGTACAAAGGGTTGACACTGGTTGAGACATTGGACAGTTATATAAAGGAACCGAAGAAACCGACCGAAAAGCCATTGAGATTGCCTGTCCAGGATGTATACACTATAACAGGCATTGGCACCGTACCAGTAGGAAGGGTAGAGACGGGTGTGATGAAGGTAAATGATACAATTGTTTTCGAGCCGGCTGGTGTAAAGGGTGAGGTAAAATCTATAGAAATTCATCACCAGCAAATTCCGGAGGCCAAGCCTGGTGACAATGTTGGCTTCAACGTCCGTGGCGTCAGCAAAGAACAGATAAGGCGTGGGGATGTTGCAGGCAGTACTAGCAATCCTCCAACCGTAGCGAAAGAGTTTACTGCACAGATTGTTGTGTTGCAGCATCCTTCCGTAATAACAGCTGGCTACACACCTGTATTCCACTGTCACACTGCATCCGTTGCTTGCACTATAACTGAGATAATCGCAAAGATAGATCCAAAGACAGGAGCAATAGTGCAGGAAAAGCCGGACATGATAAAGGCCGGGGATGCGGCAAAAATAAAAGTGGTGCCGTCAAAACCGTTTGTAATCGAAAAGCAGTCGGACTTTCCTGAATTAGCAAGATTTGCAATAAGGGACATGGGTATGACTGTTGCTGCAGGCGTTTGCTTGGATGTAGTAAAGGCAAAGTAGTTATTTATTGCCTTCTTTTAATTTTATTTAACTATTCATTACCTTAGCAATTGTAATGATATTTACATTCACAAAAATTCTTAAAGTATTTAAGCATAACTAAACGATAATTAAAAACTAGAAGTGAAAAAATGCAGGCAGCTAGAATAAAACTTTCGGGGAAAGATCCGAAGCAGTTGGATGGTATTTGCGTAGAAATAAAGGATATAGCGAAGAAGTTTGGAATAAATGCTCGCGGACCCATACCGCTGCCGACCAAAAAATTAAAGGTTGTTACGCTGAAAACACCCTGTGGCGATGGGACGGGACATGGCAATGCTACTTATGACAAATGGGAGATGCGCGTGCACAAACGCATTTTAGATGTGCAGGCCGACGATAGGGCGTTGAGGCAGATAATGAGGGTTAACATACCGCATGGCGTGCACATAGAAATAAAACTAAAGGACTGATTTTAAATGTATTTTTTTGGCCATGTAGGTGTGATACTATTTCTAAGTTTCATGCTCTTCTTACCCATGATTTTTGCACTCATAGGAGCGGTTTTACCAGATGTGATTGACAAATCCCTATATTTTTTGGGATTCGCACCCTCGGGAAGGTATATTGCGCACACGTTGTTTTTTGTTGTTGTTGCGGGATTGGCAGTCTATTTTATCACAAGAAAAAAATCTGTTGCACTGGCTTTATCTTTTGGCTTGTTGCTGCATCTTTTCGGCGATGCAACGTATTTTGTCCCATGGTTCTATCCTTTCATAGATTATAATTTCAAGGCATATCCAATAGAACTGAAATTGGATCCTTTTCTGATTTTTTCAGAAATAGTTGGACTGGCATTATTGTTTGCAATCGTAAAGTATGGTTCAAGCCTTGATATCATGAGAAATAAGATGAGATCAAAACTACGCAAATGGCTTAACATTGGCAGGCATTAATTTAATTGGGTGTTTTCATGATTGGCAGCATAGATGAACTGAAAAAATCCTACAAGGCGAAGAGGGAAGAAATAAAAAAAAGATTGGTGGATTTTAAAGAAATGATTAACGAAAATGATGAAAGACTTTTTGCTGAAATGGCCTTCTGCATCTGCACGCCACAATCCAAAGCCACATTGGCATGGAAGGCTATAGAGGCCATTGTAAAAAATAATTATCTTTTTATCGGCAGCGAGAACATGATACGGCCTTTTCTAAATTCTGTCAGATTTTGTGACAACAAGGCGAAATTCATAGTTGAAGCGAGAAAAAAAATCAAAGAAAACGGACGATGGGTGTTAAAAGAAAAAATTTCATCTTTCAAAGACTCCTTTGAAGCAAGGGAATGGTTGGTGGAAAATATAAAGGGTTTTGGCATGAAAGAGGCCTCGCATTTCCTTAGAAACATAGGCCTTGGTGGCAACCTTGCAATCCTCGATGTGCATATACTTGACAACCTGAAAACCTTGGGAGTGATAGATGAAATCCCAAAAGGCATAAGCGACAAAAATTATTTGGAAATAGAATCAAAGCTTAGGGACTTTTCAAGGCTTGTTAGCATACCTATGGACGAGCTGGATTTGGTGTTCTGGTCGGAAGAAACGGGAATAATATTCAAATAAGTTCTATCAACGGATAATTTATTATTAGTGGTGTTTTGAAAGAAGAGTTGCTGCTGATAGATGCAGATTATACTTTGATTGAAGGCAAGCCTGCCATCCGCCTGTACTGCAAGGATGGCAAAGGCAGGACCATTCTTGTTATTGACTCTAACTTTGAGCCGTATTTCTTTGTCATGCCAAAGGAAGGTAGTTTGGCTGGATTGAAAAAGAGGATTGAGGAGTTGGATGTGAAAAAAATTGAGACGAAAATATTGAAGGTTGAGATTCTTGAGAGGACTTGGATGAACGAAAAGGTGAAGATGTTGAAGATAACCATTGACAACCCGAGGAGGATTTCTGATGTTAGGTATGCGATAAAAGATTGGAATGATGTGGAGGAAACGTACGAGTATGACATCCCGTTCACCAAAAGATTTATAATAGACAAGCAGATCGAGCCGATGAACTGGATAGAAGTTTCGGGAAAGGAAATTAAAGAAAGAAATAATTTTCAGGTTGATGCTGTTATACAAGCGAAATCAGTGAAAGCTGTTGATATAAAAAAAAGTGTTAAATTCAGAATTTTGTCTTTTGACACTGAATGGGTTGAAGAAGAAAGGGAATCCAAACTCATTATGCTAAGCCTAGCTACAAACGATGGTTGCAAAAAGGTTTTGACCTCGCAGTATTGGGAGAAGAAGCCCAGTTATGTTGAAGTGGTGAAGGATGAAAGGGAAATTATTGAAAGATTTATGGAGATTGTAAAAGAGGAAGATCCTGACTTTGTGACGGGATATAATTCTGATGGGTTTGATTTTCCAATGCTCAAGGACAGGGCGGCAAAACTGAAGGTATCTTTGAAGGTTGGAAGGGATAACGTACCAATATTTGTTGTAAGAAGGGGAAGGATTAGCTCTGCGAAGTCAAAGGGCAGGGTTCATATCGATTTGTATGATTTCATCAGCCACATCCTTGCATCGTCGATGAGAAGCGAGGTGCTAACCTTGGATGAGGTTGCGCAACAGTTGCTTGGTGTGGGAAAAAAGCAGATGAAATATAAGGATATGGTTGAAATTTGGAGTAAGAAAGAACAGTTGGAAAAACTGGCAGAATACAACATGTGGGACTCCGAATTAACATTAAAACTTGCCGAACATATCTTGCCACAGGTTTTTGCACTGAGCAAATTGACTGGGCAACTGCCGTTTGATACTGCAAGATATACCTACTCGCAACTTGTCGAAGGATTTTTCATGAAGAAGGCGTTCGTAGATGGTGTGGTTATACCAAACAGACCGAGGACTGAGGAAATGGAGGAAAGGCGTGAGGGACCGAAATACAAAGGAGCGGTTGTTATCGAGCCAAAAAAAGGGATCCATTCGGACATTTTAGTTTTTGATTTTAGAAGCCTGTATCCCACAATTATCGTAACGCATAACATAGATCCTTGGACTTTCAATTTCATGCCTTGCAAAAAAAGGCAACAAGTTCCTGAGAGCAAGTGGTATTTTTGTGCTGACTCGAAGGGATTCATGCCAAGACATTTGCAAGAACTGATAGATAGAAGGAAGGAGGTAAGGGCTGGGATGAAAAAGCTGAAAGATAATAGTGAAGAGTTCAAACTGCTTGACAACGAGCAGTATGCCTTGAAAATATTGGCAAATGCGACCTATGGCTACATGGCATACTTCGGAGCAAAGTGGTACAGAAAGGAATGTGGATCTGCTGCTGCGGCATGGGGACGGCACTACATAACATTTGTCATAGACGAGGGAAAAAAATTCGGCTTTGAAATAGTTTATGGTGACACAGATTCGCTGATGGTGATGCATCCTGAAAAATTGCCACAAAGTAAATTGAGAGCTATTGGGGAGAGATTTGTAAAAATTGTTAACGACAAGCTGCCGGGAATAATAGAATTGGAGTTTAGGGACTTGTATGAAGGCGGCATATTTGTTACAAGGCACGAAGAAGAGAAGGGGGCGAAGAAAAGGTATGCGCTCATAGACTACAAAGGCAATTTGGAAATCCGCGGTTTTGAAACTGTAAGGAGGGATTGGTGCGAGCTAAGCAAAAAGATACAACGAAATATTTTAACAACGATACTCAGGGAAAGGGACCCAAAAAAGGCTGTGAAGATGGTTAGGGAGGTTGTTGAAAGGCTAAAGGCTGGTAAGGTGCAGTTGGAAGATTTGATAATCTATGAGCAGATTACAAGGCCGTTGTCAGCATACAAGGCAATTGGCCCGCATGTAAAGGCTGCGCAGAAGGCAATGGCCCGCGGCAGGCCCGTTGGCGAGGGAATGGTGATAGGTTTTGTCATAACAAAAGGTAGCGGCAGTATAAGTGACAGGGCTGAACCCGTGGAGGATGTGAAACCTAACCAGTATGACCCTGAATATTACGTAAACAATCAAGTATTGCCGGCAAGCATGCGTGTGCTTAAGGCTTTAGGTTACAGCGAGGATGAGGTATTAAAAGGAAAGGTTCAAAAAAAGCTGGAAGGCTTTTTCAAAAAGTAATTTTCAATTTTTTAATTCACAAGTTATAAATATACTAAAACTGAATTTGATTTGTGATGTTATGAGAAATAACAATGGCAGGTATTTAATCACTTCTGAATCAGTTGCCGAGGGCCATCCTGACAAGGTTGCGGACCAGCTTTCAGATGCCATTTTGGACGCAATAATTGCAAAGGATCCGAAGGCAAGGGTGGATTGTGAAACATTGGTAATGCAGGGTATGATTGTTTTGACCGGGCAGATTACTACCAAAACTTATGTTGACGTAAAGGATATTGTAAGAAAAACTTTGCGAGAAATCGGATTTGATAACGCTAAAGATGGATTGGATTGGGAGACTTGTGGCCTGCTCACATCAATAGAGGAGCAGTCACCAGACATAGCAATGGGTGTAAATGAAAATGAAAAACACGAGCAGGGTGCTGGCGATCAAGGAATGATGTTTGGTTATGCCACACGCGAAACAAAAGAATTGATGCCAATGCCTATCATATTCGCGCACAAGCTTGTCATGCGGCTTGCTGAATGCAGAAAGAAAAAAATCCTGCCCTATCTACGGCCTGACGGAAAATCGCAGGTGACTGTGGAATATTTGGATGGAAAACCCAAGAGGGTTGACACTGTTGTCATAGCGGCGCAGCATACCGAGGATGTAAACATAGAAAAGGTTAGGAAGGATGTAATAGAGCATGTGATAAAGTATGTTGTTCCAAAAAATTTGCTGGATGAAAACACGAAATATATTGTCAATGGCACTGGTAGGTTTGTTATTGGCGGCACGCTTGCTGACAGCGGCCTAACAGGAAGAAAGATTATTGTTGACACATATGGTGGTGTTGGGAGCCATGGTGGTGGCTGTTTTTCAGGCAAAGATCCCTCTAAAGTAGACAGGTCTGGCTCTTACATGGCAAGGTATATAGCAAAAAATATAGTTGCTGCCGACCTTGCTGACGAGTGTGAGGTGCAGATTGCATATGCGATTGGTGTGGTACAGCCGGTATCCGTAATGGTTAATACGTTTGGCACGGGAAAACTTCAGGATTCGAAACTAACTGAAATAATAAAAAAAATTTTTGACATGCGGCCCAAGGCCATTATAGAAAATCTCAAGTTATTAAGGCCCATATACAGGAAGGCAGCTGTCTATGGTCATTTCGGCAGGGATGACACAGATTTCACATGGGAGACCACTGACAAGATTGACATACTTAGAAAAGAGGCTGGGATGTAGATTAATAATTAAAAAAACAAAAAGTTATTATGCCCAAGTTTAGGTCATTGGGAAAATTCCTAGGAAGCTTTATATTTACAACCTCTTTGTCATTGCTGATAATTGCAATATCGCTTGCAGAGATTACAAGTTATGAAAATATGAAGCCTGTTTTTGTTGGCCTTGCAGGAGAAAAGATTGTAGGAGACACTACCAAACTTGCAGAACTACATTCGCAGCTTGCAAAATCCTGCGAAGGGAAAGAATCAATAGAAATACCAACAGGTTCGGAAAACATCGATGTGAAGTGTGCAGATGTAATATCAAGCACGCCTGAAAATACAGGAAATGTTATAGCAACAGCGATGTTTGACAAGGTTTACTACAAAAAATATAACTGCAATTTTATTGAATGCATACAACTTGGCGGTGAAAACCTTATGGTTGTCGCAAGCTCAACGGGAAATAAATTCTTCCAGGATTCCATTTTGTACCTATCAATAACAACGGTATTGGGGGTTGTAATTGTTTTTGTATTGAACGAGACCTATGCTTTGCGACTAAAAGCTGTTGGCAAGGATTGCATAGGTGTCGGCGCTATGGTGTTTTTAATCTTGTTGACCAATTTCGTTGTTCCAAGCTTTGTTCCGGCTGAGCTCTTGCCAAAAATAAGCGGGTTTTTGAATTTTGTTGAAAACAGCATTATGATAAGATTTGCCGTGGTGCTTGTTATAGGAATAGTGCTTTTCGTCATAGGATTCTTAATAGGAAGAAAGGGGGATTAGCCTATATAATCCAAATCCTTTTCATGCTCTTTGTGTATTTTGACATATTTTTGCAATTGCCTAGTCGCAAACCTCTCTATAAGCTTTATTTTGCTCACACGTTTTTTCTTCTTCACAAAAACCACAAATAATATTTGTATTTTTGAATATTTAGCTTTGCTGTTAAAATATTTTCAGCAAATTTTACATATATACCTTAAACAACAGTAGAATTTTCCGGCAAGGTGCCTGCCTCAATCTTAGTTTCACTTACTTTTACAACCGGGGTGAGTTTGTAAGTCATGCCAATGCCGGCTATTGATTCCCTTGATGGGACTGAGGATGGAACGTCAAAATCAAGCATCAAAACAGTGGTCTTGTTTTGCTCTATTGTGAATGGACTTGCAAGTTTCAATACCTTGTTAGGTATTTCCATAGGATATGTTTTGTTAGAGATGTTTCTCCATATGTCGTATATCTTTATATTTGCATCAGAGATGTACAGCCTTATCTGAGTGTATTTACCAGCATCCAATTCCTTCTCACCGATTATTGCTGATGCGTCGGTATACTCCAGCAAATCAAATGTTTTCGTGCCCTCAAAAATTGTTGTCCAACCGGCAACAGTGATGTTTGAATCCTCGCTGCTATCATTTGCAGTGTGTATTTGTATGCTGCTTATTGTTAGGTTTAATGATGTGGCATAGCCAAAGCCAACAAGTTTTTCTCTTGCGTCCTTTGCGGCCACTATGAGCTTTTCTTTTGATGGTAAGATTGTTGTAGTTACTGCGGTCGTTGTGGTGGTGGTTGTTGTTGGTTGTTGATACTGTGAGCTAAAAAGAAAATATATTGATAGAAGAACTATGACGCATAAAACTGCAAGCAGTTTGTAATTCAGCTTGAATGCAGAGGAGATGTTGAACTGGCGTTTTTGCTTATATTTGTATTTGAAGGCCATAATAATCTTTTGTCCGGGTTATTTAAATTTCCTTTGGTTTTCTTAGAATCTTTGCGTAGCAGCCTCGGCAATAATAATGTGTTTTCTGCGTGCCAGTATTTGTAAATGTATGGATTTTGAAAAGCTCTTGCCTTGTGGCATCGCACCTGTCGCATGAGCGAACAAGGCCACGCAGCTTTCTTCCGATTACACCAACCGATGACTTCTTCAATCTGATTCGCTTTATTTTCTTCAACATAACAATTATATTTTGTTTTTCAACACATTTATTAAAATGGGTGTTATAGTTATTTCATGGAAGAAGAAGCCCTGAAAAATTATTCAAAGGCAAGGGAAATATCTGATAAAATATTGGAATTTTCCCGGAAGATCGCGTCAGAAGAGGAAAAAACTTTTGTATTGGCGGAAAGTATAGAAAACGAAATAAAAAAATTGGGAGGAAAGCTTGCCTTTCCCACCAACATTTCAATAAACGATAATGCCGCGCATTACACGCCCGACATAAACGATTCTACTATTGTTAAGGATGGTGATTTA
>Ga0315281_10003721_pt1 | contig 22289 bp, 24 predicted proteins | sample YL17G07_0_MG_FD_204540 | JGI IMG/M metagenome (GOLD analysis project Ga0315281, IMG submission 204540) | Sediment microbial communities from Yellowstone Lake, YNP, Wyoming, USA - YL17G07_0 | ecosystem: Environmental > Aquatic > Freshwater > Lake > Sediment | place: USA: Wyoming | collected... | reverse complement strand
GCAAAATTTTCCCGCCCTGCGGGCTGAAGTTTTGGGGGTGGGCTGGGAGCAGCAGCTCCCTGCCCTCCCCCAAACCCCCTCCCAACCCCCATAAGGGATTGGGGGAGGGGGCGTGGGGGAGGGGGTAAGGGCTTTTGCCCTTAGCCCCTCCCCCGCAATACCCTCACCTCAATTCGTCAAATCATCCGGCAGGAAGACGACTTCCCGCTCCAGGGCCACGCCCTGGGTCCGCCAGACCTTTTCCTGAATGTCGCTGATAAGGGCCTGCACCTGGGCCGCGGTGGCGTGGCCCTGGTTCAGGATGAAGTTGGCGTGTTTGCGGGACACCAGGGCCTCGCCGACCCGGCGCCCCTTGAAGCCCGCCGCCTCGATGAGCAGCCCCGCCGGCGGCGTGCCCGGCGGATTCTTGAAGACGCTGCCGCAGCTTCTGGGATTGGCGGGCAGGCGCTGGCGGCGCAGGGCCAGCAGCTCCTCCATGCGGCTCCTGACGGTCTCCGGCGGCGCCGGGGTCTGCAGGGAAAACTCGGCTTCCACCACCAGCCAGTGGGGGAAGTTGAGGAGCAGGGAGGACCGGTACCCCAGGTCCAACTCCCCGACCTTGAGCTCCAGAAGCTGCAGCTGGGGGGTCGCCACCCACAGCCGGCGCAGCACCTGGGCCAGGTTGCCGCCGTGGGCCCCGGCGTTGAGGCGCACCGCCGCCCCCACGGTGCCGGGGATGCCCGCTAGGAACTCAAACCCGGCAAAGCCCAACTCCATGGCGGTGCGGGCCAGCCGGGGCAGCGCCACTCCGGCCCCGGCCCGCAGCGAGTCGCCTCGGCGCTCCAACTTCGGCAGGCTCCGGGCCAGGTGCAGGGTGAGCCCCGGCAGGCCGCGGTCGGCAATGAGCACGTTGGAGCCCCGGCCCAGGAACCACAGGGGCCAGCCCCGGTCCTGGGACAGGCGCATGAGGGCGTAAACGTCCTCCAGGTCCTGGGGCACGGCCAGGTATTGGGCCACGCCGCCGATCTTCCAGGTGGTCAGCGGCGCCAGGGGGCGCTTTTCTAAAATAACTGGTTTTTGCATGGCGTCATTAATAAATGAAAAATGGCCGCCTTAGTCATGCGGCCATTATATCCATTTTAGATTGGAAAAAGGTTTAAGCACTGACTTTCTTTCGCCGGGTTGATCCCTTTTTGACAGGCTGACTTTTCGCTTCTTTCTCCACGGCTTTTTTCGCCGTGATTTCCAACAAAGGCACCGTCAGCGCCGGGAAACCCATGCGGGTGCTCATGCTCTGCACGAACTCCCGCCAGTACGGCCAGGCAGTGGAAATGGGATTAACCTTAAAACAATATTCCCTCCAAACACGAAAAGTCTCATCAGAATCTTCAAGATCAGGAACAAGATCTAAAGGCATAGAAAAAGAAGTGCAATAGGTAGCTTCAATTTTCATAACGAGTTTATTCGGCGATTTATCGCCAAAGGCGGCAATCCGAAAATTGCAGAGGATTAAATCGAGGTCGAGGCGCTCTTCATCTCCCGGATGAAGAATTTCCGTAGAACATTTATGCTCCAAGACAAGAGCCTCGGGACAAATAACCAATGCGTCCCGCCAGGTTTTGGCATCCACCAGATAAATTTCTTCGAGGACAGCCCTTTGCGCCACTCGGGCACTGTATTCAATATCAAGATTTTCTAAACCTACCGTCAAAATAGCACTATTTTCCATAAAGCACCTCTTAGCCGGATATGGCTTTTCTGAAATCAGGATAGTTTTTAGGGAATGAGCCTTGTAACGATCCCCAACTCTGAATGGGTTTTTTCTTGGGTAAAGTACATCGAGTTTTAAATTCTATGACATTGCTTTCATGTATTTGCCTTACTTCCTTATAAGGCGTGAGGGAAACTTTATATCCCAAAACATGCAAGATATCAGCCACAGTCCGCAGGGTAAGATTCCGCCCGCCATTCAGCAGTTGGGAGATGAAGCCTTTGGATTTACCCAGGCGGTCGGCCAGTTCTTTCCTGGAAATCTTCTCCTTCTCAAGAAGTTCACAAAGAGTTTCCGTGACCTCCATGATCAAGTCTCCTTGGGCCATCAATTTGGCAAACTCCGGGTCTTCCAGGTACTTGTCCATCAAGGTCTTTTCAGGTTCTTTTTTCATATTCATCGCGGATCCTTTTCATCCGATAAATTTGTTCGGGTTCGATTGAATCGCCTTTCTTTAAAAAACCATGCGTAATGATTACCCTACCATCAGCATGGAAATAGCAGGGCATCCTGATTTGGAAGTTCTTAAATTCAAAGAAGTTTTCACCTTCAATTTTCTTAAACTGCTCTCTGTTTGCCACTTTGCCTTCATCTGCCAGTCGCTTTATTATTCGCAAAATTTTTTCTCTATCCTCTTTGGAAAGACCATCAAGAAATTTCTTTCCCGGGCACCTGCCGTTGGAAGTGATAGCGAGTTCAACCGTGTGAAATTTGCCTTTATATAATACCTCCCCTTTCGGCATGAAATGCAGTTTACATAAATATAAACTTCTGTCAAGAAAAAAGCAAGCTGTTTAACCAAAATTGTCACCTCTTTCTTCTCTAAAGGAAGCCCACCCGCCCCGCCTTGACAATTCCTGGGAAACCGGGTAGCGTTAACCTCACGGATACAGGGGGAGAGCATGGCCCGGAGGCGATTTTGGGGGATGGTGGCCGGCGCCCTGGCGGGGCTGCTGGTGTCTCTGGCGGGCGGGGCGCAGGGCGAGGCCCCGCCGGTGGCCTATGTGGGTCTGAAGTACGACCTGGTGCGCCGCGGCCTGGACAAGGGCTTCGTGTTCCAGACCTTCGCCGACTCCCGCAACGATTTCCTGCCCGACGTGGTGCGCAAGATCGCCTTCCTGCGCAAGGAAACCCCGGATATCTACCGAAAATTCCTGACCCCCGCGGTGGTGGCCCAGGGCCGGGCCTATATGAGCGCCCACCGGGGTGACTTGCTGAAAGCCGAGGCCAGATACGGGGTGGCCCCGGAGGTCATCGTGGCTATCCTCACGGTGGAAAGCGGCCTGGGGAACATCACCGGCAAGTATCCGGTCTTCAACGTCTTCGCCTCCCTGGCGGTCATGGATGCCCCCGAGGTCGTCCAGGAGATGGGGTTGAGTGCGGCCCAAAGGGACCGCCTGCGCAAAAAGGCGGCCTGGGCCCGGCGCGAACTGCTGGTTTTTCTCGAGTACTGCGAACTCCGGCGCCTGGACCCCTATTCCTTTAAGGGCTCCTGGGCCGGGGCCATGGGCTTCTGCCAGTTCTTGCCTTCCAGCCTGAAGGGCTGCGGCGCCGACGGGGACGGCGACGGCCGGGTGGACCTGTTCAACCATGCCGACGCCATCCATAGCATCGCCTCCTACCTGCACCACAGCGACTTTCAGCGCCGGAACCGCGCTTCCTGGCGCCGGGCCGTCTATCGCTATAATCACTCCGAGGCATACGTGGACACGGTGATCACCCTGGCCAACTGGTATTGACGGGGTTCGGTGGGTGCACCTCAGCCCGGGATTTCTAATTTAGGTAATAAAAATCCCCCCCCTTTAATAAAGGGGGGTAATTGAAGTCCCCCTTCTGTAAAGGGGGATTTAGGGGGATTTCTAATAGGTCTTGCTACCGCAAAGGCGGATATGGATAAAAAAGAAGTGGCCGCCATCCTGGAGGAGATCGCCTTCCTGCTGGAACTGGCCGGGGAAAACCCCTTCAAGGTGCGGGCTTACGAGGCCGGGGCCCGGGCGGTGCTCACCTTTCCCGGCAACCTGGAAGAAGCGGTGCGCTCCGGCGAGCTGGCCAGGATCAAGGGCATCGGCAAGTCCCTGGCGGCGGTCATCCGCGAGCTGGTGACCCAAGGCGAGGCCACCGTCCATAAAGAACTCCGGAGCCAGACTCCGCCGGGGCTGATAGAACTTTTGCAAGTTCCGGGGTTGGGCCCCAAGAAGGCCCGGGTCCTCTATGAGCAGCTGCAGATCACCAACCTGGGGGAGCTGGAATACGCCTGCCGGGAAAATCGGCTCCTGGCCCTGCCCGGGTTCGGGGCCAAAAGCCAGGAAAGCATCCGGGCCGGCCTGGACCGCCTGAAACGCTACGCCGGCCTCTTCCGCCTGGGGGACCTGCTGCCCCTGACCGAGACCCTTTTGGCCCAGATCCGTCAGGCGCCGGAGATCATCCGGGCCGAACTGGCGGGGCCGATGCGTCGCCGCCTGGAAGTGGCAGAGGGCATCGACCTGGTGACCGCGGCCCCCCAGCCCCAGCAGGCCCTGGCGGCCCTGGAGAAGATGCTGGAGGCCGAACTGCGGGAATTGGACCAAAGCCGGATGGAGTTCAACCTGCCCCAGGGAGTCAGGGTCCGGGTGACCCTGACGGCGCCCGAAGTCTTCGGCGCCGCCATGCTGGCCGCCACCGGCAACGACCATCATTTTCAGGCGCTGCAGCGGCGGGCCCGGGAGCATCACCTGAACCTCACCGGCCAGGGGTTGTTCGCCGGCCGGGACCTTCTGCCCTGCCCCAAAGAAGAGGACGTTTACCAGCGCCTGGGGCTGCCCGTCATTCCCCCGGAGTTGAGAGAGGGGCTGGGGGAGATGGAAGCCGCGGCCGCGGGCCGGCTGCCGCGGCTCCTGGGGCCGGAGGAGGTGCAGGGCTGCTTCCACGTCCACTCCTACTACAGCGACGGGGTGAACTCCCTGGAGGAGCTTATCAGCGCGGCCCGGAAGCGGGGCTGGAGCTTCCTGGGGCTCTCGGACCACAGCCAGTCGGCCTACTACGCCGGAGGCTTGAAAGGGCCGGACCTGGACCGGCAACGGCAAGAGGTGGAGGCCTGTCGTCGCGCCCACCCGGATTTCACCATCTTCTGGGGCGTGGAGTCCGATATCTTGTCTGACGGCTCCCTGGATTACCCGGACGATATCCTGGCGGGCTTCGATTTTGTCATCGCCTCGGTCCACTCCCAGTTCCGGTTGAACCGGGAGGCCATGACCCGGCGCCTGTTGGCCGCCATGGAGAACCCTCACTGCACCATGCTGGGGCACGTGAGCGGCCGCCTGCTGCTGGCCCGGGACCCTTACGAGTTCGACCTGGAGGCCGTGCTCACCTTCGCCGGGAAAAACCAGGTGATCGTGGAGATCAACGCCAGCCCTTACCGCCTGGACCTGGACTGGCGGTGGCTGCGCCGGGCCAAGGAACTGGGCGTCTTGATCAGCATCAACCCCGACGCCCACGGCCTGGAGGGGCTGGACGACGTAAGCTTTGGGGTGATGACGGCCCGCAAAGGCTGGCTGGAGCGGGAAGACGTGCTGAACACTTACTCTGCAAGTGAAGTGGCGCAACTACTGGAACGGCGACGGGTGGGCTAGGATTTTGTAAGACGAGCCCATCAAGGTTTGGGCTTTCCTTATTAACGATCAGTGCAGGAAGATCTTGTGGGGAGCAAATATCTATATAGTTTTATCACGTTGTTGATTATATTAAGCCTTGTGGAGCTGGGTTCTTTTTTTTATTCTTTTCTGATCCATAAACATTACTATTTTAATCCCCCAACCAGACAACAATTTAAAGAATATTTGAATCGCTTCAATAACAAAGATGATCTCGGTCGATTTTTAGGTTGGGGGAGCGGTAGTCATCGACCTTCGCCGGCCGCGCAAGGCATGGGTGAACCTTATATTTCCTTGTATGGGGAGTCTTTTACTTATGGAGCGGATGTATCTCACGAGGAGGCCTGGGGCAATATTTTGACGTCCTTAATTGGCCGCAGGGTTGATAATTACGGAATCGCCGCTTATGGTAGTGATCAGGCCTACCTGGTTTTCTTAAAGAATCAAACTGACAAAGCAAAAGTAGTCATTCTGACCCATGTGAGTGAGAACATTGTCCGGAATATTAATCAAGATAGAAATCTTATTTACGGTAATGATGCACCTTATCAGATACTGTTAAAGCCCAGGCTCATAACTGATAAAAAAGATAAGCTTGAGTACATAAAAATTCCTGAGTTAACGGAATCCGACTACGAAAATTATGTCAATAACCCGAAGAGTTATTTGAAGGAAGAATTCTTTATTCCCAATAGTGGATCTTATTCTTTAAGAAGGTTACAGTTTCCTTATTCATTCTCCCTTCCTTACATTTATACCCACAAAAGAATTCTTATCAAACTGCTTAATAAAAGGCTGTCGCATTGGTTTGATATTTATCTTCCTCCATGGTATGATAGTCTGTACGAGCCCAACCATCCTTCGGGTGCGCTTGAGTTGACCAGAGATATTATGATTAATTTTGCCAAGGTAGCTGAGGAAAGGGGAAAAGTCCCGCTGTTATTTGTGCTGCCAAATATGGAAGATTTTGTGTATTTTCAATATAGCAAAACCTGGGTATATTCTCCTTTAGTCGAGGCCGCAAAGAAGAAAGGCTATACTCTATATAATCTTGGGCCGTTGTTATTAAAAAAATTAAGGTCCAGCGACAAGATGGAGGATTTTTTCAGCTCCGACGGGAAAACAGGTCATTACTCATCCAAGGGTAATAAAGTATTAGCTGAAGTGGTTAGAGATATTTTGCAGGATCAGAGGTTGATTGATTCTCCATTAACACATTAGAATATAGGCAACTACTATGGTTGAGGTTCAGATAAAACCAGAAAGGTAAATGCTATGGCTGCCAAGAAAATGGCGGTGGGGATCGTTTTGGGGAGCGGCTCGGACTGGCCCAGCGTGGAGCCGGCCGCGGCGCTCCTAAAGGAATGGGGCGTGGGGTTCGAGGTGGTGGTGGCGTCGGCCCACCGGGCCCCCCGGCGGGTGCAGGCCTACGGCCGGGACGCGGCGGCGCGGGGTCTCAAGGTCATCATTGCCGCGGCGGGGGCCGCGGCCCACCTGGCCGGGGTCCTGGCCGCGGAAACCACGTTGCCGGTCATCGGGGTGCCCCTGCCCAGTTCACCCCTCCAGGGTCTGGACAGCCTGCTGTCCACGGTGCAGATGCCCGCCGGGGTGCCGGTGGCCGCCATGGCCCTGGGGAGCGCCGGCGCTCTCAACGCCGCCATCTTTGCCGCCCAGATCCTGGCCCTAAGCGACCCCAGGCTGCAGGAGGTCCTCAAACGCCACAAACAAGACCTGGAGCAACAGGTGGCCCAGCAGGCCGAGAAGATTCCCGCGGAGTGGCGCGGCAAGAGTTGAACCAGGTTCCTGAGGGGAGATGAAGCCATGATGGTGACCTCCATGGTGGACCTGACCATCGACCTGGCGGCCCTGGAGCACAACTACCGGCAGTTGCGGCGCCTGTGCCAGCCCCCGGTGAAAATGCTGGCGGTGATCAAGGCCGACGCCTACGGCCACGGGCTCATCCCGGTAGGACGCCGCTTGGCCCGGGCCGGGGTGGATTACCTGGGGGTGGGTTCCCTGGAGGAGGGCCTGGCCCTGCGCCGGGCGGGGGTAAGCGTCCCCGTGCTCCTGCTCCTGGGCCTCCTGCCCCGGGAGGCGGAACGGGCCGTGGCCGACGACCTGGAAGTGGCCCTCTTCCGCCGGGACGTAGCCCAGGCCCTGGCGGATGCCGCCCGCAGCCAGGGGAAGCCGGCCCGGGTCCACCTCAAGGTGGATACCGGCATGGGGCGGTTAGGCCTGCTGCCCGGGGAAGTGCTGCCGTTCCTTAACTGGCTCCAAGAGGACCGCCAGGTCGAGGTCCTGGGCTTGATCTCCCATCTGGCGGTGGCGGACCTGGAAGATAAAGCCTATACTAAGAAGCAGCTCCGGGAATTTACCGCTTTGCTGGCAGAGGCCCGCCAGCAGGGCTGGAAGCTGGAATTGAGCCACATTGCCAACAGCGCCGCCCTCTGGGAAATGCCAGAGGCCCACCTGGGGCTGGTGCGCCCGGGGCTCATGCTCTACGGCTCGCCGCCGGCCCCCCACCGTCCCCCGCCGGTGGAGCTGCGGGCGGTGATGTCGTTTACCTGCCAGGTCCTCCAGGTGAAGCGCCTGCCGCCGGGCAGCAGCATCAGCTACGGCTGCACCTACACCACGCCTGACTGGTGCGACCTCGCAGTGCTGCCCGTGGGTTACTGCAACGGCTACAGCCGGTTGCTGTCCAACCGGGGGGAGGCCTTGGTCCACGGCCGCCGGGCCCCCATCCGGGGCCGGGTGTGCATGAACCTCACCATGGTGGAGGTGACGGACCTCCCGGACGTCAAGGAAGGCGATACCGTAACCCTGATGGGCGCCGACCAGGGGCAGCGGCTCCACGCCGAGGACCTGGCCGGCTGGGCCCAGACCATCAGCTATGAAATCTACTGTGCCCTGGGGACCGCCAATCCCCGGCGCTACGTGGGAGCCTGATATGGTGGACCGCAAACCGGATACCCAGGAAGCCAGCATCTGCCTGGTGTGCGCCTGGCGGGCGGACTGCGTCAAGAGGTTTTCCTTCACCGGCCAACACTGCCTGGAATTCACCCGGGACCTGACCCTCAAGGCCAAGCCGGTGGGGGAGGTTGCGAAAAAAGATGAGGGAAAAGGTTAAAAGGTGGAAATGCGAAAAGGACTGTTAAAGACCAGACTTTAGTCATAGGGCGGCCCATGGCCGCCGCAATTCGGCGTGCATGGCACGCCCTATAAGATCCTCATAAAGAAGGGAAAAATCTGCATTCAGTGTCTTATGCAGATTGTATATTAATTGTTATGAGTAAGACAGACAATGCAATGACAAAAGTTAAGCACTTTCTATCGACCTATGGCTTCGAAATAGAGAGGTTTGACAAGAAAGCCATTAGCTTAGGGAAAACACCTGACTTTAAAGTCTTTCAGCATGGTAGTCTTATATTCTATTGTGAGGTCAAAAACCCGGAGAAAGATGCCTGGCTGGATCGGTTGATCGCCCAGGCGAAGCCAGGCGAGATTGTTGGGGGTTTGCGTAAGGACCCAGTATTTAATCGTCTAACTTCCCATATTCACAGTGCAAGAAAGCAATTTGATGCCGTAAACCAAGAGGAAACTTTGCCCAACGTGCTCGCCTTTTATAACGAGGATGAAACCAGTGGCTTCTTGGACTTGTTGGCGGTGACTACGGGCAATGCCTATGTAGAAAGCGGAGCAACGTTACCCATATATAAATCGTTTTCCGAAGGTATGGTCAAAGAAGACGTAATAAGAATCCACCTCTTTATTTGGCTTGATAATTATAAGCCACATAGGTTATTATTTAATCTAATTAATAACAAGCACCTAAGCAAGCTTTGCTCTTTGTTTGGATATGATCAAGCGAGTTTGAAAACAGTCCACCCATGACACTTCGTCTAAGGGACGAGCAACCACGCTGTACGTTTTTGGACACACAAAAGTCTATCTTGCTCAGTTGCTATCCGCTTAAGTCTGTTGTTAGTCAGCGGAGGACATGCAAACTGTGACCGGAATTCCTTTTGTTGGGGAGAATGGGTTTTACCCTAGTTGGCCTCGGGGAGGCGGCCGTTGGATATTTCAGAGAACATTGGTAAGTGTTGGCGGACTGATGGCTGGATATGCAGAAATAGCTGCCCAAAATGTTCCCAGCGCCGACCAAATAATTATTTGGGTGCCACGAAAGGGTTTTGTTCGATATCTTTTCCCTGGCATAATTCACAAAGAGCGGCAGGACGCTTTGTACCAACTGTTCGGGTTCTCACTCCGATGCTATGGAAATGATTGCACTTTGAAGTTAAGTTCTCCGCAACAGGTTCAAAGCGTTGTATCAGAATTTGGGCTTCGGCCTGAACGATGGCGTCTTTCGTGCCCTTTTTGCGCGGGAACGGTTGGGCCTGATCTTGAACCAGTCTCGGCTGACAAAATAATTCGACGTTGGCAGGGGGTGGGGCGCCCACCGCTTGAAAATCCAGCAGCAAGTGCAGCTTTTAAGTCAGCCCCGGTTGTTAATGACCTTGAAGATTGGATTCGGAAAAATGACCCAAGCCATCTTGAACTGGCATACCTTGGACAGCAACTTTGGCCAGATACAAAATCAATGCTTGACTCCCTGTGCCTCACTGCCTAACCCGCCTAGCAACACGGACCAGTACAAACAGGTCTTCGCACTGGCTTCACAGACCGAATATAGTAACACATTTAGTTGGAAAGTTATAAGCCCCAAAAAGTGAAGGATTAAATATCCCTGAATTTTGAAAGAAAGTTAACCTGAAATGCATATTAAACAAGCCATTCGCGACCTCATCACGGCCAGCGCCACTCGGGCCAAAGAAGCGGGCCGGCTGGCCTACGACACTTTGCCGGCCTTCGACATCGAGGCCCCCAAACAGGCGGAACACGGGGACCTGGCCACCAACCTGGCCATGCTCCTGGCCTCCCAGGCCAAGCGGCCGCCGCGTCAGATCGCCGAAATCATCATCGACGGCCTCCTCCCCCCGGAGGGCCTGCTGCGGCAAACGGAGGTGGCGGGCCCCGGCTTCATCAATTTTTTCATCGAGGATTCCTACTGGTACCGGGTGATCCCGGAGATCCGCCAGCTGGGCGCCGCCTACGGCAACAGCGACCTGGGTGCCGGCGTCAAGGTGCAGGTGGAGTTCGTCAGCGCCAACCCCACGGGGCCGCTGCACATCGGCCACGGCCGGGGCGCGGCCCTGGGGGACGCCCTGGCCAACCTGCTCTCCGCCACCGGCCACCGGGTGGAGCGGGAATACTACATCAACGACGTGGGCAACCAGATCCTCACCCTGGGGAAGTCCCTCTATTTCCGGGCCCGGGAACTTAAGGGCGAGACCCCGGAATTTCCCCAGGACGGCTACCAGGGCGGCTACATGTTGGACCTGGCCCGGGACTACCTGGCGGCCGGCGGCGCCCTGCCGGATTGGCCGCCCCACGAGGAGGACCTGCTGGCCCTGGGGCGCTATGCCGCGGACCTGATTCTCTCCGGCATCAAACAGGACCTGGAGGATTTCGGCGTCCGCTTCGACCACTGGTTCAGCGAGACCGAACTCTACCGCCAGGGCCTGGTGGAGCAGAGCTTCGCCCTCCTTAAGAAGCAGGGCCATCTCTACGAGCAGGACGGCGCCCTGTGGTTTAAGGCCTCCCAGTTCGGCGACGACAAGGACCGGGTGGTGCGGCGCCGCAACGGGGCCACCACCTATTTCGCTTCGGACGTGGCCTACCACCTGCAAAAGTTTAAGCAGGGCTTCGACCTGGTGGTGGATATCTGGGGGGCCGACCACCACGGCTACGTGCCCCGGCTCCTGGCTGCGGCCCAGGGCCTCGGGTTCACCGGCCGCCTGAAGGTGATCCTGGTGCAGCTGGTGTCCCTGCTGCGCCAGGGGGAACCGGTGGCCATGACCACCCGGGGAGGCACCTTTGTCACCCTGAGGGAGGTCATGGACGAAGTGGGCAAGGACGCGGCCCGCTTCATCTTTCTCAGCCGGCGGCCCGACGCCCACCTGGAGTTCGACCTGGAACTGGCCAAACAGCAAAGCAGTGAGAACCCCGTTTATTACGTGCAATACGCCCATGCCCGGCTGGTCTCGGTCTTCCGCCAGGCCGCGGCCCAGGGCCTGGAGATGGAGGAACCGGACCCGGGGAGGTTTCCTTTGTTGGAGCTCCCGGAGGAGCTGGCCCTCCTCAAGATGCTGGCCAACTACCCGGAACTGGTGGAAGGCGCGGCCCGCAACCTGGAGCCCCACCGCCTCACTTATTTCTTGACGGAACTGGCGGCGCAGTTGCATAGTTATTATTACAAACACCGTTTTATCTCTGAGGACGCGGACCTGACCCAGGCCCGTCTCTGGCTGGTGAGCAGCATCAAAACGGTGTTGGCCCACGGGCTGGGCATCCTGGGGGTGGAGGCTCCGGAAACCATGTAAGGTACGATGAGGCAGACGGCGGCAAGGTGCCGCGGGCAGGTGCTACTCAGGCTAACTTCCCAATGTGAGATTCGCAGGAGGTGAGGTGGAGAACAGCCGGGGGAAAAAGGGCAAAAGGGCCAGCTGGCATTTGACCTTGGGGCTGAAGGACACTATCTTTGCCGGCATCGGGTTAGTGGGCTTGATGATGATCAGCTTCGCCCTGGGGGTCCTGTCCGGCCGGGGCGATATCTATCGGGTGGCCTATTCCTGGGGCCTGTTGGCTTCCGACGGTTCCAAGATAGCTCAGCAGTGGTCCCCGCCTGGAGTGGCGCCCACGGCCATGCCCCAGGGAGCGCTGACCGCGCCGGGGGCGGCACCCGTGGCCGCGGCGCCGCCAAACCCGGCCAGCGCCCCGGCGCCGCTAGCGGCCGCAGCCAAGCAGCCGGGCGCGGCCCCGGTGACCGGTTCCATTGCCGCGGCGCCGGCTTCTTCCCCCAGCGCCAAGAAAAAATCCAAATCCGGCTCAAGCTCTGGGGATCACAAAGCCCGGGAAGAAGAAATGCACCGGCTCCGCCAGGAGGTGGCGGGCAAGCTGAAATTCCAGAACAGCTTTGACAGCGCCTCGAAACCGTCCAAGTTGTCCAGCAAGCAGAAATCCAAGGAAAAGGAAGCGAAAACCAAAACTGCGGCGGCGCCCACCCAGGTGCGGGTGGCCCAGTTCCGGGACGCCAAATCCGCCAAGGCCAAGGTGGCGGAATTGCAGAAGAAAGGCATAAAGGCGACCCTGAAGCAAGGCAAGGACCAAAAAGGGACTTTCTACACCGTTTATCGCCAGAGCACGGCTAACCCTCCCCCCAGCGAGAATTTGGCCCAGAAGCCGGAAAAGGGCAGCGACAGCAAGCGCAAGCCCAATTCCCAGTAAGGGTTGGGCGCCATCCGCCTCAGGTCACCCCCTGGCCCCGTCTGTACAGGGGGCAAGAGACCAAAGAGTGTTGCAGCATTCGGCTGCCCCGGTCTGGCGTTTCTGTTCCTCCCTCATTGAGTCGAGAACCTCACCCCCCCCTTCTTCTTACCCGGATTGCCGTTGGCGGTTTGGGAAGCGCTACCCGCACCATTACCAGGCCCGCCGCTGCGCCGCCGGTACTTCATAGCAATATGCCTGCAAACCAATAAGTTATTTCCATTGTAAGGGGAGCAGGTATCCGCCCACAGGGGGCGCACCCGCAGGTGCACCCCGACGGTCCAACTATTATGGGTGGCAGTCACTACTCCCATGATGGCAACGGGTTACCAGACACAGCTCGAAAGCAAAGCTTCCTTCTTCCGGAGCCGCTAGTCTGCCGATGATTTTCGGGGCTCGCGGACTGGTCCGTAGAGCCAGCCCCCAGACTTACTTTCCCCAGGTAATCAGTCCCTATACTTACCAGGTTTTCCCCCAAGCTTTCCGGTTCTGAACCGGTAAATTTCATGGCACGGATTGTGCTGTTTAAGGAGGCGAGGGGCCTTTCTTTTCTCTAATGATGGGTTTTCGAATCAGAATGGGGACAGGCAAGGCTCGGGTAGAAAGAATTAGCCAAGCCGGCAAGGCTGGCTGAAAATTGGGGGCAAGATTATGAAAAAATTGTTTTTCATGGGATTGTTGTTGCTGATCCTGGGGTCCATGGGGGTTAAAGCCGAAGCCTGGGTCTTTGTGCCCGATGGGGGGGACACCGGCTGGCAAACTTATGTTTATAACCCGGGGCCCGGCAGTTTCAGCGGCACCGCCGGTTTTGTGGTGAGCAATGTTCTCGACAACTGCGCCTATTCGGAACTGCTCCTGGACAACTTGAGCCATGGGGGCGGCGGGACCAACCGTGGCTTTGAACTGGGTGATTACAGCAACTTTGAACTCCTGGGTGCCAGTGATGGAATGGCCACCTCTCTACCCGTCACCGCCATAAGCTATAACGTCTACCAGCCGGTTCAGGGTGATTACCTGTCGTACCAGCGCGCCCTGGCGACCGGCGCCAGCACCGCGGCTTTTTTCAATGCCAACGGCCAGGCCGGCACCGTGGGTTCCATCCTGGAAACTGCCATTTCCCTGGCCCCAGGGGAAAGTCTGTCTTTCAGCTGGGCTTTCCTGGGGAATGATGTAAGCCCCTGGAATGATTTCTCCCTCTTTTATGTGAAGAATCAAGGAGGCGCCATCGTTTTTTCCGATGGTCTGGGGCAGATAGGCTCCCCGCCGCCCGTTCCCGCCCCTTCCACCCTGATCCTTTTTACCTCGGGATTACTGGGTCTCCTGGGCTTGGGGATGAGGTCCAAAAGAAAATAACCTGAACCTGATGGCCGGAAAACTTACCTTACCTCAGCGGGGATTAGTTAGCGGGAAAGGACCAGAAATATGCCTGCAAATCTAAGGGGATCATTATCCGGCGATCTTAATTCCCCAATGCCGCATGGGGAATAGGCGGGTGAAAGGTTTTTTTGGCTTTGCGGTTAAAGGGAATCGTCCCCGGTCTCTTTTCCCAGGCTGTCCATGGCTTCATCCACTAACTGGTCAATCTCTCCGGGGGAGTCCTCTCCCAATTCCTGCCCCATCTGTTTGAGCATCCGGGCCATGCTCTTGGGGTCGCTTTCGTCCACCCCGGACCATTGCGCCTGGTCCGCCAGGCGTTCCATGCGAGTTTCCTCGGAAAGGCGGACATGTACCCGGGAGAGGATCCGCTCCAGGGATTGTCCGCCGCAACGTTGGCAGACCGGAACGAAGGTCTCTTTGGGATTCATGACCAGAAAACTGGAGATGCGGCGGCACTCCTGGCACCGATATTCATAGATGGGCATGGCGGCGTACCTCACACCTCTCTCTGGCGACCAGAACCGCAGCGGCACCATTTACTTCAGTTGAACTGCCGCTCACTTCCTCGGAAACAGCATGCCCCAACCGTCAATTCTGCACCTTGATCCGCATCTTTTCCAGGCGGGTCACTTGTCGTCTTACCTCCGCGTAGTGCACGTCGGAGGGAGACAAGGAATTCAAGGCTTTTCGGAAGTGAAACAGGGCCGTGTGGTAGGCTTTGGTCTTAAGACTGTAATAACCCAAGTAATAATGGGCCAGGCCCAATTGCCCCTTCTCTCCGTACAAGGTCCCCAGATTGTAATAAACCTCGCTGAAGGTGGGGTTGAGCTGGTGCACCTTTTCGAAGAGGGGCAAGGCTCGGTCCGTCTGTTTGCGTTCCAGATAGATCCGGCCCAGGTAGTAGAGAATCACGTCATCTTGGGGGGTGCGCTGGGAGAGTCCTTCCAGCAACTTCTGCGCTTCCGGGTAGCGGTTGCGGTTGAAATAATAGATGGCCAGGTCCCGTTGGATCAGAGCATTCCCGGGACTCAGTTTCAAAGCCTCATTAAACTCCCCCAGGGCCTGGTCGGTTTGCTCCAGTTTAGCCAGGGCCAGGGCCTTGCCGTAATGGATGGCCGGGTCTTGCGGATTCCGGGCGCTATCCTGGGTCATCCGCCGCAAAAGTTGATGTGGGTTGCCGCAGGCCGCGTCCACCCGGATGGCGAAGTATTGGTAATCCGGGCTGTTCAGGCCCTGGGGGAGGTTGTCCTGATACCTGCTCAACTGGTTGGAGAGCTCCACCAGCCGGCTGTCCACATCCGGGTGGGTGCTCAGGTAGACGGGGATCTTGCTCCCCTCAAACCAGCGTTGCTTGCCCATCTTGCTGTAAATGCTCATCATATCACGGGGGTTGTAGCCGGCTTTCACCATCCATTTGAATCCCAGGCTGTCGGCTTCCCGCTCATAGTCCCGGCTGTACTTCAGCATGGCGCTTTCCCCCGCGGCCATGGAACCCATCAGCAGGGGCTGCGCCAAGGCCCCCCCTAGAAATATGGAGGCCATGCCGGCAATCAGGGTGGCGATGTTGGTGACCCGGGCTTTTTCCATGGTCTTGGACATGTGCCGGGCGTAGACATGGGAGATTTCGTGCGCCAGAACTCCCGCCAGTTCCCCTTCCCGTTCCGTCTGCCGGACCATGCCGGTGGTAATAAAGACGTAGCCCCCTGGCACGGCAAAGGCGTTCATGGACGGGTCGTCAATAATAAAAAAGCGGTACTTGAAGGGCTGGGGTCCCAACTGCGTCACCAGCCTTTGCCCCAGGCGGTTGAGGTAAGACGTGAGAAACGGGTCCTCCACCAGGGGAATAAACTGCTGGATTTGCAGGAGAAACTCTTCGCCAATCTGTTTCTCTTTCTCCACCGTCAACCCGCCGGCAAATTGGTCCAGAAAGGCCCAGGAAGACCGCAGGGGCATCAATAGAATGCTGGCGGCCAGAAAAATCACGGCCAGCATTCTACGGCAGGAAACCTTATTCATGGCGGATGCGCTCAGCGTCGGAGCCAGGGTTGGGAATGGCTTCCTGGGGCGAAAGAGATGGAGATGAGGCATGAGCGGCGCCCTCGACGCGGGTCTGGGGAGCTTCGGTCCAGAGCCCCTCCAGATTGTAAAATTCCCGGAGAGGTTGGGAGAAGATGTGGATCACCACGTCATTGTAATCCATCAAGACCCACTGTCCCTCCTCCATGCCTTCCACCCCCAGGGGCTTGGCGCCGGCCTTGGACAGGGCTTGCTCCAGGTGCTCCGCCAGGGCCAACACGTGGCGACGGGAGCCGCCGGAGCAAACAATGAAATAATCGGCGAAAGAACAGAGTCCTTTCACCTCCAGGATTACCGGCTCCAGGCCCTTGTGGTCCACGACGGTCTTGACGATCAGTTCCACCAGGGCTTCCGGGGTGAGGGGAGGTAAATTTGCCGCCGCGCCGACCTCCTACAGATAAAGTTTATTTGTAATTATATATCCTCGCACCGCCTCCGGCAAGAGGTAGCGGATAGATCGCCCCTGGCGCACCAGGCGGCGGATGCCGGTGGCGGAGATGTCCAGCAGGGTGGTCTCCAAAAAAATTACCTTGTAGCCCGAAGGATGCCTGAACCCGGCCTCTTCCTTAAGTGGTTGGAACCCAGGGTGCACCTCCCGGGTGAGCACCTCCCCCAGGCGGCTGTCGTCGTAGCCGGGGCGGTCCAGGACCACAAAGTGGCACAGGTTGAAGAGCTCGGCGTAATCCTTCCAGGTGGAAATTTCCAGAATGGCGTCCAGCCCCAGGATAAAATAGAGTTCCCAGGAATGGCCTATCTCGGTGCGGATTTGCCGCAGGGTTTCAATGGAATACGACCGGCCCGGCCGGCGCCCCTCGATGTCGGACACCTCCATCAGCGGGTGGTCCCCCACCGCCAGCCGGGTCATCTCGTAGCGCACCGCGTAGGGAGTCATCTCCTGGGCGGGCTTGTGGGGCGGTATGGCCGCGGGGATGAACCAGACCCGGGTGAGCCCCAGGACCTCCGCCACCTCCTCCGCGGACCGCAGATGGCCGTAATGGATAGGGTTAAAGGTGCCCCCGAAGAGCCCCAGGCGGGACGCTTCTTCAGGTTCTGATCTGGCCGTCGCCATAGACGATGAACTTGGTGGTGGTTAGCTCTTCCAGACCCATGGGCCCGAAGGCATGCAGCTTGGAGGTGTTGATACCGATTTCCGCCCCCAGCCCCAATTCGCCCCCGTCATTGAAGCGGGTGGAGGCGTTCACCAGGACCACCGAGGAGTCCACCTCTTTCAGGAACCGCTGGGCTTGGTTATAATCCCGGGTGATGATGGCCTCGGTGTGGTTGGAGCTGTACCGGGCGATGTGGTCCAGGGCGGCGTCCAGGTCCGGCACCACCTTCACCGCCAGGATGAGGTCCAGGAACTCGCGGCCCCAGTCCGCTTCCTGGGCCGCGGTCGCCTGGGGGTCGATCTTCAGTGTGCCGGGGCAGCCCCGGAGCTCCACCCCGGCCTGGCGGAGGCGGGCGAACATGGGGGGAATGAAAGCCTGGGCCACCCCTTGATGCACCAGCATGGTCTCCATGGCGTTGCAGACCCCGGGGCGCTGCACCTTGGCGTTGAAACACACCGTCTCCGCCATGCCCAGGTCCGCGGTCTCGTCCACGAAGATGTGGCAGACCCCCTTGTAGTGCTTCAGCACCGGGATGCGGGAGTTTTCCGCCACAAAGCGGATGAGCCCCTCGCCGCCCCGGGGGATGATCAGGTCCACCAACTCATCCTGCTTCAGCAACTCCAGGGTGGCCTCCCGCTCGACGCTGGGGATGACCTGCACCGCGGCCGCCGGCGCCGCGGCCTCCGCTAGGGCGTCCTGCATCACCCGGGTCAGGGCCAGGTTGGAGTGGATGGCCTCCTTGCCGCCCTTGAGGATGACGGCGTTGCCGCTTTTGAGACACAGAACCGCGGCGTCCACCGTGACGTTGGGGCGGGACTCGTAAATGAACCCGATGACCCCCAAGGGAATCCGCTGGCGGCCCACCTTGAGGCCGTTGGGCCGCACCCACATGCCGGTCACCGCGCCCACCGGGTCGGGCAGGGCCGCCACTTCGCGCAGGCCCTGGATCATGGAGTCCATGACCTTGCCCGACAGCGTCAGGCGGTCGATGAAGGCCGCCGGGTGGCCCTGGCTCTGGGCCGCAGTGACGTCCCGCAGGTTCTCCCCCTGGATCATGGCCTGGCGCTCGCGCAACAGCTCCGCCACCCTGAGGATTACCCGGTCCTTCACCCCCCGGGACAGGCTCCCCAATTTGCGGGCCGCCTGCCGGGCCTCTTGCGCCATAAGGTGGACCATTTCCGGGATGTTCATGGGCTCTTCTCCAGCAATCAGCAATTAGCTTCCAGCTTATGCTCTGGCTCTGCTGGTTTCAAGAGTTATTTTCTAGATCTGGTTCCCAAGCCAAGCTTGGGGACGAGAGGATATGAAAGTTCCCTATCTTGCCGGGAAGAATTAAAGGCGGCCGGGGACGGCCGCCCTACCAAGAAACCTGTTAACGGTGGGGCCTCCGCGCCCGCCTTCCTTCATGCTTTATATGAAAATAGCTATCAGCAGTCAGCTTTCAGCTTTCAGCAAAGACCATGGATTGGCGCAGGCGACCCAAATGTAGGGTGGGCACCGCCCACCATCATTTCTTTTAAGAAAACCCAGGCGGGCTGTTCCAAATTTTCATCCTTCGTTGTGACCTTAAGGTCATGATTGTTCGTTATGGATGGAGCAATGAAGTTCACTCAGAGTGCCAGGCACAACCGGATATGTCGAGCCGGCACGGAGGCCGGCTCCACCGGGTATGCGGTTTGCAGCCCGGCATCAGGGTTGATTTTCCGGTTCCGCGCCCTGGGCCATGGCCGCCAGGATTTCCCGGGCCCGGTACCGGTCTTCCGGGGCCACCAGCAGGCGCACCCCCCGGATAAACTGCAGCATGGGGTAGGCGCCGCCGGCGTCGTCGGCCATCACCAGGGCCTCGATGCCTTCGGAGGCCAGCAGCCCCGCGGCCATCTCCGCAATCATGCGGTTGGGAAAGGTTTCCAGGACTATGGCGTCGTCAAGGTTCAAAATAGCCTCGTTAGTCTATAGCTGGTTAAGAAGGCACGGCACGCCGTGCCTCTACAATTCAGATTTTGTGGGCCGTCCCACCAGAAATTGCCCCGGCGCTTGAAGCCCAGGCGGGACGCCTGTGCCACCATGCGCCTTCTACCATCTTTTCCCATTTCGGGGTTGGGGGTGGGGGTATGGGGGAGTTTTTCGTAAGTGCAGGGGCTTTTGTCCCTGGCCCCCTCCCCCAACTACCGCGGCGGAGCCGCGGTGGCCTCAGGGCCCTGGCCCTGGGCTCCTGCATACAGGCAGGAGTTTAGGGCCAGGCGTCCAAATGCCCCCCTCACCCCAGCTTATAGGGCGTGCCGTGCACGCCGATTTATGGCGGCCATGGGCCGCCCTATAACTTAAAAATTCTAAATCAAGAGTCAGGGCCTTAAAGTCCCCCTTTCTTAAAGGGGGATTTAGGGGGATTATCAAGGCCTTATAATCCCCCCTGACCCCCCTTTAGAAAAGGGGGGAAAACCAAAGCCCTGGATTAAAAATGCCCTGTTTTTAAGTTTATATATTAGTTACAGGCCCCCACCTTAAATCTCCGGGAAGATGACCAGGTTATCCCGGTGGATGACTTCGTCGTAGCCCTTGGGGCCGCCCAGGGTCTGGGCGATCTCCTGGGTCTGGCGGCCCTTGATGCGGTTGATTTCCCGGGCCGAGTAGTTGGTGAGGCCCATGGCGAAGGGGTGACCTTCGGGGTCCAACAGTTGCACCGGGGCGCCCTTGCCGAAGGCGCCGAAGACCTCCACGATGCCCGCGGGCAGCAGGCTCTTATGGTGGCGCACCAGGGCGTCAAAGGCCCCCTGGTCCACCAGGATGGTGCCCTGGGGGGTGACGTTGTAGGCCAGCCAGTACTGGCGGCTCTTGAGTTTCTGGGCCTGGGGCAGGACCAGGGTGCCCACCTCGGTGGCGGCAAAGATCTGTCCCAGGATGCCGGGGGTGAGGCCGTTGGCGATGAGGGTGGGGAGGCCCGCGGCCGCGGCCTTCCTGGCGGCCTGGAGTTTGCTGGCCATGCCGCCCCGCCCCAGGGGGCCGGCCCGCGGTCCCGCGGCCTTTTCCAGGACGGGGTCGAAGCTCTCCACCAGGGGCAGGAGTTTGGCGTCGGGGTGTTCCCGGGGGTCCTGGTCGTACAGCCCGTCGGTGTCGGTGAGCAGGATCAGGAGGTCGGCCCCCACCAGGTTGCAGATGAGGGCCGCCAGGTTGTCGTTGTCCCCGAACTTGAGCTCGTCGGTGGCCACGGTGTCGTTTTCGTTGATAATGGGCACCACCTGCCAGTGGAGCAAGGTAAACAGGGTGTTGCGGGCGTTCAGGAAGCGGCTGCGGGCTTCCAGGTCGTCGTGGGTGAGGAGGATCTGGGCCACCTTGAGGCCGAATTCGGCGAAGGCCTCCTCGTAGGCGAGCATGAGGGCGCTCTGGCCGGCGGCGGCCACGGCCTGCTGCTGGGGGATGCCGCTGGGGCGGCTGGTTAGCCCCAGCTTGCGGCAGCCCGCGGCGATGGCCCCGGAGGAGACCAGGATGAATTCCCGCTCCCCGGAGCGCAGTTTACCGATTTCCCCCACCAGGCGCTGGATGAGGGGCAGATTGAGGCCGTCGGGGGCGGTGAGCACCGCGCTCCCCAGTTTGAGGACGACCCGGCGGGCCTTACTCAGGTATTGTTGCCGCAGTTGCTTCATGGCCGAAGTTGGTAAATTCCTCCCAGATGGCCGCTCTCAGGTTGTCTAACCCCTCGCCGCTCTGGGCCGAAACCGCGAAGACCCGCCAGCCGGCTTCCCGGTAGGCGTCCACCACCTGCCGGCGGGGAAAGTCCGGCGTCAGCAGGTCCGTCTTGTTCAAAGCGATGAGCCGCGGCCGGCTCAAAAGATCGGGGTCAAAGGCCTCCATCTCCTCTTCCAGCATCCGGAGGGGGGCCAGGGGGTCGGCGGGATTCACCCAGCCCAGGTCGATGACCTGCACCAGAAGCCGGGTGCGCTTCAGGTGTCGCAGGAAGCGGTGCCCCAGGCCCTTGCCCAGGTGGGCCCCTTTGATCAGGCCCGGGATCTCCGCCAGGACCAGGGGTTCCTGGTCGTCGGGGGCGCCCATGACGCCCAGCTGGGGGCTCAGGGTGGTGAAGGGAAAGGGAGCCACCCGGGCCTTGGAGGCGGTGAGGGCCTTGAGCAGGGTGGTTTTTCCGGCGTTGGGGGCGCCTATGAGGCCCACGTCGGCCAGGAGGTGGAGCTCCAGGTAGATGCGGCGCTCCTGGCCCGGCTCGCCGGGTTGAGCGAAGCGGGGGGAGCGCAGCCGGGAAGAGACGAAGTGGGCGTTGCCCTTGCCGCCCCGGCCGCCCTTGGCCAGAACCAGGCGTTGGCCTGCAGTGAGGAGGTCGCCCAGAAGCCTGCCATTGTCGGGGTCAAACACCCGGGTCCCCAGGGGGACCGGGATGGTGAGGGTGGGACCGCTCTTGCCGTGGCGGTCCTGCTTCTCACCGCGACGGCCGTTTTCCCCCTGAAAGATGCGGCGGCGCCGGAATGGGCTCAGAGTGCGCAGGGCTTGGGAAGCCTCCAGGACCACATCGCCGCCGGCCCCGCCATCACCCCCGTTGGGTCGGCCCCGGGGCTGGAAGCGGGCCCGGAGGAAACTGACACAGCCCGGGCCGCCGTGGCCGGCCCTGACCGTAATGGTGGCCTCGTCGGGGAAGGACTTCAAATTTGGGGATAAACGCTGACCCGTTTGCGATCTTTGCCAAAGGTTTCATAGGCCACCACCCCGTCGATCTTGGCAAACAGGGTATAGTCCCGTCCCATGCCCACGTTGGTCCCCGGGTGGATGCGGGTGCCCACCTGCCGCACCAGGATGTTGCCGGCCAACACCTGGTGCCCGGCAAACCGTTTGACGCCGCGGCGCTGGCCCTGAGAATCCCGGCCGTTGCGGGAACTGCCGCCGGCTTTTTTGTGTGCCATGATGTTAAGCTCCTTTGTTTGGGGGAGGGGGCTAAGGGCCCACGGCCCTTAGCCCCCT
>Ga0315281_10003717_pt1 | contig 22306 bp, 31 predicted proteins | sample YL17G07_0_MG_FD_204540 | JGI IMG/M metagenome (GOLD analysis project Ga0315281, IMG submission 204540) | Sediment microbial communities from Yellowstone Lake, YNP, Wyoming, USA - YL17G07_0 | ecosystem: Environmental > Aquatic > Freshwater > Lake > Sediment | place: USA: Wyoming | collected... | reverse complement strand
CCAGGGAACCTGATCTGAGAACGCGCCAGAAGTACTGGTAAAAACAGGGGGAAAAGGCCCCATTCGGGCTCCGATTGACTGTTCCGGAGGCCTTTTTAGCTCTTATTCGGGAAAATGCAGCACAGTTATTTTGGAATATTCCCGATTCGAAGCCGGTTTGGCCATTGGGAGCATTTTTGCAGCCGGAAATGACCGTTAACAGCACCTGTTGGGAGGCGGATCTCAAGGGTGATCGGCCATAACTACTGATTAGGGAAGAGGAGGGGGAGTTTGAGGTAGTGTTCAGGATTATGTCGAATACGGGACGGGGAAAGATGTCGGTCTTGTTAAGGCTACTCTTATTCACTGTGCAAAATCAGAAGTGAAGGGCAAGCCATCCAAGACCGATACATATCTTATAAAAATCAGTAATTGGTTTAGGAAGATCCGATCACATCCAGATTGCCACATTAACAGGATCTTCCGTTTCGCGATGACCCTCTAATTTGTCAGTTTTTCATATTTTTCCCCTTTTGAAATAATGGCAGATATGGTAAGTCTCTGGCACATTTCAATTTCACCCACATGCCTGATTTAGCATGAATCGACTGAATGCAGATCAAGTTTCCTTATGCTCGCTGACCTTCACAGCGTCGACCGCCAGCTACCCTGCGAACCCATCCCTGCTGGCAATCCTGTCACCAATTCGTCAGTTTTTTGATATTGACGAGAGCCAGGCACGGGGTCCTTCGGCCCGGGTGTGGCTCTCGAAGGTCGCCGCCCTGATGTAATTGATGGACCACCCGTCCCGGAAGCTGTCCTGTATCTCTCTTTTTGTTATCCTCCTCGGACCGTATCCACCGGGCTCCAGGTCGCTGAAGCAGAGCATGAAGTAGTTCCCTCCTGGAGACAGGATGGCTGCAAGGTTATCCACAAAGAGCGGGCGGTCTTCATCGGACAGGGTATGGAAGAGCCCTGAATCGGTGGCCGTATCGAACTTCCTGGTGAGCCTGGAGAGGTCCAGTGCGTTCAGGACAAGAAAATGCACCCGGAGTCCTCTTCCGGCAGCCTTCTCCCTTGCCTTCTGGATCGCCAGGGGGGAAGAGTCGATCCCCCACACTTCATACCCTTCCCCTGCAAAGAAGAGGGCATGCTCCCCTGTCCCGCATCCTATGTCCAGGACAGATCCTGTTATCTCTCCCCTCCGGACCAGCTCAACGAACTCCTTCTGGGGGCGGCCGATGTCCCAGGGAGGTGTGCCCCTGTATGCCGAGTCAAAGAAATCCATACCTCACCATACTTCTGATATGCTTATCATTATTTCTTCACAACATTGCAGCACACCGGGGCACCACCATCGACCGGCTCCAGCTCATTTGTCAGGAATTTTCCGACAAACTTAGTGACCATTGTAACATCTGATGCCGGGCAGATGGAGGCGCCCGGTCTGTGTACTGGTAATCTTTATTAACGACTGTGCTGGATGAATTCACATGGCAGAACCTGTTGATGCGATACGGGCATTTCACAATGCGTTCAGGAATGATATGGAGCGTATCGATTCCGCTGCATTAAACTCAGCAAAGGGAAAGGAAGGTCTCGCTGTCACCATCGAACGATTCCGGTTCTTTAACGAAATTCTGGTCTGGCATGCCAGAGGAGAGGAGGCAGCTGTCTTTCCCGCAGTCGAAAATGTCGCTCCCCTGGTTGCTGAAGCGTATATGATAGATCACCGGGGCCTGGACTCGGCATTTGACGAATTGAATACGTCTTATTCTGTACGCGACTCCCTGAAAACTGCCCGGGCTACGGCTGCATTTCGTTTTCATCTGGATATACACCTGGACAAGGAAGATACTCATCTCTACCGGATTTTCAGGGAACGAATCTCCCTGCCCGAGCAGGGGGAGGCGCTGGGTATTATGGCCGGCATGATTCCTCAGGAACGGTTCCCGGAAGTGGTGGCCTGGCTGTTCCCCTTAATCGGGCACGATGATCGTGAGAACATGACCCGAATATGGCAGATGGTGATGCCTCCACCTGCCTTCGCTGGCGTAAAGGAACTCATAAGAAAGTCCATTGGCAGTGACTGGGCCGAACTCACCCGTCGCATCCCGGCACTATAATCTTTCACCTCCAATGGTATATCATCCCAAACCCTTTCAAAACCGATAATCTGATCTTTTACGCATCGGATCATATTCATACTACTAATCTGATTGGTGCGTAATCTTCTCCATTGAGTGTGCATAAAGACGGCAGACGGCTGGTCATGCTCGCTCACCCGTCCCCCTCATAGCATTTTATGACAAAAAAAGAGTTCATCTTTAAAAACGAATCCGATAGATTAAACCGGCTAAATACGGCTTTGTAGAATTCCCCCTGAGACCGAGAAACAAGACTGTGTATATTATTCCGGAAATGTTGTAAAAGATTCCATTGATGTTGAGAGAACCGGAACTTTTTACCGTTCGTTTCACCAATTATTCACGATGCAAGAGTTGGCGCGAAAACTTATCCATATAATTTTCGGCCTGGGCATTGCGGGAATAGTCCTTGTCCTCGACCATACTTCTGCAATGGCGGTCCTTGCCGGCGGACTCTTTTTTGGCCTGATCCTTATTGACCTGATCCTCAGTGGCTATACACTTCCCGTCTTCTCGGCAGTCCTGAACTATGTAGATCGGTGTGATCCTTTGCCGGGAAAAGGTGCTTTATATTTTGCCGTGAGTGCACTTGCCTGTGTTATCCTTTTCCCGGTCGCGGTGGTCGTACCGGCACTTGTATCGTTGGCAGTTCTGGACGGGGTTGCAACCATTGCAGGTATCAGGTTTGGCAGGACACGTATCTATAACGGAAAATCCGGAGAAGGGACAGTTACGGGGATTTTTGTCACCTTCCTTGTCCTGCTCCTGTTCATTCCGGTTCACGGGGCTCTTATCGTTGCTGTCATCGCAGGAATTATCGAAATGTTATCCCCTGTTGATGACAACCTGGTCATTCCGGTCAGCATCTGTTTGCTTTTAACGGTCATTCCCGCGCTTATCTGAGCATTACATCTGGATTTCGCGTTATCTGTCCCACGACAGAGATTCAATTCCTGAGAGTGATCTAAAATCCCAACAAAGATTTCAGGAACATAATCATATGTCAGTTGTCCATTAATCCGGGGTTCTTTTGCGCGATAGCAGCTGATAGCCGAGTATCAGCACGAATAACCACAAGACTCCGATTATATAGCTTCCCATTACATCACTTGCCCAGTGTGCCCCGAGATATACACGTGACGGGCCGATGAGCATGACAAGGGCGCTACAGAGTGCAATAACACGTATCCGGGCAAATCCCGTCCGGTGAAGCCATGCAAGATACGCGATGAAACCAAAGAAGACGACAAAAAAGAGGACATGCCCGCTCGGGAAACTATACTGGTTGATGGACTGAAAGATATCGGACGGATCGAGGAAAAAATACGGAGGACGCGGGCGGGCAACCAACACTTTGAGAACTGAGGTGAGCACGAAATTACTCAGGGTGGCAAGAATAAAACCAGCTTCCAGCAATTGGCGCCTGGCAATATAAAAAGCCGAAACTGCCCCGATCATCACAATTCCGATCCAGGTGTCCCCGATTGCACTTACCCCCTGCATAACTAAAGCGAACACAGGGTTTTTCTCTTCCTGCAGTTCATGGGAAATCTTCAGATCAAAGGGAAAAACTGCAAAAATATGCGCAGTAAACGAGAGCACAATTGCGCATGCAAGCATCAGGAAGAAAACGGTTTTTATTCTTTGGTCCATCGTCTTACGGATCGTATACCGGCTTATGTAATATAGTGCACGTTTTCTCCCGGGAAGGAATTTTTGGTTCTGAAGAATTCCCTGGTTTGATCCCACGTATACATGGGTAAAATCAATTTTGATTTTATTCCCGCAATCCGGACAGGTCGTACTGGAGCATTCATCGGGATAGTTTCGGTGACGGCTTTGTTCTGGGAGAGCAGTTAATGATGCCATTAACCTGCTTTTAATAGATCCAATGGTTGACCATCCCGATAACAGTCAAGGCAACGAATACGTCAAAGTATGTCTCATTTTTTGAGATTCGGGGAAATATATTTCTGATATAAGATGACCTGGAAAAGCTGGTGATCAACATGATCGGTGACATGATCGGTGAATTAACCGGAAAAATTGTCGGTCAGCGTGTCATACGCCGCCGCTATGGTGAGGTGAAGATTGAGAGGTCCACGGAATCGAAAGGAAAGATCCTCGGCATGGATGTAACCTTTATTACCACGGTTACATTAAGGGAAAGACCCCAGGGTGGAATGTATGTTGAAGGTAATGGAATCATGATGACCATGAAAGGAGAAAAGGTGATCTTACATGGATCCGGCATAAGCATCGCAGGAAAGGGTGCGGGGATGAGCATGCGTGGGATACGCTATGCCCAGACCGCATTTCCATCCCTCAGCAGACTCAACAATGTAGCCATAGTCTTCGAGATCGAGACTATGCCGGATGGAACGGTCCATGACACGATGTGGGAGTGGAAGTGAGGGGTACATCCCGTCAGGTTCAATGTCTTCGATGCGTGAACCCACGTAGTTTTTTTTAATATAGCAGATCATTGACTTCCCGGGCATTCCATAGATTGGCACAGGGGGACCCTTTGACGTATATTAGTAATAAAAATTTTGGGTTGCCGGAACGCTCCGGACGTGGGTTTTATTTTTTAAGGTACGATACCTGACCTGTTCAGGCTTATAGGAAGCCCGGTAACACCAGACCACCTGTTTTGCTCGTATCACATTTGATGAAATCCATTCAGGATGAAATTCTCCGGACCCGGTTTCCCGACTGTCCGGATGTGTATCACCAACCTTTTTCCCCCTTCCACCCTTTGTACACCTGAGAACTATCCTCATGACCCCGTTGATAACCTGCCCGGAACCCGGAGCTGCAGGATTATGCGACCGATGCTTAAGGCAAAAGGGATGGGCATCGATCCTGGTGACATCTCAGGGCTGGAGGAATAACCCCTCCAGTTTTTTTTATTCAGGGAGGCAACGGTATGCAGGATAGCCCGGTCAGGGAAGTACTATTCGGGATGCCCCTGGAGAAGGGGAGGTGGGGGCTCGTCGCATCAGGCCTGATTATCAACCTGTGGATGGGTTCGATCTATGCGTGGAGTGTCTTTGTCGGGCCACTCACCGATTATTATACCGGTGAGCTTGGCCAGGCAGTAACGGCAAATGATATCCTGATGCCATTCTCCGTGTTTCTTGCAGTCTTTGCACTTACCATGCCGTTTACCGGGAAGGTTATCGACAGGTACGGGCCCCGGAACGTGACGATCAGCGGGGGTGTGCTGACCGGACTTGGCTGGCTCCTGGCTTCCTTTTCGTCATCTGTCCTGATGCTCTCCGTACTGTATGGAGTGATCGGGGGTATCGGTGTGGGTATTGCCTATAGTGTGCTGGTTGCTGTTTCAGCCCGCTGGTTCCCTGACCGGCGGGGCCTTGCGGTCGGGCTCACGGTCCTTGGCGTCGGGTTCTCCGCGTTCTTTACCGCCAATATCGCAGGCTGGCTCATCGGGGCCTGTGGGGTGATGAACACGTTCAGGACCTTTGGTGTCGTAATTATTGTTCTCACGACACTGCTTGCGCTTCCCCTGGAATTCCCGCCCTCCGGCTGGGTCCCATCCGGGTGGACACCCCCTGCATTGAAACCTGGTGAGGAAAAATCCTGCGAATGCAGCCGCTCCCTGATGCTCAAATCCTCATCATTCTACGGGCTCTGGGCCTGTTACTTCATCGGCTGTCTTGCCGGCCTCATGGCAATCTCGATAGCACAACCGGCAGGCACCGATGTGGGAATTGAGGCAGGGTTTGCCACATTCCTCGTAGGGTTTTTTGCGATCTTTAACGGGGCCGGACGTCCCGTCTTTGGTGCACTCACCGACAGGTTAACGCCCCGGAATGCTGCCATGGGATCGTTCGTCCTGATCGCAGTGGCATCCCTTCTTATGTGGCAGGTCCCGATAGTACCGGTATACATCCTTGCCTTTGCCGTACTCTGGGGATGTCTTGGGGGCTGGCTGGCCATTGCACCGACGACCACCGCCTGGTATTTTGGCACCTGCGACTACCCGAGGTGTTACGGGGTCGTCTTTCTCGCGTATGGTGCCGGCGCGATTGCCGGGCCGCAGCTGGCAGGGTTCATCAAGACCTCGACGGGATCCTATATCGGGGTATTCCCGTATGTGCTCGCGCTTGCAGCAGCCGGTAGTGTCATCGCGTTTACCCTGATGAAACCACCAGAACCGAACACTGTCAGAGCATGAAAAAATCATTGATTGTTGTGGTGAATCAGCCTTACCCGCACGGTACGATGAATGGTTTACCCGGTATTGATTTGTTATGAATGATCGGGAATTGTTGATGTTGCGTGGTCAACAGCATAAAAAAGGCACAATTGAACAATCCATTGACTCCTTGAAAATCTTCCTTACATGCTAACCAATTCTTTTGAACCAATGATCAATGAGGATCGCGGCTGAATCTCAATCGGTATATCCATCAGTGTACATAATATTTTATTTTCTCTCCTTATCGGGTTGGGCTCATAAAGGAGCGTCTGGGCCGGTAGCGTGAGGGATACCCAGCCGATGATAATAAATCCTTCGCTGAGGGCTGATTCCAGCCATTCCGGAATAGCGGTGATTATGCCTGTTCCGAAAAACGATCCAAGACTGATACAGATTGCAAGAAATACAAAACTTAAGGGGAGCTGCCGAATCCCGTTCCACCGCACATTTCGCAGCTGGGTAGTGTTATCCTCAATCTTCGTCCGGCAGAACCGGTGAATAGCCCCCTTCACCTGAACTGGGAATTCCTGTGTGACCTGGTAAGGGAAACCGGATTACCATTCGCAGGTTCCGGGCATTGTTCTGCAATTTTTTTTAATTCATCTTCAATTGCCGCTGCATTGTCAGCATCTAAACACCGGACAAGGGTAATAATGATTATACCATTAATCGTGGAACTGTCAAGAACCATGCAATCCCTCTTCCACGTTCCGGTATATTTCCCGGGTTAATGTATTGTCTGGTGCATTTCGGGAAATACGGCATTGATCCAGTGATAAAAAGAAGGAGTTAAATGTAAAGGTGTAATGTTGAGAATTATGATCCCGGGCACTATAGCCAAAAGTGCAAACGGACATTTCAGAAACGTGCAGGTGCCCAAGAAGATACATGGGATACAGGTGTTGATCAATACCTCAGGATCAACAGCGTCAATGAACAGCGAGGGGCGACAACGCAATGGATGAATTCATGCAAGCCGCGATAAAAGAAGCCAGGTCAGGACTGGCTGAAAGCGGTATTCCTGTCGGTGCGGTACTGGTGATTGCCGGCAAAATTGTCGGTCGGGGTCACAATCGCCGGGTGCAGAAGGGCAGCGCTGTTTTACACGCCGAGATGGATTGCCTTGAAAATGCGGGGCGGCTCACACCCGGAGATTATCAGCGGGCGACGTTGTATTCAACGCTCTCACCGTGCGACATGTGCAGCGGCGCAGCCCTGCTGTACAAAATCCCCAAAATTGTGATCGGGGAACATACCACCTTCCAGGGACCGGAGGACTACCTCCGCTCCCGGGGAGTGGAACTGGTGATCCTGAATAATGAGGAGTGCATCCGCCTGATGCGTGATTTCATCACTGCCTGGCCGGCATTGTGGAACGAAGATATCGGGAAAGGGTAGACCGTATGCAGCCACTTCAGGCTATTACTGAAGAAATAGAGAAAACAAAAAGGGGGAGAGCAATAATGATAATGAGGAACGTTTTTCTGATGGCGGGTGTGCAGCGGTGATGGTTACGATTGCGGCCTGGTCCGGATACGCCGCCGGACCTCCGGGTCATATTCTGGACATGACGTATGCCTATGACGCAAATACAATCTACTGGCCGAACGCATCGCCGTTTAAATTGACGGCGGAGTCCCGGGGGATGACTGAACGGGGCTACTGGTATGCCGCCAACTTTTTTGCCGCTTCGGAACACGGTGGGACCCATGCCGACGCGCCGATTCACTTTGCAAAGAACGGACGCACTATTGATCAAATTCCTCTGGAGGAGTGGATTGGGCCGGCGGTAAAGATCGACGCACGGCAGCAATGCGCCCGCGACCGGGATTACCTCCTGTCCGTGGAGGACATTAAAAAATGGGAGAGAAAATACGGCCGGATTCCGGCGGGGGCGTGGGTGATTATGTACACAGGGATCGGCACGCAATTTTATCCCGACCCGAAGCGTGTCCTGGGAACGGATAAGAAAGGTCTGCCCGCTCTTCCTGAATTGAGTTTTCCGGCATTTTCCCGCGAATCGGCAGAGTTTCTGACGAAGGAACGGAACATCAGGGGCATTGCCATCGATACACCGAGCATCGATTATGGCAAGTCGCAGGACTTCTGGGTTCACCGCGTGATTTGCGGCGCCGATAAACTTGGACTGGAGAATATCGCCAACCTGGACAAGCTCCCTGCAACGGGGGCAACGCTCTATGTTATTCCCATGTTGATTATAGGTGGAACGGGAGCGCCGGCCAGAGTTTTCGCCATCCTCCCCTGACGTCTTTTTCCAGGGCGCTGCGTTCCGGGAGCCGGGTCATTTCCCAGACAAGCATCCGTGCCCCGAGAATTTGGGAACACTAATCTTTTTTCACAACAGCCATAGAAGCGTTTGATCTGCAGTCCGGGAAAGATAGAAGCTTACTATCCGGCTTGAAAGATGTAAAAAACGTACTACCCAATAGAACTAATCGGACAAAGCAACGGGGTTATTTTCCCTGCCCTCTTTTTTTGATTGTATCATATTTACCAGCACTTGTCAGATATTTTTTAAAAAAACGAGGGGTTTATCAGGGAATAGAAGAGGGGGAAAATGCATCCGTCCCTGGTATCCCGCTCAGATAGATCCCCGCCCCGAGCCACCAGGTCTCATCAACCTTCCGGACGTAGCTCATCTTGGGTTCAGGAGTCATATTGTGGGCCGGGTTGGGGTAATGGTAGAATATGAACCCTCCTCCCTGCTGCGCGAGATAGATCTCGATCCTGGTGTAATTGACCCCGAAGGGATCCTGCAATCCGGAGAGGTCCGTTCCGATCAGATTTGGCTGATAGGGGAGGGCAAGGGTCGTTCCATTATTATCAAAGGCGTAGATGTAAAGGTTGCCGCGGGCGAACGTACCGTTCCTGTCGTTGAACTCCCGGATCGCGGCATCCTTCCCATTCTTCCCGGCATACGCGATCGCCTCACCGACGAAGGAGCTGAGGTTCTGTCTTACCTTTTGATCTCCCCCCACTTTCACGATCGGGCTATCTTCCTGGGGTTCATAGATACCGCCCCCGATCAACCAGTCCTGGTCCACCATCATGGCATAGCTGAGTTTGGGCTTGATTTTGTAGTTGTCCGCAGGATCCAGGTAGAGATAACGGACAAAACCCCCACCGGAGTGCGCGGTTGTGATCAGTTCCTGGATAAACGCTGTGCCGTTTGCGTCTGTTGTATTCCAGCGGTTCTTCCCGAGGAGTTCAGGCTGAAACGGGAGGGCCAGGGTATTCCCTTTACTATCATAGGCGAAGATATAGAGTTCGCCTTCAACAAATCGCCCGGTCTGGTTATTGAATTCACGGAGAGCAGCTTCCTTTCCGTGTACCTGTGCATATTCGTAGGCTTTCTCGACAAATGCCACGAGCTTTTCCGGAGATACGGAAGAGCCGGAAACAAGTGTAAGGGTCGCCGTCGGTGTAATTTCCGATTGGTTCCGGGGAGAGGTACCAGGGTTTGTGCAACCGGCAACAAGGATCGCTGCCAGCACGAATGCGAGAGCAAAAAAGACCGCCTGTGTTTTCATGAACAGGGATCTGAATACCTATAGATAAAACAACAGGAATTTGAACGGGGAGAGTATCTCTTCTCCCGTGAAGGGAGATCGACCTGGCTGCGCAATGCCGGCACAGGAATTACGTATTTTCCGGACTTTTCCTGAACGTCCTGGAACTCATAGCATTCTTCGTTTTATTAATACCAGGATATTTTTGCCGTTCTCGTACCGGTAGGAGATTTCATCCATAACCTGGCGGATCAGAAACACCCCGAGACCTCCGGCTTCCCGGTCTTCGATAGTACTGTCGAGCTCCGGTTCCGGGACCGATAACGGGTCAAACCGGGGTGCAGCATCTATAATCTGTACTTCTATACGATCGGGGCTGATCCGGCAGGAGACAATGATCTCACCGCCCGGTTTTTTATAGCCATGGTTGATTACGTTGGTGATGGCCTCCTCGACGGCGAGCTGAGTATCGAGGATCTCCTCCCTGCCAAACCCATATGTCTGCATCTCTTCATCCAGAAGAGCTGATACTTTCGGGATCTCCTCGATATCGGAATCAATTATCAACTCAAATGAATGATCCATGGTCACAGGCTCCGGATTACCATCAGGGTGATGTCATCAGACTGCGGTTGATTTCCCGTAAAGGTCCTGACCGCGTTGAGAATCTTCTGGATAATATCCCCGGATGGTAATTCCCGCGAGGTGAGAATAACTTTTTTCAGCCGTTCCACGTCGAACATCTCCAGCTGCGTATTCTCTGCTTCGGTAATCCCGTCTGTGTACAGGATGAGAAGATCACCCTTCGCCATCTGCACGGTATCCTGCGTGTACTGTGCATCGTCCATCACCCCCATCGCGATACCGGTTGCCTCGAGTTCAGACATGGTGCCGTCCGCGGCGGAGTAGTGGATAGGAGGATTATGGCCGGCATTGACATACGTAAAGGTACGGCTGGTGGAATCCAGGAGTCCGTAAAAGAGCGTCACGAACATGCCGGATTTCGAATCGTGCGAGATGATGGTATTTGCATCCCGGATTGCGGCGGCAGGTTTGCCCGCATACCATGTGGCATTTACCCGCACAACGATCCGGGAGAGGGCCATGAACAGGGCTGCGGGAATGCCTTTTCCGGAAACGTCGGCAATCATGATCCCGAGTTTTCCGGTACCCAGCGGAACGACTTCAAGGGGGATCACGTCAAAGAAGTCTCCCCCGACCTCTTTTGCCATCACGCTCCTTGCGGCGATATCGTAGCCTTCAATCTGGGTGATGGTATCGGGAAGGAAACTCTGCTGGATCTCAGCTGCAATAGCCAGTTCGGTGTTCTTGCGCTCCATCTCCCGAAGCAGCGTATCCCGCTCTGCCTGCATCTTCCGCTCGTTCTGGAGATTTTCGATGATGAAGGCAAAAACAAACATGCCCGCAGCGTTTGCAAGGATCATGGGGAGTGCCACCGTGGACACAACGGTCACTGCCTGATCGAACGGGCGGCACAGGGCGAGAGCCAGCAGCATGTGGAACCCTTCCATGAGGATGGCAAAGAGCACCGCGATGGTAATGCCGGCAAACCGTCTCCCGCGTGCAAGCCAGATGACTCCACCGAAGAGTCCGGCAAGGACCGTTGCCAGTGAGCAGGAGTATACCGTGAAGCCCCCGAGGCTCAACCGGTATGCTGCCCCGATCAGTCCTGCACCAAGGCCCACCCAGGGCCCTCCCAGCAGGCCGGCGAGCATCGGCCCGAGATCGCGGACATTGACAATCGCGCCCATAAACTCGACACCGCTGAGGGTACCATAGACAGAGAGGGCTCCAAAAACCAGAATAAGGATGACCTGGGTCTTTACTGCCGGGTGGCCGTCAAGGACTTCTAAAAAGATCCTGCTCCGGGTCAGGAGATAGGCGACCACGATAATCACACCGATGAGTTGAATGAGGACCAGCAGTGATGACAGGATCGTGAACTCCATGATCAGGCACTCGTGTATAGGATTAGCACACGGGCGCTCATAAAGGGTCAGGTCTTTTTTTAAATCGCCGCTGTCCGGCAGGAAGGATGGATAGGATTATCTTGGAAAACTACCGACACTAAAAAAAGCACATCCGGTTATCACACCCGGGGGGAAATACCGTGGATATTACTGCAACGAACCGTGAGGGAAAAACTATCCTGTCCATCAATGGCAGGATCGATACGTCGACGGCACCCGGACTTGAACAGGCAATCAACCGGGAGATCGAGCCCGGGAACCGGAAGATCCTGCTTAACTTTTCCCGGGTCACCTACATCAGCAGCGGCGGACTTCGGGTGCTGCTCGCGACTGCAAAGAAACTGAGAAACCCAGGGGATAAATTCGGCCTCTGCAGCCTCTCGCCCGAAGTTTTAAAGGTCCTCAGACTCGCCGGATTCACCTCCATTTTCTCTATCTACCCGTCAGAGGGAGAGGCACTTGTCAGCTGGTAACGACCAGCTTGAGTCCCTAACGTGGCAACAGGTCCCGGGAGCTCCAGACGCTGCTATTTACCCCCTGATCCGGAAGATCGACACGATATCTTCCAATTCCTACCTCATCGCCACGCCGGATGCCATTCTTCTGATCGATCCCGGCGGGCTGTCCGGGCAGGTAGAACAATTGTCCCGGGTTATCGGTGAATGCCGGGCTGAAAAGGACCGCCCGCTCTTTGTTTTTTTAACGCATGCCCATATCGATCATTTCCTCGGTGTCCAGTCAATTCCTGCCTTTGCCCATCCTGAAGCCGCGGTCTTTGCGGTCCAGCAGGGCGGTGCATGTGCTCTTGAGTGCGGGGACGTAAACGTCACGCAGGCTGACCGCTTCATGCACCTCTCTTCCCGATGAAGGTCGGGCTTCATCTCTTTGCCGGGGAACGGGCAGATCTTCTTTCAGGAGACCTCTGTTTTCCGAACGGTGCCAGGATTACCATTTCCCGGGACCGGCTCGCTCCTGCAGGACTCCCCTGCGAGCGGATAGAGTTCGGGGCCGGGCCTTCACTCGCCGTCTACCACACCCCCGGTCACAGCCCGGACAGTATCTGCCTGCACATCGGCAATCTCCTTTTCATCGGGGACCTCCTGTTTGCAGCAAGCCCGGGGCTTGCCGGCCTGAGCGGATGGTCGCAGGAAGCCCTTATCCATTCGCTTGATGGCGTGGAAGCGCTGGTCGCCGGAGGCAGTATACGGCTTATCTGTCCAGGGCACGGGCGGGTGATCTCCGCAGCAGACGCGTCCCGGATGCTCTCATCAGTCAGGGCTGATGCACTCGCACTCGCCGATATCGCCGAGCTGAACCGCGAGCGTGCGGCCAGGACCGCTGCATTTGCCGAAGACTGCATGGAACAGGTGAACGAGCTCTTCACCATCATGGCAGGGCGCCTCCATTATGTCTCCTACGTCCTGGACGAGCTCGGCGAAACCGATATGGCCGAACAGGCATCCGCTCTTATCCGCGGCGACACGATTGATGAACTGCTGGAAGCCTTTCACAATTTTTCACAGGAGCACCAACGCGGGCACCAGGTCCCGCTCCATCTTGTGCTCAAAGCCGGGCAGGTGATAGCAAAACTCGAGCGGACCTTTAACCGGGACGAACTCGCGAGCATCATCGACCCGACTCTTGTCCGGCGTGCGGCCCGGCTCCTCTCGGATTACACCACGATGCTCCGCGGGTTCGCACCGCCCGGTGAGTGCTCGGACTGTGATCTTATACCGGTCATAGAAGCAGTCGTCAGCGGGCTTTCGGTCCCTCCCTTTTCCGATGACGAGGTACTCTCGAGTTCCGATGATGATGCGGCGTTCTCCAGCATCCTGCTCGCCCGGATCGGGACCCCGCCATTACTCGCGGATGTGGAATCCACCGTCCTGGCTGAAGGTGCCCCGCTGCGGGCATGCATCGACCGCGAACATTTCAGCGACCTGCTGACCTACATCCTTGAGGACCTGGTCGGGACCGGAGCGGACCGGGTTGAGATCCACACCCGGCAGACGGGCAGGAACGCGATCGTTACCGTTGCCGGTAATGTGCCCTCAGCCGGAACGTTGCAGGAACGCCGGACCTGGAGGTTCCTTCGGGGGCTTGCGGAACGTGCCGGGGGAACGCTGACAGTTGATGGGTATGATGGGTTACAGCGGTTCAAGTTCACCACAATAGCAGTATAAAAGCCGTTTATTCAACCGGAGAACCGGGTGACATAAGACAGATTCCACCCTGGGTTTTGCCATCCTATTCAATTCCATGCCTTAAAAGGGATGCGAGGGATCTTCAGCCATCCCGTGCGGGGACACCGGCGGGTCTGCCGGGATGCATGTAACCCACAGGCAGCGTTCACCGGACACTCGCACATCCCCATAAAAAGGATGAGGATCGTCCGGCTGTCGCTTAAAACCCCATCCCCACAATTGCCCGTACAATCTGCTGAGCCGTTACCGGGTCAACAACCCGCGCCATCATCAGCCCGCCCATCGCGACGAACACGGTCCAGAACACCTTTTTTACCTGCTCGTTCTTCCCGAACGCCTCAATGACAACCTCAGGATCAACCTTCATGCCCCGCTGGATCACCTTCGGCAGGAACACAAAGAGCGGCAGGAACAGCACCGCAGCCCCGATGAATGCCAGCGTGACCTCTGCTCTTCCCGCAAGGAAGATCCCGAGCGGGACGGCAAAGGTGCCGGCCTTCGCTGGTGTAAAGGCTCTCATTAAAAGTCCATCGGTGACGACTGGGCCGAACTCAAACATCGCATCCCAACGTTATAAAACTCCATCCTCTATCGGGTTTACCTTTGAAGCATGTATTACGCCAGTAAATTATGCAAAAATGTAATAGGATCCGGAAATAGTGAACAAAGGATGCCCACTAAAGAACGAAAACAAAACTGAGCCGCTCTCTCAGGACTTGATCTTATAAATGATCTTCCCATCCCGGAAAATGGAGATCTGTCCTCCGCTCTGCGACACTACGACCCCGATTGATTTGGTGACCTGAGAGATGCCGGCAACGGACGAATGCCGTGAACCCATCCCTCCGGGAAGGTTCACCTGGCTCATGTCCACCGTGATACACCTCCCTGCCGCCTCAACTACCCCGGTGCCCGTGATGAGGAACGCCCCATCCAGCTGAGCAAACTCCTTGATAGTTCCCTGGATTCCACCATCGGTTATCTGACGTTCGGCCTCCTGGTGACCATAGAATGGGTTTAAGACAAACTGTTTCGAATAGCGCAGGACATTTTGTGTGTCCCCGACAACAAAAGCTGTCCCGATTGCCTGTCCCTCCCGCCCTTCCCGGGCAATTTCCCCAGCGACCTGGATAACCGCGTCAAGAACATCCGGAACAACTCCGGTTCCGGAACATATCGTTTTCAGTTCTTCTGATGAAGGCCGGTTTTCCCGCAGGGGACCTGCCCTCGTCGAAAATGCCTTCGGGATATCCGAAGCCACGAGCGGTTCCCTGCTCCGCTGGGTGATCATGACTACGGCAACGATCACTGCACCGCCAATTGCCATAGCGATGATGATGTATGCCGTCAGGTCATTCTGGGGGGGAGCCGACGGGTCAGGTCCGGGAGGACCGGGGATCTCCTTTTCCAGCTCCAGCATAATTTTCCTGGTGGTTGACTGGCCGTCAGATTGTTTTCCCGTAACGCTCACGGTGAAAATCCCGGCGGTGTTGTACTGGTAGGTTACCGGGAGGTCGGCAGATTTTGTACTGTTTCCGTCATTCCAGTCGACGCTCACCGATTCGATGGTGACACCCAATGATCCTGGGTTGAGATTCCCGTTCAGCGTAACATTCATCCGGTCAATCACCGGCTCAAGGAGGGTCAGGACCGGTGGCTGTATCACCATGACCGGTCCTCCGGTTCCGTCCGGGATCGCAGGACCTGTTGTTACGGGAACCGCATCAGGGATGAGCGGGTGCCCCACGGAAATCTTTGAGGTCTGGGTGACTTTCTGACCGTCAGACTGCAGGGCGGTGATCGAGAATGTGTAGATACCTGAACTGCTGTAGAGATGCGAGTTCGGGAACGTGTGGTATTCCGGCGCCTGGCCGTCCCCCCAGTCCCAGAGAATGCTTTTAATGGTCACGTTCACAGACCCGGGATCGACAAAACCGTAGATGGTACACGTCAGATTTTCAAAAATGAGCGGTGGATCGAAGATAAGGAGCGGGGGAGGGTTGACGGTATTGGTCGCGTTCTCCCGGAACATGAAGACCGGGGGAACCGGTGTTGTCGGTACGGTGGTAACGTTCGGTTCTATGCCGGTCGTGTTCCCGGAGACCGGGAATACGGTGGGAACCGGTGCCGGTATGCTGGTACCATCCGATGGCATGCCAGGCAGGCCTTCCGCGCCAGGAGTGGTGGTGTTCTCCAGGGTCGCTGCGCAGACGCCGCCCGGCAGCGCAAGGATGAGGATGCATACAACAGCGACGATCAGCAATAATCCGGGAGGTGTATCTCGTACCTGACGCATTGAATATCCGTTCTTTTGTTCACTAGAAATATCGTCATTCTTGCTCTTAAATACGGATGTTTATCCTTCCCATGAACAGGATAAGGATTGTACGGCTGTCGCCTTCTCCAGCTCTGGAGAAATCCTGATCTCATGAGAAGATCTGATCTGTCTGGCCAAAAATTTTCACGAGGATATACAAAGCATTAAGGACGGATTCCATGATTATTTACAGGATATATGAAATAAAATAGTCTGAAGACAGACGAAAGATAACGGATATTTGAGAATTCGCGGTCATGGTAAAAATAACATCCCATCACAAAACATTGCGGAGAAAGGCAAAAATGCGAGACAAAAGATTTGTTGCAGAACACCGGGCGGACTCCTGAAAAAGGAACAGCACTACCAGTTAATTACATGGGCATGCGACTGTGCGGAGCATGTAGTGTATCTCTTTGGTGAAATAACTGATGAACGACTGAAACATGCTCTATGAATTGCCAAAGAATGGGCAAAAGGAAACGCTTCAACAGGTGACGCGATGAAAGCTTCAGTAGCCGCACATGCTGTGGCAAGAGAATCTTCTCATCCGACTTCAATAGCGGTAGCTCGTTCCGTAGGGCAGGCTGTTGCAACTGCTCATATGGCTGACCATTCATTAGGAGCAGCATGGTATGCTTTGAAAGCCGTGAAAAATGCAGGTAAATCACCAGATGCAGAAAGAAGATGGCAGGATGAACAATTGCCGTCAGAGATTAAGGATCTTATCCTGACTGCAAGGAAAAGCAGAAAGATTTAAAAAAATAATGAAATTCCTTTTGCATTGATGCAAAAAAGACGGGTTTCACCTTCTGTTTTGACCTTCGGGTTTTCTCCGACGGATCTGGCAATCTACCGCAATTTATCGACGGAGGGGAGATATCCTGACTTGACCGGGCGCGCCTCGCCACGTATTTTGCTGATGTGTCCACCGGGATGAAGGCCCTCATCGACCGTGCCGGCCTTGTGGCAAAGGCAAACGAGGACATGTTCCGGCGCAAGGTCGGGGCATCGGTTGTTGCGGTCCGGAGGGGCGGGCTATCCATGCGTTTGATACAATGAACCATTTCTTCTTCATCAGCCAGATGCTCGTCCCCGGCTCATCATACTGGAATGTCGGCCTGGGGGGACTTGGCCCGGAGGAGGTAAAAGGCGATGAGGAAGGGTTGATGACCATGCAGACGCTTGGCGCCAACATGGCGTGGCTGCTGAAGAAGATCAACAACTAATTTTTTTCAGACGTCCACGGGTCAGGCAAGCTCTCCTTTGAGACTTCTCAGCCGTGCCATGACTTCCTGACGCGATGCCATACACTCTTATCACACGGTAGAGCGGGATGGGGGATAAGGGTTTTGCCAGACCAGCATCTCAGTTCTTTTTTAATGATGCAGAATGCCTCTTTGGCACATAGTTCACCCCAACGTTCACCAGGTCTTCCATCCCCGTGATTTGTATTTCCGTAAAACTTCCCCGAATTTTCGGAAGTATTCTTTCTCCTGGAGCCTGAATTCTTTATTCAGGTGGAGACGGTCCCTTTTTGAGTCGTGCTTATACCAGAATCGTCTGATTTTGATGGTTCCTGTCATTCCTGGTATCTGGTATCCCGGTAAATGTTCTCAACCTTTGTGGTCAGTGGCCTGGATGTAGAGAGCTGGTGACATGCCTATGATTTGATCAGATGTAACGCAGGAAACCGCCCGGTCTGCCGCACCTTCTCCGGTTACGATTACATTCATGGGAAAATCTCCCCGTATAACCGAAGTTTAATCATATCTGTACCGCGTGTGAATACACAACCGCTCACCTCTCATCAATCCGGGCAGAAATCGCACAGCATTTCGTCAGACATAATATTCATCGAACCGAATGCGTCGCTCTATTTAACTCCTGACGGTGCCTGATTGTTTACAACGATGATCAAGGAATTCTTCATAAACCTCGTAAACCGGGCAAAGAAGGCAGCACACGCAATCAAATCAAAATTCAATGCCATGTCTCGCAATCTTCTGCCATCATTCCCCCTGAAGAAATTCCCTGTACCGGCTGTCTCGCCTGAAACCGATAGGGCGATGAACGTAGGCAAACGCTACCGGCTGACCAGCGACCATTCTCTGGTCTTTTCACTCTTTACTTTTTTCCCGTAATCGCCAGAAAGCGCCGGTGTACCGATAGTCCCGGTTTGCGTACCTGACAGGTCACCTGCCGTTTACCTCGTACAGCCTGACCTGGAAAGATACTCGGCCAAGACTCTCTCCGCTCACTACGGAACCCGGCGTTATCGTCCCAACGAAGCGAAAGCGTACGCTCTCGCTTTCGAAGATTTGCCGAGAACAATGAAACCACATCACCCTTGATCACTCATGACAGAAACCCTCCAGGAAACATCAACAACAGGATCTGCAAACATACATACCCATACTTCCTACGAGAAAACCGGGACAGGTGCAGGAATAGTCAGTAAGGACACGACAACCGTACCGGAGAAACAACTGCATTCCGGTATTCGGGAGGGGTCCTGATGCCCCGGCGACCGGCGAAGATCGAGCGGAATGTCCCCCTCTATCTCATCCCGGGTATTGTGAAGCGGGAAGTCAGCTCCCATGGCGAGAGACTGAAGAGAGTGATTGTGCGGCAGACACGGGGCCATTTCTATAACATCAGCATCCGGACGAAGCCCATCAAGAAGGAGCTGAGGAGTGCGTGTGCTCGATGCGGAACAGGGGAACCCATAGAAAGTGATAATAAAGACACGAGACCGGATGATGGCAGCGGGGGTGAGCGGGAATGACGAGAGGACCACAGCCGCTCATGGCTATTCGCGGGGCACACGAGATTGCATGCCGGCGGGGAGTGGTGCAGGATACGGCAACCATAAAAGCATCGCATTATGATTTTGTCCTCTTCACTACCGGTTGCACGGTATTTGTCCGGGTCAAGCGGATACGTACGCATATCAGCACCCCCCACGAAATTGCAACCATGTTCTGGGAGGAGATCCTGCAGCTCCGCGGGATACCGAAAACCGCTGTCGTATCCCGGGAGATCTGGGTTCTCTCTCCCTGGAAAACGTGGCAGTATTTCCAGATTCTCGATGACAGGATTGTTGAGATCCGGTCTGATGGGGAGCCGGCCCTGCAATGTGAAAAAGTACCCGGAATGGGGTGATCTCTCTTGTCGAGGTTGATTTGTAGTACCTGCGAATGAATAGAATCAGCCATCTGGTGCTGAAATCATCCCCCTGTTTTTTAGAGCATCGACGGTGAGATCCTCTTTTTGGACATCCCAACCCCTCATATATCGAAAAAGGCCCAAAATGGTAATCAGGGCTCAAAATGGGCGTATTTTCCTGAAGGGCGGATTCTCATGACCGGCCTGAATGGGGCGTTTTTGTGCATATTTTTCCGTATTTCTTTGGATTGGGCTTATAATTGGAAATAGACGATTTAAAAGGCACGAAAACCGGCCTGTTTAAACCTGTCTGGTTGGCGGATTAATACCTGCAGCTTACCACGGGTAAAAGCGATTATTGAATGAATTTCCGTCCTGCGTCTGTCAGCGAATAGATGATCCAGTTTCCCTGGTACACGCCTTCGACAAGACCGCTCTCTTTCAGGATATTCAGGTGGTATGAGAGTTTCGATCCGGCAAGACGCATGAACCGGTTGATGACACAGACGCAGAGCGGTTGATCTTTTATGAGGTAAAGGATGGTAAGCCGCAGCGGATCGGAAAGTGCGTGATAGATCCTGCTCTTCTCCTCCAGTTCGGTTTTATCAGGAATTCGATCCGTAAGGGATTCAAATCCCCCGATCGCATCAAGCTCTTTCTGGATCTGCTCAGGAATGTCCATCTTCGTATTCCAGAACCCTTTCGTACTTGTCCCGCAACAGGATTTTTTCACGGCATGCATTTCAAAAATATGTGAAATGGGTAGGAATAAATACTTTGTCAGTCAACCTTGAATTCAATTAAAATTGAAATTCCGTCCTGCGAGGGAGGATATAAAATCAGGTATGAGCCATGGGAAACGATAATAAACCCTGCTGTGCTGCCGATGCACTCCGGCGTATCCGGCAGATCCCGGTCAACGGGATTCCAACGGGGATCTGCATGCTTGATGAATGCATTGCAGAAGTGAAAACACAGAATTTATCCGGCGAGACGGAAATCCAGGCGGCACTCCTCAAACGGGTGAAGGTATACAATTATATTCCCCTGGGTGTCGAGGGGGAGTATGCCCGTGCGCTGCTTGAGGAATTCCGTAAGCCGGACGGGAAATGGTAACCGGCAGGTCCCGAATCATTGGGTGACATCATGACAAAAATCGAAATTCTCGGAACCGGCTGTGCAAAGTGCAGGCGGCTCTTTGCCAATGCGGAGCAGGCGGTAAAGGACCTGAAGATCACAGCAGAGGTTGTCAAAGTGGAAGACCTTGTTGAAATTGTTGGACGGTGTGTCATGCTCCCACCAGCTCTTATCATCGACGGCGAAGTGCGTGCGGAAGGCAGGATACCTGACGTGAATGAAATTAAGAAAATGCTGACGGGGTAAAACAATGGCTGAAACACCAAAATGTTCTTGCGGAGCACATGAACCAAAACGCATCATCTTTCCCTGCGCAGGACAGGCAAATGTCGGACAACTGACCAATCTTGCAGCTGTCCAGCTGACGGAAGAGGGCTATGGCAGTATCGCCTGCGCCTCGCTGCTGGCGATCGGTACTGAAACTCTTATCGCGAATGCAATGAACGCCGATGAAGTCGTCATCCTCGACGGCTGTCCCATGCTCTGTGCAAAGAAGATTGCCGGTGCACAAGGAATTGCAGCAGGACAGCACCTCGTCATGACCGAACTCGGCATCACCAAGGGCCCCTCGAAATCCTACACGGCTGACGACATCGAGAAGATAGTGGCCGCGTGCTGGAAGGGTGAAGGGCGGAAGAACGATGCCGCGACGCCGGAGAAGACGACCGGCGGGAAAAACAGCAGTTGTGGCTGTGGCTGCGGCGGAAACGGCTAAAGTAATAGACGGACCATCAGCCATGACGTTCGCCCTTGTCACCTGCTCAGGCATCTCGAACACCGGAAAACTCACGACACAGGCCGCCCTCACCCTGCTCCAGCGCAATCCGGGGCACTATGTCTGGATGCACGCCAGGCAGTCCCCCGCGATGCTGGAAGCAGAGATCGGGAATGCGGATCAGGTTATTGTGATTGACGGGTGCACAGACTGCTGCGCGAAGAAAAAACTCTCTGCTTCCTGCCTCGCACCCCATTGCCACATCATCGCGACTGAACTCGGTATTGAGAAGAAGGGGATGGCGGAAGTGCAGTACGATGAGATCGAGAAAGTGGTCCAGGCTGTCATGAACAACAGGGATACGCTGCCATGATGAGTCCACGGTATACGCGTCTGGAAATTGAATGGAAACATTTCGATGTCGGTGGCGCCACCTGCGGGCGATGGGGATGTACGGGTGATGCGCTTAATACCGTAATAGGAGAACTCCGGTCCGAATTCGCTCCTGCAGGAGTGAAGATTAACCTGACAGAAACACTTCCCGGCAAAACACGCATCGCGGAATCAAACGGGATCCGGATGAACGGGATGATGATCGAAGACCTTCTTGCAGCCGGAGTGGTCTCTGCCGACTGTCCATCCTGCGGAACACGTGCAGGGGAGAGCACCTGCTGCCGGGCTATTGAGATCGACGACGAACGGTACGAGACCTTTTCCGACGAGATGGAAAAAATTATCGAACAGAAAATATCCAGAGGATAAAAAATGCAGGACTTTTTACAACTCTTCGCTGACTGGCTTACCTCTACGATCTTCGGGCTCGTGCAGGGGACCCCTCTCGCCTCGTCCGTGAACTTCTTCATCTATGACTCGATCAAGGTCACGCTGATGCT
>Ga0315281_10003715_pt1 | contig 22310 bp, 18 predicted proteins | sample YL17G07_0_MG_FD_204540 | JGI IMG/M metagenome (GOLD analysis project Ga0315281, IMG submission 204540) | Sediment microbial communities from Yellowstone Lake, YNP, Wyoming, USA - YL17G07_0 | ecosystem: Environmental > Aquatic > Freshwater > Lake > Sediment | place: USA: Wyoming | collected... | reverse complement strand
ATTGTTGGTTAGCTACTGGGCAATCTACGACAATCGCGGGCGCGGTGCGGTAGGCCTTTCTTCTCCCCCTCGCGGCTCGGGGGAGATTTCGCCGCGCGGGTCAGGCGATGCCGGGTAGCTCCACTACATAAGGCCGGCTGGCACAGCCAATCGAATTTTCCGGGCGACTGCATTGCCTCTGGCAGCGGACCAGAGGTGGTGCGAATGTAGTACTTCCGCTTAGGGTCGAGAGTAACGGTTCGCGTTTTTTGAAATGCTGACGTTCACCAGACAATCAGCATTACGGCGTTTAGGGTCCGTTACAAAAACGGACCGCGGGAAGCACGTCTCCCCGCATGCGCCTGTTCCCGGCGCTCAGGATTTCCCATCCGCGCCACGGCGGCGCCTGGCGGGCTTGCTCGGCAGCCTGTCCGGCTTGTGCGGCCCCCAGACGCGGCTGTAATAAGTCTCCGCCAGTTGCAGCGCGCCTACCGGGTTGTGCGCGAGCACCCGGTCCTTCGTCACCAGGGTGGTGACCAGCCCCTGCGAGTGGCGGGTGAACAGGCTGTCATGCCCCACGCACAGGCCCATGATGACGTTGAGTTCGCAGCCGGCGCGGTTGAGCAATTCCGCCTGCGAGATCGGGTTGCACATGGGCTCGAAGCTGCCCGGGCGTATCTTCTCCTCGTCCCTGAGGCCGATGTTCTCCTTCGGCACGCCGCCGTTCTTGCACGCCACCGAGGTCACCTCCAGGCCATGGCTCTCGAGAATCGCGCTGAACACGCGCGCCAGATCGACGAAGCTGATACACAGGGCGATACCCACCTTGCGCAAGCCCATTTTCTTCGCGAACTGGCAGATCTCCTCCACCCGCGACCACTTGCAGTAGCCCTCGCTCTCGACCACCGCCGCGGTGTGCGCGACGCGCGTGGTGTAGGGATCGAGGTAAGCTTCCCAGGCGGCGGCGATCCCGTCCGGGTCCAGCTTCGACGGGCAGAACGCGGGACCACGCTCCTCCCCTTCTCCCTGGCGGCAGGCGCGCACCGTGCTCGGGCAGTAGGCGCAGCCCGGGGTTTCGTAACCGGGGATGTCGTGGCTCATACGAAATTCTCCGTTGAATGGTCAGATGGGGAGGGCTGTTGACATTCATCGCACGAGACGCGTTACCGCGCCCATGTTGCGATTCTGGAATGGCGGAATTGCCTGCCTAGGCTACGCCGCTTCGGGCTCGATTTCAACGTGCGCGGCTCGGCGCCGCTCGGTGATTGCGCCGATGAGTCAAGCCGGAGGCGCAGCAAAAAAGCTGCGAACGCGAGCCGCGCAAAGGTATAAAATCTTCGCTTGTTTTGCTGTCCGCTGCGTCCTTTGCGTTGAGAGACATGGTCAAACTTCCGAAATCGATAGATGACACGGCGGCGCTGCTGGCGCGCGCCGACTACGTGGCCGAACGCAGCCTCGCCACCGCGCTGTTCCTCGCGCTGAAAATGGAGCGGCCGCTGTTTCTCGAAGGCGAAGCCGGCGTCGGCAAGACCGAGATCGCCAAGGTGCTCGCGAGCACCCTCGAGCGCAGGCTGGTGCGGCTGCAATGCTACGAAGGCCTGGACATCTCGTCGGCCGTATATGAATGGAACTACCCGCGGCAGATGATAGAAATCCGGCTGGCGGAGGCGAGCGGAAGAGTGCACGAGGCCTTCAGCCAGGCCGCCCGCAAGAAACTCAGCCGCGACATTTTTTCCGCCGAATTTCTGATCAAGCGGCCGTTGCTGCAGGCGCTCGAGACCAGCGACGGTGTGGCGCCGGTGCTGCTGATCGACGAGCTCGACCGCACCGACGAACCGTTCGAGGCCTATCTGCTGGAAGTGCTGTCGGACTTCCAGGTGAGCATTCCCGAACTCGGCACGATCAAGGCGGACAAGCCGCCCATCGTGATCATTACCTCCAACCGCACGCGCGAGATCCACGACGCGGTCAAGCGCCGCTGCCTCTATCATTGGGTGGATTATCCGGACGCGGCGCGCGAATTCGACATCCTGCGCAGGAAGGCGCCGGGCGCGGCGGAGCGCCTGTCGCAGGAGATCGTGGCCTTCGTGCAGCGGCTGCGCAAGATGGACCTGTTCAAGCTCCCCGGCGTGGCCGAAACCATAGATTGGACCAAGGCGCTGGTGGCGCTGGACAAACTCGCCCTTGATCCGGATACGGTCAACGATACGCTCGGCGCACTGCTCAAGTACCAGGACGATATCAGCCGCGTGCGCGGCAGCGAAGCCGAGAGGCTGCTGTCCGAGGTGAGGGCGGAGATTGCGACCGCCTGAGATCGCCGTCCGCTCGTAAGCATGAGACCGCCTGCATTCATCGGACGCCTGTTCGCTCCAGAGGCGAAGACGGGCAGCAAGCCGGACCGGCACACGCGCAGGACCGTGTCCCTGTGCCATGCACTGCTGTCCGAGCGCGGCGAGGCCTCCGGCGCTGCCGTCGCGCAAGAGGCGCTCGCCGCCTACCGCATGCTTTCGGGCCCGGCGCTGTCGGCTTTTTTCGATGTCCTCGCCGAGGAATTTTCTCCGGACCCGGAAGCAGTCGGTGAGGCCGCCGACGCCTATCGGCAGGACGCCTCGCAGGCCAATCTGATCCGCCTGCAGAGCGTGGTCGAGTCGCCGCGGCAGGAACTGTTCCGCCGTATCAACCTTGCCAGCGGCGGCACCCCTGCCCTGGTCGAAATGCGCCGGCGCCTGCTGCACGAGCTCAAGTTGCAGCCGCACTGGGCCGGTATCGATGCGGATCTGGCGCATCTGCTCGGCTCCTGGTTCAACCGCGGCTTTCTCTCGCTGCAGCGCATCGACTGGCGCACCCCGGCGCTGGTGCTGGAGAAGCTGATGCAATACGAGGCGGTGCACGAGATCCAGGGCTGGCGCGACCTGCGCCGCCGCCTTGCGTCCGACCGCCGCTGTTTCGCCTTCTTCCATCCCGCCCTCCCCGACGAACCCATCATTTTCATTGAAGTCGCGCTTACCAAAGGCATGAGCGAGCAGGTGCAGCCCCTGCTCGACCCGGATTCGCCGGTGGTCGATCCGGACAGCGCAAACGCCGCCATTTTCTACTCCATCACCAACTGTCAGGAAGGCCTGCGCGGCATCTCCTTCGGCAATTTCCTGATTAAGCAGGTGGCGGAGGATCTGGGGCGCGAATTCCCGCGCCTGAAGACGTTCGCCACGCTCTCGCCGATACCGGGATTCCGCAAATGGCTGGACGAAACCGCCGCCATACAGGCCGAGCTGACCGAACTGTCGGAGTCGCTGTCCAAGGCGGATTGGTTGGAAAACGCCGTGCCCGACACGAACCTGCGCACCGAATTGATGCGCTTGTGCGCGTACTACCTGCTACATGCCAAGCACGATAAAGAACCTGCCGATGCGGTGGCGCGTTTTCACCTGGGCAACGGCGCGCGCATGGAACGCCTCAACTGGCTCGCCGACGCGTCCAAGACCGGCATGGCGCGCTCTGCCGGCATGATGGTCAATTATGTGTATCGCCTGAAGGATGTCGAACGCAACCACGAGGCCTATGCCAACCAGCACGTCGTCGTGGCATCGCCGGGCCTGGCGCTGCTCGCGCGCGAGAGCCTGCCGGCGCGCCTGAAGGCCAAGCGCAAAGGGTAAACGCGACTCCACCGTCGCAGAGCAACGGCCGGTTACATCGGACAGTTGTCATTGCGCTTGCGCGGACGGCGGCCCGTCCGCACGGATCACCAATTGGGCACGGACAAGAAGCATGTCCGTACCCAATTGGCGATCTTGGATTAACCTCTCACGTTGTTCTTGCTTTTATCAATAACCGTGTTTTCTGTACGGATGCGCTTTTGCATCCGTACAGAAAACAGGGTTGGCGCGCGGAGCGCGCAACGACCGCTCTTGGCACGCGCCGGCAATGAAGACGCCCTATGAAAAAGAATGCCTAATCGAGCCTGGGCTTGATGCCCTTGATGTCATCGAAGGAAACCACGCCCAACAGGCGTTCGTCATTATCGGTGACCGGGATGGCGCGAAAGCCGTAGCGCCCGAACATGTCCACCGCGTCCTGCAGCGTGTCGTCCGGATTCAGCGAGATCACGCTGTCGGTCATGATTTCCCCGATCAGCTGCCCGGGTTCCGCCGCGATCAATTCGCGCAGATCGACCACGCCGCGCAGCGTATCCTTCTCGTCCGTGACATAGACGTACATGTCCACGTCCATGTTGCGCGCGATTTCGCGGTAGTCGTTCAGCACGTCCCTGACCGGGGTCGGCTCGGGCATCTTGACGTACTGCTGCGTGGCGAACAGCAGGATATTCTCGTCGTGGCCGTCGATGATCTGCTGCACCATGGGCGCGCTGTCCTTGTCGATCAGCTTGAGGATCTCGTCGGCCTCCGCCGTCGGCAGGATCGCTAGGATGTCCGCCGCCTGGGCGGGACTCATCTCGTTGATGAGCTTCGCGGCAGCCTCCAGTTTCATCGCGCTGATGAGCTCGCGCTGCACGCGCGGCTCGACTTCTTCCAGGGTGTCGGAAGCATGCTCGGGCTCCAGCTCGCTGAAGACCGCCATGCGCTGCTGGCTGTCGAGCTCTTCCAGAATATCGGCCAGATCGACCGGATGGATGTCGTGCAGCTTGTCCTTCAGCACCTTGAGCTTGACGCTGCCGGAAAAACTGCCGATATGCTCCGGCAGGGGCTGGACGTACATCCACGACACGGTGGCCATTTCGTTGTGCTCGACCATGAAACTCGCCAGCTTCTTCAGCCCCAGCCGCCGCAGCAGGCGATAGCGGCTGAAATCCACTTCGCTGGCGTACAGCTTGCCGTTTTGCAGCACCAGCTTGACGTCGTAGACGACCTCCACTTCGTGGTCGTCCATGTCCAGGATCTTCTTGTCGAGGATGTGATCCTTGAGCAGAATGGATCCCGTCGGCGGCGCCTTCTCGTAGTCGGCGGCATGGATCACGTCGGCGACGATCTCGGTGTTTGAAATCAGGGCGATCTTTTCCCAGGGCAGCAACAGGGACGGATAGCCGAATGAACGGCTTACGATCAGATGCGTGACTTCCGGAATCTTGCCGGTTTCGACGATCACCAGATCGTCCAGCCGTCCGATTTGCTCGGACTTGAGGTACACCTTGCGGCCCAGTATCTCCCCCAGGAAAAACTCGTGCTCGAGTGCGGCGACCATCGCTGCCTCTCCCTCAGTTCAACAGCAGAATGAACTTGTATACCATCAGGCACACAAGGAACAGAAGATAGACGCGCAGAAACTGCAGCGCGGCTCTCACCACGCGCGACATTGCGATGCGCGGCTCGCGATAGCGTTCGTTGATTTCTCCGATCTTGCGCAACAGGCGCTTCAGGCTGGCTCTCATGAACGCGTCTCCCGCTACTGGAACAGGTTCGGGAACATGACGCTGATCCCATAGAGTGAAGACAGGACCACGATGGCGACGACGATGCCTCCGCCGATCAGGTTCTGCCAGACGCCGTTGCGGTAGTCGCCCATCGTCGCCCGGTCGTTGAGCAGCAGGATCAGGAACACCAGCGCCGCAGGCAGCAGCGTCACCGCGATCACCTGCACGAACAGCGTGATCAGCACCAACGGCGCGCCCGGGATCAGCACCACCAGACCGGAAGTAATCAGCGTGAAGAAATAGCTGGCGTAGAACCAGGGCGCCTGCTTGATATTCTGGTTGAGCGAGTGCGCCCAGCCGAATATTTCGCCGAAGGCCCAGGAACTCGCGAGCGAAATGCAGATGGCGCCGAGCAGGCCGGCATCGAACAGGCCGATGGCCATGAAGGTGCCGACGTAGCGGTCGGTCTGCATCAGCTGCTCGGCCGCCTGTCCGGCACTTTCGATGTCGACGCCATTCAACGTCGTGCCGGTGACAATGACGATGAAAATCGCCACCACGACGGTGAGCGCGGATCCGAGCAGGGTATCGAATTTGCCCCAGGGAATGTCCTTTTCCTGCATGCCCTTGTCCACCACCGCGCTTTGCTGGAAAAACAGCATCCACGGCGCAATGGTGGTGCCGATGTTGGCCATGAGGAAGAAGAACAACTGACCGTTGAAACCGCCGTGGAAATTCGGGATCAGGCCGTCTTGCAGAATGTCCGAAACCGAAGGGTTGACCATGAAAGCGCCCGGAATGTATACCAGGTTCAGGGCGCAGAACAGAAGCGCGATCTTCTCCCAGGTCCAGTAGCGGCCATTCAAAACGATGATGGCCATCAGCAGTACCACGCCGGTGACCGTCAGCCAGGGCGGCACGCCGAATATGTGGAGGGCCGCCGTCATGCCGATGAATTCGGTGACCAGCGTCAGCCAGTTCACCAGCATCAGGTCGACCAGCGAGAACCAGCCCCAGGTGGCGCCAAAACCGTCAAAAATCGCCTCCGCAAGGCCGCGCTTGGTGACCGCCCCCAGGCGCACGGTCATCTCCTGCACGTAATAGGCCGCCGGGATCAGCAGCAGCAGGAACCAGATCAGGTGATAACCGTACTTGGCGCCGGTAGCCGCGTAGGTGGTGATACCGCCGGCATCGTTATCGGCGACCATGACCACGATGCCCGGGCCGGCGATGACCAGATAGAGCTGGATCGCCTTCCACATCTTGCGCAGCCTGTAGTACAGCTTGGAGAAGAAATTCATTCGGCCGACTCTATATGCGCTTCCCGCCATGCGTGGGGCAGTCAGGGTGGCAGCGGGCGACATCGTGCATGGCTCGGACTGCAGGCGGAGGGCGAGCCCGTATAATACCGCATGGCTACAGGCAAACTGGCGGAAAACATCATGCATTTCGCCCGCGTGCTGCGCGCGGCGGGGCTGCCCATCGGCCCGGACCGGATCATCGATGCGCTGCGGGCGCTGGAGACCGCCGGTATCGAGCGGCGCGAGGATTTCTACTGGACCCTGGCCGCGGTGTTCCTGTCCAAGCGCGAGCAACAGGAACTGTTCGACCAGGCGTTTCACATCTTCTGGCGTGACCCGCAGATGCTAGAGCGCATCCTGAGCCTGCTGTTGCCGCAGATCTACGGCAACGCCGGCCAAGCCGAGCAGCCACAGGCGAGCAAGCGCCTGTCGGACGCGCTGAACTCGAGGCGCGGGCAACAACAATCGGAGCAGCAGCAGCGAATCGAGATCGATGCCAGTCTTACTTTTTCCCAGAGCGAGTTGCTGCAGCACGCCGACTTCGAGACCATGACCGGCGCCGAGCTGGCGCAGGCGAAAAAACTGATCGCGCGCCTGCGCCTGCCCATTCCCGAAGTGCAGACGCGGCGCTTTCGCCCCGATGCCCGCGGGGCGCGCATCGACCTGCCGGCGACGCTGCGCGCGAGCCTCAAGGGCGGGGCTCAGATTATCGCGTTGAAACGCCGCTCGCGCATCGCCCGGCATCCGCCGCTGGTGGTGCTGTGCGACATCTCCGGCAGCATGAGCCGCTATTCGCGCATGTTCCTGCATTTTCTGCACGCCATCACCAACGACCGCGACCGCGTGCATACCCTGGTATTCGGCACGCGGCTCACCAACATTACCCGCCACCTGCGCAACCGGGACGTGGACATCGCCATGAACCGGGTGGCGTCGGCGATCCAGGACTGGGCCGGCGGCACGCGCATCGGCGTATGCCTCGCGGAATTCAACCGCAAATGGTCGCGGCGCCTGCTCGGCCAGAACGCCGTGGTGCTCCTGATCTCGGACGGCCTTGACCGCGATGTCGGCGAGGGCCTGGGCGCGGAGATGGAGCGGCTGCACAAGTCCTGCCGCAAGCTCGTCTGGCTCAATCCGCTCCTGCGCTACGAGGGCTTTCAGCCGCGGCCGTCCGGGGTGCGCGCGATGCTGCCGCACGTGGACGCCTTCATGCCGGTACACAACATCGACAGCCTGGTCGGGCTCGCGCGGGAGCTGGAGCACGGCAAGTGGCAGCGCCCGTCCGGTAGAATCGCGGCCTGACACAAGAGGGAACCAGCAAAAATGGAAATGACCGGCGAGCAACTCATCCCCGCGGCACAGGCCGAAGTCTGGCGCGGCTTGAACGACCCCGAAATACTCAAGGCCTGCATTGCCGGCTGCGAGTCGATCGAGAAGCTGACCGGCACCGAATATGCGGTGGTAACGACCGTGGCGATCGGCCCGGTCAAGGCCAAGTTCCGCGGCAAGCTCCTGCTCTCCGACCTGGACCCGCCGAATTCGTATTCGCTTTCCTTCGACGGCCAGGGCGGAGCGGCGGGCTTCGGCAAGGGCTCGGCCAAAGTGTCGCTCGCGACGGAGGCCGCCGGCACCCGCTTGAGTTACGCGGTGAAGGCCCAGGTGGGGGGCAAGCTGGCACAGATAGGCTCGCGCCTGATCGACGGCGTGGCCAAAAAAATGGCGGATGATTTCTTCTCCGCCTTCAACCAGGCAATGGCCGGGCCGGCCCCCGCCGCCGCAGAACCATTGGCTGAGGCGGCGCCTGGCGCGGCGCCGCTGTGGTGGGTGCTTGCCATCATTGCGGCGATGTTCCTGCTCGCCTATTTCACCTGATCGCTAAATACAACATGAGGGGATAGATCCCCTCATACTCCCCTAAGTCAGAGGCCGTTTTTGGCAATCCTAAAACGGCCTCTAAGTTAAGGCGCGCTCGACCACCAGCCCCGCGGCGCACAAATCCTCCAGCGCCGTGCCTACCGACTTGAACAGGGTGATCTCGTCCGGACTCTGACGGCCCGGGTGCGCGCCCGCGACCAGCTCAGCCAGCTCGGCGCGCACGCGCTCGCGCACCAGCACGCCGCTCGCCAGCGGCTGCACCAGGTCGCCTGCTTCCCTGAGCGCGCCGGCGTAGCTGTCGACGAATATCTCGGCGCGCGCGATCAGAGCGTCGTCGCCTTCGCGCATCTGCGGCGTGAAGCCGCCGGCCAGGTCCAGGTGCATCCCGGGGTGCAGCAGGGCGCCGCGCACCACCGGTTCGGTGGCGGTGGTGGCGCAACTGACGATGTCCGCCTGCGCCAGCCCCGATGGCAAATCGGCCAGCGCCTGCGCCGGCAGGCCCTCGTCCCGCAGTTGCGCCGCCAGCGCCTGCGCCCGCTCCGGCCTGCGGCCCCACAGCAGCAACTTCCTGATCGGCCGCAGCGCGCAGTGCGCGCGCGCCATATGCGGCGCCAGCGCACCGGTCCCGATCACCAGCAGATTCGCGCTATCCTTTCGTGCAAGATAGCTTGCTGCGAGGGCCGATGCGGCGGCGGTGCGGCGCAGCGTAAGCGCTTCGCCGTCGATCAACGCGCGCGGATGCCCGCTGGCGCCGTCGAGCAATACGTACAGCGCCGACACCGTGGCGACGCCACGCTCGCGGTTGCGCGGGAATACCGTCGCCAGTTTCACCCCCAGATCCCTGCCCGGGCGCCAGGCCGGCATCAGCAACAGCCGGTCGCCCGCGCCGGTGACGTCGTGCACATGGCGCAAGGGCACCGTGCAGCCTTCGCGAAAGGCAACGCGCAAGGCGTCCACGAGCAGCGTGTAGCCGAGCGCGGCGTGAACTTCCCCGGCTGAAAAGAAACGCAATGGCATAGCCGCGTATGTTACTGCACGCGGGCGATGCCGGGCCTCAGAACGGATAGCGCGTCGCGCGGTCCTGTATGGTCACCCATTGCCACTGGGTGAACTCCTCCCAGCTCGCCGGCCCGCCGTGGCGGCCGCCGTTGCCCGAGGCGCCCGTACCGCCGAAGGGCACCCAGGGCTCGTCGGCCACCGTCTGGTCGTTGACATGGATGATCCCGCTCTTCAGCCGGCTCGTGAACCGCATCGCGCGCTCGAGCGACTGGGTGATCACGCCAACGGAAAGTCCGTAATCCGAACGGTTGTTGAGCGCGATCGCGTCTTCGTCGCTGTCGAACGCGGTGACCGAGGCGACCGGCCCGAATATTTCTTCCTCGAACGCGCGCATGCCCGGCTTCACGTCGCCGAGCACCGTTGGGCGGTAGAACAGGTTCTCGTGGGTGCCGCCGGCGCGCAGCACCGCGCCGGCGGCGACGCTGTCCTTCACGATCGCATCGACGCGCTCCAGCTGGCGCCGGTTGATCAGCGGCCCCAGCGCCACCTGCTGCGTGTTCGGGTCGCCGACCGGCAGATGCTTCGCCTTCTCGATCAGCCGCTCGATCAGCCCTTCCGCGATCGAGCGGTGCGCGAGCACCTTGCCCGTCGCCATGCAGATCTGGCCCTGGTGCAGATACGCGCCCCAGGCGACGTTGGAGGCGGCGACATCGAGATCGGCGTCGTCGAGGACGATGGTCGAGTTCTTGCCGCCGAGCTCCAGGGTCACTTTCTTCAGGTGCTTGCCGGCGAGTTCGCCCACGCGCCGGCCGCTGGCGGTGGACCCGGTGAAGGACACCATCGCCACTTGCGGATCCGTGATCAGCGCCTCACCCGCATCCACCCCGCCCGGCAGCACGTGCAGACAGTCCGCAGGCAACCCGGCCGCCTCGAGCAACAGGGCGATGATGAAACCGCCGGTGACCGGTGTCTGCGGGTCGGGTTTGAGCACCACCGTGTTGCCAAGCGCAAGCGCCGGTGCGACTGCGCGGATCGACAGGATCAGCGGGAAGTTGAACGGGGAAATGACGCCGACCACGCCATGCGGCACGCGCCGGGCGAAGCTCATGCGGTTGGCGCTGCCGGGCAGCACCAGCCCGCCGGGCTGGGTGGCCAGCCCGGCCGCCTCGTTGAACACCTTGGCGGCGAAACCGAGTTCGACATCGGCCTTGGGCGGAATGCACCCGGTCTCGCGCACGATCCACGGCCGCAGCGCGTCCATGTTCGATTCGATGAGTTGCGCCGCGCGCCGGAAAATCGCCGCGCGCGCCTCTCCCGGCATCGCGGCCCAGGCCGGCTGCGCCGCGGCCGCTGCCTGCGCCGCCGAGCGCACGTCTTCCGCCGCCGCGCGGCCGGTGACCGTGAGAGTGGTTCCGGTCGCCGGTTCCGTTACTTCGTTCACGCCGCCTTTCGCGCGGCGCCAACCGCCTGAGTAGATCCGTTCGTTCCAGACGTCATCGGCGACGAGCCTGGCTGCGGGAGCTTCCTTCCCGGCGGCGATATTGATCGCAGCGAGTTCCTTGGTCATGGCCTTTCCTCCTTCAGTTGATTTTCCTGCGCGCGGCGCACGCGGTCCCGCGTTCGTCCCCAGATACGCGCTGCGCACCCGGTCCGACTTAAGCACGTCCCTGGCAGCACCGTGCAGCACAACGCGACCGCGTTCGATCACGTACGCATCTTGCGCGATCGCGAGCGCCTTGGCGATGTTCTGCTCTACCAGCAGCAGCGTCACCCCCTCGTCGCGAATACGGCAGACGATGCCGAGCAATTCGTCGATCATTTTTGGGGCGAGCCCGAGCGACGGTTCGTCGAGCATGAGCAAGCGCGGCCCATTCATCAGGGCGCGCCCCACCGCGAGCATTTGCTGCTCGCCACCGCTCATGGTGCCCGCGAGCTGAGGCTGGCGTTCCGCGAGTTTCGGGAACAAGCCAAGTACCCGCATCAGGCGCGCCGCGCGCTCGCCCTGCGGCAGCAGCCAGGCGCCGAGTTCGAGATTCTCGCGCACTGTCATCTGCGGGAACAGCTGCCGGCCTTCGGGCACGTGGCCAAGGCCGCGCGACACGATGGCCGCGACCTTCGCCGGCAGCGGCGCGCCGTCGAGGAGCACCTCACCCGCGCGCGGGATCAGCCCGGAGATCGCTTTCAGCAGCGTGGTCTTGCCGGCGCCGTTCGGCCCGACGATCGCGGTCAGGCGGCCCGCGGCGGCTTCGAGGTCGATGCCGTCGAGGACGCGGATGCTGCCGTAACCGGCGCAAAGTCCGCGCACGGACAGGGTCGCGCTCATGCCGCCGATCCGTTTTCGTGGATGGCATCCTGTCCCAGGTACGCCTCCATCACCGCCGCATCGCGCGCCACTTCGTGCGGCAGGCCATCGGCGATCTTTCGCCCCTGGTGCAGGACCGCGACACGTTCGACGCACTGCATCAGCACGCGCACGGCGTGCTCGATCCAGACGACCGCGAGCCCGAGCTCGTCGCGCACGCGGCGGATCAGCGCCGCGGCCAGTTCGACCTCGGCCTCGGTAAGGCCGGCGGCCACTTCGTCGAGCAGCAGCACCCCCGGCCGCGCGCCGAGCGCCATGCCGATCTCGAGCAGCCGTTGCCTCGCCGGCGTCAGCCCTCCGGCCGGCACGTCGGCCATGTCCGCCAGCCCGAGGAAACCGAGGATAGCACGCGCATCGCTGAAGGCGTCGTGCGCATGGCTGCGCCGCCGGCCGGCGAACTCGAGGCCGAAACGCACGTTCTGCTCCGCGCTCATGCCGGGAAACACGCGTGGGGTCTGGAAGGTGCGCGCCACGCCGTGCGCGGCGAATTCGTGGGCCGGCCGTCCGGTGAGATCGGCGCCGCACACCAGCAGCCGTCCCGCGCTGGGCGCGAGCACGCCGGAGAGCGTGTGGAAGAACGTGGTCTTGCCCGCACCATTGGGGCCGATCACGCCGACCAGCTCGCGCTCGCGCACTTCGAGGTCCACGCCGTCGACGGCGACGAGGCCGCCGAAGCGCACGCTGACACCTCGCGCGACGAGCACCGGCTCAGCCACGTCTCCCCCGATCTTCGAGCGGCGCCAGCCAGGCGCCGACCGCGGCGAGGCGCGCGCGCAGCAGCGGCCACAGCGAGGCGAGTCCGCCTGGCAGGTAGAGCACCAGCAGGATGAGCAAGGTACCGAGGATCATCAGGAACAGGTACGGGAACTGCAAGCGCAGGAATTCGGTAAGCAGGCTGAACACCAGCGCGGATACCAATGGCCCGATGATGGTTTGCGCGCCGCCGACCATCGCGATCAGCACCGTCTGGAAGCCGATGAACGCGTTGAACACGGCGGGCGGGTCGATGTAGGTCCAACGCACCGCCATCGCCGCGCCGAGCGCGCCGGCAAAGAACGCCGACAGCGCGAACGCCGCGATTTTCACGCGCCGCGTGTTGACGCCCAGGGTCTGTGCCCGCTCCTCGTCCGCGCCGATGCCCACGAGCGCGAGGCCCAGGCGCGAGGCGCGCACCAGTGCGCAGGTGCATACCGCCGCCATGGCGATCGCGAGCACCGTCAGGTACACGGTGGCCGGTTCCGGCGTGGCGCTGAGCACCCGGCCCACGGTGCCGGCATAGCTTTTTTCGAAGTAGGTGATCGCGTGGCGCACCAGTTCGCCCAGGCCGAAGGTCAGCACCGCGAAGTAGGCGCCGCGCAGGTGCAGGATCGCGGCGCCGACGAGCGCAGCGAACGCCGCCGCCACGAGGCCGCCCAGGAGCACCACCACGGGCCAGGGGAGCGCCTGCAAAGTCCAGGCGGTGACGTACGCGCCGAGGCCGAAAAACGCCGCGGTGGCGAGCGACAGGTAGTTGGTCGCGCCGGAGAACATCGCCCAGCTCACGGCCAGACCGGCGTACATCAGGCAGGTGAGCGTGAGCGAGAGCATGAAATCGGAGAGCACCCAGGGTCCCGCTGCGAGCACGATGCCCGCGGCGAGCGTCAGCTTGAGCGTGGCGCGCAGGGTCATCGCGCGAACAGGCCGCGTGGCCGGGCGAGCAGCACCGCGATGAATACGCCGTAGGACAGAAGCATTTTCAGCGAAGGGCTGGTGAAGTGCATGCCGAGCGCCTCGACCAGCCCGAGCAACAATCCGCCGAGCAGGCTTCCGCTCACGCTTCCGAGACCGCCGAGGGTGATGACGATGAGCGCGGTGACGGTATAGGGCTCCCCCATCGAGGGCGAGATCTCGTACACCATGGAGAGCAGCGCGCCGGCAACACCTGCGAGCCCGAGGCCGCAGCCGAACACCGCCGGGTGGAGCACGCTGGTGTCGATGCCGACCAGTTGCGCGCCGGTGGGCGACTGCATCATGGCGCGCACCGCCTTGCCGAGCAGCGTATAGCGCAGCGCCACCAGCAGCGCCAGGCTCGTCGCGATGGCGAAAGCGAACACCACCAGGCGGTTGGCGCCAAACAGGGCACCGCCGATGTTCACCGTCTCGGCCAGGTACTGGTAGCCGCGCAGGTCCGCGCCCCAGGCGAGGTAGGCCGCGTTCTGCACCAGAAACATGAGGCCGAAACCGACCAGCAGGCTGCGCGCCTCAATCGCTTCGACGTTGGGCGCGGTGCGCGCGATGCGCCGGAAGCACAGGCGGTACACGAGCAGCCCCAACACGAACAGCGCGGCGAAAATCGCCGGCAGCGCCACCAGCGGGCTCAACTGCATCGTGGTGTGCGCCCAGTAGGCGAGATAGGCGCCGAGCATGAGGAACTCGCCGTGCGAGATGTTCATGATCCGCATCAAGCCGTATTGCAGATTGAGGCCGATCGCGACCACGGCATAAATGCCGCCGGTGATCAGGCCGGAAGCGGCGAGTTCGAGCCAGAAGCTCATGGCGATAGACAGCAACGGCCCCGCAGCGTCGGCTGCGGGGCCGTCATCCGGCCCGGCTTACTTCCAGTCGGGCTTCGGCATGATCGCCGGCGCGGTGGCGCGCTGCGTCGGCCAGATCACCTCGAATTCGCCCTTCTGCCACTGGCTGACGGTGCCGGGAATGGAGGTATTCTCGCCGTCCTTGAAACGGATCTTGCCGATGATGGTGTCGAACTCGACGCCGGCGATGGTGTCGCGCAGCGCCTTGCGGTCCAGGCCGACTTTCGCCACGGCCTGCTGCAGGATTTGCAGCGACGCCCAGGCATGCGCGCTCGCCCAGCGGTCCGGCTCCTTCTGGAACTTGGCCACGTGCGCGTCGAAATAGGCCTTGGCACCGGCGCTGGTCTTCGAGTTCCACGAGCCCATGCCCATCACGCCCTCGGTGTTGTCCTTCATCACATTCTTGTACAACTGGAACGCGGTGCCGACCGATGCGTAGAACACCTTCGGGTTGAAGGCGATTTCCCTGGACTGATTCGACACCAGGATGGTGTCGGGCGGATAGGTGATGCCGATGAAGGCGTCGGGGTTCTTCGCCTTGATGTCCTTCAATACCGGCGACAGGTCCTTCACCCCCAGCGGGTAGCTCTTCTTCTCCACCATCTGGATGCCCTTCGCCTTGAGCGCGGGCTCCAGCGCGGCGATGTTCTCCAGTCCGAACAGGTCGTCCATGTACACCACTGCGGCGGTCTTGACGCCGCGCGCGGCGAGCAGGTCGGCGATCGCCCCCATCATCGGCTCGGGCTGCTGCAGGATGGCGAAGAAGTAGGGCAGCTTCATGTCGAGCAGTTTGCGCGACAGCGCGGTCGGCCCGATCATGGGATAGCCATGCTTGCTCGCGACCGGTGCGACGGCGAAGTTCATGCCCGAACCCCAGGGCGGCAGGATCAGGTCGACCTTGTCGCTGGTCATCAGCTTCTCGTAAGTGCGGACCGCGGTCTCGACTTCGCTGCGGTCGTCGTAGCCCATCAGTTCGATCTTGCGCTTCTTGCCCTTGACGTCGAGGCCGCCGGCCGCATTCACCTGCTCGGCCCACAGGAGGTAGTTCGGCTCCTGCGATACCTGCGCGCCGCCGGCGAACGGCCCGGTGCGCGAGATGGCGTAACCGATGCGCACCGGCGCCTCCTGCGCCTGCAGCGGGACGGCGGCGGTCAGCGCGAGCGCGGCGCAAGCAAGCCCGAGCGCCTCCGCGGTCAAGCGTTTCAGCGATATTGCATAGGTCATGTCACTCTCCTTTGGTTGGCACTGCATCCGGGGCTTGACGCGGGCATCGCGCGGCTCCTGTTCGGTTTCATTCCAGGTACCGGCGGCATTGTCTCACACGCTCTGCGCCAGATGGGAGCTAATCGCGATGCCCAGCCGGCCGACCGGTCCGGATTGCGCCGGCGGGCGCAGGCCTAAAACACGATGACGCCGCGTGCGTTGCGGCCGGCCTCCAAATCGGCAAACGCCTGGGCCGCCTCGTCGATAGGGTAAGTGCGAGTGATGAGTTCGTCCAGCTTGAGCTTCTTCGCCTGGTACAGCGCGATCAGCCGCGGGAAGTCCTCGCGCGGGCGCGCCGAGCCGTAGTAACTGCCGGTCAGGGTCTTTTCCTCGAAAGTGATCGAGGCGGTCTTCAGCGACGTGTTGTCGTCGCCGCGCGCCACGCCCACCACCAGAGCGGTGCCGCCCTTGCGCAGGGCGCGGAAGGCCTGCTCCACCATCTTGCCCAGGCCGATGCACTCGAAAGCGTAGTCCGCCCCGCCGCCGGTGAGCTTTTTCACCGCCTTGACCAGATTCTCTTCCTTGCCCGCGTTGAGCGTATGCGTGGCGCCGAACTGCTTTGCCAGCTCGAGCTTGTGCTCGGCCAGGTCCACCGCGACGATGATGCCGGCGCCGGCGATGGCGCAGCCCTGGATCACGTTCAAGCCCACGCCGCCGGCACCGATCACCAGAACGCTGGCGCCCGGCTCCACCTTGGCGGTATTGAACACCGCCCCGACCCCGGTCATTACGCCGCAACTGATCAGGGCCGCCTGCGGCAGCGGCACGCCGGGCGCGATTTTCACGACGTTGTCCACGTGCAAGGTGGCGTATTCGGCCATCACCCCACAGGCCGAGAAGATATTCAGCGGTGCGCCTTTAGCGTCGCGCGTGCGCAGGCTGCCGTCGGGCAGCGCGGCAAACGCCTTCGCGCCTACATCGCACAAATGCGGGCGGCCGGTGACGCAATAGCGGCATTTGCCGCACATGTTGACGAACGAGCTGATCACGGTATCGCCGACGGCGAACTCGGTCACGCCTACGCCGACTTCGACCACGGTGCCCGCGCCTTCATGGCCGAGAATCAGCGGCAGGGGCATACCGATGGTGCCGTTAATGGCCGACAGATCGCTGTGGCACACGCCGCAGGCGCCCAGCTTGACCATCACCTCGCCGCGGTGCGGCGATTCGACTTCGATCTCTTCCACCACCACCGGCACATTGTTCTGGCGACAGATGACGGCTTTTGCCTTGCGTCCCATGTCAATCTCCTTTATTTCCGCTGCTATGGGCGGATTATGCCTACGCAAACGTGAATCGGCCAGACATGGCCGGCGGATCGCATCTGCAGTCGGGATATGTCGGGATATGGCCGTTTCCCCGATAATCGGGCAGAATGGGCCAGTTTGCTTCCAGGGCATCCACAGACTTGGGTGCAAGCCGACAACGCGTCAACCGAGAAGATTCGAATCCAACCAAATGAGGAGATCACCGTGCAACGTCGTTCCTTCCTGAAAAAAGCCGGCCTGGGTTTGGCCGCAGGCGCGGTCGCCGCGCCGGCAATCGTGAATGCACAGGCACCGGCGGCCGGACTACCTACCATATCCTGGCGCATGGCTGCAAGCTGGCCGAAGAGCCTGGACACGCTCTACGGCGGCGCGGAACACGTCGCCAAGCGCGTGTCGGAGGCGACCGGCGGCAAGTTCACCATCAAGGTATTCGCGGCCGGTGAAATCGTCGGCGGGCTGCAGGTGCTCGACGCGGTGCAGAACGGCACGGTCGAGTGCGGCCACACCGCGAACTACTACTATTTCGGCAAGGATCAGACTTTCGCCTTCGGCACGTCGATCCCGTTCGGCCTCAACGCACGCCAGCAGTATGCCTTCATGAAACACGCTGGCGGCCAGGAGCTGATGAACGAATTCTACAAGGACTACAACCTTATCAGTTTTCCGGCAGGCAACACCGGTTGCCAGATGGCTGGCTGGTTCCGCAATCCGATCAAATCAGTCGCCGACCTGAAGGGCCTGAAGTTCCGCATCGGCGGCACCGGCGGCTCGGTGCTGACCAAGCTGGGCGTGGTGCCGCAGCAGATCGCCGCCGGCGACATCTACCCGGCGCTGGAAAAAGGCACCATCGATGCGGCCGAGTGGGTCGGGCCCTACGACGACGAGAAGCTCGGCTTCTACAAGGTGGCGAAGTACTACTACTATCCGGGCTGGTGGGAAGGCGGCTCCTCGACCGAGCTCCTGATCGGGAACAAGGCCTGGGCGTCGCTGCCGAAGGAATACCAGGCCATCCTCGAGGCCGCCTGCGCCGAGGCTTTCCTCTGGGTGCTATCCAAGTACGATACCCTCAATCCGGCAGCCTTGAAGCGCCTGATCGCCAATGGCGTGAAACTGCTGCCTTTCCCCAACGATGTCATGGCCGCATCCTACAAGGCCTCGGAGGAAACCTACACCGAAGTCGCCGCGAAGAACGCCAAGTTCAAGAAAATCTACGAGCCGTGGAAGAAATTCCGCGACGAACAGATCCAGTGGTTCTCGATCGCGGAAGGCCGCTTCGACAGCTTCATGGTGTCCACGCAACGCAGTTCGCAAAAGGCGCCGGCGAAGAAGTAGCGGCGCCAACCGCGCGAGCACCGGGATGGGCCTCGCGCGGCGCTCCAAAACAAAACCCCGCATGCGCGGGGTTTTGTTTCTTTCAGTCCGGCTCGCGCGCTACTTCTTGCCCGCCGGCGCTTTGGCCGCGTCCCCGCCTGCACCGAGCGGAGACGTGTCATCCGAGCGCGGCGTCCGCTCGATCGCCTTCGCCGGACCGTCCTCGCCCTTGCTCGCGTCCTTCGCATCCGGCGCTGCGGCCGGGCCGCCCATCAGCGGCGCGTCCTCGGCTTCCGACGCGTCCACCGGCACCTCGATGCGCATCTGGTCTATGTTGACGGCCGCTTTTTTCGCCAGGCCGCCGGTCACGATGCCCGGGAAGGCGATGATCAGTCCCACCATGAGGCACTGGATCAGGACAAAGGGCACGGCGCCCCAGTAGATTTGCCCGGTGGTGATCTTGGGCGTCAGCTTGCCGGTCAGTTTGTCGATATAGTCCTTCGCCGGCGCCACGCTGCGCAGGTAGAACAGCGCAAACCCGAACGGTGGATGCATGAACGAGGTCTGCATGTTGACGCCGAGCAGGACGCCGAACCAGATCAGGTCGACGCCGAGCTTTTCCGCCACCGGACCGAGCAGCGGGATGACGATGAATGCGAGCTCGAAAAAGTCAAGGAAAAACGCCAGGACGAAGACCAGGATGTTGACGACGATGAGAAAGCCGAGTTGCCCGCCGGGCAAGCCGGTGAGCAGATGCTCCACCCAAATGTGGCCGTCGACGCCATAGAAGGTGAGGCTGAACACGCGCGCGCCGACCAGGATGAACACCACGAACGAAGTCAGTTTCGCGGTCGCATCCATCGCCTGGCGCAGCAAGGGGAAGGAAATGCGGCGGCGCGCCAGCGCCATGACCAGGGCGCCGCTCGCGCCCATCGCCCCGCCTTCGGTCGGTGTTGCCACGCCGAGGAAAATGGTGCCAAGCACGAGGAAAATCAGCGCCAGCGGTGGAATCAGCACAAAAGTCACGCGCTCCGCCATGCGCGACAAGAGGCCAAGCTTGAGAACATGATTGAGCACGGACGCGAAAAAAGCCACGGCGACGCCGACCGAGGTCGACACGACCAGCAACTCGTCCATCGGTGCGTCCGGGGGGTAGTAGTACTGGGCAAACGCGACAGATGTCGCAACGGCGACGATCACGAGGACCGCCAGCGATGGCGTGCCGCTGGAGCCGCTCGGCTCGCGGAAGGTACGCGCCGCGAGCGGCAGCGCCGGCGCCCAGCTTGGCTTGAACAGGGCAACGCCCCCCGCGTACAGGGCATACAGGCCAGCCAGGCACAGGCCCGGAACGAAGGCGCCGGCATACATGTCGCCCACCGACTTGCCCAATTGGTCGGCCATTACGATCAGCACCAGCGAGGGCGGAATGATCTGCGCCAGCGTGCCGGAGGCGGCGATGACGCCGGTGGCAAAGCGCCGGTCATAGCCGTAACGCAGCATGATCGGCAGCGAGATCAGGCCCATCGAGATCACCGAGGCCGCCACCACGCCGGTCGTAGCCGCAAGCAGGGCACCGACGAAAATCACGGCGAAGGCAAGCCCGCCGCGCATGGGGCCGAACAACTGGCCTATGGTGTCGAGCAAATCCTCCGCCATGCCGCTGCGCTCCAGGATCAGCCCCATGAAGGTGAAAAACGGCACCGCCAGCAGGGTATCGTTCGACATCACCGCCCACAGGCGCTGCGGCAGCGCCTGGAACAGCGACGGATGCAGCAGACCGAGCTCGACGCCGATCAGGCCGAAGAAAATGCCGTTGGCAGCCAGCGCAAACGCCACCGGGTAGCCAAGCAGCAGGAACACGATCAGCGCGCCGAACATCACCGGCGCCATGTTGTGCGTGAGCAGTTCCATCATGCCGCTTCTCCCCGCTCACGGCGCAGATCGGCGGCGAGCAGTTCTTCCGCCGTCGGGCCGGCGTCCTTCTCGCTCGGATCGGGAATCAGGCCGCGCAGGAAGGCGATGCGTTTGATCAGTTCCGACAGCCCCTGCAGCACCAGCAGAAGGAAACCGACCGGCAGCATCAACCGCCCCGGCCACACCGGCAGACCGCCGGCATTCGCCGAAACCTCGTCACTCTGGTAGGCATCGACGAACACCGGCCAGGACATCCACATGATGGCGATCGCCATCGGCAACAGGAAAAACAGGGTGCCGAGGATGTCGATCCAGGTTTGTACGCGCTTGGACAAGTGTCCGGTAATCACGTCGATGCGCACATGCTGGTTGTGCAGCAGGGTGTAGCCGGCGCAGAACAGGAACACCGCTGAAAACAGGTACCACTGGATTTCGAGCCAGGCGTTCGAACTTACGTTGAACGAATAGCGCACGATGGCGTTGCCGGTGCTGACCAGCACGGCGGCCAAGATCAGCCAATAGACGAGCTTGCCCACGCGCTCGTTCAGCGCATCGATCAGACCGGACAATCGGAGTAGTAGTTTCACGGGATCCCTTTTGGTTAGGCAAGGACATCGAGCCGCATCGGTACCACGACCCACCCAGGCCACGGCCGGGGAATTATAGGGGATTTCTCCCTGTTGCCTGTAAGGAATTACCCTGATTGGATCGAGGTCCGCCGCGTCTGGACGCCACGGATGCCGCGTGCATACGGTCAATTCCCGGCGATGGTCATGCTATCGACGAGAATCGAGCCGCAGCGGCGCGAGCCGCGCGTGAGTTCGTCCTTGCCCACCGCCGCAATGCCCTTGAACATGTCGCGCAGGTTGCCGGCGATGGTGATCTCCTCCACCGGGTAGCGGATCTCGCCGCCTTCCACCCAGTAGCCGGCGGCGCCGCGCGAATAGTCGCCGGTGACCATGTTGATCCCCTGTCCCATCAGATCGGTAACGAGCAGGCCGCGGCCCATTTCTTGCAACAGGCCGGGCAGGTCGAGCTCGCCGCTATGCAGGATCAGGTTGTGGCTGCCGCCGGCGTTGCCGGTGCTCTTCATGCCGAGTTTCCGCGCGGAGTAGGTGCCGAGGAAATAGCCCTGCAGCACGCCGTCTTTCACCACCTCGCGCGCATGCGTGGCGACGCCGTCGTCGTCGAAATAGCCGCTCGCCAGCCCTTTTTTCAGGTGCGGCTGCTCGGTCAACTGCAGCAGCGGCGAGAACACCTGTTTGCCCAGGCTGTCGAGCAGAAATGAAGTCTTGCGGTAGAGGCTGCCACCGCTCACCGCGCCGACAAAACTCGCCAGCAGGCCGCTCGCCATCGGTGCCTCGAACAGCACCGGCACTCTCATCGTCTTCAGCTTGCGGCTGCGCAATCGCGCCAGGGCGCGCTGTCCGGCATAGCGCCCCACCGCTACACCGGCGGGCAGGTCGCGCGCGTCGCGCGCCTCGGCGTACCAGTCGTCGCGCTGCATCGCGCCGCCCTGCTCCGCGATCACCGCGCACGAAAGGTAGTGGCGCGTGGTCGGATAGCCGGCGGCAAAGCCGTTGGAGTTGGCCACCACGAACTGGTGCTGCTGGGTCGAGACCCCCGCTCCTTCGGAGTTGACGATGCGCGGGTCCAGGGCGAACGCCGCCGCCTCGCAGGCGCGCGCGCGCTCAATAGCCTCGGCTATGGGCAGGTCCCAGGGATGAAACAGGTCGAGGTCATGGATCTCGCGCGCCATCATTTCGGGTTCGGCCAGGCCGGCACAGTCGTCCGCCGCGGTAAAGCGCGCGATGCTGACCGCCGCCGCCACCGTGTCGGTGAGCGCCTTGGGCGAAAAATCCGAGGTGCTGGCAAAACCCTTGCGCTGGCCGAGGTAGGCGGTGACGCCGATGCTCTTGTCGCGGTTGTACTCGATGGTCTCGACCGCGCCCTTGCGCACCACGGCGGTCTGGCCGTAGCCCTCGGATACATCGGTTTCGCAGGCGCTTGCGCCCTGCGCGGCGGCCTGACGCAGCAGATCCAGGGCAATCTGCCGGAGGGTATCGAGCGGATAGGTGAAGCGCGCTGTCGTCATTGAAC
>Ga0315281_10003714_pt1 | contig 22314 bp, 19 predicted proteins | sample YL17G07_0_MG_FD_204540 | JGI IMG/M metagenome (GOLD analysis project Ga0315281, IMG submission 204540) | Sediment microbial communities from Yellowstone Lake, YNP, Wyoming, USA - YL17G07_0 | ecosystem: Environmental > Aquatic > Freshwater > Lake > Sediment | place: USA: Wyoming | collected... | reverse complement strand
TATGGCTGAGCGCAGGCGAAGTGCTCGTTGCCGTAACCGTGATAGTCGTCGTGCCTCCCGGCGTCGTAGGCAGAGTCGGAACGGAAAGCGTCACCGTACTTGAACCCGTGACAGATGCCGGAGAGAAGGTACAGGTAACACCAGTCGGGCAACCGGATGTGACCCCGAGATCAACGGTAGCGCTAAGCGATGAACCATACTGTATGCTAAGCGCATAAGTTGCGGTAGCCCCGGCTCCAACCGTTTGCGAACCTGTCAACGCAGTGATCGTGAAATCGGATGGAGGCGGTCCGGTTGTGTATGTAATTCGCATGTTCCATTGTGCAGCTGCATCGCCGCCTGAGCCACTGCTCCAAGTGGAATCGAATGAACCAAACGCACGTGCGTAGTACGCGCGAGCCCCAGGAGCGTAGTATATAGTTCTACCGACGCTGAGCTCTATAGCCAGCCAGTAACCGGTCGCTGAGACACTGTAGGAAGTGACCGGGATATCCTGCCAACCCGCACTCAACGACATGGCTGTGCTTGCACTCTGAGTCAGTAGACTTGCGGGTCTGCTTGATCCTGCGCTGTAAAGTGCTACAATGACGTTTCCCGTCTGTGTTCCTGCCCAGTTTACGCCAATACTCTGAACTGTTCCAGAGCCTGACACTGAAATCGGAAAAGCATACACATACCCAATGCTCGGTATTGAGGAAACAGAAGTTCCGCCCGTCGTGTCCGAACCAGCCCACACAGGAACGAAGTCAATGACAATCAGTGACATCAGGAGCATGAGAATGAAATGAGAAGTCCTGAACTTCTGCATACGACACTAGACTGCAGCCGAAGACATATCGCTTCTAGTCACTGATCTGCATATTATGCGTACGCTGTCGTCCTCAATTTCTCAAGCATCGCGCATAAATTCTACCTTCTGCAATTTGCCAGCGATTCGCGCCGTATGGTCACCCCGCTCATTCCTCTGCAAATACTTCAGGCACATAGTGGGGCATCGCGAGCGCATAACATCACCAGTGACAAAGGCAAGCTATGCTCAATTCCGCAAAGATTTGTGCCGTCACCTCGACGCGCAACTAACTCTGCGATTTCGGCACTCAGCTCTAGCGATCGAAACTCATTGGCCATGATTTCCGTTATGCGGGAGCGGTTTGAATATCTAGGACTAATGTAGGTCTAACAGACGAAGTGGTAACTTGGAAGTTCAAGTCAATCCAGCACATCCTAGCAAGAACACGATGATACTCTCTGTGGCTGATAGAAAGAACGTGCCGAGGGGCAAGTGGCTCTCTCCGTCGGAATGGAGCGAAGTCATGAAGAAAATGCCAATCGCCTGCCTGGACCTAGTTGTCGAGCGGAGTGACAATTCAATCCTATACGGCTGGCGCATCATTGGTCCGTATAGGAACGTCTGGGCTTTGCCTGGAGGGCGAATTCTTCACCGTGAGAGTCTTACCCAATGCGCGAGACGAATTGCCTGTGAGTATGGATTAAGATTCCGAGAACTGTACTTGATTGGAGTATCAACTATCAGTTTTCAGTTGCGCTCTGACATATCGATCACCGCTGCTGCTCTGAAGGTTTCAGGGGAGCCACGTGTAGATGGATTTGAGTTCTCCAGATTCATCTGGTCTAGAAATCCACCACCACGACTAGGCTCAAGCTATCATAAAGCAGTCTCCAAATGGAAGCATGCGAAAGCGAACGATAAGTTCATGGAGTTGAACAGACTGCTGTAGCGGTTAGCCGCGTGAAGTGATGTGTGAGTATTCTGATTTTGCACGGGTAGCTAGTCGATCAAGATACGCAACCGATGGATACGTGGTTGAGGTCAGAAGCATGCCCTAGGTTTCGAGCCCTTTTGGACATTCACCACTCGTTCTCCGCATTCGATCAAACATACGATGAGGGTTAGTTGGCAATGCGGCCTGCTGCTAGAGTCTCCTATTGCGCTTGTTGTATGAGTCGGAAGTCGGGTAATGGGACTATGAACTTCCCACCTGACTTGAGATATGCTTCCTCACGTCTAACGAACTCGTCTATGAAATGCCATGGGAGTACGAGGAAGTACTCGGGGTGTTTCACCCGCGCGTCTTCTTCAGAGATTATTGGGATGAGTGTGCCAACAGTCTTCTTTCCCCATTTGTCTGGGTTTCGTTCCGCAGCACATTCTATCAGAGAATGATCGAGGTTGCAGAATTGCAGTAGAGTGTTTCCTTTGGTTGATGCACCGTAGGCGTAGATCCGTTTTCCTTTCTTGCGTTCGTCGGATATGAATTGACATAACTTGTCGCGCAGAGAGTGGACCCTTGACGCGAAATCGTCGTATGCCTGCCTATCCGCCAAGTGCATAGCGGCCTCCAGCCTGTCGATCTCTTTGAGCCTCGCCAGAGACGCTTGATCATCCCCTAGTGATTTGCAGGCGTCGTGTTTCACGTAAACTCGAAAGCTTCCGCCATTAACATCGTTGAGTTCAGCGTCGAAAATTCGCAGTCCATGCCGCGCCAAGAGATGTTTGAGTGATCCCATGGAGTAGTATTCGAGATGTTCGTGGCAGATGTTGTCGAAGGCATTCTGGTTGAGCATTGAGGGGAGATAGCTCATCTGTATTATCCAGACTCCATCTCTGTCAAGACAAGCGGCAACATCGTCGACGAAGACGTTGGGGGCCTCAAGATCGTAGAACATTGCTATGCTGGTAATCACCTTGGCCTTTCTTTCCGGCAAGCATCGATCATAGTTCTTGCGAGTAAAGTAGTCGTTGATGATGTTGGTTGTTCCGACCTCGGCGAGGGGAACCAGGTTCGTAGCAGGCTCGAAGCCTACTAGTACGACTTCCTCGGCGTCGTAGGATCGAAGCAAGGTACCATCGTTGCATCCAATGTCAACCACAACGTCACCTTTGCGCAACCTGACGACTCTCTTGGCTGCTTGCGCGATGTCGCGCAGAGCTCTGGTCATGCTGGCGTTGACTCCGGATCTGTACCAGTAGCGCCTAAACATTAGATCCGCCGGAACAGTGTGCCTCAGTTGAAGTAGACCACACCCGCCGGACGCTGTATCGCAGAGCCCGAGTTCAAGCGGAGCCTTGGGGGCATCTTGCGAATTGTTGTCGACAAAGGAGGAGATGTACTGTTCACCTAGAGAAAACACGGTCGAGAGTACGCCGTTGCATGAACGACACTTGCTGCGCCTAGTCACTTGCAACTATTGGCACCAATCCAACGCCGCATCATTTCAAGCTGACGCGTTCAGGTACCGAGTTCTTCCGCCAACTACCACGGAAAGGTCCCCCATGGAAAAGAGAAGCTGATCGCGATCTTCACGCAGTTGTTCAAGAGAATCCAGCCACATAACACAAGTACAATGTAGCTGGCCATTCTTGGACTTATTCGTTTGCTTTCACTTTTCAGCATCCGATCAATAATCCAACCAATCAAAATTGAGGCGCCAAGAATCGAGAGAGAGCTCTTGTAACCAAGTAGACCTGCGACACCCGGAAGAATGAAGTAAGCCCTGTACATGAGAGGAAGGTAGATCGCATAGCCAGAATATACGAGGACCAAACTCATTGCAGGTACACTCCTTTGCGGCGGCTTCTTGCGCAGGTAATTGATCAGAGCGAGCGTGAAGCAAAGGAAGAAAGCAAACAGAAGACCAGCGTACCAATCCGTAAAGGCACGGTAATGAAGGGTTGAATACTGCGTATACAGCTTATCATACGCATTGTATGTGTCCATGTTGTAGCCGTAGATAACGGACTGAGAGAGCATCGGCCACGGAAAAAGCAAAGAATCGAATGTCGCTGCGATGAGCAAGCTCGCATTCGACAAGATGTCTTCAATCATCAGGGATACCGATGGGTAAGAGAAAACGCTTTGAGCTTCAGCAACTGACGAAGACTCGAGCAGGAGAGTAGGGTAGCGAAAGAACATGTAAACAAGGAAGATTAGCATGGGCACTATCATGCCATGAACCAAGATTCCTCTGTCAAGCTTTTTGTTGTGTGACATCAAGAGAATTGAGAAAAGCAGCAGAAAAGGCAGTAAATTCATCCATTGTTCCCAGGCGCCAACAGCCAATAGTAGACACGCGTAGTACCCGATCAGGTAGACTTCCCTACGGTTCTTAAGGTAACGAGTCCAGAAAAATAGCAGTCCTATAGCGTATATCGCAAGCAGAACCAAAGCCAGCGTGCTCACGAAGTAGAAGTAGTAGGCGAAAGCTTTGTTGACTCCGAAGAACAATCCCGCGATGAACGCTGCCCGCACGCCCAACGAGAGTGCCCGACATAGAAGGTATACAAGTAGAGCAAGCAACACAAATCCCAATATGATGATGGGTACAAGTCGGAGCGCAACAGCGAATTGAGATGTTGGCTGCGTAGAGAAAGCTATGCCAAGCCAAGGGGACAAGACATATCGATCGATCATGCCGATTGCCAGCAGACCTGTCGGGGAATAGCGGTAGTAGGCTTCATAATCTGTCCATGTCCACATGGTCTTCCAATCGGCCAGAGAAATTGCCTTCAATTCTCCTATGTATACTGGTTTCACCTTGATGTTGTGTATCCACAGAATGCTCCAAAAGGCGCCTACAATAATGCACAGGAAAATAGGTGAAAGTATGTTGCCATGTTTCTGGGCAGTCCGATAGAGGTGTTTCGTCAGTTCTGAGAGCGTCATGGGTTACATCTTCAGGCCCCTAGTTAGAATACGGTTCTCATTTGAGTAATTGGGAGCATCCCACGGAAATCTTTCTCCTTTCGACCATCTTCTCCATCGATCCAAGTCCTCATTCATCATCAGTTCCACCAACCTGTCAAATTTCACAGTGGGTTTCCATCCGAGTCTCTTCTCGGTTGCTGTGCAGTCTCCAACCAGGCTTGGAACATCCAATGGTCTGATAAACCTCTTATCGGGCACGACGTATTCTTGCCAGTCAAGTCCAACCTTCTCGAAAGCCTTTCGGGCAAACTCTTTCACGCTGTGTGCTTCGCCGGTGGCAACGACGTAGTCATCTGGTTCTTTTTGTTGGAGCATGAGCCACATCGATTCAACGTATTCCGGGGCGTATCCCCAATCACGCCGGGCATCGAGATTTCCAAGATTGAGTCTCTTGCTAAGTCCAAGGGATATCTTGGCAACCTCATTGGTGATTTTCCTAGTCACAAATTCCAGGCCGCGCAGTGGGGACTCATGGTTGAAAAGAATTCCACAGACTGCGAAAATCTTGTAGGCGGATCTGTAAATCCTTGTGATCCAATACGCATACAGCTTTGCTGCAGCATACGGGCTCATAGGACAAAACACGTCGCTTTCTCTGAGAGGCCTGTCACCACCAAGGGCGAAGGCTTCTCCGAACATTTCACTGGTAGCTGCGAAGTAGAATCTCGCATCAGGACAGGTTTGCCGGACTGTTTCGATGATTCGAGTCAGGGACAATCCCGTAAAATCCCCCGTTGCCACAGGGGTCTCGAAACTCGCCTCTACAAAGCTTTGCGCGGCCAAATGATATATCTCGTTCGGTTCTGAGAGCCTGAGGGCTTCAATTACTGAGTTCGTGTCGGTTAGTTCGATAGGAACGAGATTGACTCTCTGGGAGATCTCAAGATATTCCAGGCGCCAGAAATTCGCTGTACTCAGACGCCGGTATGATCCGAAGACCTCGTATCCCTTTTCCAGCAGAAGCTTGGCAAGATAAGCTCCATCTTGACCTGTTATACCCGTAATTAACGCTCTTCTCATGAATCCAACTTGCTTTGGAGTATCGCTAATAAATACTCGCTATCTCCGACCTCGTTGCCAGTCGGTCAACAAAGAGTCCGCCCGAAATCCAAGTAGATTCAATTGCTTGAAGCACGTATTGTTGCTTATTGCCCCAGAACTCTGGTCTAGCCGAGGGGATGGGCTTCCAGCTAGTCATAGGTATTCCTCACCAGATCCCGCTAAAGCTGACTGATCCAGGCAAATATGCTTAGAAGAATCTACGCCCTAATTTAAGAAAACGACGGACAGAATCTCGATCTGGCATACGATAATAAGCTCCTCTGCCTTCCTGCTTTATGTATTTAATTTCGCCACTATCAATATCTCTTACAGCCTTCACCAACAAATCCCCTCCAATCTCAGTGATTTTCCTATAGAGAGAAGCCACAGTCATTTCGGGTGTTATTGGTATTACTTGCTGCTCAAAGACCTGTCCTGCGTCGATTTTTTCAGTTAAAAAGAACACGCTTACCCCGGTTTCTCTTTCATTATTGGCTAAAACCCAAAAAAATACCTCCAGGCCACGGTAATTTGGGAGGATTGAAGGATGACTCGTAATTGACCCATACTTGGCTATTTTGAGTACTGGAGCCTTGTATAATTGCATCGTGAAGAGAGAGACCAATAAATCAGGATTGAATCTCTTTATTCGATCTATGGCTTCAGGTGAATTAATATCATGAGTGTATGCAATTTGGATATCTCGCTGTCGACATTTTTTTGCTAATGTCTCTCCTCCAAGCCTGAATCTGACCAAGTCGATAAATCTATAAGCTAAGAAAATCCAACTCGCCTCGCGCAAGAGTTTCACGATCGATCCGAGGAAGGATTTTTTGTAATACAGACCCAATCCAATTACCGTAAGGAATTCTACTTCGGGGAAACTGGAGGTAATTTTCTCAAATAACTTGGCAGAGCCCTCATTTTCATGACCAACTAGTACGATTGTTCTGATCCTTTGCAGAGTCATTTCCTAACTAACTCGCTCTTTGCCATCTAGCCACGTTCTCAGGCGTAATTGCAGGACAGCCCTAGTATAGGAAAACAATAGCTTCCCAAAATCGGACTTACTGGCACCTGCCTTACGAGAACGGTAAATGACAGGGACTTCTACGATTGACATACCTCTTTTTTGCGCATAGTGTAGCAGTCTGAAATAGTAATCTCCGTATCCAAAGAATATCATCTCCTTGGGCAAGCTATCCAGCTTGCGCTTCTTTATCGTAAAGAACCCTCCTAGATTATCTTGGATCTGTGTTCTCAAAACAACACGAATGAATAGGTTGTAGACAAAGCTAGCCAAGTAGTGCCTTCTGCTTTGCATATTCCCTCCAGAAGAGAACCTTGAACCGCTGACTATATCATACATTTTCCCCACATGCAGTAGGTTTGGAATTTCCTTTGGATCGTGCGTGAAATCAGTGTCCATGACTAACACCTGGCCACCTTGAGCCATCTCAATCCCACAACGAATCGAATTGGCGAGCCCGCGATCGGATGTCCGCAAGAGGATGATAACAAATGGGTTGTCTTTGAAAGCATCTTTTGCGACTCGGTAGGTCTCGTCGGGGCTATTATCGTCAATCAGGATTACCTCATATTTCCATTCCGGAGGAACATTCCTGATCACCTCGCGAACCAGTTGAATGATGTTATCAGCTTCATTGTAAGTTGGGAGAATCACAGAAACCTTCATCACGATTCACCTTTTCTTTAGCGCCATGAACACAAGTCCACCTTCTTCTCCACAAACCTCGGATGCTAGGAGGCCTCTGAGGAAGAGGTAGAGAGGGTAGAGAATCAGAAGGCGCAGGTGTGGAAGAATCGTCCAACGATTGATCAACTTCTTCGTAGCAAAAGAAAAAACGCCTATCGGAACCAGCAAGTCATTGAGCAGGCACATCTTCCTGGAATCGAAAGCATGAGACTCGACGATCTCAAACCCAGCCCGTCGTGCAATGGCTCTCCACTCCTCCAAGGAATAGTGATGGTAATGTTTCCAGAATCTGTTGTAGAATCGCCGGAAGCGCAATGCCACCGTTGGCAAGCGCATTGAAACCAACACTTGGTTAATCAGAGTGTACTCGTCAAACTGGTTCGAGGGGACGGTCAAGTAGAACTCTCCTTTCGGTGCAAGTATGCGAAATACCTCGTTTAATACTGTTTCAAGATCTTTGATGTGTTCCAGGACGCTGTTTGAGAAGACTGTATTGTAGATCCCCTCGGTTTGCGGTAATGCTGAGGCCGAGCAACGAATCAAATCTGAATATCCGTCTAACTGATGGGCTCGTGTCAGTTCACGCCGTTCCACGTCGACGCCGACATCGACTTTCTCAGTGAGAAGCATTTTGGCATGAAGACCATCACCGCATCCCAGATCGAGAATCGGCCTATTGAAATCAAACCTCGCATACATTCGGCATTCTAACGATCGCTCGATGGCCAGTGCCAAGGGCGCCTGGCTCATATATCTTAGAAGAATGTTGCCTATGTCTTGCACGCCCTACACACACAGTCGCTTGAGACAGTCGCAGATGTACTTGACTTGCTTGTTTCTAAGCGAGGTGTACATAGGCAGACTGATCATCTGCCGACTTGTTTCCTCGCAGATTGGAATTCTTGGCGAATCAAATATGTGTTTCATAACGCTCGCAGCGTAGAATCCTGGGCGGGTCTCAATGTTCTTTTTTCGCATTTGGTCCATCACAGCATCCCTGTCTTGCGGAAATTCGCGCGAGCCAAGCTTGACAGCCAACCCCCACACCACTGGATCAACTTCGGGGGCGAAATATTGTAGGGTAAGTCCAGCAACATCGGAGAGATGAACAACGTATTGCCTATAGATCCTTCTTCGTTCGCGAATAAAGCGTTCTAGTCTTTCCATTTGAGCACATCCTAGCGCCGCCTGTAGATTTGTGAGCCGAAAGTTGTGTCCATCTAGCTCATGCCAGTAGTATTTCTTGCGCATCATTCCATGATTTCGAAACAAGTTCATCTTGGTTGAGAGCTGTTTTTTTTCTGTCACAACAATCCCACCTTCTCCCGTGGTGACGAGCTTGGTCGCGTGTAGGCTGAAACATCCAATCGTTCCCATCGTACCAGCTTGATGTCCCTTGTAGCGCGAGCAAAACGCTTCGGCAGCATCTTCCACTACTGCTACGTTGTGATCTCTCGCCAGAGTTAAGATCTCATCCATATCGCAGACATTTCCGTACGTGTGCACGGGAACTATCACTTTTGTGCGCCTTGTGATATGTTTCCTGACGGTGTCGGCGGTAATGCACCAAGTCTTGGGGTCAATGTCAACAAAGACAGGCTTTGCCCCAAGTTGCAATGCGATGTTAGCAGCTGCCATAAATGCGAATCCGGGAACAATAACCTCGTCCCCATGTCCTAGACCTAATGCCCTGTACGCCACATGCAAAGCTGCCGTCCCACTTGACACGGCCAATGCAAATCGAACACCACAGTGTTCCTTGAACGTACGTTCCAGTTTCTCTACAAATGGTCCCCCTGAAATCCAAGTGGACGCAAGCGCTCGGCAAACGAACCTTCGTTCTTTCTCACCTATGTCCGGCTTAGCCCAAGGAATCCACTGTTCCGACAACAAGGTCCCTACCTGAACTCTGTGAAAGATCTTAATCATATTTCAAATGATGCAGTGATTCCAAGAACGGTGGCCTTAGGCCGCTCGCAACCCGTTTCTTCTTGCTTGGGAGCCTCCTGCTCTGTCGGGTGGACGACTGGTTGTCGAACACTAACTTTTGGAGAACTGGCTTCCGAAAGCTCCCACGGTTATCAAATTGTTGGACACTATCGTTTTCACGCCTCTAAGCGGTGCGCGTTATGTTGAACTAGTGCACAAGCTCGGCACTCGGTAGGCACAGATCCTCATTATCCCCCCCTTCCGTTTGGCAAGCCATCCGTCGATGCTCCAAACAAGGCTGCCATTCAGAAGCAACCACAATGCACCAGCCCAAAGAACAAAGTCCACGAGCGGAACTTGACGAGTCAGACCGCCAATCGCGGTCCGCACCGCGAAATCCGCAAACGACCACAAAGACGCAAGTCTCGTAAGCAGACCAAGAACATATGCGATCGCGGTCACAGCTTCGAAGAAGGTAAAGAAGTAAGTCAGAGGAAGCGCAATCCTCGATGTAGACCTTAGTATTCCGAAAAAGCTTGACTCGGGATGCCCAGCGACTAACGCAACCCAACGTGGTATGTCAGAATTGAACCATACCGCAGCAATCATCACACGCACAGCAACGGATGCATATTGCCCTAAGTCCGAACACCCGCCAAACAGCAACGAGCGCAGCTTCGAGGCCTTCAAGAGGAACAACCTCGCAACGAAGTCTTACGAAGGAATTTGGGTCTATATAAGTAGTATCCAATGTACACGCTCAGATTTCTTGAATTGGAATGGACCGCCGCATGGGTTCCTAAGAAGAATCGACCCTAGAAGACTTGAGTGTCAGCGAGGCGTCTTCAACACTAGCTGTGAAGGGTGCGTCCTTGATATTTCCGAGCTTACCGTCCTTAGGCACCTTGTCGAGATTGTGACACTTCCATTAGCGAGAATTTGACCCACGCCGGTCATGGCCTTGCAAGTATCCATGTGAGGATGCGGCGTCGTGTGACGCCTATAGTGAACTTTAAAGACTTCCCTATCTAGATCCTGACTAAGCACAACCTTCGGGTTCCCTTTGTGTTCTCGCAGTTACTTGATCTATTCATCGAGAAGATCGAGGTCAATCGCGTCACGCCACCTGGAGGAATTGGGCTAAGTAGTGGGTGAAATGGCAACTGTTATGAAGGGTGGGTGCGTGAGTCACAAATCTTAAAGTCGATGGATATTACTGCTTTGGCGACTGACGAATGAAACCTTGGAGCGTGGTGTTACCGGTGCGGGACGGTGACGTGCAATACCTAAAGTATAGCTTGCCCGCTGCAATTCACCTGTCCCCCACCGAGATTCTTTTGGTTATGGACGCGCATGAAGAGCCAACACAAGAGTCAACGGCAATCCGCGTCACGGCACAAAGCATCGTGGAGCGCAAGGGTTATGATGGCCTCCGTTTTCTTGAGGTCGCTCCGAAGCCGAACTCCCACTTCAAACAGGGTAGCGTCAGAAGACATGGCTACCTCGCGGCGCGATACGACACGCAGTTCACTTTTGATTGCGACGACATACCGTATCAAACTGTGATGAATGGGTTAGACTACATCGGCAAAGACAATGTTGCCTTCGTGACCTTTCGAAAACAGCTAGTACGGGAAGGCTTAGTACGTTCGGTTAGGACATGGCTATATGAAAGGCACTTAGATAAAAATGTCCAATTCATTCTGAGCAGAACAATCGGTTCATTGAGAGCGAGGAGGAAGCGCGCACTCAAGCAATACCCGAAACCGTTCATAGGCATTTATTGGATGTATAGGCCATGGTATCTGGATCTTGTACGCGAGGAGGAGATCTCCCGAATCTACAACGGCGAAGACACATTCATTCAATACGCGCTAGCAAGACAGACAAGGTACAAACACATTCATCTAGATGTTGACGGTTGTCGTAGCTTACGAGACGGAAACGAAGATTTACCATGGAGGCAATACGAGCTTGGAATATGGCTAGGATGCATGGAGATTAATCACGCGAGAAGCCCTAACCTCTTGCAGAACGCGTATTACGCAACAGCCTATTTCCAAGCCGCACTTCAACAGATGTGTATTCGAGGACATCCGAGGATTATGCAGGGATACTCCGCTAGCAAGCATCTTTCCCACACTCTTCGCAAGCAAATCGCTGCCATGTCTTACCCAGAATTTATTATGTACGGGCAAGGTTTGGTGAAATTGCGTTGAACAAGTTGGAAGTTCAAGGGTTTTGGAATGCTCATCTGTGTGATATCGGGCGTATCATCGAAGATAGGTGCAAGCAAGTTCGGCTATAAATTGCCTTTGTGACAGAGAACATGCCGTTTGAGTATGCAATAGGCATGGGCTGTGGAACCGGTTTCGAGCCAGTGAACTATCACAACGAGGTTGCGGCTTGGTGATTGGATTGGGCATTTCAGGGCAGTCTCTGACTTTTTCGCAAATGTCGCGGAAGGACCGACTGCCCTTAGTTCCTGTTTGAAACCATGTTCAGTGTCATCCTCTACGGGTCGACTGAAGGGCCTTGCTTCTTGGATTTCCAACCATGCCGCCCTCGATTAACGCTTTCATCTGGTCTTCTAGCTTCTGCACATATGCTTTCTCTTGCTCGTCAATCAACCCTTTTGACTCGAGTAATCTCCTGAGCCAGACAATTGTTTGAAGATTGAGCGGCGCGTAAACTTCCTTGGTGTATCCGGGTGGAAGTTTGTAGTTGTACGGATTGGCCTCTGTGGTTATGTCTACCTCAGAGCTGTAGGCCGGAGTTCGCTTGAGATGGACCCAACCGACCCCAATAGCTAGAGGCGCTCCGATGAGCGTGGCCAGTATTGCGAATGGTTGAAAATGCGGGAATAGAGCAAGCAGATCTGGCAAGTTCTTGATGGCGAGATAGTAGACAGTAATAAGCGTCGATACGTAACCGAATACCCAAGTGAGGTATGTTGAATAACCTATTCTAAAGTAGTACCACAATCGTCCCGCGAACCTTACAGGTCTCACCAATTCGGATCACAATCGCAACATCAGCTCTCCGCCTATTATGTAATGTGCTCCCGGATGGCTCCAGTCAATTGGAAAAGCAGGTTAGAGGCGATTTCAACATGTCCAACAACTGCAGAAGTTGCACGATTCATGAATGTGGTTGAAAATGTCAGAGCCTGGAACCGCACTGCAGTGTCTCTGTCCACACGGAAATCGTGTAGGTTTTGGATTTACTGAGCAGTTTTCGCGCTTAGAGCAAAGACAACCAGTCTCAACTTCCCATTTGACATTAGCGCATTCGGACTGCCCATGACACAGCAGCCGAGGCAATGATATGCGTCATGGGAATACCTTCGATCTAGAAGCGTGGAATGTGCAGACGGTTATAGGTTTCCAAATGGGTACAAACAGAAGCCAAACAAACGCTGATCAAGAAGAGATCCTCAATTCAATTTCGAAAGGTTGACACGTGACCAGCAACCAGGTGAGCTATCCGCGAAGGCGTGCGCGCAGCTACGAACTCGAAAAGAAAAGATGCATCGTCAGCGGTTGAAAACCCAAGCGAAAACACAATGCATTGACGCCAGGGCGCGTCTTTCGTGCCTATTGTTGGTTCACTTGGATAGCCTGAGCGTCATGCCCAATTGATCCTTCACCATGCCGAATCGCTCGTAGAACTTGGCTGTTTCCTCGTCTTTGCATATTGTGAAGATCTTGTGGCATCCTTCCTTACGGGCTTTTGCAATTGCCTGATTGACTAGCCCTGTAGCTCTCCCTTGTCTCTGGCATGATTCATCCGTGTACACTTTGTGGATGTAGGCTGCCGGCCGTTCGCCGAATAGGTCTGGAAGAATGATCAGTTCAACGCAGCATACAACATCCTCTCTGTCGGACTCAGTGAACGTGAAGCGTTGCGGCTTCTTAGCTCGAACCAGCTTCAACGCATTCTCACTATCCCTTGTCCGTACATGATAAACTCAGGGTATGTCATGCTGGCTACTCTTTCGCGTATTTCATTTGATACGCGTTTGCTTGCAGCGTAGCCCTGAAAAACCTTCGGCTGCAGTCGTAGAACCATATTCACAAACGCAATCTTGAAGATGCCTTTGCATCCTAACCAGAACCCGAATTCGTATTGTCGAAACGGCAACTCCTCGTTCTCGCTTCTGCCGAGCATTCTTACCCCAACAGTATCCATGTGAATATGTTGATACTTATCCTGGCTCCGCAACTTCTCTGCCAAAAACGTGTCCTCTCCATTGTAGATTTGTGAAATTTCGCACTCCGGCACAAGCTCAAGATACCACGGCTTGTACAGCCAGTACAATCCAGGAAAAGGCTTAGGGGGCTTAGTAGGCAGTCCTACTCCGCTATTGTATTGTCTCACTCTAACAGCTCTAACTAGTGGAGAGAGCAAGTGATATGCGTTCCGCAACGTGCTCGCCGTCGCCCTAACGATGCCACGCCCAGCAAGGTCCTTTTTGAACGTGACGAAGGCAACGTTGTTCTTGCCGAGCAAATCGTAGCCCTGAAGGACCGTCAAATAGAGAATCGAATCTACGTCAAATGTGAAAATTCTATCATAGCGCGCTTCCACGTATCCGCATCTCCGAACCCATGCCTGATGAAACTTCCATTTTGGGTTAGGTGAAACCTCGCAGATGTGTAGCCCCTTGTAGTCATTGGCGCCAGCAACCTTTGCTGCTATAGCCAGAATGTCGTGATACGCTGGATTTCGCATTGACTTAGCATCGACCACTAGCACGATCTCACTCGGGTGCAAAGAGATAGCGGATTGAAGACTCTGATTGAGCATGTCCGCTTCATCTTTGACAGGAAGAACGATGGAGAATTCTTTCAAGGAAAACAGTTCCTCCGGGGTTGAAAGGCCATGGCTCATCCGAAGTTGAACTTGCCTGATCTTGAGATCAACAAAGCAAGCCTATTGAAATATCACTCCGAACTTCTGATTCGGAAGCGTATAGTCTCCTTCAGGCAGCTCTATTGTGCGGCTTGGTCGAAACCTGGCTAAGATCTCATTCCATGCTCTGTAGTCGTTTGTTACTGGGTAATCGGGCCGATCCACAATACAGACCTTCGGCTCCTTTATGTGCGGCCATGCGGTCATAACCTCGAACGATTGCACTTCGTAGCTGTGATTCGATCCGTGCATGAACAAATCCACGGTCCCAAGGTTGTCGAGGAGCTTTGGCAGAATTGCTCTTGAATCACCTTCATAGTAATGCCAATTCTCTCTGAACGACTGAGGAACTACTGGTGCTATTGGCAACTTGAGCTGAGAATGGATTGGTGGCTTCAGGTCGACAGAGTGCAATTCGCCGAAACCGTTCTTCGCTATGGCACGTAGGAACGTGTAGGTGGAGGCACCGCGCTCAACTCCAGTTTCCACTATGATCTTGGGTTTCATTGATCTAACCAAATCGTAAATGAAAGCCATGAGCGGCATGAACAGATCATGGTCGACGTACGATTTCGATAGGGACTCATAACCTTGAATGCTGTCACTGCTCCCGATCGGGTGCAATTCGCACTTGTTGAACAGGTCGTCTAATGCAGGGCGAATTTTGCTTTCGCTTATTTTGACCAGTGTTGCGACGGCATTTAGGTATTCGCGGGCACTGTCGCGAGGGTGGCGTGTGGAGTAGTAACGCCATGCTGGCAGTAGCACGCGGCGGAAGGAGCTTTCCCTCAACTTCCGAACTAAGTAGAAATTCCAGTTCGGCATAATCTCTCTCGTTTCCCCTTCCGGGTCATTCTTTGGTTGGTTGGTGTAAAGCTTTGCGGTTTCAGAATCCTCGGCTTCTCAACCCAACTATTCACTGCCCTGAAAACTCGGACCATCGATCAGCTTACACTCTCCCAATGTGGCCTTCAAGCCTGAGAATATCATGTGTCTCTCCGAGACCTGGATTTCCCTAGTTCTCGCTGTGCACTCGCAAACCCACTTCGTTCACTGCTTCAGCAACATATCGAGCTCTTTCTTCGTTGACATGTGGGCCCGTAGGAAGCCAGAGATGAGTCTGCCATGTTTCCACTCCACCTGGAAAATCCCCCACCGCGGATGACGCGTAGAGAGGCTGTAGATGCATTGGTTTGTATGGCAGTCGCGTCTCAACGCCACGCTCGCTCAGAAGACGCCCTTTGAGCTTCTCGTTGACGGGTTTCTTCAGTCGAATATCACAGCACCACGGCAGAAAACCGTTCTGATCGTCGAGAGACAATCGAAAAGAGTGATCGATCTCCTTATTGTAGAAACGGTAAAGCCAACTAATGTGTGCCATGCGCTCTTCGAGTTTTTGTAGCTGTGCTAGTCCTATCGCAGCTTGAATGTCAGTGAAGCGAAAGTTGAGCCCCCAAGTCTTGTAATTGTCGGGAAGCTGCTCGACCTTGCCACGAGTGGTTTGACCATAATCCTTCAACGCTCTGACTTTCAAAGCAAACTCTTCATCATCTGTGACAACTGCACCACCTGTACCGGTCGTTACTATCTTGCTAGGATGAAAGCTAATGCAAGCTGCAAGCGAACCCGAACTCCCGGTTCCCAAGGGTACATCGTTCAGCTTTGAACCCAGAGCCTGACACGCGTCCTCGATTACAACAAGGCCATGATCCCGTGCGAACGCGCCAATTTCCAACATAGATGCATTCCTACCATTCATGTGAATAGGTACAATGGCGCGCGCATCTGGAGACCCTTCGCTCAGCTTTTCGACGTTAATGTTGCCGTTACTGGAGCTCACGTCAACAAACACTGGTTTCGCGCCGGCAAGCGTGACCGCGTTGGGCAAAGCAATCATGTTGTAAACTGGGCAGACAACTTCGTCCCCTGCACCAATCCCCGCTGCCTTCAATGCGACAAATAGCGCCACGCCGCCGCTCGAAATAGCGACGGTGTATTTTCTGCGAGTGAGTGACGCGATCGCTTCTTCAAATTCAGCTGTTTTCCGGCCCTCAGTTATCCACCCTGATTTGAGAACATCTTCGACCGCCCTAATTTCCTCAGAACCAAACGTGGCTTCTCTTTGCCTGATTCTTGCTGTCAAGTCGTCACCACAATTTTGTCATCCCGTACTGCAAACTCACCGCTATTGAGTCCCTTGTAGAGAACGTTAGCAGCCATTTTAGGCGTACACTCTGCTTTGAAGCCCAAGTGTTCAATCTTGTCAAAGGACACACGATAATCGCGAGCATCCGGCGTATCTACAATCTTCACAGTGCCTCCGATCTCGCCAACTATTTCTCTGACAAGACTCTCTTTTTCGTAGTTCTGTTGGTTGCTCCCGATGTTTAATGTTTCGACATCATTTGTTTGCTTGGTTTCCAGCAACAAATGTATGGCATGAACGATATCTTGGGTGTGCATGACTGGGCGGTGTTGCTGTGGGCCGAATAGTTCGATTGGTTTGCGCTGCCAAACATCAGCAATGAATTTGTTGGGAATCGTGTTCCACCTCATTCGTTTAGACGGGCCATAGGCCGTTGCAAAGCGCATTATGGTTGTTCGCATGCTCTCAGGGTAAGGCAATTTGCCTGAGAAATTGCTTGGCCGCTTCCCTTTCCCAAACTGGCTCGGCATGTAGCGATAGCGCAAGTATTCTTCGCTTAGGAGCTTCAGTTCCGCGTAGAACGTGGTTGGATTTGGGACAGACTCCTCAATGGCAACATCCGATTGCTGACCGTAAACGGAACAGGATGAGGCGAAGAGAAAACGGGTTGCCCCCGCCTGTATACTGCTCTCGAATAGGTTCTTGGTGGCATCGACCATTACTTCGTGAGAGACTGTTCTGCCAACTTGATCGCACTGTTCCAAAGTGAAACCGGCAAGGTGAATAACCGTGTCAATGTCTTTCAAGGCGATTAAGCAGACTTGGGGGTCGCGTATGTCACCCTTGATCATGTCAAAGTCTTTCGCGAGTGGGTTGTAGCCATACATCAGATTGTCGAGTATCCTAACCCTATAACCCCTTTCCTTTAGGTGCGCAACGACGTTGGTACCAATATAACCGCAACCGCCTGTGATGAGTATGTTCATGTAAAATACCTGAGCAGTTGGTGGTGTGTGATCTTTGACTTGCGTGTGCTCCAGTTCGGTTTAAGTCTTTCAGTCTCTCGCAGGTTCATTCTTGTCGAAATCCGCGCGTTCTATTCTTGCGGTCCAGCAAGCAGCGTTGGACTAGGCCAATTTGCGTCTAGGACTAGTCTGGACATCGATCTATCGGCAGCAGTTTATCCAGTTCCGTTTCTATCCCACACTGATTCATTCCATATTGGTGCAAGTTCAATTGGATTGGGCTGTGGAGTGTCCGGTGTCACCACGCCCAACAGGAACATACACGACGTGTTTAGCACTTAGTTTCTGGATTTCCTTCTCTGTGAAACATCGCCAGACATCGATCACCGTTGAACCCGATGGGTAGTCAAAGGTGTGAACGAACTTGTCCTCTAAGGCGATTATGTAGACGCTAGGTTTGTTTGGATCCGGGGGTTTTGAATATGCTGGGACAATCGGGTCATAGATGAGTGGCGCTTCGTTTCCATCATCGTTCTTCTTGATGAGATCAGCAAGCAGCAGGGTTGGGGAGTAATCAATGAGATTCGTGTTTGGCTTATACCTGGCACCCAGTATGACCATCGCTTTACCGTTCTTGTATCGCTTTGCAAGGTCACCCAGCCAATTCGTCTGTTTCTCCCGAGCATTCATCACGAATTCGAATGGGTTTGCCGAGAGGTCAAGTTGTTTACTCAGCCAACTTAGGGCCAAGTTATCGCGTGGATGACAGCCGCCACCATCGCCCATTCCGCCACGCATGTATCTCGCACCGACAATTCTAACATTGGCATACGAGAGGGAATGCGATACTATGTCAGCGTCTGCGTGTGGGATTTTATGGCAGAATTCCATTATCGTGTTTGCGATGGCGAGTTTTGCTCCAATGTAGGTATTGTAAGTCATTTTCGTCAATTCAGCGTTTTCCCACGTCATGTGCAGCTTGGGAACTGATGGTTTGACTATGGTTCTGTAGTATTGTTCTAGGATTCGGCCTGACCGTGGGTCTGATTCCCCAATCAGGCAGAATTCTGGTGTTAGGTAGTCTGCTATGGTTGTGCCCATCGCGATGAACTGCGCGGAATAGCATAGTCCGACTTCTTTGCCAACTTCGAGTCCTGAGCTTTCTTCGAGAGCTGGTGCAACTTCCTTACGAATTGTCATTGGGAGGATTGTAGAAATTACGACGACAACTGGCAATTTCCTGATTCGGTCTTTGGCTGATGCGATTACTCTACCTATGTCTCTGACAGTTTTCGTCAGGATTGATGTGTCAAAGTAGTCGTACGGAGGACTGGTGGGTGTTGGAACTGCTATGAACACTAGGTCCCTGCCAACCACGGCATCTTCGTACCCGTCAACTATCTTCAGCCTGCCAAGTTTGAGAAACTTCTTGAGCAATTTGTCCATATCTGGTTCGTATAGGTTGCTCACTCCTTTCCTGTAGGACTCTCGCTTCTTCTCGTCTACTTCGTAGCCGTAGACCGTGTGACCTTTCATTGCGATCGCCACACTTACAGGAAGACCAAGTTTACCTAGCCCAACAAAACCTATTTTCATTCTACAGCCCACTCCTCGTTGCGCTGAATGCTCTGAATGATTTAAGTTTGTGCCTGCAAATGGCTGTGGAAAGTTATTCATTTTGTTCCCTGATGGTTGTGAGGTTGGCTATTCCGATGTTGTAGGTGAGGGTTTTGAGGTGGAGTTCTCGTCTCTGGGCTCTTGTCTTGTGGCTGGATAGATAGTTTCCGTAGCATCGTTTCAAGGCGCTGTATGCGGATTCGGCTTTGCTGCGTTGGTGGTATCGTTTGAGGAATGCTGCTTCGTCCTCAAACCATAGCGTCATCATGTCGCGCCATGCTTGGCTTCCCCGCTTCCGGATGGTTGTGTTCCGTTTGGGTTTGATGATTGGCGTACGGCCTTTCTTGGCGATGAGGTTGCAGTTCTGCCGCGACAGGTAAGCGGCGTCGAGACATGTGTCTCCTACGCCTTTCGGTATGGGTCTCAGAAGCCTCAGGAGGAACGGTGAGTCGTATCTTGTGCCTTTCGTTATGCTCTGGTTGAGGATGGCTAGGTTGCGTAGGGCAATGAGCAGATGAAGCTTCACGTACCTGCGCCGTTTCTTCCGTTTCTCTTTGACGGTTAGCCACGTCTCGTAGCGTTGGGTGCTGAAGCCTGAACTGTCAGCTGTGAGCCCCCTTTTTGGTAGGGCTTCGTGAGTTGCGTGTTAAGCCTGCGTAGGTAGGTTTCTGGTAGGCGTAGCATATGGTTCCGGATTGATGTGTGGCTGGGCATCGTCGCTAAGCCTATCTTGATCCGCTGTTCCGGGAAGGCGCGTAGGTAGGCGCTGATGCTCCGGTAATCCATGCCAAACCATGTTTTGAGGAGAAGCAGGATGACCATGGGTTTCGGTGGGTAGGGTGGTTGCCCACGCCTCTTAGGTGTCCAAGGCGGCGGATTGGATTCAAGAAGGCTCTTGGTTTTGGTCAGGAAGAGGTTCACCTCATCCCACCGGTACCGTTCGTATCCCTTCCAGTCACGCTCATACTTCTGCCAGTCCCTGTCCCCACGACCCTTCCGAGGCATTATACCCCTCGCCGAAGCATCCCGGCAAGGGTCTTAGCGATTTGAGTCAAAACAGCGACAAACCCACCCAGACAGACACAACACACTTAACATGAACAGAACCGATTAACGTTCCACAGCCCCTGCAAATCTCTGCAACTATCTGGGTTCTCCCAACAGGCTATTCGCATACTTGCAGGTTGAACTTCCCATTGCTGCAAGCGATATGTCCTTCGTGAGAGCAATTCTGGAGAGCGACATTGAGTATTGTATGATCCGCGAGATCCTCAGAGCATTGCTAGAACACTGACCAATGCACTTAGTTGCTCGATCGAGTGCCCGTTCGCGAACCAGACGAGATACAGGAATTCCTCCACATACCGGTGGTATCCGCTCGATTGCTCGAAGTGAACTCCATCTCCGTAAATCTGTACACCAATCTCCACCACGATTCTTCAACCCATTTATCTTCCCCCGCTGATCTTGCAACAAGGTTAAGGTCTCGAGCTTTCTTCCAAATTCCTTGATAGACAGACGCCGTGCAGGCATAATGAATGAGCCAAATCGCTTTCGAGGATGTTAGGCACAGTCCCTAAGTTGTAAGCCAAGAGCGAGCTGATCGCTCTATGTGCCACGGTTACGTCGATCTTCAGTTCAATCACCTCAAGTGGTCCAAACCTGAGAGCAGATTTCTGAGCAAAGACTTTTGTTACTGAATGGAATTACCGGTTGCGACCGAAATTGCCGCGCGTAGCTATGGCTCAAATCAATGCCACAGTTGGCGACTTGAAAGGAAACAGAGACCTTATCGTGGAGTTTGGCAAGAGAGCGATCGCTGCTGGCGCTGACATTGTCGCCTTTCCTGAATTGACGATGACAGGTTACCCGCCTCTGGATCTTCTGCCTCCTCGCGAGATGAAGCCGCCGTCTGGCAATCGTAGACCAGAACAGGAGGAGTTTGTTCGGCTGAATAAGGAATACTTGCACGAGATCGCGAAGGAGTTAACCCGGATCACTGCAATAGTAGGTTTCGTCGATTACGACGCCTACAACTTGTATAACGCTGCAGCGGTCCTTCAGAACGGTGGTGTACGGGATGTAGCTCGCAAGACACTTCTTCCCACCTACGACGTGTTCGACGAACTCCGGTACTTTACCCCTGCGATTAGAAACGACCCGATTCCAATTGAGGTTAAGGGGGAGCAGATGACGCTAGGAGCGTCGATCTGCGAGGACATTTGGGATGAGGAAGTGGGCTACTCGGTTAAGGTCGTCGACTCGCTGAGTCTACTCGGCGCCAGGGTGATCGTCAATCTGAACGCGTCGCCCTTCCACGACAAAATACGTGATGTTCGCCTACGCATACTCAAAAGAAAGGCAACGAGGTTCGGCGTCGCCATCTTCTACGTCAATCTGGTGGGTGGACAGGATGAGCTTGTCTTCGATGGACAGAGCCTCGCGGTCGATCGGAATGGTCGCCTAATTGGAGTGGGGCGCCAGTTCGAAGAGGACTTGGTCCTTGTGGACATGGAAGCGGACGGAACTGGACGTGTTGAAGCCCTTCTCCCCGCGTACAATCGCGAAGAGGAAACGTTCAACGCTCTGGTCCTGGGGGTGCGGGACTACTTCAGAAAGACGGGGTTCAAGCGAGCGTTCATCGGGCTGAGCGGGGGCATAGACTCGTCCCTTGTAGCTGTCATCGCAGCCACAGCTCTTGGAAAGGAGAATGTGACCGGCGTTTCGATGCCTTCGCGTTTCTCCAGTGACCATAGTAAGAGTGACGCGAAGGGGCTTGCGGACAATCTTGGAATTGAATACCTAACGATTCCGATTGAGAGGATTTTCGGGACTTTCGAAGCAGAGCTCACGCCGTTCTTCAAGGGTAAACCGCGTGACGTTGCAGAAGAGAATCTGCAAGCGAGACTGCGCGGGAACATATTGATGGCTCTGTCAAACAAGTTCGGCGCTTTAGTGCTCGCTACAGGCAATAAAACTGAGTTGGCTCTAGGTTATGCGACCCTCTACGGGGATATGAGTGGAGGGTTGGAGGTTATTGGCGACGTTAGCAAGACAGAAGTGTACGCTCTTGCTCGGTACAATAATAGGAGAGCTGGGCGGCAGGTGATTCCAGAGAACTGTTTCACAAAGATCCCATCCGCAGAATTGCGTCCCGATCAGTTTGACCCGTTTGATTATGCCGTGGTTTCTCCTCTGGTGGATGAGATAATTGAGAATCGCCTTTCGAAACAGGAATTAGTTCAGAAGGGGTTTCCG
>Ga0315281_10003713_pt1 | contig 22316 bp, 21 predicted proteins | sample YL17G07_0_MG_FD_204540 | JGI IMG/M metagenome (GOLD analysis project Ga0315281, IMG submission 204540) | Sediment microbial communities from Yellowstone Lake, YNP, Wyoming, USA - YL17G07_0 | ecosystem: Environmental > Aquatic > Freshwater > Lake > Sediment | place: USA: Wyoming | collected... | reverse complement strand
TACCTGCGAAGATCATGCCCGTAAGAGACGCTCCGCCAATTGTCTACGGAGAGCTACGGTCAAAGAAAGCCACGCGGACTCTGCTCTGCTATGCACATTACGATGTTCAACCGCCGGAGCCGCTTGATGAGTGGAAGTTCCCACCGTTCGATGCACAGGTTCACGACGGCGTAATCTACGCGCGGGGAGCCACAGATGACAAGAGCGGCGTTCTTGCATTCGTTAAGGCGGCCGAGGCTTTTCTGAAAAGTAGGGGAGATATCCCTGTCAACCTCAAGTTTGTATTCGAGGGCGAGGAGGAAGTTGGCAGTCCGCATCTGGAAGATTGGGTTATTGAGAACGCTGAGATGCTGAAAGCTGACGGACTACATTGTCTTGATGGCGGTTCCGATGCGGGGAGCAATAGACCGCACGTAGCAATAGGAAATAAAGCCATCCTGAAAGTCGAACTCATTGCTCACGGTGGAACAACGGACGTTCACTCAAACATGGCAGGTTGGGTTCCTAACCCTGCATGGAGACTTGTCTGGGCCTTGGCTACGCTGAAGGGATCCGACGAGAGGATACTGGTCGATGGCTGGTACGACAAAATGAAGAAACTCGACGCCGCCGATCGCAAACTCATAAAGGTGGCCGCGGCCGAACTCGACCGTGGGAGACTCAGGAAAGACCTCGGTGTAGACTCCCTACTTTTGAACCGCAGCAAGGAGGAGTTGATCAGAGAGAGATGGTGGGGTACAACATGCACCATCAATGGAATCGTTGGGGGATACACAGGTACAGGCTCGAAGACGATAGTTCCCAGAACCGCCTCTGCCAAACTTGATTTCCGTTGCCCTCCTAACATGGAGCCTGCCGACCAGCTGAAAAAGCTCAGCGCGTATCTCAAGCGAAAAGGATTTGGAGACATAGAAATCAGAGCTGACTATCGACCTCATCCTTGGCTCACTGCTCCGACCGAACCTATTGCTAAAGCAGTTGTGGCGGCTGCAACAGAAATATTCGGAACTGTACCGACAGTAAATGGCTGCACAGCCGAAGGCGCGTTCAGCTACAACCTGAACATCCCATGCGTCCTGACAGGGTTCGGTCCTCCTAAACCAAACTTGCATGCTCCTAACGAGAACATGCCCATTGATTATTATATTCGCGGTATCAAATACGCAGCAACAATAATGGAGAAATTCGCCGCAGCCTAAGACATGACGCCAAAGTCCCCTACATCGCGAGTTTGATATTTGGCTGATGACCTAGAGCAGCAATGGAGATAGTATCATGAAATTCGCATACGGTAAGGAAATTCCCACATCACTTGAAGACCTAGTTGATCCGAAGAGAAGCGCGCTGATCGTAATCGACGTTCAGAATGATTACGCAAGAGAAGACGGAAAGCTACTCTTCCCAGAAATGGTAAACAACCTCAGGAAGGTCGTTGATGAAGCCCGCCGCGTCGGAGTGCTCGTAATCTACATTCAGGATACACTATTGCCAGACCGGTTTAGCGACTCACCTGCCTGGGTGAGGCATTATATGCTTGGTGAGAAAAAGAACGACCCTGAAACCATAAGTGCTGATGCCATAGAAGGGAGTTTTGGGCATCAAATCGTAGACGAAATCAAACCCCTTCCTCACGAACTGGTCGTCAAGAAATATCGGTCTAGTGCATTCGTCGGAACTAGCCTAGACTTGTTGCTTAGAAGCAACGGCATTCGTAACTTCATCGCAACAGGACTCGTTACGTATGGTTGCGTAGAGTCGACCTGTAGAGATGCATCAAATGAATATTTCGTCGTGGTCCTACAAGACTGTGTCGAGGCTAAGAGGAAGGACTTGCACGAGGCAAATCTCAAAATCATGGAATACCGCTACGACCTAGTCACTAGCCGTCAGGTGATAGATATCTGGAAGAAGTACCCGTCAACACGTCAACCAATCGCTGTTCCAACGAAATGACTGAGGAGCGATCGAATTGATCATCGATGCGCATGTTCACATAGGGAGTTTAGATGCTCGGTCAAGCCACTTCGGCTCCGCTCCAAAGATCTTCAGCGCAGACGACATGATTGCGCTCATGGATCGAAACGGAGTGGAAAAAGTGGTGGCGAATCCGTTAGGACACATGCTGAATGACAAAGATTTCGAGGAAAGGAACAGAGAGATCATCACAGCCGCCAAGAAATACCCTGACAGAATCATTCCCTTTACAAGGGTAAACCCATGGCTGGAAAACGGCCTTCAGTTATTCGATAGGGCGATAAGAGAATGGCGCTGCAAGGGATTGAAGCTCCACCCCATCACTGACTCATTCCAAGCAAACGATGATATGGTCTATCCCTTCATTGAGAGAGCGGCAAAGTTCAAGATACCTGTACAGATCCATAGTCATCAACCCGGATCTCAACCAGCACTAATTGGAGATTTGGCTGATAGATTCCCCGAGGTCACGTTCATTATGGCGCATATGGGAATGAACCTATACAAAGACGCGATCTTCGTTGCCCGTATTTTCAAGAATGTGATCTTGGAAACTTCAGCTCAACCGTGGACTCATCGAATATGCAAACTCGCAGTAGAGCAAATCGGCCCGGACCGACTTGTTTGGGGTTCTGATGCCCCACTCCATCACCAAGAGATTGAGATGAAGAAAGTGACAATGTCGACACTCAACGAGGAAGAGAGAAGGAAGGTTCTGGGCGAAAACATTGCTCACATTCTCAAACTTATCTAAACTAACAGAACAATCTGCTCCTTTGCCGACATCGACGAACGCGTCCTGTCGGTAACGCGGCTATTCTTTCCTTCCGATATGGGATTTCGTCTTCGATCATCATAATTGATATAAGCTGTGTTCTTACTCTCGCTGACATAGTGTGTGTTCGTATGAAGAAACTAGTCGCTGATAGGATGCTTAGAGCCGAACTGCCCGAGTATAGCGATGTAGGGCTTCTATCTCAGGCTGAGGGTGAAGCACGCATCAGCAAAGTCAGGCAAGAAGTGAAAGAGTTCATCTCACTGAGCGTGGCTGATTCGAAGGTCATGCTTCCACCGAAACATGTTGTTGAAGCCGTGAAGAAGGCTATGGAAACGCCGGCCAATGTGTACTGTCCCCACACTGGAGATCCACAAGTTCGAAAGACGGTGGCAGCATTCCTAAAGGAATTCGAAGGAATAGACGCAGATCCCGACAACGAAATCGTGGTCACACCAGGAACCCAGATGGGAATCTTTGGGACATTCGTCTCAATGATCGACCCCGGGGACGAAGTTCTTCTGATCGATCCTGATTATTCATGTGTTGAACCACCGGCAAGATTTGTCGACGCAAAAGTTACCCCGGTTCCACTCAAGAAAAGCAATGGCGGTTACTTATTCGATTATGAGGCACTTCGCGAACGAGTGAGCAAGAAGACAAAGCTTCTAGTTTTCTCAAACCCAAACAACCCGGCGGGAATTCTTTACTCAAAGCAAGACTTGGCCGGAATAGCGGACTTGGCGAACGATTATGATTTCTTTGTCCTTGCCGATGAACTCTACAACAGACTGGTCTACGACAATGCACCACACTACAGCCTAACAACTTTTCCTGGAATGAAGGAACGAACAGTAACCTTGATGGGTATCTCGAAGACCGAGTCCATGCAAGGATTCAGAACGGGATTCGTGTACGCCAAGAAGGAGATCGCTCAACGCATCAGTGAACTCGTTAGATATGCGGTCCAGAGGGCGCCATACTATGCCCAGAAAGCAATGGAGGCTGTGCTCCAAGAACCCAAGAAGTACGCAGAAGAACGAATTCGCATCCACCAAGAGAAACGAGACATCATAGTCCGCGGCCTAAGCAAGGCGACGGGAATAAGATGCCAGAAACCACAAGGCACATCATACGTTTTCCCAGACATATCGGAACTCGGTATGGGAAGTCAAGAGTTTTCGGAACAACTGCTCCGATTGGGCAAGATCTACGTGCCGGCGGGATATCATTTCGGCCGCAACGGCGAAGGACACGTCCGCATATGTTTCGCCTGCAGCAACCAAAGACTTGAGGACAGTGCCAAGACCATAGCTGCGGTAGCACAGAAAGTAAGGAAATAGAGGATCAGCTACCTCTCATGCAGACCACATGGTGGATACTTGATTTCTGGTCTCGAGGAGATGCGCGATATTGGTCTGTAAGCTAGCGAAAAAATTCGAAAAGATGCCAAAAGAAACATCAGCTTTCGTATCCGAGCGAAATGCGCTGATCAGAGAATACGAGAGAGCAGGCAAGACTTGGTATCGCATGATGGGCGCGGATGTCCCCCTCACAGGCCATAGAAACAAAGCTTTGACGAATTTGCTGCTACAGGCAGTTAGTGAAGGGTGGGATTACTACGCATCGGAGACGAATTGGCTCCAAGAATATCTAGAGGCAGTAACGATTTTTGAAAAGAAGCATAGGGGCGCAAGCTATTCAGCAGATGACGTTCTCGCCGTTCCCGGCGTGGCAAGCGGATTACAGTTAATTCACAATGTCATTCTGGATCCGGGTGATGAGATAGTAGTCGTCGAACCCTCACATTATGCTTCAGGGCCTTGTTCCTACATGTGGTATCTCGGAGCGAAACCTGTTCAAGTTCCATGCTTTGAGGACAGAGAATGGGAACCTGACCTAGACAGACTGCGTGCAAGCATAACGGAGAGAACAAAAGCGATTGCTCTTGATCATCCAAACAACCCAACCGGAGCGATCTACAGCCGCAAAGCCAGAAAACAGATTGTTGACATGGCTGGGCAACATGACATTCCGATTATTTCGGACGAGATGTATAGCCTGATTACTTTTGATGAAAATGAAGCCCCAACGATGGCTTTGGATGCGGATGACGTCCCAGTTATGGTGACTCATAGCTTTTCGAAATTCTTTATGATGCCCGGTTGGCGCATGGGATACGTTTGCTTCCACGACCCAGAAGACAAGATCGCGGACATCAAGAACGTCTGCAAGAAAATCAACGCAATTTACGGGCACAATTCATCAGGCATACCCCTGCCGATTCTGGTTGCAGCAACAAGGGCGTTGAGAGAATACACGGACATCTCCATGGAGGTTGCTGGCGCTATGGCGATTAAAGGGCCGATGGACGAATCGAAGGAGATGGTCAGAAAACTTCAGGTTCGGAGGGACTACACATACAAGAGAATCAGCGGCATGCAAGGGATCAGCGTCGTGAACTCGAAGGCGTCACTGTATATGTTTCCGAGAGTGCATGGAATCGGGAAGACTTGGAAGACGACCGAGGAATTCATACTCAAACTGCTCAGGGAGGAGGCTGTTGGTTTCCATTCGGGAGATCAATACGGCAACACTGGCTTCGGACACTTCAGAACCCTAGTCCTGAATGATATCCCCATCCTAGAGGAAGTCTACAACAGGCTTGAGAGATTTCTAATCAGACATTCGAAATGAGAAACACGTAGTCTACGCTGTTCTGATTCTCCTAGAGTGGGCTTGCAGGTGCAATTGTCAGAGGTTCATTTGCTTGTGTTCAATTCAGGGCATCCAGATCTTGTAAAGCATATCGTTGGGAAGCTTTACCGGATTGATCATCACCAGTTGTACGACTCCGTCGTTTGCCGCCATAATCTCTTCTACTGTCTGCCCTTCTAGATTCTTTATTACCGCAATTGATTGGGCTTTAGAGACTATATCTCCAGGCTTGACCTTTGAGTAGAAGAGACCGGCGTCGTGGGCGAACACCTCATAGCGTCCGTGCACTAGCGTTTGCTTCTTAGCCGGTTTTGGTTCGCCATGGATCATCCTCAGTTTTTTCATTATGTTGGTGAGACCGGTTAGGTGGATGTTGGTGAATTCTTCCTCGAGCTTGCCTTCACGCCCTGCCTCTGCTATGATTCTTGGTTTCCCGATTGATGGCCGCACATCTCGACCCTTTCTCTCAAAAATGAATTCTGTACCGTAAGCCTTGGCTAGCATCTCAGATCCAGCATCGACTTTCTTGTCGCCTGTTCTTTCGAATGCGCTATGTGCCACAACATCTTCCATAAGGTCACCGCCGTGAAGTTCAATCAAATATTCTATTTTGGGCCAGAAGATGTCTCTCACTGTGTGGGCTATCAAGTAGCTTATGGATCTTCCCTCTGACATGTACAGAGTGCTTATGTCCAAAGCGTCTTGTGGGTTTAAGTATGGCGTAGTGGTCCAGAAAGCTGCAACATTCAGGACAGGAATTATCAGAAGCGCTCCTCTCAGCTTCGTGGGATCTGTCTCTGCGTAGAGCCTAATGGCAGCATCTATGGGTGGGTATTCGGTGGCATGAGTGCCAGCCACTATGCCCAGTTTTGGACCATCACTAGAACCATTCACTATCATCACTGGGATGGGCATGGTTCTTGGTCTTGCAGGCCCAATCAAAGGCCGGTAAACGAAGTTCCTCTCTACGGCCGCACCTGGGACATGCAAGTATCCAAACTTCTTTGTTCCGGGCTGAGCGGTTACGTCTCCAATGCTAATTTCGTTCATGAAAACACAACTTCCACTTCAGGTCGCGTTTCTAGGTAGAACTTGGTCAGATAGTTATGATTTGGGATGACCTTGCTCGAACTCTCGCCTCATTCGGCTCATGAGTTCAGTGTCCGTGAAGAGATCTATCGCAGTCATTGCCAGTGACTTCGATGCGATCATCAACGCGGTGTGAGCTTCCTTTGATTTTGCAGTGTCGCGAAACTCCACCGTGTGCGGACGCGCAGCTTTAGGACCCAATCCAATGAATGTGTAGATTGTCGGCACGATGTGGCTCACATTTCCCACATCACTAAGGTTTCTCCTGCCCGGATGACCGATGTCTTCAACATGGACACCCAGAGCCTGAAGATTCGACTTGAAGGCCTTCATCCCGCTAGGTAAGTTGTACATGTCTTCGAAAGGATGGCGAAACGCTCTCACGGACACATTTGTATTCGTGGCTTGTGCTCCAGCTTGAGCACATCTCTCTAACTGCTTCACGACCTCTCTGAGATTCTCGCGGTTCGCAGTCTTTATGACAAATCTTGCGGCAGCGTGTGAAGGGATCATATCAGGTGACCCTCCTCCGTCAGTAATCACACCATTGATTCTAGTATCTGGGCTCAGATGTTGTCGCAGCGCGTTGACCGCGTTGAAAGTAACGAGTACAGCGTTTAGAGCGTTGTCACCTGAAATGAACTGTCCTCGCAAATCATCCTCCACGTAAACGTCCTCTTTTCTAATGGATGTGAACTCGATTTCGATGGCTCCTCTCGCGTTTGAACTGGAACGCCTCAGGTAGGTGTAGTCGTGAGGATGTATTAGCAGCGCAGCGTCCACGTTTTTGAAGGCCCCGTTCTCCACCATGACAACTTTTCCACCAGAGTTATGGACCTCTTCTTCAGCAGGACATCCCAACACCAATAGCGTTCCGGGCAATTGCGCCATGACCTTTGAAAGACCCAGAGCAGCACCTAGAGCTGAAGCGCCAATGATGTTGTGACCGCATCCATGCCCAACGTCCGGCAGAGCATCGTACTCGGCCAAGATTGCGACCCGGGGAACCACGCTTCTGCCAACCAGCGTTGCTCTGAAAGCGGTCTTCATCCCCGCTATTCCGAGTTTGACATCAAAACCAATCTTCTGTAGCTCCGTGGTTAGAAGCTTAGAAGCGAAGAACTCCTGATGTCCAATCTCAGGGTGAGTATGAATCTGATCGGCGATTGAGATTAGTTGTTCGCAATTGAGTTCTATCTCAGAGCATACCAGATCCTTCAGTTCTTGGAGCTTTGGAACCAACTATCGTCACCTCATATACCAGAAGACCGACGACAAACTCTTGATTCAAGCATATTCATGATACCCCGACAACTGAACTGGCTAATCTTTGACGCTGACTATCATTTCCACTTCTACGGCGATGTTGTTTGGAAGCTCCTTCATTCCTACAGCAGAGCGCGCATGTGCTCCTCTTTCGCCGAATACTGCTTGAAGAAGTTCTGACGCACCATTCACAACCTTTGGCTGCTGATTGAACCCGTCTGCACTATTAACGAACCCGAGAACTTTGACAACACAATCAACTTTGTCTAGATCTCCAATAAGATCTTTGATAGCAGTCAGGCAGTTGATTGCGCAGTTCTTTGCGGCCTCGTATCCTTGTTCTACGGTAAAGTCCATCCCAAGCTTACCTCGGTATTCTCCGCGCCCGGGAACATTCGGTCCATGACCAGAGGTGAAGACCAGATTTCCGGTTCTCACAGCCGGTATGAGAACAGCCGTCGGTTTGGTTGGCTTCCCAAGCTTTATTCCCAGTTCCTCCAGCTTTCTTTCCGCGTTCATCTCAACTCACAAAAGCTGTCATGCCAGCATCTCTCACAAATAACTTGTGCTGTACCAAAAACCATTTAGCGGATGCACTGTGGTTACGGAGGGTTCAAGGTGGAAAGTGACGAATAGACTAGGCATCGCGAATTTGATCAGATCTCGATTCAAAGGAGAATCTGCGAAGAAACACGTCGAAGAGATAACAAAATACTACCGAACGGCTGGTTCGTCAGGATACCATCAAGCATTGGAGTACGCAAGGAACCAGCTGGAAAACTATGGCATTCACACTGAGGTTGAAACATATCCACTTGACGGAAAAACGGAACTCTTAGGTCACAAGATGGCTATCGCATGGGAACCTGTTGATGCACGGATCGAGATAATCTCACCAATCAGAGAACTCGTGACCACATACTCAGAGACACCAACTTGCATGATGTGGTGGTCAGCCTCGACACCGTCGGAAGGCGTTGAAGCCGAGATTGTTAATGTTGGACCGGGAGTGGATGAGAGTGATTTCAACAAGTTGGATGTGTCAGGGAAAATTGTACTCGCAGCCGGGGACGGCGAACAGCATTCTGCGTCCAGGATCTATTCTCTCGCCGTTGAGAAATTTGGTGCAAGCGGCATTCTAACCGACTGCCTGTTATATCAACAGCCGCGTTTCCGAACACGCGCAAGCCAACCTGACTTGGTGCAACTATTTAGGCTGGAACCCAAGAGGAACAAGTCTTGGGGCATCGCATTGTCGTACAATCAGGCCGAGAGGCTACGGAATCTCTGTCAAGAAAGCCCTGTTATTGTGCGCGTTCGCATTGAAACCAAGATGTTTGAAGGAATTGGAGAGAACCTCGTTTGGACACTAGGCGATTCCAACGCTAAGCAGCAGGTCCTGTTGATCTCGCACATCTCAGCAACAAAACCCGCTGCCAACTGTGCCTCCGGACCAGCTGCCATGATTGAGATTGCCAGAACACTGAGGGAATTAGAGCATGAGGACAAACTCGGCAAGTTATCTCGTAAGATTAGATTTCTGGTTGGAGCCGAAGGTTACGGGGCGTCGGCGTACTTTGCCGCCCATAATGAGGAGATATCGAACACGGTGGCTGCCTTCTGCCTTGACAGTGTTGGCCATCATCAGGAGAAATGTAACTCATCAATAGTGCTCTACAGAACCCCTGACTCCACCGCATCATTCGTGAATGACTTAGCTTCACAAGTGTTCAACGACCTTCAAAGCGAAGGAGAGCCACCCTACAAGTCAACCAGAGAGATACCATTATCACGCTTTGTCGAACTATCTTACACGCCTTGGAGCGACAATAGCGCACTAACTGCACTTAGAATTCCATGCCCTCTGATAATGTCGTGGCCTGACACTTACTTTCATACACAAGCTCTCGACGCAACAAAGACTGATCCAAGAACATTTAATTTCTCTGGCTCTGCTGTGGCCAGCATCGTAGCCTTACTGGCGCGAGAAGATGCACAGACTTCTCAAGATATCATACGCATCATCACATCTCGCGCAAAACGTCGCGTCAGCCAAGTCTTGGTCCAGGATGGAGACTTAGATAGAGTAACCGAAGAAATCGATTACTTGATAGAAAGAGACCTTGCGGCAATCAGGAGCGTGTCAAGACTGCTAGACACACGTAAGATTCCCAGACTCAGGAGAACCATTGAGAACGCTCGTCGCCTCTTACTCAGAGAGGGCGATTTGACAAAGAGAACGTTGACTAGGAAAGCGTCACCCCGTAAGCGACAAGGCCGGAGTATATCGCGAGGACAAATTGTACCAAGGCGCTTGAAGCTTGGCGTTTTTCCACGATTTGCAGGTCTCAGTTATGAGGAGCTGAAGTTGCTTTACGCTGAGATGACTCAGAGCGACCCGTCTTTAAAATTCTATGCGCTCGTCCCAATTTCCAGTGAGATCGGCAATCTAGTCGATGGCCGTCGGTCGGTCAGCTACATAACAAAGGCAGTCTCTTTTCAGTACCGAGTGCAGTTGCAAGAAGGGCATGTTCTAAGGTTCTTGAATTCCCTAGAGAAACTCGGGTATATCTCATTGACCATGAAACGATGAATTAAGGATTCTATATCACCGGAAAACAATTATGGACTCAAAACCCCTTTTTGAAATTCAATGGAGGTCGTGTGATGTCTGAGACTCATCTTAGTACGGTGGGCCTTCAGCAGCTAGTCCAACCCAGACATACTGCGATGCTCGTTATTGATCCGCAGAATGACCTTTGCCTGAAGGAAGGTGCAATCGGGAAAATGGGTTACGAACAGTCAATCTACGACTTTTCTGTTTATCCTCCGGTGCTTGAGAAGCTGAAACCATTGCTCGACGCTGCAAGAAAGGCGCACGTGACTGTCATCTATACACAGGCGACCCGTCTACCTGAGAGTGCTGTATCTGACGCAGATACGCGAATGACACTGAAGATCTACAAGCAGTCAGATCCAAAGCGACTCCCAAGGTCCGTTGTCGAAGGAACTTGGGGAGCTCAGTTCATTGACGACGTGAAGCCAGCACCGTCAGACATCATAATTAGAAAAACTAGAAACAGCGCCTTCTTTGGTACGCCTCTTGATTTACTATTGAGAAACAGCAACATCAAAACGCTGGTCTTGACTGGTTGCCAGACGGATGGATGCATCGAATCAACAGTTAGAGATGCGTCATATTCTCTTGGCTACATTGCCGTCATAGTGAAGGATTGTGTTGCCTCATTTTGCAGAGAAAGCCATGAAGGGATGATGACGGTCTTCGAGAGACGATATGATGTTGTCACATCAAGAGATCTGATCGAAGCCTGGAAGAATCCTTAGATCTTCACCGTCTTCAGCAGAGAGTCTAGATTGGGTTCAATTTCGTATGCTGGTCGCGCCATCTTTGCATACTCCGCATGACTCTTGAGGCCGGTCCCGGTTAACTCGCAGACTACTGTCTCTCCTTTGCCAATTATTCCCATGTTCATAAGTTTCAGGACGCCTGCAACTGAAGGAGCGGAAGATACTTCCACAAACAAGCCTTCTTGCGACGCAAGCCTACTGGACATCTCAAGAGTCTCTTTGTCGTTAACAACTTCAGCGAGCCCGCCGGTTCTGCGTATGGCTTCTAGCGCCAACTTCCCCTTCGGCGGTGCGCCGACGGCTAGTCCTTCAGCTACGGTCTCTGGTGATTTTACTGGGATAATGTCCGGTGAGCCTTGTTTGTGTGCCCGTGCTATTGGTGCACAACCCTCCGCCTGAATACAGACGAGTTTCGGTAAGCGATTTATCCAACCTAGTTTGCGCAGTTCCTGGAGCCCTCTGTAACAACCGACTATGCCGCTTCCCGTTCCCACGGGGAAAACAATCCAATCGGGCGGTTTCCAGTTCAGTTGCTCACATATCTCATACGCAATTGTCTTTGTTCCTTCGATGGCGTAGGGGCTAACCATGAACCCGCAATAATACCAGCCGAATTTCCTGTACGCCGCTTCAATTACGTCGTGCGTATCTTGACGATTGCCTTTCACTTTGATTACAGTCGCACCGGTCGTCGATACTTGGACCACTTTCTCGTTTTCTGTGTAGGCTGGTATGAATACGTAGCATGGGATACCGGCCTTCGCTGCATATGTGGAAACTGAAGCTGCGGCATTTCCCGTTGAATCTATTGCCACGATTGGGACTTTCAGTTCCTTGGCTTTCGATATTACGATTGTAGATCCTCTGTCTTTGAAAGAACCGGTGGGTGCGATATAGTCAAGCTTCACCATGAGTTTGATTTCAGGCGCTATCTTTCTGGTCTGCACGAGTGGCGTGAACCCTTCTCCAAGGGTCACTATGGATTCAGGACGAATCGGCAGAGCCTTGGCGTACCTCCATAGACCCGCCATCGCAGGTTTCGCCAAGTCATTCTTCTTGAACCCATTCTTCATGGATTCGAAGTCGTATTCTACTTCCAAAAGTCCTTGGCATTTCGGACAGACGGAAATTACCTCAGTATTGGCGCAGTTTCTGCCACAACTAGTGCATTTGAGTCCGGTCGCATACATTCTATTCACAATCTCCAGTTATCATCATAAAGTTAATTGAATTCCATCATGAGCCGCCTTTAGATTGAAGTCTACAGTCTTGGGAGGAACATATTCTTTAATCGCCGCGAAGAGCGACTCCTTTGAAACCACCCTCGTTCTAGCCTGCAACGCGCCGAGCATCACGATGTTCTCGAAAATGCGGCGGCCGAGATTGTCAGCCGTCTTGGCTGCAGGGATCTTGACTAAGGTTATGTCGTCTCGTTCAGGCGCCTTTTTTATCATGTCAGGGTCCACGAGCAAAGTGCCGCCGGGCAGGAGATCGCCGAAATACTTGGCGAGTGCCGGCTGGGACATCACGACAAGTGTTTCAACTTTATCCACCAGAGGGTAGTCTATTGGGTTATCAGAGATCACAACCTCTGCTTTGCATTCGCCGCCACGCGATTCGGATCCGTACGAGGCGACCTGCGTTGAGTATTTTCCATCCAGTATTGCTGCTCGTCCGAGTATGATCGATGCCAGCACGACGCCCTGTCCTCCAAAACCAGCAATCTTGACCGTAGCTTTACGCCCCGATGACTTCACGCCGCAACACCCGCCGCAACTTTTCGTTCCATCTGCTGATAGCAATCCTCGAGAGTTGGAAGCTCTTTGTCAACGAACTTTCCGATGACGATCTTTCCAACCAGTTGTTCAGCGGACATCTTTGCAGCTTGCTCGCGAGTCACCGAGTTCTCCTTGAGAAATTCGAGGTTCTTCACAGGGTCTGTCAGTCCCAATGAATATCGTCCGTAGATGGTGGGACACTGAGAGACAACCTCAACGAAGGAGAAGCCTCGATGCGTTAATGCTTGTTTGATGGCTCGGATCAGAGCCGCAGGATGCGCAGTGGTCCATCTGGCAATGTATGTGCCACCCGCGGTTTCTACTAACTTACAAATGTCGAACGGCCTCTCAACGTTACCGAACGGAGTTGTCGTTGTGTATAGGCCTAGAGCTGTTGTAGGTGCCACCTGTCCGCCGGTCATTGCGTAGACGCCGTTATTGTCCATAATGACTGTGACATCGAGGTTTCGTCTGGCTGCGTGAATCAGGTGATTGCCACCTATGGCTCCGCAATCCCCGTCTCCCGTGAGCACGACAACTTTCAATTCCGGCTTTGCGAGCTTGACGCCCGTCGCATAAGCGAGATTCCTTCCGTGAATCCCGTGAATCGCATACATATCCAAATATGCAGGGATTCTAGAACTGCATCCTACCCCGCCGATTGCAACCATCTTATTCGTGTTCAGTTTCAACTCATCTATAGCGAACAGTAGAGCGTTTAGAATCTGGCCGCAACCGCAACCTTGGCAGAACATGTGTGGGAGTTTCTTGCCTCGAATGTACTTGAGGTTGGGATGCTCCATCATTGTGCCCTCTTGATCTCTTCCAGGATTTCATCTGGTGAGTGTATTCGTCCTTGATTCTTTGGAAGCGAGATTACTTCAGAGTCGCAGCCTACCACTTCTTTAATGGTGTGGTAGTATCTTCCTGTATTCATCTCCGGAGCAAGAACTTTTGAGGCATGGCGCGTCGATTCTTTGATCGCTCTTACCGGGACAGGCCATATGTTCTTCAGTTTTAACATGCCTGCCTTTATGCCCATGCTTCTAGCCGACCTCACGGCTTCGACGCATCCTCGCGATTCACTCCCGTAGGCGATAACAACAATCTTCGCGTCATCAGTCATTTCTGCGTCAAACATGGCGATTTCGTCAGCTTTGTCGGCAATCTTCTTGGTTATGCGATTGTAGAGGTCTTCGTAGAGTTTAGGTGTCCAAGCTATTCGTCCCCGTTCGTCGTGAGGGTTATGTGTGTACAATACCTTGTATTCGTCGCCGAATTCCGACATTCGGGGTACAAGGTCTTCCTCGGCCCTGAAGGGCATGAATTCCTCTGGGGGAACGATTGGTTTCTTTCTGTTCAAAACCTTCAGCTCTTCGGGGCGCGGAATCTTGATGCCCTCACGCATGAGACTGATGGTCGCTTCCGAGAGAACAATCACAGGGTTGCGAAATCGTTCTGAGAGATTGAATGCTTCAAAGGTGAGATCGAAAAGCTCCTGGACTGATGAGGGAGTCAGAACGATCATCTCGTGATCTCCGGCAGCGCCGTATCTAGCTTGCATTACGTCTGATTGGGTCGGGAAGTTCTCGCCTCTCTGCCTCATCACATCCACGATAACGATCGGTATCTCTGCAGCCACGGCGTACTCAATGCCTTCCTGCATGTAGTTGTAACCTGCACTGGCGGTTGCAGTCATAGCCTTCTTTCCGGCTAAGGAAGCCCCGCAGACGGCATAGATTGAGCCTAACTCATCTTCCATCTGGATGAATCGCCCGCCAACTTCAGGCATGCGTTGCGCCATTCGCTCTGAGATTTCATTTGCCGGAGTTATGGGGTACCCCGCGAAAAATTCACAGCCCGCGGCTATGGCTCCTTCCACTATTGCATGATTACCTAGCATGAATTGTAGATCTGCGTGAGTCGTGATCAGTTCTTTTCGGCTCCTTCCTTTTCTTCCTCGACCGCTACAGCCATGTCTGGGCAATAGAGAAGGCAGGCTTTGCATCCGTTGCATTTCTCAGGGAATTCCACCTTGGCAAGATTGTATCCCAATTCACCAATTACATCTGACCTGACGAATACTCCCATCGGGCAGAATCTGACACAGAAATAGCAGCCCTTGCACAGTTTCTCGTCAATCCTCACTTTATGCCGTTTCTTGATGCGGGGTGTCTGTCTGGGTTGTGTGGTGCTGAGCGGACTGCTGGTTGTGATTAGTCTCCCCTTCTATAACGCCCGTCATTAGTTGCCAATTTAGCAGTTTGCGGTCATTATCATAGGTGGATTTCTTGATTTAGAGCTAGCGACACATCTCTAGCGGTGATTTCCACTGAATTTAGATCAGCGAGGCATTCTGATTAGAACTTACTTCAGCTCTTTCCGAACAATCGATGAGATTTCTCTTGGTGAATGCGCGATAATTGCTCCGGCACGCTTGAGAGTGGCTATCTTGTCTTGGGCAGAACCTTTTCCCTGTTGTATTATGGCACCTGCGTGACCCATCCTCTGACCTGGTGGAGCGGCCCTTCCTACGACCAGTGCGATGACGGGTTTCGGGAATCCGCTGTTGAGATATTCAGCGGCCTCTTCTTCGATATGCCCCCCAATCTCTCCCAATAGAACGACCGCGTCCGTGTCACGGTCGTCCCTAAACATTTTGAGGGCGTCACTATGAGTGAATCCCCATACCGGTCCTCCACCCACACCCACAACCGTCGACTCGCCCAAGCCGTTTTCAGTCAGAACTTTAGCTGTCTCATAGGAAAGCGCGCCGCTTCTTGAGACGATTCCAATCCGACCTTCGGAGAAGAGGCGATGTGGGTGAACACCCAGTTTTGCTCTTCCTGGAGAAATAATTCCAGCCGTGTCAGGTCCCAGAATGAAGGCTTTTCTATCTGAAGCAAAAGCAACCATCTCGACTGCATCTGAAAGCGGAACGGCTTCAGCTAAGACGACCTCGAGGCGGAGGCCTGCGTCTATCGCCTCCATCGCCGCGTCACACGCGTAAGGTCCAGGGACAAAACAAATCGAAACGTCTGGCTTCGTGCCCTTCACGGCTTGGCGGACTGAGTCAAATACTGGGATCCCATAAATCGTTTGGCCTCCTTTCCCAGGGGTTACGCCTGCAACCACATTGGTACCGTATTCGATCATGAGTTTGGTCTGGAATGAACCAATCTTCCCAGTGATTCCCTGTACAAGCGCTCTTGTTCCTCGGTCGACGAGTATTGCCATTTAGTTGCCCCGCGTAGATTTGACAGCCTTTTCGACGGCTTGATTGAGGTCGTCGAAGAATTCTACTCTACTAGCTGCGAGGATCTTTCGACCCTCTTCCTGCTTTGTCCCGCTTATCCTGACGACTATTGGAATCTTTGGAGGATTCTTTGAGAGATAGTTTGTGATTCCTATTGCCATCTCATCCATACGGTTCAAGCCTCCGATCAAGTTGATCAGGAGAACTCTTAGGCCTTCCAGTGACAGACTCACCATCATCGTTTTCTCCATCAAGTCTGGTGTGATTTCACCGCCCATCTCACAGTAAACCCGTGTTTTGCCTCCAAGGTCCATGACCAAGTCTAGGGTTAGCATTCCGGAACCCGCTCCGTCTGCAATTATCGCCATGTTACCATCAGGCATTTCGATGTAGGTCGGAATTCCTAGCTCTTTTGCGCGAGAGCGGCGATACTCGAAGCCCACTGAGCTTTGCTGCGGTAATTGCTCGATCCGTGCGAGTAAAGCTGATTGTCTGAAGAGGCTCTTGTCATCTAACACCACCTTGGCATCGAGTGCCACCATGTCTGTGCTCTGCAGTATTGATAGCGGGTTCGCTTCAACGAGTTCAGCGTCATGCTGTTGGAAAATTCTCCATAAGGAACGCAGTGCATTGGCGTACTGCATTAGCTGATCGCTCTGCAATCCAATCATTGCGGCCATCGTTCTTGCTTGGTAGCCGCTAAATCCTACAAATGGGTCCACGATTTGTTTAACAACGTCTTCGGGATGTTCCTGCGCGACAGTCTCAATGTCAACGCCTCCTCGCGAGGAACCTATCAGTACTGCACAGTTGTGCTGGTAATCCCATGTCACACCCGCGTATAGCTCCTTGATTACTGAAAGTTTCTCTTCAACCAAAACAGCTGCTGGTTTCTCAGTCCCTATCGCTCGATCCATTAACTGTGATCCTAACTTGAGTACATCGTCTGATTGCTGAACGAATATTACACCTCCAGCCAACCCGCGCCCACCAGCCAGAACTTGGGCTTTCAGTACAAGAGGTCGTTTGATGAGATTCGACACTTGAGCGATTTCATTGATGGATTTGGCTACGCGACCATTGGGAATTTTGATTCCATATTCTTGAAAAATCCGCTTGGCCTGAAATTCATACAAACGCACGTTAAACTGTCCTCCGACTCGATTATGGAAAACGTGAGGAGCGTTGTTCGGCGTGAATATATAGAATTCTTGGGATTACCAGAACTGGTACCTCTGACCGCGAACGTTTGAATTTGAGCTACCGGTTGGATGGAGGAATTGTTGGCTGGTCCAAATCCTTACCCAGCTCGAATTCCACACGTGTGGAATCAAGAGAATTACCGCAAAGTGGTGCTTTGAAAAATTTCGCACTTGACGATAGGAAAGGAATATAATTGCAGCCACGTCATTTCGAATGATTCAGATGCCTGTCACAACGTTCGATATATCACAACATATTCTCGATTTCATTGACGAACTTGTAGACTCTGGCGCCGTGCGCACCAGGCGTGAGATCGTTATTCTGGCATTGGAGAACTTCGTTAAGTTTGAAATGCACAAATGGAATGGGCCCGTGATTCTACTTCATGGAGTACGACAGGGCATAATAAGTAGCGGAAGTCTGAGGGAATTATTGCGAGGCAAGGCGGAAAATGAGCTCTACGAAACTGGACGGCGAATGGGCAAAACCTTGAGGGACGCTGCGCTGGTTTCGAAGGGTTTGGACATTACATTACAAGAGAACCACAAAGTCGCTTTGCAGATGCTTGAAGAAAGCGGGTGGGGTATCTTCAAGATCAGCGACACACAAATCGTCATTACTGAACCCTTTCTGCCATCTCCGTTGATCCACGGTTACTTGGAGACGGCACTTTCATTGACTCTGAAGCGAGTTGAAACGAGTGAGGATGTCAGCGTGTTCCAGAAGGGTGAAGGAAGGGAGCGCATATAGAGTATATATGTTTGAATGGAAAACCCACTATTACGATATAATATGTTCCAATACTTCATATTATTAACCTCCCGATATATCCCTGTTTGTGGCTCCAATTGGAGCAAGTTCTCATAGCGAACATTGATCCAAACCCCGAACCACTAAGAAGAATCGACAAGATCAGAGTTGAAGAGTTAGCCAAGTCCATTGAGTCGAATGGCCTGCTTCAACCGATCTTGGTTAGACCGATTCACGGCTCTTTTGAGGTTATCTTCGGGCACCATCGCCTTGAGGCGTGCAAGCGACTGGGCTGGAAATCGATCCCAGCCAACATCAAAGAAGTTAGCTCGGAGGAGGCCTTCCTCATCCGACTTGTCGAGAACCTCCAACGCAATACTACCATTAACCCACTGGCTGAGGCCAGAGGCTACATCAAGCTCATCGAACATGGATGGACGATCAACTCGATTGCGAAACGAATTGGCAAGAGTGATAGTTACGTTTCTGACAGAGTCGGGCTGATCCGGCGGCTACACCCTGCTGTGGCGAGTAAAGTTCTGGAGAACGGGCGTATCAGACCGAGCCATTGTGAACTTATTGCACGAATAAGATCAAAAGACTCACAGTTGGAACTCTCTGAGCTAATTGAGCGAAAGGGTCTCAGCGTTAGAAAACTGGAACAACTGATCAACAATCGTCAACTATTCAAGCAAAGAGTAGAGGAAAACGGAGGCCAACTGAGCCTCCAATTCCCTCAAGAGATAGCAGAGTACATGGGCTTTGAGAGAGGAAGCCAAGTATTCATCTATCCACAAAGCAAACAGCGACTTGTCGTCGAAGTAATCGAAACGAATCAACAGAACCAAATCATACAAGCTGTACAGACTCGAACACGCCAGCTTCTGTAATGTAACCATATTGTCTCCTACGATAGAGACGAATCAAGAGACCAAGAACGAATGATATCTTACATGAGAAATATTTTGCTTCGCCCCGCGTTCTATACACATGCGAACCGTATCTTCCCTAGACATTGGAACCCAACGGGCAGATACCAAATGCACTAGTTCCGCGTAAGCACCTTCAAGCGGAAAACGACAGACCCAACTCGAAATCAAGGTTCGACGTTCCCTCCTTGCTCCACCACAAACAAGGAAAGTCACGAATCTGTCTGCCTTGGTGTCGGAAGTGCGCAGTTAGAGTAAGACCTCAAACCTGCTGTCGGGTGCGTGATCTTGCCGTCGTTGAGGCAACACACTACGAAGCGGCGCGATAAGTAGCGTCCTGTCGTTTTGCGACACTCTATGCTCCAAAGATGTGGCATAAGATTAAGAGATGAGCCTAACCTTACTGCTTGCGTCAAAACGATGAGCGCGCGAGTTGACATCAATGGGCTTTGAAGGGAAAGTGGCTCTAGTCACGGGTGCTGGACGAGGCATAGGAGAAGCAATCGCGAAGTTGCTCTCGAGGAGAGGCGCATATGTTGCCTGCAATGACTCGACAGAAACATGTGTGAAGACTGCAAAAGAGATAGAAGATTCCGGGGGAAGAGCACTTCCACTGCAATTCGATGTCACGACCGGTTCACAAATCAAAGGCGCCGTAATCTCGATAATCGAAAAATTCGGCAGAATAGACATGCTAGTCAACAATGCGGGAGGAAGTGCAGGTCAGGCATTGGCCCATGATATGAACGAGGAGACATGGCAGAAAACGTTGGACATCAATCTCAAGGGATGTTTCAGTTGTTCAAAGGCCGTCTTGCCTTCCATGATCAAGAATCGCCACGGCAAGATCGTGAGCATTGCATCCGTTCGCGCAGAAACGGGACTCGAACGCGATTGTGCTTACGCAGCAGCAAAAGCGGGCATATGTGGTTTCTCTCGTTCTTTGGCAAGAGAAGTTGCGCAATACGGCATTAATGTCAACGTGGTTTCTCCTGGGATCATTCGGACTCAAGAAAGCGCTGTTCTTCCATGGGGAGAATATGCGAAAATTGTCCCGTTAGGGATTGGAGCGCCCGAAGACATAGCATATGCAGTGGCGTTCTTGTGTTCTGACGAGGCAAGATATATTACAGGTCAAATATTGCACGTCAATGGTGGTTGGTGGCCCACCTGCAAGTGATGCCGGCGGCGGTCTGCTAGATCGTACTCAACAATGATTTCTTGGGTGGAGACGGAATTGCTTATTGACATGGATTCTCGATCGCTGAAAATTGTCGACCTGAGCATGATAATACGTGAGGGAGAAAAAGGAGCATTCTCCGAGGTGAAGTTTCTACCGGAAATGTCTCGAGCATGGAGCGCCCCACACTTTAAGAAACCGTGTGCAGGCTGGGAGTCACGAAATCTGATACTCCCAGAACATTGCGCAACTCATGTTGATGCACCCTACCATTTCATTCCCGACGCGGACACGATCGACAAGGTTGCGATCGATCGTTTTCTTGGAAACGCCGTACTGCTAGATTTGCGAGGAACACAGAAGGTTGCGGAGCCAGTTCGGAAAGACGATCTTACAAATGTTTGCTCCCGGGACAGTATTGAGATTGAAAAACTGGATATTATCATACTCTTCTCTAAGCTCGAATCCAGAGGACTTGCCAATGATGCGGTTGACTGGTTGGTAGAGAGAGGAATAAAGGCAGTTGGCACGAACGTATTCATAGAAGAAGACGTAATCGAAGATGGGCTACGTGTCAGGTACGCACACATGAGGTTCCTATCGAGAGGTATCTGTATCTTTGAAGGTTTGATTAATCTGGACAAGATTCCGGCTAAGAGGTTCTTCTTTATCGGGCTTCCTCTCAAGCTCCAAGGGGGTACGGGTTCCCCTATCAGAGCCGTTGCACTCATACCGAGTGATTGAGTTGCTCTGCCGGTAGGTTCAGTTTTGGCGGCAGTGAGAGACAATCATGTCTCACCGAATATGCATTAAGAACGTAACTGACGTTGCCGGATAGCCTATGTGAGTCCTTTTTTAGCGATGACCTTTCCTTTCTTGACGCTTACCGAAGTTCCGAGGAATCTAGAAAGTACCTTAAGGTAATCCGTAACGGGCGTGGCGGATTCATTGTCGCATAGCACTGGATCTCCATTCTTGATCATGGCGGGTATCATTTCAACCCGCGCTACTTTCGGCCCGACAAGAACAACTTTCCCTATCGCTGTTTCGTCTGATCTCCATCTAAAACCGAAGTCTTGGAATGTGCGTTTCATGGGTTCAAGGAGCGTAGAGACTTCTTTCGGTTTGTGGAAGACAAAATGGCCGAGGCTATAGAAGATGGGTTTGCTTCGATACAACTCGATTGCGTGCAGAACGTGCGGCCCGTGTCCCATTATTATATCGGCGCCGCTATCGATTAATTGATGTGCAATTTCCATCTGGTACTCCAGTACCATTGGTTGGAAAGAGAGACCCCAGTGGATACTGACTACCACAAAATCAACTTGATCCTTGATCATTCTCATGGGCGAGATGATCTCCGATGCTAATGAGAACTTGCTACTGTGTAACGCAATTTGAAACTCCAATTCGCTCTGCACCCAAGTACGATCATCTAACGAGATTCCCTTGCCGTCAAGATGAAACTGCTTTATCACTTCGAGCAAAACGTTACTAGGCTTCTCGCTCTCATCGATGATTCTCACCCCGTCTATCCAGGGTTTATTGCTAGCTTCGATTTGAAAGAAGCCGCCCCCCATTCGAGGTGCGACTAAAGTGAGACCGTCCTCGGCTCCGATGTAGGCACCGCACAGATAGTTGCCATAGGAGTTCTCGTCGGTCGTCTGCGGCGTCTGACGACGGATGCCGGCCAAATACCAAAGATTAGCATCATACCTGAGAAACATCATACCGATGTTCCTCTTCTTCATCTCGTCTCGGGCTCGCCCAAGACGGCGTTCGTAGTCCATCATACTTGGTAAGAGTGTCTCCAATTGTATTCAAGATTAACTCATAGCCGTGAATGATGATCTCCTCGGTATGAAAGAGGCATCCAGGGAGTCCCCCCGCGCACATTAGAAGTTGGAATTGGGAGGTCAGAAGTGAAGCGGACATATTTGTTGAATTCACGAAGGTAATGGGAAATGAAGGAGAATTTCGAGCCCTCGATATCAAGGGTTCGAATCCCTCCGGGCCCACCATTTCACGG
>Ga0315281_10003711_pt1 | contig 22322 bp, 20 predicted proteins | sample YL17G07_0_MG_FD_204540 | JGI IMG/M metagenome (GOLD analysis project Ga0315281, IMG submission 204540) | Sediment microbial communities from Yellowstone Lake, YNP, Wyoming, USA - YL17G07_0 | ecosystem: Environmental > Aquatic > Freshwater > Lake > Sediment | place: USA: Wyoming | collected... | reverse complement strand
TCGTGGTTTCGCCGATTACTACTCCGGTTGCGTGATCAATGAAGAAACCCTTACCGATCGCCGCCCCAGGGTGGAGGTCCGCTCCAGTGATCATCCGGCCGAAGTAGTTTATCGCCCTGGCCAGCAAGAAGTTTCCCTTGAGATAGGACCTATGCGAGATCCTGTGAAGCAATATTGCGTGAAGGCCTGGGCTGAAGAACAGCGCTTCATTGAAACTCTTTGGGGCGGGGTCCCGTTCAAGCACGATGTTGACATCGTCCCTCCAGCCCATTCAGACACCTCACTCGGGAAACAGATCGGTGCTCAGATACCTCTCTCCCAGGTCCGGGAGCACTACCACGACTTTCTTTCCAGACCCCAGCTCCTTCGCCACGTCGAGCGCGACATGCGTCGCCGCGCCAGAAGATATGCCGGCCAGTATGCCTTCCTTCTTCGCGAGCTCCCTAGTGCGCTTCTTTGCATCATCATCAGTGACAGCGACTATTCTATCCACTACGCTCAAGTCTAGTATCTTCGGGACGAAGCCAGCGCCTATTCCCTGGATCCCATGTGGACCCGGCTTCCCACCCGAAAGAACGGGCGATGCGGCTGGCTCGACCGCCACGACCAGTGTCTTCATCCCCTTTTCTCTTAGCACCCTCCCGACACCAGTTATCGTTCCACCCGTTCCCACGCCGGCGACGAACGCGTCGAGGTCGGGAAGGTCCTCCAGTATTTCCTTCGCCGTTGTCTCCATATGGATATTGGGATTTGCGGGATTCTCGAACTGTTGAGGCATATAAGTGTCTTGTTGCTCTTGGCAGATCTTCGACGCGCGTTCGACCGCCCCCCTCATGCCCTCACTCCTGGGGGTGAGAACGAGCTCCGCGCCTAGGGCTTTCAGCAGTCGCCTCCGCTCGGTGCTCATGCTTTCCGGCATCGTTAGCGTCAGAGGGTAGCCCTTGGCCGCGCAGACCATCGCGAGACCGATTCCGGTGTTACCAGAGGTGGGTTCGACAACCACCACCCTGATTCCGGGCTTCAGCTTGCCGCTCAGCTCTGCATCCTCGATCATGGAAAGGGCGATCCTGTCCTTGACGGAGTGCGTAGGGTTGAATGATTCAAGCTTGCAGAATACCTCCGCTGAGTCTTTGCCGACCATTCTGTTAAGTCTCACCAGCGGGGTTCTCCCGATCGTACCCAGGATGCTGTCATGTCACATGTACATTCACAATCGTTAACTCAACACCATCGATATGAACTTTTCGTGACAATCAGACGCACTCAGTCCCAGGAAGACAGAGGGGAGATGCTCCTCAACTTGCCCACAGATTTCTGAATCGCCGGGAGGAAGTAGCCGACCTCCTCCGAGGTGCTCATCCTGCTGAGGCTGACCCGCAGCGACCCCCGCGCCAGCTCAGGCTTCAGGCCGATGGCCGTCAGCACGTGCGAAGGATCGCGGCTCTTCGTCGAGCATGCAGATCCTGTTGAGGTCGCTATTCCCACCCCGTCCAGTTCGAGCACCAGCGACTCGCCGTCAATGAAGTCGAATCGGAAGTGCGCGTTATTGCAGAGGCGCTTCTTTCTGTGCCCGTTCAGGTGCGAGCTCGTGACGTCGCTCAGCACCCCGTTGATGACCATGTCCCTTAGAGACTTCATCCTTTCGACGTCGCCTTCTATGTCCTCCGTCGCGATCTCCACCGCCTTCCCCAATCCGACGACGCCGCTGACGTTCTCGGTCGAGGACCTCAGGCCTTTCTCGTGGCCGCCTCCGTACACTAGTGGCTGGATCTTCAGACCGTCTCTCACATACAAAGCTCCAACGCCCTTCGGCCCATGGAACTTGTGCCCGGAGATTGAAAGCATATCTATGCTGTCCCTTTCGACATCTAGCGGCATTTTCGTGAAAGCCTGAACGGCGTCGGTGTGGAACGCAGCGCCATTATCATGACATATCTCTCCGATCTCCCTGACAGGCTGGATCGTTCCGATCTCGTTGTTCGCTGCCATGATGGTGACGAGGATGGTGTCCCGAGTAATCGCTTCCTTCAGGCCTTCGACCGACAAGAGGCCTTCCTCATCCACTGGAAGGTAAGTGACCCTGAATCCTTGACTCTCGAGGAACTGACAGGTGTGAAGGACGGCGTGGTGCTCTATCGAAGAAGTGATGATGTGATTCCCTTTGTCCCTGTTAGCGTAAGCGAAGCCCTGTATCGCGATGTTGTCGGACTCCGTCCCACCGGATGTGAAGATGATGTCGTCCTTGCGCGAGCCAATCGCCTTAGCGACCCTTTCTCTTGCCGCCTGCATAGCACTGTATGCCTCCCTGCCGAACTGATGTAGGCTCGACGCGTTCCCGTACTTCTCCGTGAAGAACGGAGCCATCGCTTCCAGCACTCGAGGATCGACCCGCGTGGTCGCGCTGTTGTCGAAGTACACCTTCATCGTCGTGCACTACCTCCCCTGCTGTCGCATTGTGTTGGTTCTACTGCCCCCCGTGCCTTGACCCACACTCTTGAAGGTGGATTGTTCTCTCCAATCGGGCGCATTATACCTAGCGGACATGTTCCGTGACATCCTTCCCTGGAATGCATAGCCGTTGATGCACTCGGTCCGGCCAGAGATTCTGCTCCTTGCTTTGGATTCAACGTCAAAGAGGTTGCTGTCACAAGCAAGGTCAGAGTATCTCGTGACTCTTAATGTTTACTATTGTTAATAATCCTATGACTGCTGGACGTTCGGAGAGGGAATGGCGGGAACTCAATCCGGCGGAACGCTGATTGAAGGGCTGGGAAGAGCAAGAGAGGGGGACAATTAACTATCGTGAGGCATTTATAGAACTACTACATATCGAGAATCGTCTGTTTAGAGACGACCTCCAAATTGAGGGAATATGATCGCCACGATCAGGAGACAAGACAATGACCGATGATGAGACCTTTGAGATGTACGGCAGAATGCGGATGGCACTGGACATCATTGCGGATTGCGAGGAATTCGCATCCATCATACCCGAGGTCAGGACGAACCTCATCTACGCGAGGAAGGATCCGAAGGACAAGATGGACGTTCTTGCCGTGGACGGCAGGATAACCGTCGTCAACGACAAACCGCACCCCTCCGGCCCTGTGAAGTTCGGTGCGTCCAGTCACATGGCGCGGTTCCTGATCGGAATCCACAACGCATTTCCTTCGATAAGGGCGGGTATCAATTTCGCCAACGACCCGCGGCTCACGGAGTTCCTGGAGGACTACTGCCGTAAGAAAGGCTGGTCGCTCATCGGTATCGACCGATCGAAGGAACCTGACGAAATCAAGGACGAGGAAGGAATGTCCGTGCCCTGGAAGGCGAAGGAGGTCGTCAAGGCCGCCGGAGGGAGACTGCCGAAAATCGCCTATGAGTCCGGCGCCGTCGGAAAGGAGCCCGTGTCTGCGCTCTTGGGCGAGGATCCTGTGCAGGTCGCCAGAGAGGTGTGCGAACTCGTAAGAGCGTACAAGGCATACGAGACACCGCCGGCGAAGGTGGGCAAGATTGGGAGCGACATTTTCGAATCGTTCCTAATGAACAGACTCGGAAGGCCGAGTGACAAGGTCGTCGTGCCTCCGATGACTGGTGTGGACGCGGGCGTCATCGATATAGGGAACGACAATGTCCTGGTCATCGCAGAGGACCCTATATTCGCGATCCCCGGATTCCCGTTGGATTTCTTCGGATGGGCGACCGTCCATATCGGGGCCAGCGACATTGCCGTCATGGGGGTTCCACCGCAATTCATGACTTACTCGCTTCTGATGCCTCCGGGCACGAGCGATAACGATCTCAGGACCATCGTCGACTCGATCCACAAGGCCGCCGATGACCTCGGAATCTCGATCGTCGGCGGTCACACAGGATACTACCCTGGTCTCGCGAATCCGACAATCGGTGGCGTGACAGTCTTCTCCGTCACGCGGAAGGACAGGTACGTTACGCCCGCAGGTGCCCAGCCGGGGGACGATGTGATACTCACAAAAGGTCCGGCGATCGAGACCGTTGGCGCATTGGCGATGCTCAGGAAAGAGGAGCTTCTTCGGAAATATGATCCGAAGACTGTCGAAAAGGCAGCGAACTTGTTCAAGAGTATGAGCGTGGTGAAGGACGCCCTCTTGGCGATGGAAGCTGGAGGAGTGACGGCGATGCATGATGCCACCGAGGGCGGCGTCATCGGCGGCCTCTACGAGATAGCCTACGCGAGCGAGGTCGGCATGGAGATCGACGAGTCGAAGTTCGTCTACCCCGATGAGGTTAGGATCGTGTGCGAGCACTTCGGCATAGATCCAGTGGCAGCCATCGCGGAAGGATCGCTTCTGATCACTGCCAGGCCGTCGAATTCCAAGGCGATACTTAAGAAGCTCAAAGAAGGAGGAATAGTCGCCTCGGTGATTGGAAAGGTGAAGACGAATAAGGGGACCAGGACGATGAAGAGAATGGACGGCAGCGTGGTGGAGTTGCGCATTCCTGAGCAAGACCCGTTCTGGCCCATCTTCTTCGAGAGCATCAGCAAAATGGCCTGTGACAAAACTTAGATTTCTAATCACTAGTCAATTCTTCATTTTATTCATAAACGAATAATTTGTGGCGCAGGAATTAAGTATTGTAACAATCGTTACTCCGCAAATCAAACCGAAATGGACTGCGAACATCTTCGCAAACGCATGTCCAGCGGAGGAACGGAATATACTGAGATGAGGAACATGAAGAGAAGCTATGAGGAGATAAACTCCAAGATAAAGAAAGGCGACGCGGTGGTGTTGACAGCTGAAGAAGTGATAGGCGTCGTCCAGAGCCAAGGGGTCGAGAAAGCCGCAAAGGAAGTGGATGTTGTCACTACCGGTACGTTCGGCGCTATGTGCTCCTCAGGCGCGTTCCTCAACTTCGGCCACGCCGAACCGCCGATAAAGATGCAGAAGGTGTGGCTGAACGACGTTCCCGCTTACACCGGGCTCGCCGCTGTCGACGCATATATCGGTGCGACAGAGGTCCGCGAGAACGGAAAAATCGACTACGGCGGGGGGCAGGTGATCGAGGACCTTGTCGCGGGAAAGCCGGTGAAGTTGAGGGCGACGGCATACGGCACCGATTGCTACCCGAGGAAGAGTATCGAGACCTACATTTCGCTGAAGACCGTCAACCAGGCCTACCTCTTCAATCCGAGGAACATGTATCAGAACTACGCGGTTGCGACGAACTCCTCGGACAGGACGTTGTTCACGTACATGGGCAAGCTCCTGCCGAACTACGGGAACGCCACGTATTGCAGCGCTGGGCAGCTGTCCCCACTGCTAAACGATCCGAATCTGAGGACGATAGGTATCGGGACCAGAATCTTCCTCGGCGGGGCACAGGGCTACGTTGCCTGGGAGGGCACCCAATATAGGACGGACGTCCCAGTCGAGAATGGTGTCCCAACAGGCGCGTGCAGAGCGCTCGCAGTCATCGGGGACATGAAGAAGATGTCAACCGATTACGTCAGAGGCCTGTACTTCCACAAATACGGGATATCCCTCGGGGTCGGCATCGGGGTTCCTATTCCTATACTGGACGAGGGACTGATGAAGAGCGTCTCGATCAGCGATGAGCAGATAGTCGCACCTGTCCTAGACTACTCGGTCCAGTCGCGGGCGCGCAAGCCCCTGACGAAGGTAAGCTACGCTCAGCTCAGGAACGGAACCATCAAGCTGCACGGGAAGAACGTCAAGACCTCCTCTCTATCGAGCTATCGGAGGGCGAAGGACATCGCCGAGAAGCTGAAGAAGTGGATGGAGGAAGGGGAGTTCCTGCTCTCGCAGCCCGTTGCGAACCTGCCCGAGAACCAGACGTTCAAACCTCTGGATCTTCACTCGCAGGAGGAGGTGTGAACATGCCGAAGCAGAAGTACCTGCTCACCTTCACCTCGGACATCGTCGATGAGCCGATAACGTACAGGATAGTGAAGGACTACGACCTGCTCGTCAACATACTGCGGGCGGAGGTGGACGATCATGGAGGCAGGCTCCTGATCTCCATGGAAGGGAGCGGCCAGCAGATCAAGAAGGCCGTCAGATATCTTATGGACGCGAAAGTCCAGGTCAAGGAGCTCAACGAGTACGTGAAAAAGGATGAGAGGCGATGCACCGACTGCGGCATGTGCGTGTCGATCTGTCCCGTGGATGCGTTCGAGGCCGATCGGACCTCCTGGAAAGTCACCTTCGACCCGAAGAAATGCATCGCATGCGGGATGTGCGTGGATGCGTGCCCTCCTCAGGCGATAAAAATCGGTGAACTCTGATCGTCTGTCGGTTGAAGAGCGCTCGAACCTAGCTCCCTCGGAAGTCTCCCTCCCCGAAGACCAACCATCCCCCGTCCCTCACCCGGGTGCAAGGGTCTGCGGTGATGACAGCGCCCCGAACCGCTCACGGAGATAGTGGGACGAGAGAATCCCCGTCCGGACCCAGGTGAGCTTTTTTCTCTCTCGCTATTCCCTTTCGCTTTGTGATGTCTTCTTGGTCTCCTCGCCGGGGTCTTGCCGATGAATCTGTCGTGGTCCGCCTTCACTTAATTTAATATGCATCCTTGCCATTGTGCCGACAGGTTGAGCTTATGAGCAAGAAGTTCAGACTCAAAGGGGTTTACCCCGCCATAGTGACTCCTTTTGACAAGAACGAGGAGATAAGCGAGCAGGCCCTTCGTTCCCTCATAAGGAGCACTTACGACCATGTGGACGGCTTCGTCCCTTGCGGCACTACAGGTGAGTTCGAATACATGACCTTCGCCGAGAGGAAGAAGGTCTTCGACATCTGCATCGACGAGGTCAACGGCAAGAAGCCCGTCATCGCAGGGACGGGAGACCCGTGCACGAAGCACGTGATCGATCTGACGAAGTACGCCAAGGACGCAGGCGCTGACGCCTGCCTTGTCGTCACCCCGTACTTCCTTCACCCCTCGGACAAGGGCATCCACGAGCACTTCTATCAGATATCCAGGCAGTGCGATCTTCCGGTTATCATGTACAACATACCTCAGACCGTCGGAGGATACCTGCCGCGGAGGGTCATCGAGGACCTGGCGGAGATCGACAACATCGTCGGCCTGAAGGACTCCTCCGGTAACCTGACCTACACGATGGAGGTTCTGGAGAAGGTCCACGGCATGATCGACGTAGTCGTCGGTCACGATGAGGTCGTTCTCCCGGCCCTTGCGGGCGGATGCAGCGGCATGATTCTCGCCAGCGCCCAAGTGTATCCTGAGGTCTGGCAGAAGGTGTTCAAGGCCATGCAGGCCGGGGATATTGAGACCGCCAGGAATCATCAGTTAACGGTTCAGAAGCTCTCCCGTATTTTCTGCAGGTACGGAGGCCCGGTCCCGGTGAAGATCGCCCTGAAATACATGGGCATCGACATGGGCAAGGCACGCTCCCCGCTGAAGGAGGGAGGGGTAATCCTGCACGAGGACAGGGAAGAGATAAGGCTCGAGCTCGAGAAGATTGGAAAGGTGCCGCCGTCGCAGCCGACCTTCGAGAACCCCGAGATGCCCATCGACAAGAGATTCGAGGACATAGGGCTAGGCCAGAGCGACATAAAGGCGCAGAAGATACTCGTCGGCAGTTCTTCCGCCGGCACGGGGATTGACAAGGTCACGATCGACCTGGTTGCCGGACAGAAAGAAGGACCGGTGGGCGTCTCGTTCGCGAGCCAGCTCGTGTATCTCCGCAGAGGATACGAGGCGCTGCCGAGCGTGCTGGAGCCGAACCTGTCGGCAAAGCCTTGCTGCTTGATCGTTCCAACGGTCGAGCTGAAGAACTTGAGGCAGGCGAACATCATGTACGGTCCTGCGCAGGCCGGCATCGCGAAAGCGATCGCGGACAAGGTCCAGGCCGGAGTGATCCCCGCCTCCATCATCGACACTCATGTCATGCTCACGAAAGCGTTCGTTCACCCGAACGCTCTGGACAGGGCTGTCCTGTACAAGAACTTCTACGCCGCGACCATAAACGCGATCGACATGGCGTTCGGCAAGGGGGTGGTATAGATGCCCAGGGTTGACTGGCTCAGGGGAGTGTATCCGGCGATAGTCACCCCGTTCAAGAAGGACGAGTCGATGGACGAGGAGGCCTTGAGGAAGCTAGTCGAGTTCCAAATCAAGGACGTGAACGGGTTCGTGGTCGCGGGCACGACCGGCGAGTTCGTCTACTTGTCCGATGAGGAGAGGATGAGATCGCTCGAAATCGTGATCGACCAGGTCGCCGGAAGGGTGCCTGTCATAGCGGGCACGGGCGCCAGCGGCACCAAGAACACGGTCGCGCTGACGAAAAGAGCGATGGACATTGGTGCTAAAGCAGCGCTCGTCGTCACGCCATACTACTTCAACCCCACCTGGAAGGAGATCTACGAGCACTTCGACGCGGTGAACGAGGTTGGGCTGCCGATCATACTATATAACATACCACAGTGCGCCGGCGTGCACCAGCAGTGGTGGACGACAGAAGGCCTGGCGCAGTTGAACAACGTCATCGCCGTTAAGGACTCGAGCGGCGACATGCCTTACATGACCGCCCTCTTCGAGAAGATCAGGACCAAAATCAACATCCTGTGCGGCTACGACGAGATCGGGACCGCGGCGCTCCTTTGCGGGGCCGACGGCCTCATACTCGCCAGCGCGAACGTCATCCCAGACATCTGGCAGAAGATCTACCGGCATGTCCAGAGGGGGGAGATAGAGCAGGCGAGGCAGCTGCAGCAGAAGATACAGAAGCTCGTGAGGATCATCGCGAGGACGAGCGGGAACCAGTCGGTCAAGGAAGGACTCTGGATGATGGGATTTGACGTCGGTCAGTCCCGCAGGCCGACAATGCCTGGCGATGCCTTCAGACACGAGGATAGGGAGGAGCTCAGGATAGAGCTCGAGATCCTCGGTAAGATAAAGCCCCGGGACACAACATACGTCCTCGGAAACAAGAAGATCCACACGAAGGTGCCGGCAACGCCGCAGACCCCGAAGGTCGTCGAGAACTTCTCGCTGAAGGTCGGGGAAGGATACGCCGGTCCTCCATACCACGAGGTAGCGCATACCGACCTGCTGATTGGATTGAGGGGCGGCCCGGTCGACATCGCGATCGAGAGCGCCCTGAAGGCAGATGCGGGCGCGGGAAAGATGCGCATCGTCCACGACAACCCGCGGACCCTTCTCGTCCCGACGATCACGACGAGGACGAAGAAGCAGGAGGAGCTTCTGTACGTCCACGCGGTCGCGGGGCTGAAGTGGGCCATCGAGGCTAGTATCGAGGACGGCTTCCTGCCGAAGGATATGCTTGACGATGTGGTGCTGATCGCGAACGTGTTCGTCCACCCTGCCGCCGCGAATCGGCACAGGGTCAAGATGAACAACTACAAGGCGGCAAGGTACGCGATCAGGAAGGCCATCGAGGGCAGGCCGACCCTGGAAGAAATCGATTACCAGAAGGAGTCGGTGAGGCACCCGTTCAAATACACGCCGTAAACAAATGGCGTGCCATTCTTTTCTATTTCTTCTCTCATTTTCCCATTCGATCAATAGCTGAAGCGCTCACGTCGGCTTCGGAGCGGGCTCTATGTAGACCCTGCAGTGGTTGAACCCGTCCGCGAGGCACTCCGTGCTCGTCTTGACATTCAGGGCCATGCCGGTCCTGCTCTCGAAAATCGCACCGAGGATGCCCTCGTTCAGCAGGCAGAATGTCTTGCCCGCCTCTGGTATCTTGTGGCAGTTGTACTCATCCCTTATGACCAGGCTCAGCGGGTTCACGGAATACACGCAGACCTCGCCGAGATCGTGTTCCTCGTAGAAGGTCTGGATCTCCTTGATCAGCCCTTCGATATTGTCGGACTTCATGCGCTTCGAGATCTCCGTCCCAATCATCTTCCCGATGTCCTTCAGCATCGGATCCATCTTGAGACCGACGACCTGCATGCCGATGATTATTGACCTTATGACCCCCTTCAAGAATGTGCTGGGTGTCCCGATCGACCTCGCTATCGTCATTCCGACGACGTCTCTGAGATCCTCCCTCGGAACGACCGAACCACCAATCGGCTTCGAGGTCAGGTAGAATATCTTCCTGCGGTTGTCCTCGGGATCCCCGTGCGAGGCGATGAGACCCTCCTTGGTCAGTTCATCCAGGTGGCTAGAAAGCGTGGACTGGGCCTTGCCAGTGAGAGCCGCAATCTCGCTCAGACTCATCTTCCTCTTCTGAAGCTCGCTGAGAATCTTCTGGCGGATCGGGTTCGATATCTGCTTCAGGCCAGTTGCTGTCGAGTAGACCTCAAAGGAAGCGGTTTCTTCCATTTGGACAGACCTGAGGATTAACAATCGCATCGACGATAATAAAAGATGCCATGGATGGTTCATCCATCGAATCAGTCCATCCACCCAGAATGGATGTGGTCGTAGACCAATGTTTTTCTAGTTGCGAATGACATCTCCTCGACGTGAGAATTTGAGGGTAGTCTTCGAAGGTGGATCGAAGGACTATAGGGCGGTCTGGTTCGAGAAAGGCAGAGTGAGGATGATCGACCAGCACGTGCTCCCGCATCGCTTCGAGATTGTCGAATTCAGTCACTGCGTGGATGTGGCCGCGGCGATCAAGAACATGACCATCAGGGGAGCGCCTTCGATAGGCGCCGCCGCTGCATATGGCATGACCCTGGCTGCGCTCGAAAGAATGGACCTGAACGACGCCGCGAAGACACTGAAGGCCGCGAGACCGACTGCGAACGACCTCTTCTATGCCGTCGACCACATGCTGAGGTCGATAGGCTCCGGTTACGATCCGGTAGATGCTGGCAATAAGTACGCTGATGACATCGTGCAGCGTTGCTCGTCGATCGGGGAGCATGGCGCGGCGCTGATAAAGAACGGGAACAGGGTAATGACGCACTGCAACGCCGGTGCCCTTGCATCCGTGGACATCGGGACCGCTCTCGCACCGATCAGAATGGCTTGGCATGCCGGAAAGAAGATCTTCGTTTACGTTTCCGAGACCAGGCCAAGGCTGCAGGGCATGAGACTGACCGCCTGGGAGCTCGTGAACGAGGGCATAACTCACGCAATAATAGCGGACGGGGCATCCGGGCATTTCATGAAGAAGGACGTCGACATGATCATCGTAGGTGCTGACAGGATCGCGGGGAACGGGGACTTCGCGAACAAGATCGGGACGTATGAGAAGGCGGTGCTGGCAAAGGAGTTCGGAATACCATTCTACGCCGCAGCGCCCGTCTCGACCTTCGACTTCTCGATCAGCTCCGGGGAGCAGATACCGATCGAGAACAGGGGCGAGCAAGAGATCACAGAGATTGAGGGAACGAGAATCGCTCCGAAAGGGTCGAAGGCGCTGAATCCCGCATTCGATGTGACTCCCAACAAGTACGTGAAGGGATTCATAACCGAGGTCGGTGTTCTGTCCCCGAAGGACATACACAAGATCAGAGGTGGCACTCCTGAAGTCTGAGAAGATCGCACGCAAGGAACTGGTCGAGTATGGCAGACTCCTTTACGAGAGGAGGCTCACCTTCGGAACGGCCGGGAACCTGAGCGCCAGGATCGGGAAAGACCGGATGCTCATAACCCCTTCCGGCGCGTGCAAGGGACGCCTGAACGAGACCGACCTGGTCAAGATGTCGATCTCGGAGGGAAAGGCGATCGGAGCCGGGAAGCCCTCAATAGAGGTACCGTTCCACTCCGCGTTCTACAAGCGTAGGGAGGACGTCGCGGCAGTGATCCACACCCACCCGTTATGTTGCACGGCACTCGCCGTCGCCGGCATCTCCCTGAAAACGGCGTTGACGCCAGAAGGCGTGTTGGTCCTCGGCAATGTGCCCCTCGTTCCCTACGAGACACCGGGGACCGAAAAGCTGGCAAGCAGGCTGATCGAATCGATGGGCGACGCGAACGCGTTCCTCCTGGAAAGACATGGCGCTATCACCGTGGGGAAGGATCTCGCAGAAGCGTTCCATCGGATGGAGACGCTGGAGTTCGCCGCCGCCCTGCAGATGAAGTCGGCCGGGATCGGCGGAACGGAGGAGTTGACCAGGAAAGAGGTGTCCAAGATCCTATCGCCCCTCGGTCGACAAAAACAATAAGACGCTTCCACATTTACATCCGATGATTCTCGTCACGAAATGGTTCGGCGTCTTCCTCTGCGACGAACAGAGGGTCAGGAAGCATCTGCTTTTCGAGAAGGACCCCAAGGCGATAGCACAAAAGCTCGCAGCCATACAAAGAGGCGAGATACTGCCGGAGGAGCAACATCTCGCCCAGAAGGGGATGAAGGTAGCCGACGCCAGACTGTCGAGGCTCGGGAAGCCTGTCGTCTTCGATTCCTCGTTCATAAAGGCCGAGGACCACTCCTTCTCGGCCGACCTGATGCACAAGGCGATGGTGGAGCTCGGAAAGGTCCGAACGAGGGAGCCGCTGAGGCCGGACAAGTGCATCGCCCAGGCGATAAGGGCCGAGGACGACCTGATAGAAACGACGAACATCATGGACGAGAGGCTGCATGAGTGGTACGGGCTGCATTTCCCCGAGCTGGCCGACTACGCAAAGGATGACGCATACGCCCGCGCGATTGCCGAGGACGGGGAGAGGAGCAGGGTCCTCAAGACCCTGAACATAGACATCGAATCGGTCGGGGCAGAGCTTCTGCCGGAGGACATAGAAATCCTGAAGGCATTCGCGACGTCCCTATCGAGCCTCTATACGATGAAGGAGGACCTGGACCGGTACATCGCAGAAAGGATGAAGGAGGTCGCCCCGAACCTCACGACGCTCGCTGGAGCGACGCTCGGAGCGAGGCTCATCTCGCTCGCCGGCGGCCTGGAGCGCCTGTCTCGGCTCCCGTCCAGCACGGTTCAGTTGCTTGGTGCCGAGAAGGCGATGTTCCTGCACCTCAGGAGCGGAAAGAGACCACCGAAGCACGGTATCATATTCCTGCACCCCTCGATCCACCGGGCGCCGTACTGGATGCGGGGCAAGATCTCTCGGGCCCTCGCCTCGAAGGCCTCCATCGCCTCCAAGGTCGATTACTGGCGCGGGCAGTACATCGGGGACAAGCTGTTGGACGAACTGGTGAAGCGCGTCGAGGAGATCAAGGAGAAGTATCCCGAGCCTCCCAGACGCCCCGAGAGAAGGCGCAGGCAATAGGCAAACTATTTAAGGAAACGCTCATTTCCCTTGCTGATAGCTATGTCATGGACGCAGGCCGAGGTCAGGGAGCTCAAGGAGGGACGCTACATCCTCATCGATGAGGAGCCCTGCAAGATAATCTCAATTTCCACATCCAAACCCGGGAAGCACGGAGAAGCGAAGGCGAGGATAGACGCCGTCGGCATCTTCGACGAGCAGAAGCGAAGCATCGTCCACCCAGTGAAGCACAGGATCCAAGTGCCCCTCATTGACAAGAGGAAGGCGCAGGTCCTTGCCCTCATGGGGGATGAGGTCCAGCTCATGGACATGGATACCTACGAGAATTTCCAGCTTCACATCTCCGATGAGTTCAAGGGCCAGCTTCACCCGGGCGAAGAGGTATTGTACCTGGTCGCGATGGGAAGACGGAAAATAACCAGGGTATGAACATGGTCCTTCCAGGCATCTACTTCGCCGATGCCAATGCATCCTTCGATGGCGCGAAGTTCGTCATCTGCGGCGTCCCTTTCGACCGGACCACATCTTACAGGGCCGGAGCGAGGATGGCCCCGAACGCCATCCGGCAGGCCTCATACAATTTCGAGACATACCTTTTCGAGCACGACGTCGACCTCTCGGACGTACCTATGAATGACATGGGGAACGTGGAGGAATGCGGCTCCCCGGACGAGATGGTCGAGATCGTGAGGGGAATTGCCAAGAAGGTCGTGAAGGTCGGCAAGTTCCCCGTCTTCATGGGAGGGGAGCACACCACGACGATACCGGTCGTGGAAGCGTTCGACGACATTGGCATGATATCGATAGACGCCCACCTCGACTACCGCGAAAGCTATCTCGGGATGAAGTACAGCCACGCCTGCGTCACGAGGAGGATCGCTGAGCATCTGGGAAGAGAGAACGTGCTCGTCTTCGGTGTCAGGTCGATATCGGCCGAGGAGAAGAACGAGAAGATGCCGGAGTACATCGACGCATTCACTATACGCGAGATCGGCGTGGAGAACGCGTTCAAGCGGGCACTGAACATAATCCGGAAGGAGAAGGTCTTCTTGACGTTGGACATCGACGGGATTGATCCGGCCTTCGCGCCCGGTACCGGGACCCCAGAACCATTCGGGCTGACGCCGATGGAAGTGAAGAAGTGCATCAGCATGCTGGGCGAGCGATTGGTCGGGTTCGACGTCACCGAGGTCTCTCCGCCTTATGACGAGGGGAACACTGCCGCTCTCGCAGCGAGGATGATGAGAGAGGTCATCGCGGTGGCCTGGAAGAACATGAAGTAGAGGCGATTCATTGGACCTGGTGCCTCTGATTTCTGCATTCATACTCATCGCTGTCACGGAGATCGGCGATAAGACAATGATCGCCGTCATAACGCTCTCGTCGAAGCACTCCAGACGGACGATTTTCATAGGTGCGATACTCGCCCTCGCTCTTGTCTCTGCGATCGGCGTGCTGGTCGGTGAGGTCCTGTTCGACTTGGTCCCCAGACAAATCGTTGAGATAGCGGCCGGTGCGCTGTTCATTCTGGCGGGGCTCTACACTGTACTTATCCCGGAGAAGGAAGATGAAGGAAGACTGAAGATGGTCAGCGGCAAGTACGGCGGCCTCATCGCGTCCTTCACCCTCGTCGGACTGATGGAGTTGGGGGACAAGACTCAGCTCTCGATCATAGCGCTGTCCGCTGAGTCGGGCGAGGCGCTCATGGTTTTTATCGGCGCGATCGCGGCTTTCGCGATGATCACGTCGATCGAGGTCCTACTTGGCGGGGAGATCGGGAAGAGGGTGAAGAAACAGTACATAAGATGGGGGAGCGGCGCGGTTTTCCTTGTCTTCGGTATCATTTTCCTCATCCAGGCGCTGCTCTAGCGATCCCGCCGCCTCAGACTCAGTCACTCAATAGGCCTTCGATTATCTCCTTGAGTTGCTTCTCGCAATCCCCGGCGTAAGCCTGTGCGCAGGATCTCGTCTTCCCTTCAGAGATTATTCGGAATATCGGCTCCGTTCCGGACGGCCTTATCAGGATCCAGCCCTCATCCATGTACACCTTGACGCCGTCGGTGAGGTCCACGTTCTCCTCTTTGAAGCGCTCGCACAGGAGCTCGAGCACTCGCCCCTTGTGTTCATCGGGGCACTGCACCTTCCTCTTGTCCAAATGATACTGCGGCAGTCTCTCCAGGAGCTCGGAAAGCGTACCTTGCTTGGCGACGATCTCGAGCATCTTCGCAGCGGTCATCGCTCCGTCCCTGCAATACTGATGCTCCGGGAATATCAGCCCGCCGTTCTCCTCCCCACCGAACACCGCTCCGATCTCCCGCATCTTCCTCGCGACGATCGGCGCCCCTACCATCGTGTAGACGACCTCTCCGCCCGCGGCCACGACCGCCTCCTCGACCGCAAGCGAAGTGCTCACCGGCGTCACCACAACGCCGCCTACGCGCTCCCTCACGACCGATTCAGCAACAAGGGCGAGGCTCCTGTCGCCGTACATGTAGCGGCCTTGATCGTCAACGAATATCGTCCTGTCCGCGTCACCATCGTGCGCGATGCCGATATCGGCCGACGAGTTCTTCACAAGCGCGATCAAATCCCCGAGATTGTCCTCGGTGGGCTCGCTCGGATGGCCAGGGAACGTTCCCTGGGGATTGCAGTTGATTGTTATCGCCCTCACCCCTAGCGACTCAAGAAGAAAAGGGGTGGAGACGGAACCGGCCCCGTTCGCGCAGTCCAAAACGACGGTCAAACCCGCGGCTCTGATCGCTTCGGCATCGACGTGCCGTTCGACCGAAGACAGGTACGTCGCCACGGCCCCGGAGACCTTCCTGATCGATCCGACCTCGCTCCAAGCCCTGGCCTTGAAGGAACGGCCGAAGTACATGTCCTCTATCGCCTCCTCCTTCGAACGAGGCATCTCCGTCCCGTCACCGTCCACGCATTTGATCCCGTTGAACTCGGGAGGGTTGTGCGAGGCGGTGATCATGACCCCACCGTTCACTTCCTGCTCCTGGACATGGAATTGCAAGGCAGGCGTGGGAAGAAGACCCAGGTCAAGGACATCGGAACCGACGGACATGAGACCCGCGCAGACGGAACTCTTCAACATGTCTGCGGAAGTACGGGAATCGTTCCCTACGGCTACCTTCCCCCCCATGTAGGTCCCGATCGCCCGACCGAGATCCATGGCGAGCTGGACGGTCATCTCCTCGTTGACGACTCCCCGGACGCCGTTTGTGCCGAAAAGCCTCCTGGCCATCGACATGTTTACCTTCCGCGGTGCATTTCGGACGTTACAAGGATATGAATCATGTCCGCCGCGTCCTTGCAGCTGTCGGCGGAGTTCTCGATGCCATGAAGCATGTCCCTCATCAGGAAAATCGCTCGAGGGTCCATCTGTGCGAACAGGATCTCCTTCTTCGTGGCGAAGTAGAGATCGTCCAGAACATGTTCGCTGGCCTCGACCTCCCTCTCATGTTTCATGACAGTGTCCACGTCAGAGCCTAGGTTGTCTATGCTGATCTTGATTTCCTTCGTGCCCCTCTCGAGCTCTTCCGTCATCAGGCGGTAGCTGGTCCAGAGCGATCTCGGCACCTCGACGTCAGCCTCCAGTATCAACTGGAGATTAAGGCTCGCCTCCTTTGCCCAGTCCGCAACGTAGTCTAGTCTCCGAACAAGGTGCAGGAGGTCCTCCCGCTCTCTGGACTCGAGGTCGCCCTTGCTCAGTTCCTCGGTGATGAGGCTCTCCAGTCTGTCCGCGTCCTTCTCCGAGACCAAAAGCCTCTTTATCGCATCGAGCGCTTTGTCCTTCTCTCCATCGCCGACCGCTGCAACGGCGTGATTGAGCTCCGCGACCGTGTCCCTCACCTTCAGTGCGTGGTTGCGGATTTCGTCCATGATCACCGATTCACGGCGCTTTCCAAACCAATCCAATAGGGATCTGCCCTCACTCAAGTCTTGTCGCCTCCCCAATTCCTCCGGGAGTTCTGGCGTAGACGATTGTCGACCACTTATCTATTGTCAGATGAACATCGTCTCCTTTATTATATTCTCGCTCCGAAGTGGTCGGTACGTCGAACTCCACTCTGTCATCGCTGTCCGCCTCTGCCATGACCCTGAAGTACGTCCCTACGAAGGTCACGGAAGAAACGACGACATGCAAACCTGCGACAGCCGGATAGACGTTCTCCGGCCTTACGGAGACAACCACTGGGTCTCCTTCCTTGAACTCCGTCGGGACCGCGTCTACCAGCGTTCCGTCTCTCAGTTCCACGATCGTCGAGACCGCATCGGCCCTCTTGACCACGCCTTCAAGCAGGTTCGTCTCGCCGATGAAGTTCGCTGCAAATATTGATCTTGGATGCATGTATATGTTCTCTGGAGTGCCGGATTCGACTATCCTTCCGTTCCTCATCAGGACGATTCTGTCCGAGACCGACATGGCCTCCTCCTGATCATGCGTGACATGAAGCGTCGTCAATCCAAGCGACTTCACGAGTCTTCTCAGATCGTACCGCAGATCGACCCTGACCCTGGCGTCGAGAGCGGACAGCGGCTCGTCGAGAAGCAAAAGCTTGGCGCCTGTCGAGAGAGCCCTCGCGAGAGACACTTTCTGCTGTTCCCCTCCGCAAAGCTCCGAAGGGAACATCTCCATCTTGTCGAGCAGCTTGACCAGTTCCAGGTACCTGCGGGAGATCCTCTCCCACTCCGCCTTTTCGACGCTCCTCACCCTGGGACCGTAGGAGACGTTCTCCAGGACATCGAAGTGCGGGAAGAGAGCGATGTTCTGGAACACGTACCCGATGTCCCTCTCCTCCGTGGGGATATTCGCCATGCTCTTCCCGTCGATGTAGACCTCGCCCTCCGTTTGTCTCAGGATGCCGGCAATGATCCTGACGAGAGTGGTCTTGCCGCAGCCCGACGGGCCGAGGATTGTCACGTACTCCCCGTCATGGATCTTGAGGTTGACATCGTCAGCGGCGATGACATTCCCCCACCGCATCGTGATGTTCTCCAGGACAACTTCCGGCATCTACTCCACCCTCAGTTCGTCATCCAGACTTCTGTCTGTCAATGTGAACACAGTCGCCTTGTCGGGGTTCCACCTTATCGACACCTTATCCCCGACGGCGAACTCCGCTTTCCTTCCCGTAGGCACTCTTGAAGAGAAACGGCCCAGCCCGGCGACCATCACGTCGATGAAGAGGTTGCGCCCCTCGAACAGGACGCGCTCCACAATCCCCTGCAGGTAGCCTTCCCACTCCCTAGTTATCTCGGTGTTCCCCACCTTGATCCCCACGACGACCTTCTCTCCGGGCTCCACCTTGGCGGCGCGCGCAAACACAGCGCGCCCCTGCTCGTCCCTGACCTCGATCCTACCGTTCGCCCGCACCACGGATCCCTGGAAGAAGTTCGACTGCCCGACGAAGTTGGCGACGAAAGGAGAGACCGGACTGTCGAACACCTCCGTCGGAGTGCCCATCTGGAGGACCCTGCCGTCCCTGATGACGGCGATCCTGTCCGCCATGACGAGCGCCTCGTCCTGGTCGTGCGTGACGTGGATCGTGGTGATCCTGAGCGATTTCGCAAGGGACCTCAGGTCGTGTCGCAGGCTTATCCTCAGCCTCGCGTCCAGCGCCCGCAGGGGCTCGTCGAGGAGGAGGACCTTGGCTCCCGAGGCAAGGGCCCTCGCAAGGGCCGTTCTCTGCTGCATGCCCCCGCTCAGCTCCCTCGGGTATGCGTCGGACCGTCGGGTGAGCCGCACGAGATCCAGCATGTTAGCGAGGGTCTTCTTCCTCGCCTCCTCCGGCCAGTTCCTTATGTTCGGCCCGAAAAGGATGTTCTCCGCGACCGTCATCCGGGGAAAGAGAGAATAGGTTTGGGAAAGCAGAACGGCCTTGCGGTCCTCCGGCTCGACTGCAGTGACATCCTCCCCGTCGAAGAGCACTCTGCCGGAGTCAGGCTCGGTAAGGCCAGCCACGATTCTCAATGCCGTAGTCTTCCCAGCACCGGTCGGTCCAAGCAGACAGATGTACTCGCCATCCTTGACCGAGAACTCCAGACCGTCGGCGGCCTTGATGTCGCCGTAGTTCTTGTGAACGCCCTCGAGCCTTATTTCCGGCATCTAGACCGCCCCCCGCTTCTTCCTCGTGACGTATCTCAAAAGCAGCATCGCGGCGTACGAGACGATTATGAGAATTATGCATGCTAGACCGGCCAGATAGTACTGATTGGAGTTAACCAGATCAACTATGTAGACCGGCGCGGTCACGACATCGCTGACGACCGCTTGCGTGGCGCCCGTCTCTCCCAGCGATCTCGTGAACGCCATGATCGCCCCTGCGAGTATGGAGCTCTTTATCATCGGATACAGGACCCGCCTGAACCCTTGGATCGGCTTCGCCCCCAGCGTCCTGGCGGTCTCCTCGTAAGACGGATCAATCTCCTCCACCGCACCGGCGACGTTCCTGACGACCAATGGATAAGTGAAGGCCACATGGGCCATTATGATAAGCAACATCGGCACCGACGGTATGAGCGACTGATCGGTCCAGAACTGGCCGAGGGAGAACCCTAAGGCCGCGGTCGGCACGATGAGCGGGACGTTGACCAGCACGTCCAACGAATGGCTGATCTTCTTCGACCCGCTCCTTGCGATGTACATCGCCAAAGGGATTCCAAGGCCCAGGTCTATCGCCGTCACGATGGCCGCGATCGCAAACGAGTAACCGAGGCTGTTTATGAACGGGCCCCAGTCACCCAATGACGCAGCAGAGGTCAAAACATAGGAGAATATGAAGAAGGAAGGGATGAGGATGAATACGGCAAGGAAAAAGACGGCCGAGCCGTCCTTCAGTTTCGGGGCCAACCCGCGGCTGAGTATCTTCTCAGGGGTCGGCCACACCTTGCCCATAGGCAGTCTCACCTTCATCACGACTAACTTGAGGACGATAAGGAGCAACAGCGCGACGATTATCAGGAGGATGCTGACGAAGGCCAACTGGGGAACGAGTTGCGGGTTCGTTGCGGAGAGCTTCTTCCAGGTCCCGATCAGGGTCGGACCGGTGTTGAACCCGGCGGAGTTCGCCATCGTCGCCAGCGCGATCATCGTACCGCCGGTCTCGCTCAGGCTCCTCGAGAAGCACAGTATGATGCCTGTGATTAGTCCGGCCCTGAAGAGCGGAAGGGTGATCGTCCTTACAGCGGTGAGCTTGCTCGCCCCCAGCGTCTGTCCGGCGATCTCGTAGGTCTCATCGATCTGCTCGAGTATCGCCGAGAGGGACCGCACCATATATGGATACGAGAACACGATGTGCAGCAGTATGATCAGCAGCATCGGGGATGTTATCGCCCCGAATGCGAACGGCGGCGCGTTCATCGCAGGCGGCGTGGTGGCCCAGAATATCGCGCTGGAGAATCCGAGCGCGGCGGTCGGGACAGCAAGGGGCATGTCGATCAGAGTATCAACGAAGTTCTTTCCCCGAAACTTCTTACGGACCAACATCCAAGCCATGGGCAGACCGACGGCGAAGTCTATGACGGTCACAATCGCAGCGATTTCGAAGGACGCGGCGATCGCGCCCATGATCATGCCCATCGTTTCCTTGTTGTTGAGGACCCCGCTCTCGATCGCGCCCCAATCGGTGATCGCGTATGAAAGGATGTAGACGGTCGGAAGAATCACGAAGATCAAGAAGAAGGCGATAATGAATGCGTGCCAGCCCTTGCGGAACTTCCTTCCGCTAATGAAGTTAATCAATGGGTCGATTCGCTTCATCAGAGGCCCCAACCGCCTTCAGTGTCCCCCAAATCGATTTCAGAATAAATACCTATGCAAAAGGCTAGCCACATTGTCCGAGACAGGATCAATGAGAGGTTAGTATCGAGTCGATCGCGCTCTCGTTCGGCCCGACCGTGACGCCCGGCCCTACTATCGACCCTTTCACCGTTGAGTTCGGCCCGAGAGTTGCCCCTTCCATCAGTATGCTGTCGGACACCTCGCATCCCTCGCCCATCACGACGCCCTTATGCGCCGAGACGTAAGGGCCGATTCTACAATCCACGCACCTGACCCCGTCCAGATAGTTCGGGCCGATGACCTTCGAGGCGCCGATTAGCTCGGTGTTCGACATCATCCGCCTGCCCCCATTCATCAGGATCCTCTGCGCCCTCAGGAAGTTCTCCCTCGTGCCGCAATCGACCCAGAAACCCTCGAATCTGTAGCCGAAGAGACCTCTGTCCAGCACCTTCGGAAATATCTGCCGCTCCAGGGAGACGTTTCCCGATCCTATCTGGTCTAGGATGTCCGGTTCGAACACGTACACGCCGGCGTTCACGAGGTTGGACAGTGCCCGGCCCCGCGGGGGCTTCTCCTGGAATGTGCTTATCCTGCTGTTCTCTCCCATCGCCACGACGCCAAAGGCGCTCGGGTCCTCGACCTCCCACAAGGCGACCGTCCCGATGCCGCCCGATGACCTGTGGAAGCGCATCATCGCATCAAGATCGATCGAGGAGACGATGTCCCCGTTGAAGGCGACGAAGGTGTCGTCCAGATGTCCTCCGACGTTCTTCAGGGCGCCTCCTGTTCCCAGCGGGTCCAGCTCCTCGACCAGGATGACCTCCCTCGGGAGCTTGAGGCTCTCGAAGTACGACTCCAGCGCGTCCTTCATGTAGTTGACGGCGATGAGAACGGTATCAATCCAAGGAGGCAGGGCGTCAACGATGTGAGATATGAGGGGCTTGCCGCAGAGCGGCACCAGCGCCTTCGGCACCGTGTAGGTCAAAGGCCTCAGTCTTGTGCCCAATCCCCCGGCGAGTATCACTGCCTTCATTGTGCCTCTCAACAGAGTGGCGAGCCAAAATCATTTCGGATTGGAGCTGAGCTCGGCTCTCTCAAATGCCGGTACACGTGCCTTCACAGCGGGGATATGCTCACGACGTTGTTTCCCCTGAGGACGACCGTGCCCAACCGTCTTGTCTGATCGGAAGTGCGTTCCTCGGTGTCTTCCAGAACCATGTTCATGTAGTCGTCATAACCGGTGAGCTTTCCCTCAAGAATTCTGTTGTCCTTCAGAAGCAACGAAATCTTTCGGTTCATAGACTTCTCGAGTAACGCGAGTGGCATAACCATGCTATCACTTTGTCCAGTCATCGTGGGA
>Ga0315281_10003710_pt1 | contig 22323 bp, 20 predicted proteins | sample YL17G07_0_MG_FD_204540 | JGI IMG/M metagenome (GOLD analysis project Ga0315281, IMG submission 204540) | Sediment microbial communities from Yellowstone Lake, YNP, Wyoming, USA - YL17G07_0 | ecosystem: Environmental > Aquatic > Freshwater > Lake > Sediment | place: USA: Wyoming | collected... | reverse complement strand
AAATCTCGATCCACGAAGGCGCTATCCTCCTCGACGCCGCGGGAGAAGCCGGCATCATTCTGACGACGCCTTGCGGCGGCAAGGGCACCTGCGGCAAGTGCGCCGTCCGACTTCATCCCTCCGAGCAGCAAGTGCTCGCATGTCAATATCGCGTGCAAAGCGACCTGGTGGTGACGGTCCCGCCCGAGTCACGCTTTTACGAGCACAAAATCCTCGCGCACGGCGTGGCTCCGGGCTCGGAGATCCGGCCCACCATCTTCCACCGGTACGAGCGGCTGGCGGGCACAGGCGGCATTTGGGGCGTCGCGGTCGATATCGGGACCACGACCGTCGTCGCCAAGCTCGTCGATATGACCGACGGCCGGTGCCTGGCCACTCAGGCCGTGCTTAATCCGCAGACACGCTTCGGCGATGACGTGGTCAGCCGGATCAACTATGGCCAGGCACCGGAGCACTTGGCCGAGCTGCACAAGGTTATTGTCGACTGCATCAATCAGTTGATCCGGAAGCTCTGCCGCCAAGTCGGCATCGACGAATCGAGCCTCTACGAGGCGTGCATCGTCGGCAATACCACCATGAACCACATTTTCCTGCAATTGCCGGTCGAGCAGCTCGGGCGGGCCCCGTATCGGGCCTGGTCGGTCGATGCCCACGATGTCCCCCCCGAGCAGGTGCAGATGCACATGAATCCCGCGGGCAACGTCCATTGCGTGGAGAATATCGCGGGTTTTGTGGGGGCCGACACCACGGCGGCGGCCCTGGCCGTGGATATGGACCTCATCGAAGACAGGATCCTGCTCGTGGATATCGGGACCAACGGTGAGATCGTGCTGGGGACCCGCGAGAGGCTCTACGCGGCAAGCTGTGCCGCTGGTCCGGCCCTGGAGGGAGCGCGGATCAAGCACGGCAGCAGGGCGGCCGATGGCGCCATTGAGGCGGTGGTCGCCAACGACGACATTGCACTGGATATCATCGGCAATATCCCGCCGCGGTCAATCTGCGGCAGCGGGCTTATTGATGCGGTGGCCGTACTCCTGGACCTCGGCATTGTCGATGCCACCGGCCGGTTTGCAGATCGCCAAACTGTCGCACAAAAACTGCCCAAGTCTATCGCCTCACGGCTTCTGGAAAGTGATGGTCAGCCGGCGTTCTGCCTGGCACGTGAGCCGCACAGCTCCCGCCCTGGCGTAATCCTGACCCAGAGGGACGTGCGGGAGGTGCAACTCGCCAAAGCCGCCATTCGCGCCGGTATCCGAATCCTGCTGAACCGGTTCGGGATGGGCGATTTGGATATCGACAGGATGTTATTGGCGGGCGCGTTCGGCAACTACATCCGGCCGGCCAGTGCGGTTCGCATCGGTTTGCTGCCTAACGTGCCGCTCGACCGCATTCAGTCCGTGGGCAACGCCGCCGCCTCGGGGGCCCAGATACTGCTGATCAGCGACGAATGCCGCGAGAGGGCGGCCAAGCTCGCCCGGCGAATCCAATACATCGAGATCGCCCACGAGAAAGACTTCGCCGATATCTTCGCCGACGCGATGTTCCTGAATCCCTGATGCATGCGTCGGAGCCTGTCGCCGGTCAAAGGGCATCAGTGGCATTCAGGAGATAGAGCAGATAGGCAACGTAAATACCCAGGAGGATGGCCCCGCCGAGCCGCCCGATTGTCCGCTTGCCGGTGCGCACGATGACGGCAAAGGTGAGGATGACGCCGACCATGATCCAATAGTCCGTGCCGCCCGCCAGCCTCGCATTGATCGTGAGCGGTCGGACCATGGCGGCAGCTCCAACGACGAGAAGCGAGTTGACAATGACCGAGCCGACGAGGTTACCGACAGAGATATCGTGATGACCCTTGACGGCGGCGACGGTGCACGTCATCAGCTCCGGCAGCGTCGTGCCGATCGCCAGAATAGTCGAGCCGATCACGGCGTCGCTCAGCCCTACGCGGCGTCCGATCCCTTCGGCACTGTGAACAGCCATTCGCGCACCGACCGCCAGAATTGCCACCCCAACGGCCAGGAACAGTACGTCCCGGCTTACGCTCCGAGCGGGCTCGACCACCACATGCAACTCGTCAATGGCTTCTTTCACGCCCAACCTGCGGGCGGTGCGGATTGTGTACACGAGCAGCGTCACAAACACGGCGATCAGAAAAACTCCGTCGATGCGTGACAGGATCAGGTCGTGCACGGCCAGCCACAGCAAAAGGGCAACAGCCAGCATGGCGGGTATCTCGCGTCGGAGGGTCGTGGCCCGGACCTGCACCGGACGAATCAGTGCGACCAAGCCTCCAATGAGAGCAAGGTCGGCGATATTGGCGCCGTAGACGTTTCCAACAATGATATTGCCTCTGCCGTCGAGGGCGGCGATGATACCTGCCGCTGCCTCTGGTGCCGAGGTGCCCATCGCGACGATGGTCAATCCGATGACAAGCTGACTGATACCCATTCGTTCCGCCAGCCCGACGGCGCCATCGGACAAGAGGTCGGCCCCTTTCCACAGCAGCACCAGCCCGCCCAATAGTATCAGCAACGCCCAAACCATCGCCTATCCGTCCTATTATGGTATTGCTGGGTCCATACGATGGTAGGGGACCGATATGCCGGGCTGCAATGAGGTTTACGGAAGAAAGCCGGATTCCCAGCCTGAACAGGATCGGATTGTGAGTCCTCTGGGCGGCGGCGACGTGCCGGCTCAGACCCTTCCGACCAGGAGGCAGGCGTTGTGGCCGCCGAAGCCGAAGGAGTTGCTCAGGACGATGTCCACCTTGGCCTCACGGGCCTTCCAGGGGATGTAGTCCATCTTGAGGTCGCAGCGCTCGTCCTGATTGTCCAAGTTGATGGTTGGTGGAATGAGAGACTGGTTGATTGTCTTGAGGGCGACAATCAATTCCACGGCCGCTGTAGCGCCCAGCATGTGTCCCAGGCAGCTCTTGGTCGAGCTGATGGGGACCCGGTAGGCGTATTCGCCGAAGACGGTCTTGATCGCAATGCTTTCGGCAATATCGTTCAGCTCGGTGCTGGTCCCGTGTGCGTTGATGTAGTCGACGTCCTCGGGGTTGATCTTCGCGTCAGCCAGGGCCACTTTCATGGCCATTGCGGCACCCGCCCCATCCGGCAGGGGGGCGGTGATATGGTACCCATCATCCGTGGCGCCGTAGCCCAACAACTCACCATAAACCCTCGCGCCCCGTTTGCGGGCGTGCTCGTACTCCTCCAGCACCAGGATCGCGGCACCTTCCGCCAGCACGAATCCATCCCTGTCCCGGTCGAACGGCCTGGAGGCTGCCTGGGGGTTGTCATTCCGGGTGCTCAGAGATCGGGCTGCACAGAACGAGCCCAGCCCCAGCGGCGAGAGGGCGGCCTCGGACCCGCCTGTAATCACGACCTCGCTTCGCTCACTGGCAATGTTCCAGAAGGCCTCCCCGATGGTATGGTTGCTCGACGCGCACGCGCTGGCTACGGCAAAACTCGGGCCGCGCAGGCCGAACTGGATGGCGATATTCCCGCTGCCGGCGTTGGCCATGAGCCGGGGCACGCAGAAAGGGGACACCTTGCTCGGCCCCTTCTCCATCAGGCGGACGTGCTGCTGCTCAATCTCCTGGATGCCTCCGATGCCCGTACCGACGATGACGCCCATCCGGTAGGGGTCTTCTCGGGAGAAATCGAGTCCGCTGTCTTTGACGGCCTGGATAGCCGCTGCGACGGCGAACTCACTGAACCGGTCCATACGCTTCGCGTCGCGCTTATCGATGTACTTTGTCACATCGAAATGTTTGATCTCGCCCCCGAAGTGGACCGGAAAGATACTGGCATCGAACAACTCAACGGTGGAGACCCCGCTCCTGCCCTCGCACAATGCGACAAATAGCTCATCGACGGACTCGGCCAGCGCGGTGATGCACCCCAGGCCCGTTATGACCACTCGGCGTCTGTCCATTGACTCTACGCGCTTTCCTTCTTCTTCGATTGGGCGATGTTGACGATGTAGTCGATGGCGGCGCCGACGGTCTGAATCTTCTCGGCCTCCTCATCCGGGATGCTCATATCGAACTCATCTTCGAATTCCATCACGAGCTCCACGGTATCCAGAGAGTCGGCATTCAGATCGTTAATGAACGAGGTATCGCGGGTTATCTCAGATTTGTCAACGCCCATCTGCTCGCTGATGATTTCAATGACCTTATTCTGAATCGCTTGGACATCTACTTCATCCATACTCACTTGGTTATCCTCCTTAACAGAATCGGATTCTCTCGTAAGGCTTCGGTCGCGGTTCACTGCATCTATGCGTACCAATATCACCCTCTCGATTTTGGGCGGTATCTTACCTGCTGAGGGGCGCTTGTACAATCATTTTTTGAATTTTTTTACATGGCCATTCCGCCGTCGACGCAGAGGACCTGTCCCGTGATATAGCCGGCGTCGTCACTGGTGAGGAACGCCACGGCCTTGGCGACATCCTCGGCGGTGCCCATGCGGCGCATGGGTATCAGTTGCACGGCGGCCTCCCGCACCGGCTCCGGCAGCTTGCGGGCCATCTCCGTATCAATGAAGCCCGGGGCGATACAGTTGGCCGTGACGTTCTTCTTGGCCAGCTCACGGGCGGTTGTCTTGGCCAGTCCGATAAGACCGGCCTTGCTGGCGGAATAGTTCGCCTGGCCGGCATTGCCTATCACACCGGAGACGGAGCTGATATTGATAATCCGTCCGAACCGGTTGCGCATCATCGATTTGGCCGCCGCCCGCGTGGCAACGAAGGCTGCCCGCAGATTGACCGCCAGCACCTTATCGAACTCCTCGTCGGTCATCCGGATCAGCAGGTTATCGCGCGTGATTCCCGCATTGTTCACGAGGATGCCGATGCCGTCATATTCCGCCGCCAGGGACTCGAGAACCTCCGTGAATTTCTCCGTCTGTGTGATATCCACGCACCGCGTTATCACTTCGAAGCCGGCCTCTTTGACCGCCTGCTCCAGGTCTTTGAGCTGGTCTTCGACGATGTCCAGTCCGGCCACCAGGCGTCCCTGCTTGAGCAGCTCGAACACGATGGCCCGGCCGATGCCGCGGGCCGCCCCTGTGACTACCGCCAATCGCTTCTCTGCCATCCTTTTCACCTCCAGATTACGTGTTACGACTCCAAACCGTCGGGCCCAAGTCGATGGATTCGTAAGCCGTACATAACTTCTACGTACTTCCAACAAGGGCCCTGACGGAGGCCAGGTCACTGATGTTGATGACCTTGGTCTTGCGGTTGATGCGTTTCATAAGTCCCGTGAGGACCCGCCCGGGACCGATCTCATAGAACTCCTGGACCCCGTCAGCCAGCAGACGCTCCATGCACTTTTGCCACAGGACCGGGCTGGTGAGCTGGCGGGTGAGGCCCTCCACGATACCTTCGGCTGTCCGATAATAATCCGCACTGATGTTCGCAATCGTGCGAACGGACTGTGCGGGGGAGATTCCGGCCTGCCGCAAGGCTTGCCCGAGTGCCTCGGCGGCAATGGCCATCATGGGCGTGTGGAACGCTCCCGCCACTTCCAGCCGGACCGCCTTGATGGCCCCGTATTTTTCCGCGAGCCGTTCGGCCCGCTCACAGGCGCCGCGACTGCCGCTGATGACGATCTGGCCGGGGCAGTTGAAGTTGACCGGTTCGAGCAATTCCCCTTGGCCGGCCTCAGCGCAAAGCTGCCGCACCTTCTCCTCATCGAGGCCGACAATGCTCACCATGCTGCCTGCGGTCGCATCGGCGGCGGCCCGCATCGCCTCTCCGCGTTTCCTGACGAGTCTCAGGCCATCCTTGAAAGTGACGACACCGGCGGCGTACAAAGCCGTGTATTCGCCCATGCTGAGTCCCGCTGTAACGTCGGGCCGGATGCCCTGCGTGCCGGAATTTGTCTTTAGAACTTCGAGCAGGGCGGCGGAGGTCACGAAAATCGCGGGTTGAGACATCGTCGTGCTGTTGAGCCGTTCGGCCGGGCCCTCGAAACAGACCTTGCGCAGGTCGAAACCGACAATCTCGTTAGCCTTCTCGAACAACTCGGCTGCGGCGGGGAACGCCTGCGTGATGTCGGCTCCCATGCCTACCGTCTGGGCGCCCTGTCCCGGAAAGAGAAAAGCGGTTTTCATCGTTCCTATCCTTGAACCCGGCTCCTTCGCAAAATCCCGCTGGTTCGGCACGGCGTCCTACAACTCCAGGATATTGGCACCCCAGGTGACGCCGGCGCCGAAGGCCACGAAAACCACAATGTCGCCCTTTTTCACTCGGCCTTGCCGGACGCACTCGTCGAAGGCGATCGGCACGGAGGCGGCCGAGGTGTTACCGTAATTCTGGATGTTGACAAAGACCTTCTCGTCGGGCAGCTCCAGCCTCTTGGCGGCCGATTCGATGATCCGGGCGTTCATCTGGTGCGAAATGACCATGGCAAGGTCGTTAATCGTCAGGCCGCAGTGGTCCAGGCAATCGGTGACGGCCTCGACGATGCGACGGACCGCCTGCTGGTAGACCTCCCGGCCCTTGATCTGCATGTAAACCATGTCCGGGTCGGCCAGGGGCTTGGGAGCCGGGTAACGCGACCCGTGGGCCCGGCAGTTCAGTGACTCCCAGTATGTCCCGTCCGCGCCCAGCGCGCTGTACATGAGGCCGCGCCCGGCGTCTCGCTTGCTTTCGAGGACTACGGCGCCGGCCCCATCACCGAACAGAATGCAACTGGACCGGTCCTTCCAGTTCGTGATTTTGGTGAGCGTTTCGGCTCCAATGACCAGAGCATTGCGGAGCCGCCCATTCTCGATGAGCTGCTGGACGAGGTTCAGCGAGTAGACGAAACCGCTGCACGCGGCCCCTAAATCGAATGCATAGGCCTTCCTGGCGTCCAGCGCCTGCTGGACAAAACAGGCGGTCGAGGGGAAGACCATCTCCGGCGTGATGGTTGCCACGATGATCAGCTCGATATCCTCGGCGCTCAGCCCGGCCCGCGCCAGGGCCCGCTTGGCCGCCTCGGTCGCCAGGTATGCCGTCGTCTCACCATCGGTGGTAATATGTCGGACCTTGATCCCCGTCCGCGATGTGATCCACTCGTCGGATGTCTCGACCCTGCGTGCAAGGTCCTCGTTGGTCAATATCGTCGGGGGGACAAAAGAACCGCACCCGGTAATCACGGCGCGGCTGGCGGGGGAGTGAGCCTCAGTCTTTGTCTGCATCCGTCGTCCTTATTTCAGCCTCCGAGAGACACTCCATGATCTTTTCGTTGATCTTTTGCGTGTGGCAGTTCTTGGCCGTGACCACGGCATTGCAGATCGTCCGCGCCTTGCTGGCGCCATGGCAGATCAGGGCGGTGCCGTTGATGCCCAGCAGCGGGGCCCCTCCGTATTCGTTGTAATCATGCTTCTGGTAGACCCGCATGATAATCGGCTTGAACTTCAGGGCCAGACGGGGTTTCTCCTGCATGAGCTCCTGCTTGATGGCCCGGAACAGCCCCTCCACGGCTCCCTCGGTCAGCTTCAGGATGACATTCCCGACAAAGCCCTCGCAGACCACGACATCGCATACCCCCCGGAAGATGTCCCTTCCCTCGATATTCCCGATAAAATTCAGCCGCGGGTCGACTCGCATCAGATCCCGCGTTCGCTTGACGATCTCGTTGCCCTTTGCCTCTTCCTCCCCGATGCTCATCAGCCCGACCCGCGGGTTCTGGATGCCGAGGAAATGGTGAGAGTAGATGTTGGCCATCAACCCGTACTGATAGAGGTTGATCGGCTTGCACGCGATGTTCGCGCCGACGTCGCAGATGGTGACCGGCCCGCCCGTCGTCGGGAAGACTACCGCGATGCCCGGCCGGTTCACGCCCGGCAGGGTGCGCATGCGCATCTGGAACGCCGCCACGCACGCCCCGGTGTTGCCCGCTGAGATGACCGCATCGGCCCGATCGAGCTTGGCTAATTTGGCCAGCACACCGATCGAGCTGCGCGGCTTTTTCCGCAGGCTATCGATCGGTTTCTCGTCCATCGCGATCACGTCCGGCGCATCGACGATGCTGACCCGCTCCTTGTCGTAGCGCACGGCGGCCAGCTTCGTTTCCAATAGCTCCTGGGGCCCGACCAGCACGATCACATCCTCTCGGTCGAGCCGGGATAAGGATTCCAACGCCCCGGCGATGATTTCGTCCGGCGCGTGATCGCCTCCCATCGCGTCCACTGCGATACGCATGGTTATTCGGTCTCCTCCTTGCCGAGCTTCAAGGTCAGGGCAGGATTGACGTATCCGCAATTGCTGCACGCCGCGTGCGGCAGCTTTGCCTGGCTGCACTTCGGGCAAAGCGTATAATTCACCGGCTTGAGCGCGTGATGCGACCGCCGGGTATGGGTACGGCTTCTACTCGTTTTCCTCATCGGTAACATAATCGATTACTCCAATTCCACTGCCAAAATCCACACTGTCATTGTCTCGCTACCGATACAAGCCTTCCTTATTATCCCCGAAAGGGTGGTCTGTCAAGGGAAAATCTCCCCGTCTGGATGTCTTCCTCCATCCTTGATACTCCTCTCGAATCCATCCATCACATGAATCCACCGGCCCGCCGGACGAAGCACGCCTTTGCGAACCTGCCGCCAGTCAATGATCCCTGATGGACCGACCCGCCTTCAGGCTGCACCGGGCGTGCCGGCGAAATCACCAATTATCAAAAATCCACAGCAATCAGTTGCAACCCGCCCGGCAAACAGTGTGATTATCACCGCCCCCACGCTACTTGTCAATGCCCCATCCGGCAGAGAGCAGATATCGATGGTCTTCTGTTGACTCCGGGCGCACGAGATGATAGATTTCCCACCATGCGCGATCCGGCGGGGATTTGGGACCGCCTCACTATCATGGCTCGACATCACGAGATTCGCGGAGTGGCAGTCCGGCAACCGTTTCATCCGCGCCAGACGCACCGACGATGCACACCTCGATTCGCGGCCCGGTAAGTCAGATACTGTGTTCGCAAGCGAACGATTGGATACCCGGCCATTTAGAAAGGAGACCCGCCATGCCATCTTTAGCGACTTTCAATGCGAACAATTTCTTTCTCCGCTACAAATTCACACAAGGCTATCCCGGCGCCAGTCCCAAAGCCGTCCAAGAGGAGTTGGCGAAGGTGGCTTCCCAAGGGTTCCTGCCCGCACCTGTCTTTGGTAAATTCTCGCTGAACCATTTCATCGTGTGGGACTCCTCGCGCCGGGAGCTCGCGGCCGAGGCGCTGCGCAGGCCCGACAACCGGCTTCCCGACATTCTCTGTCTGCAGGAGGTGGAGAACGTTCAGGCGATGCGCACCTTCAACCAGAACTACCTGGGCGGTCACTATCGCTATTCCCTGCTGATTGACGGATACGACCCGCGGAATATCGACGTCGGCCTGCTCTCGGTGTTTCCGATCCGAGAGATTCGCAGCCACATCGAGGATGTGGAGGACGATGGGCGGCGGCTCTTCGAGTGCCGGGACTGCCTGGAGGCGAACATTCAGCTTCCCCAAGGCGAGGTGTTGTCGCTGCTGGTGAACCATCTCAAATCGAAATTCGTCGAGAAGGAGAAAAACGATACGGAGGAGACCTACAGGAAAAAGGTCCGCGAGAGCCACGAGAAGCGCCGGGCGCAGGCCAAGAAGGTGCTGGAATTCGTCCGGAAACGCTTCGCGGGCCGGCAGGATGAGGCCCTGTATGCCGTGGTCGGCGACTTCAACGACACGCCGGAGAGCCCTTACCTGCACGACCTGATGGCCAGCAGACTGCTGACGAACGTCATAAGAAAATGCAGGCCCGCCCATGACTACTGGACCTACTACTGGAGGAGCAAAAACCGTGTTTCCCAGATTGACTACGTAATGGTGTCGAAGGCTCTGCTGAAACGCATTGAAGCGGTGGTAACAGCCGACCCGGCGAAGAAACCACACATCGAACGCGCGGGACTGGCATTCTCGAAGCTGAACGCGAAGAAGGAGATTCTGCCCAAGCAGGTTACCCTGGTGCATTTCGAAGAGGACGAGGCGACACCGCCGTCAAGCAGTGCAACACCGCCCGCGAAACTCGACTTCCAATTTGCGAGGTTTGAGAAGGTGCTGGAGAACTGGAAGAACAACGTGTCCGATCACTGCCCGGTCAAGGTATGGTTCTGACAACGGCGGTGGATATCCACCCGCCCCGGCAAATAGCGGCCGATTCCTCAATTTTCTCGTTGCAATCGCGGGGCGAATCCGTTATAAAGGACCGATTCGATGGCGGCGGGGGCGGTCTGTGGAAACCCCGCCGGAAAATGGATTGGTGGCCACTACGGAGTTCTCGGCTATGAAGCGCTACACGGGACAGAAGGCGCTGTATGAGGCAATAAGCCGCTCCCGCGCTAAGGCTAAGCGCGGCAATGTGTTAGAAAAACTGCGGGCGGAGCCGCCCAAGCAGGAGCCGCCGGTCGCCGAGGAGCCGAAACCGCTCGTCGAGCCGACGGAGACTCCTGCGGAAGAGCCCCGGCCGCTTGTGGAAGAATCGGCCCCGCCGGCAATGGAAGAGCTGTCGCCGGAGCTTGCGGTGGACGAAAGACCGCCGGAGTTGCCGGCGGTTGAGGAGAAGCCGCAGGTTCCGGTTGAGAAGGTCGAGCTTCCACCGGAGGCCGAGAGGCGTGAGCCGGTAGTGGTCAAGCCGCAGCCCATCGGGCGGATTGGCCGGCCGACACCGCCCAGTCCGGTGAAGCCGTGGCTGCGACCGAAGCCGGTGCAGTTGAATGGCGGGCGCATCGAGGTCTCGGTGCCGTACCATATCGGTGTGGCGGCTGCTCTGGTGGCGGTCGTGATCGTCCTGGCTGCGTTCCGGTTCGGGCAGAAATATCCCGAAACCCAGACTCCACCTGTCACGAAGGTGAATACGCCGGTGCGGCCGACGACGCAGAACGCCGCGACAATGAATGCCGGCAAGCCGCAGCCGCAGACGCCAACGCCGGTTGCGACTCCGCGTCCGGCCGAGCAGGTGCCGCCGCAGGCCGCACCACAGCCTCAGGGCGACAATTGGATTGTCCTGGCGCACCACAAGCAAAAGGCCGATTTGGACGAGGTGAAGAAGTATTTCGACCAGAACGGCATCAGCCTCATCGTTCTGCCGCTGGCTGATGTACGAAAGGCGTTTGCCGAGCGGGGCCTGGATACGGCCCTATTGCCCAAGGGCGACGGCTTCCTGCTCGTGACGAACAGTCTGTACGGTAACCCGGAGAACCCGAATACCGATGGTGGCAAAATGAAGAAGAAGATTGCTGAAGTGGGCGCCAACTATAAGGCTCCGCCGGGCAAAGAGCCGTTCGCGCCGAAGTATTTCAGTGATGCTTACGGAATGAAGATCAGGTAACAGGAGAGAGTTAAAATGTCGGTAGATCCTTCGTTGAAGCTGAAAAACGCTCTGGTGCGGCACCGCAATGTGCTGACGCGGGCCGAACGCATCCAGATTCTCAAAGATGAAGAACGCTGGACCGAGGAACTGTCGGTGCTGGGCCTGCCGAAGGTCGCTCATCGCAAGAGCACCGCCGGCAAGAAGGCTAAGGCCGAGGCGGCGGAAGCGGTTGTCGGAGCGCCTGGCGCTGCGGCCGAGACAGCCGCCGCGCCCGCTGCCGGCGCCAAAGCGGCGCCGGGTGGCGCGAAGGGCGCGCCAGCTGCCGGTGCGAAAGGTGCGCCGGCTGCCGGTGCAAAAGGCGCGCCGGCGGGCGGCGCCAAGGCTGCACCAAGTGGTGCCAAAGGCGCCGCGGGCGGCGCCAAAGGCTCTGCCAAGTCTTCCTAAGTGCGCAATTCCTCACTGCGCCGGCGGTTTGCAGGGCCGGCGGGGCGCGCTTTTCCATTTATGCCAGGAACATGCCGAACGAAAGTCCGGCATGTTTTCTTTTGCGCGCCGGGACCACGGATTTCTCTTGCGAAAATGACCCGGGCCCGGCGTATTCCGGCTTTCATCCGGCAGCATGATGACGTATGATGGCATTGTCGGAAGCAGCATGAGAACGGAGTTGTCCAGGGGGTGTATGACGATGATTCGGGCCGGGACATTCAGCAAATTGGCGAGTCCGCTAATCCTTATTCTCATCCTCGGTTCTCTTTCGGCGCCGGCGCGGCCGGACGATGCCCGCGCCGCCTCGCGGGACAAGCGGGAGGAATACGGCAACGCGTCGGACCATCACGGCGCACCATATCCCGCGAGCGAGGTCATCAAAGCGGTGGAATGGGCGCCGCCGGACACGATCATTCGTAAGGCCGAGGGCAGCGACAACTGGCCGATAACCTGGGCCGACGACGGGAATCTCTATACCGCCTACGGCGACGGCCAGGGCTTCGAGCCGAAGGTGGATAAGAAACTCAGTCTGGGCTTCGCCACAATCATCGGCGGCCCGAAGGATTTCCAAGGCGTCAACATCCGCAGCGAGACCGGAGAGCGGACCGGGGAAGGGGCGGCCGGCCCCAAAGCCAGCGGCATGATCTGTGTCAACGGTATCCTGTATATGCTGGTGCGGAATGTCGGCAATTCACAAGTCGCCTGGTCGGACGACCACGCCGCGAACTGGAACTGGTGCGATTGGAAGTTCGAGACGAGCTTCGGCGCACCGACTTTCCTGAACTTCGGCGCCAACTACGCGGGCCGGCTCGACGACTTTGTCTATATCTACTCGCCCGACAGCGACAGTGCCTACGTGCCGGCCGGCCGAATGGTGATGGCGCGCGTCCCCCTGGATGCGATCCGCGACCGCAAGGCCTGCCAATTCCTGAAGTCCTTCGACCAATTCGGCCGGCCCGTGTGGACCACCAATATCCGCGACCGGGGCGCCGTCTTCGTCAATCCGCAGCGATGCTGGCGCTCGGGCATCACCTACAACGCGGGCCTGAAGCGATACCTCTGGTGCCAGATTCTGCCCTTCAGCACCGACCCGCGCGTCCCGCGGTTCCAGGGCGGCTTCGGCATCTACGAGGCCCCGGAGCCCTGGGGCCCTTGGCACACGGTCTTCTACACCGAGGCCTGGGACGTCGGCCCCGGCGAAACAAGCTGTTTCCCCACCAAATGGATGAGTGAAGACGGCCGAACCTGCTACCTCGTCTTCTCCGGCAACGACAGCTTCTCCGTCCGCAGGGCAGAGTTGCACATTGAGTAGACCTCACCGAGAAATAGATGGGGGTTGGCGGGAGACGGAATCTTTAGCAAGCCTGTCGTCATCCCTGGCATTGCCGCATACCAATTGGTGGGTCAATCGGAGCCGATACACAGGTGGACGCACGTCCGCGGGAACGTATCATGATTTCCTGGACCTGGGGGGGCTCTCTCGGTATTCTATGAGGCGGCAATCAGGAAGATTGAATTTGGGGTCCATCGCAGCATAGGCAGCTTGTTGGCCACGGTGGTCTTCTCTGGAAGGTACTCAAATGAAGACTGTGTATTTCCTTGGGGCCGGAGCTTCAGCCGCCTCGGAATATAGGCTTCCTTGCATGGCTGGCTTCTTCCGTGAAAATGACTTCGCCGGGGGCTCGTTCTCAAAGCTCAAGACGTTCGTAGATCGCCAGTTTAGTGGGATTGACCTTGCGGAGGTCAATCTTGAAGCACTGGTGACATACCTTGAACTAAGCACGGACACGCTGGGACTCTTTGGGGATTATCCATCTCCCGATGATGTTCAGGCAAGAAGGGAGCTTGACGAGCTTGTGCGAAAGCGATTGAGTATCCCCAAGCTCCGGGGATGTGCCGAACACAAAAAGATACTGACCAAGGCCATTGCCGGGCCTGACTCTCACGATTCGATCATAACCCTGAACTACGACTTGATTGTGGATAATACCCTCTATGAGCTATCACCCAAAGAGGCCAATGGAAAGCAGTTGGTGCATGGCTGTCTGCTGGATAGAATGTACGCTCTGTTGGGCAAGACGATGTTGATCCACGGTGAGCGAGGCTCGTTGTATCATGGTCATAAGGATTTGGGATTCTATCTGAAACTCCACGGTTCTATTGATTGGCTCCATTGTCCAGATGCCGATTGTGGAAATCATCAGTTGTACTTTCCAAATTGGCTGGGCTCCGATCTGGTGCACAATGAACCCGGTGATCCGTGCAGCCTCTGTGGCTCGCCTCTTGCCAGTGTGATCCTCCCTCCGGCAATGTACAAAAGTCTCGTGATGTTCCCCAAGTTGCGTTTGCTCTGGAATCTGGCCTACCGCGTACTCAGCAGGGCGGATAGAATCGTGGTATTTGGTGTATCATTTGCGCCTTCGGACTACTACTTGCGCTGGCTCCTGAAGAAGGCGATGAGAACGAGGCAAACGACGCCGATCATATACGATATTGACGAGAATGGCTCGCCCTCAGCGAAAATCAAGGAGATAACAGGCATGACACCGATACATAAGAAGAACGTAGACGAGTTTCTCAAGGAGAAGGAGAGCGACAGCGGAACTGGATAACCGCATGGGTCGAAAAAGACGTCCATTGTACCTGTCTATGGGGTGGTCGACAGTTCTGACCGGTTCTGACAAATGCGAGCGTAGTCGTCTTCGACTTGGGCGGGGAAAGACATGGGGACATCCTGCCGCCGTTGGCGAGGTTGAGCAGGATGTGGTGGGGCTCGTAGAAAGGACGGGTTTTCTATGCCTGGGAGAGGTCGGTCCATTGGATGCCGAGTTTGCGCGTGACGGCGGCGAGCTCTTTGAGGTAGTCGCCGGGGGCCATCATCCAGTGGGAGTCGCGGACTTCGTTGACCAGCTTGCGCCAATCGCCCTCGATCTGGACGTCCTGCTGGGAGCGGCAGATCTCGTAGGAAGGGTTGCTTTTGACGATTCCCGTGAAGCCGAGCCAGCGATTGGTGGCGTACTGGGGGTCGATGAAGGTGACGCGCCGGCCCAGCGGCATCTCGACTTTGGGGGAGGCGCCGTACTCGGATTCGTAATGGGTCATGATCTTGGCGGGCTCGTAGCGCGTGCCGTCGAGGCGGCGCGGGGCGCTGCAATGGGCGCACGTCACGATGCCGTTGTGCGGGAAGGTCGAATTGTGCAGGAAGACGGGTTTGCCGCTGATGTAGTGCAGCAGAATCCCGGCCGGGATGATGACGAAATCGGACTCACAGAACGCCATCAGGCCCTCGTCGTTGAGCAGGCTCAGGGTCAGGCAGGGGGTCGTTTGTGCAATCGGCAGGATCTTGCCCATGCAGCCTTGAATAGTGAAGGCCGGGGCTTCGTGCTCGCGCATCAGGTCCTTGAACACGCCGTAGAGCAGGAACGCGTTGACCACGAACTTCTTGTCGGTCATCAGCGTCGTATCGGGCAGGGAGAGATACTTGTCGGCCTGGCGCTGTGCCGTCGCGACCATCCGCGCATCCTGCGTGGCGGCCTGGATGCGGGCGGTGATGTCGCCGTAGGAGACCTCGATGATGTTGAGCCGGTATTTCTCGCGGGCGACCTGCGGGGCTTCGGGCGCGTACTTGCCCCAGGGGCCGCCGAGCGCGACAATTCTCGTGCCGACGAAATTCTTCAGGGCATAGAGTGCTCGCAGCCGCCAGAGCAGCTCGCCGCCGTCATCGACGACGACATCATCGACATGCGGGCCGCCGTGGCTGAGGCAGGAATTGCCGGCGGGCCGGCCGGTTTGCAGGTACTTCGTGCTGAGCGCCTCGTACCAATAGTAGGCGGGGCCGGAGCTTTCTCTGACGAACAGGACGGTGTCTCTGTCCTTTTTCGGTGTGAAACAGGCTTGGAGCAGGTCGCCGGAGCCGTTGGCGGCGTAGAGGACGATTGCATCATACTCGCCTTCGTGCACGCGTGCGGCTTCAGCGGCGGATTTGACCTTCACAACGGGCAGCATCTTCACCGGGAAATCCGCCTGTCCGGCCAGCGAGCTCAGCTCTTTCGAGATGCTCTCGGCCTCTTTCGCGGCGGTCTCGTCGGTCTGCACGCCGCCCCAGGATTTCCAGGAAGTCGCCTCCCGCCTCTCGGCGACCCGGTACATCAGGACCGGCTGGACGACCAGCGTCTTCCCCGTGCAGACGGGCGGGCTGTTCGGGTCCCATCGGTCTTCAGGGGTGGGGATCGCCGCTGATGTGGCGAAGCCCAAGACGCCGCCGGCAAGACTTGCGGTTGTCAGTCCAACGAACTCCCTGCGGTTCATGTGGTCGGGACGCATGGGACTCTCCTTCGTCCAGATACCCTGAAGCAACGTTTTCCGAGCGTGGCGTCAGTTTACTCCGGGGCAGCCGTCACCTCAAGCATTCTTTGACGCGATTACTCCGGCCGGAAGGATAACCTGACACACATATCTGGAGTGAGAGGCGGGGTACAGTGGGGAGATAAACGAACCGATGGAGGCCGCGACATATCCGCGGGCCTCGTGTGGGTGATTGCCGGCGGGCAGCCGGACTACGGGGTCTTATCGAGGTCGTTCATGCCGGAGGCGTCTTTCACCTCGGACGTGACGTCGTTTACCACGTCGTTCTTGATCTTATTGACGTCGCTGACGACCTCATCGGCGCCGTTCTCGAACTCGCGCAGGCCCTTCTTGAATTCATTGACGCTCTTGCCGAGACTGCGGGCGACCTCGGGCAGTCGCCGGCCGAAAATGAGCAGGCCGATGAACAGAATGACCATCCACTCGCCGGTGCCCGGCATGGAGATGAACGCAATTGTCTGTAGATGCCCAGCCATATGGACTCCGTCCAAACTCTGATTCGGACCCTGTATCGGTGCAGAATACCGGCCTGTTATACGCGGGGCCAGCCACAAAGGTTTGGCCCGCTCTCAAGCCGCCATAAGTATTATACCGCATGTCCACAGGCAATGGGAAGCCCGCGCGAGCAATGAATGATAGGCTCGGGTGGGGGGGCTTGCCCGCAATCGCAGGACATGCAATATGCGCGGCCGGATTTCTCGGCTCCGCTCCGCTCGGAATGACAAGGGAGGGGGCTGGCGCTGTACTCGAAACGACAAAGGTCGTGGTAACACCGTGCTCGAAGCGGCAGGGGAGGGCACAAGTGCCCCGTGCGGAAGGGCGGAGGAAAGAGGCCCCTTTTGCCGGCTGAACACGTATTCGTGCTCGCCGCTCTACCGTGGAAGAGCCGTGTGCGGTCGGAATACGGTGGCGATCCCTGCGGCTTCTGTAGGGCGAGCGTGGGTTCCCAAGTGCACAAGGGGACCCGAACCCACGCGCGTCCTACTCTGCCGGCCCAAATCCGCCACCAAATCCCGGCCGCACCCTAACCTGAACGACACCAGAATTTCACTTGACGGCGAAGCCATATGCATGTATGATATGTATGCAACTATCAGGTTGGAATCACAGTTGACTCGTAAATGGTGAATTCGGAGGGTCCGATGATCGTGGCCAACGAAACGCAAATTCTCGCCTCGGCGGTAGTTGACTTGCTCCATTATTCCCACATTCCATCATTCCAGTATTCCGTCACCGGAGTATCCACCATTCCGTTCCCGGGCCGGGCAGGGCGGGGAGCGGAGGATGTGATTATGCAAAACAAACCCAATTTCCGGATGGCACAACAGAGGCTAACTGCCGGTCAGGAAGAAGGTTACGTGAAAAGGTACGAGCTATGCGTCTGCGAAAACAAAGCCAATTTGTCCGGTCGGGCTTGCAGTGCGCCCGTAAGGCATCGTAGGGGCAGGCCCCCGTGCCTGCCCGTCCCTGGAGGGCAACCACAGGGTCGGGTTCCCAAACGCGACATATCGCGTTTGGGGTCCCGGTTGCCCCTACGAGCAGGCCCGCGTGCAAAACAAAGCCAATTTCCGCCGGCCCTGGCCAATGCGGGGCGGCTCTGCCACGAAAGGCAGCCGCATGGGCCAAACGGATGTGGTCGGAATACGGCGATCCCGGCGGCCTCTGTAGGGCGAGCGTGGGTTGCCAAGTGCAGAAGGGAACCCCAAGCGCGATATATCACGTTTGGGGACCCGAAGCCACGCTCGCCCTACTCTGCGGCCCGAATCCGCCACCGAATGCCGACCGTACCCGAGGGGCCAGCCGTGGCATTTTTCGCTTGTAAATCGGGTGGCGGCAGGTAGGATATGGGTCTGCATGTATCAAGGCCGTGAGTGTCTGAACTGTAAACGACGGGTGAGTCATGAAAAAGCTGGTAGCGGATCGGATGAAGTTGATCGATGCGAGCGGGATACGCAAGGTGTTCGCCCTCGCGGCGGACCTGAAGGATCCGGTCAATTTTTCGATCGGCCAGCCGGATTTTGATGTGCCGGAAACGCTCAAACGCGAAGCGATCAAGGCCATCGAGGCCGGACTTAACCGGTACTCGCAGACGGCGGGGGAGAAGGAACTCATCGATAAAATCGCAGCCCGGGCCGGGGCCGAGTTCGGCTGGGACAATCCGGCGGTGCTGGTGGCCAGCGGCGTCAGCGGCGGCCTGCTACTGGCGTTCCTGGCACTGATCAATCCGGGCGACGAGGTCATTATCCCCGATCCGTACTTCGTGATCTACAAGCACGTGGTGAACCTGCTGGGCGGCAAACCCGTCTATGTGGACAGCTATCCGACTTTCCGGCTGCCCGTGGACAAGATTGCCAACGCGATTACCGACCGGACGAAGATGATCATCCTGAACTCCCCGTGCAATCCGACGGGCATCGTGTATGCGCCGGCCGAGATTAAGGCCCTGGCGAAGGTGGCGACCGAGCACGACGTGCTGGTCCTGACCGACGAGATTTACGAGCAATTCAGCTACGACTGGCCGTCTACGAGCATCGGCAAGTACCACGAGAAGGTGCTCGTGATGCGGGGGTTCAGCAAGAGCTACGCGATGACCGGGTGGCGGCTGGCATATGTGGCGGCACCGGCATCGCTGCGGCCGGTCATCGAAGAGATGACCAAAATCCAGCAATATACGTTCGTCTGTGCGCCGACGCCGTTCCAGCGGGCGGCGATTGCCGCGCTGGATTATGACACGACCGACCTCGCCAAGGGCTACATCCGCAAGCGCGACCTGCTGTACAACGGGTTGAAGGGCACGTTCGAGCTGGTCAAGCCCGAGGGGGCGTTCTATGCGTTCGTCAAGGCACCGGGCGGCTCCGGCACCGAGTTCGTTACCAGGGCGATCAAGAACAACGTGCTGGTGATTCCGGGCAACGTGTTCAGCGAGCGGGACACGCATTTCCGGATCAGCTTCGCCACAAGCGAAGAAAAGATTGAGCAGGGCGTTGACATCCTGTGCAGTCTGGTGTAAACAAAGAGTGGGCATGGGGGGCCGGAGGGGAGATTTTTATGGTCTCCCGGCCCAGGTTGTCGTGTCCACGGCAGGGATGTAAAGTTGGCGGCATGAAGATAAATTCCCGAATCACCCTCATCCTGCTACTATCGGGGCTGATGTCCGGCTGGGCGGCTGCGGCGGAATCCAACGAGCCGAATATCCCGGCCCAGGCAACTCGCGATGTCAAGGTGGCCGTGATCCCCTGCAAGGGCATGATCGACGACGCCCTCTTTTACTCCATCAAGCGACGGACCGAAATCGCACTGCGGGCGGGGGCGAAGTACCTGATTTACGAGATTCAGACCTACGGCGGCATGGTCGATGCGGCCGATTCCATCGCCAAGTATCTCATTCAGAGAGCGGCCCCGCGCGGGCATACCGTGGCGTACGTGACGACCGAGGCGATCTCCGCCGGGGCCCTGATCAGCGTCTCCTGCCAGGATATCATCATGCAGGAGAACACGACTATCGGAGATTGCGCGCCGATCACGATGGGCGGGCAATTGGAGGGCGTCGAGCGGGAAAAGGCCGAAAGCTTCGTGCGGGTCGCTTTCCGGCGGGCGGCCGAGGCGAACGGCTACCCCGAACTGCTGCTCAAGGCGATGGTGACCATGCAGACCGAGGTCTACCGCGTGCGGAACCTGCAGACGGGCCAGTATGAATTCTTCGAGGGCGACAAGCTGCCGAAGGACCCGAACAAATATGAGGTCGGCAGCGCTGTGGAAATCGACGGCAAGGACGAGCTGCTTTCGCTGACGGCGCCACAGGCGCAGGAGTACGGGCTGGCACGGGCGGTCGTGAAGGATTTGGACGCAGCGCTGGTGTTTCTGGCGAAGCGCGACGCCGTCCGATTCCATGAAGCGCCGATGGTGCTCGAACCGAGCTGGTCGGAGCATATGGTCAGTTGGCTCAATTCGCCCGTCATCATGGGGATTCTATTTATGCTGGCGCTGCTGGGCGCGTATGTCGAGTTCAGCACGCCGGGGTTCGGCCTGCCGGGCATCGTGGCCGTGATAGCGTTTGCGATCATATTGGGCAGCAAGTATCTGGTTGGCATGGCAAACTGGGTCGAGATCGTGCTGCTGTTCACCGGGCTGCTGCTGCTGATGGTCGAGATCTTCGTGCTGCCGGGCTTCGGGGTCGCGGGAATCCTGGGGATCTTGTGTATGCTGGCCGGACTGTTCGGGATGCTGATCCGCAATGCGCCGGACGAGCTGCCCTGGCCCGAGACACCGACGGATTGGCAGTCTTTGTCGTCGGGAGTCATCTCGTTGATGCTTGGGTTCGGCGGATTCATCGTTCTGGCGTGGCTCCTTTCTCGCTATTTGCCGAAGCTGCGATTCATGAGCGGGCTGATTCTCACGCCGACGGCCGCGACCGGCGGGGGCGGCTCGCAAATCAGCATGACGGCCCCGCCCCAGAGCGCCGGCCTCGGCGTGCACGTCGGGGACGTTGGCGAGGTGGTTGCCAGGCTGCGACCGGCGGGCAAGGCCCGCTTCGGCGAGGCGATGGTCGATGTCGTCGCGACCGGCGAATTTCTTGACAAAGGCGCGAAAGTCGAGATCGTCTCGATATACGGTAGCCGCGTGGTTGTCAAAAACGCCCAAGGGGGTGACGAGACTTAGGAATTGGTTGGAGCCGCCCGCACCGCCGTCGGTGTTTCGACGGCCTGTTTGGAGAAGAAAGCACCCGTGGACTGGTGGCTGTTGTTTGCCGTTTTCCTCTACGTGATCTGTGCGGCGTTGATCGTGGCGGAAGTCCTGATTCCGAGCGGGGGCCTGCTGGGCATCTGCTCGCTGGCCTGCATCGCGGGCGGGGTGGTGATTTTCTTTCGCCACAGCGCTGTGGCCGGATGGATCGGCGTCGTGGCCGCCCTGGTCATGGTGCCGTCGCTGCTTGTTATGGCGTACAGGATCCTGCCGAAAACGAGATTCGGTCGCCGGGTGATTCTGGCGCCGCCGGTGCGGCAGCGGGGCGATGCGATTGCGGATACGCCGGAATTGAGCAAGCTGCCGGGCCAGACCGGCCGGGTCCTGACGACGATGCGGCCGGTCGGCATGTGTGCTTTCGATGGGCAAAGAATCGAATGCGTCGCCGAAAACGGGTATGTACCAAAGGATAAAAAGGTCAAGGTGATTCGCGTCGAGGGAACTCAAGTGACCGTGCGAGTCGTGGAAGAGGCATAAGGAAAGGATCGAAGGATGTGGCAAATGACACGAATGCTGTCGCAGGTTGGTCAGCCCGTAGTGGTCGGGATTTTGATCATCATCGGTATAGCGGTACTGATCTTTGCACTGTTCATACTGGCGTTCGCGAGACTATGGCTTCAGGCATATTTCTCCCGGGCGGATGTCAAGCTGTCCGAGTTGGTCGGCATGTGGCTGCGAAAGGTAGACGCCCGGACGATCGTGCTGAGCAAGATCACCGCCGTGCAGGCGGGGCTGCAACTGACCACGAAGGACCTGGAGAGCCACTATCTGGCCGGCGGGCGGGTGCCGAACGTCGTGCGGGCGCTGATTGCGGCCGACCGCGCGAATATCGACCTGTCCCTCAAGACGGCCACCGCCATCGACCTGGCCGGACGCGATATCCTCGATGCGATTCAGACCAGCGTGAACCCGAAGGTGATTGACTGCCCCGACCCGAAAAAGGGCAAGGAAACCGTCGACGCCGTGGCCCAGGACGGCATTCAGCTCAGGGCCAAGGCTCGCGTAACGGTCCGGACCAATATTGCAAGGCTGGTCGGCGGCGCCACGGAGGAGACGATCATCGCCCGTGTCGGCGAAGGCATTGTAACAACCATCGGCAGCGCGATCACGTATAAGAACGTCCTGGAGAGTCCGGATAAGATCTCCAAGGCGGTGCTGGACAAGGGTCTGGATGCCGGCACGGCGTTTGAGATCCTCTCGATCGATATTGCGGATGTGGACGTCGGCGAGAACGTCGGCGCCCAGCTCCAGGCAGCCCAGGCGGAGGCCGACATGCGGCGGGCCAAGGCGGAGGCCGAGAAGCGACGCGCTATGGCGGTCGCCCGCGAGCAGGAAATGAAGGCGCTGGTCGTCGAGAATGAGGCGAAGGTGCCGCTGGCGA
>Ga0315281_10003709_pt1 | contig 22324 bp, 15 predicted proteins | sample YL17G07_0_MG_FD_204540 | JGI IMG/M metagenome (GOLD analysis project Ga0315281, IMG submission 204540) | Sediment microbial communities from Yellowstone Lake, YNP, Wyoming, USA - YL17G07_0 | ecosystem: Environmental > Aquatic > Freshwater > Lake > Sediment | place: USA: Wyoming | collected... | reverse complement strand
GTCGTGATGCCGATGCTGATGTCCACCTTCGTTTCAGCCATGATCGTGTCGCCGGTGCAGCCTATCCTTTTCTCAGGACCAGTTCGATGGAATACTCTCCGTCGCTATGCTTCTGCGGATCGGTGATCGTGTGCCCGTCCGCGCAGGGCTTGGCATAGATCAATTCATAACCGGCCAGATTGCGCTCGACCAGCGGCACGATCCCGACCGTGTCGGGGGGATCGTCTCGTTCGACCAGGAAAAAACGCCGGTGATCGGCGCTCCAGTTGGATGGCAGCACGTTCCTCTTCTCGTAGAGGTCGCGGTGAGGAACGTAAACGATCAGACAGCCGCCGGGCTTCAGCACGCGCCACCAGTTCCGCAGCGTTTCGCCGGCGTCGCCGACGTGTTCGAGAGTGTGGGAGGAGTAGACGAAATCGAACGATGCATCCGCGAGTCCGCGAAGGAACTGAGCGTCTCCGTGCTCGAAATCCCACGGCCGGCAGTTGTCGCAAAGTAAGTCTCCGCCATAACCTATGTCAAGACCTGCGCCCCGGCAATATCTTTCGAAGAAACCCTCTCGAATGCGCCTCTGCCGAGCTTTGAAGGTCTCTCCCCGGCGCGCGGGCCGGCCGAGAGCGCGATACCCAACAGCCATCAACCGGTGATACGCGGCGCGCACGGCCTGCCAGGCCTGTCGCCGCTTCACGGACCGAAGAGACTTCATCACGCGCATTCCTTTATGCCGACGCTCAACAAGCGCTTCGCCTCGGACAGGACTTCGTCCGGCGAGATGCCGCGAAGGCAGCGATACGATTTGTCACACGGGGGATGATCAAACCAGTAGAGACAGGGCGAGCAGGGCATGGGGTGGCGCAACACGCTGACCCGCGCTCCCAGCGGACGGTATCCGATGAAATCAGTGTGCCCGAACAAGACGATGGTGGGCGTTCCTGTGGCGGCGGCCAAGTGCGTCGCGCCGGAGTCGTTGCCGATGACCAGCGCCGCCTTTCGTGCGAGCGCGGCGAAATCATGGAGCGTCGTCGCTCCGACAAGGTCCAAGGCCCCATTCATGCCGTGGCTCACCATCTCGCGCAGAACAGGGCGTTCCGACTCGAGACCGCTGATCGCAACGCGGACGTCCTTCATTCGGCCCAACTCGCGAGCCACCCGCGCAAAGTTTTCCGCCGGCCAGCGCTTCAGCGCCCATTTCGGTTCCGACGCGTCGCTTCCGCCACCGGGATGGATAATGACCAGCTTGTCCTTGGGCCGTATGCCCCTGGAACTGAGAAGCCTCGCTACGACCGCGGCAAGTCCCACGCCGGCTTCCACGCTCGGCGTGCGGCAGTCGCCGGGAATTCCCGCGGCCTGGAGCACGTCCGCGCACCAATCGGCTTCGTGCTTGACGAGGAACCCCTCGTCGGGCACTTTCACGTCAAGGAATTGCCCGCGATTCCGGTACGATAAACCGGCGCTGACCTGCGAGCGAATCATTCGAACGACCAGTGCGACCTTGAGCGTGCCCATCAGCGTTTGTTGCCGGCAAGGCACCAGAAGCAGGTCAATCTTCTCTCGGCGGACCTCTCTTGTGAAGGCGCGCATTTTGCGCAAAAGATTGAAGCTCAGCAGGTTGCGCACGCTTCGCGCGGGAAACCAGTCCGGCGACCAGACGCGGTCCACACCCGGGTGACCCTCAAGGATCGGCCTGGCGGCGGGATAGCAGAAATAGTGCAGCCGCGCGTCGGGGTATCGCTCTCGAATACGACGGATCATCCCCGTGGTCAGAACTACATCGCCGATGAAGCCGGTCCTGAGGATGCCGATGGATCGCGGGTCGGACGGGAATGTCCGGCTCCTGCGCCGCGCCCGAAGGAGGTTGAGCAACGCGAACCCTGCCTCCGTCAGGATGGAAGTAGCCACCCAGCCCCGCGGCTGCGGCCCCGCGCCGCTCACGGCGGGCGGGGTTGCACCGTCGCATGCCACATGCCGCTCCGTCAGCAAGGGATCACCCGTAAAGGTCATTGGCCGCTGATCGCTTCCTGAGAGGGACCGAGTTGTGACAGCCTGTCCAGAATGCCCAGTACGACGCCGATGAAGAAAAAGCCCGTGCTGTAGTTCATGGCCGCTGCGGTCGCCGAGGTCGCCAGCAATCCCATCAGCCCGGCAGAGCAGCCGATTGCCAGGGCTGCGCCGAAGCGGTCGCCGTTCGCAACCATCGCCCGCTGGATGTCCCGCGCCCTGCGCAACGCCAGCACGATGGCGCCGGCGATGACGGCGCAGCCGACCACGCCGAAGAACATGAGCAGGGTGAGGAACGAATCGTGGCAGAAAGAGGTTTCAACGGTCTCACCCATGGAGTCCATGTGTACGACGATCGTGGCGCCGATGCCGCTGCCGAACCACGGGCGCTCCTGCACGAGCGCGACGCCCACACCGTGTTCGGCCACCCGATCGCTGACGGCGAGCGAGTCCGGGTCGAGCGCCGCCAGCGCCTGCTCCTGAATGAAGCGTCCGATGTCGATGTCTGCGACGGCGATGTAGGCCATGACGGTCATGCTCAGGATCAGGAAAACGCTGGCCACAAAGAGGCGCAGCCGCTGGACGGACAACCCCGTCAGGTACAGTAGCGAGGCGGCCAGCCCGATCCAGTACGACCGGAGGACCGTCAGCGCCAGCGACAGCGACAGCAAGGCCATCATCCACGCGATGCGCCGACGCGAAAGCCCGGGATATTTCTGCACCCACAGGCACAGCAGCAGGTCGAGCGCGATCCCGAAGAAGAATGCCCCGGCCATGCGGATGTGAAAGTAGTGTTCGTGAGCGCCGCCGATGATCCAGAAGAATTCGTTGCGCGTGACAAGATCGGACTGCGCGAAACAGACCGCCAGGACCACGGTCGCCGCCGCAGCCGCGAGCACGCAGGCCAGCGCCGTCCGCAGGAACGCCCGCAAACCTCGCCGCGAGACGACGAAATATGTGAAGATGAAGTAGATCAACAGGTAGTTCACCTGGCGGATGTGGAAGAAGATCTGCTTCGGGTCGTTGCCCCGCCAGAGGCTATAGATGATACTCAGATAGTACACGCCGACGACGGCCAGCACGGACTTGCCAAACAGGCCCATCAGCGGCGTGCGCCCCGTGATGACCATGCCCAGCAGCATCAACCCGAACAACGCATACAGGAAGAAGTCCCGCTCGATGAGGTGCACATCGCCGATGGGAACCTTCAGGTATTCCCGGGCGGAGTCGTTGGTGAAAAGGACGACGACCGTCATCGCCAGCAGGAGCGCCAGCCCTGCCCGAATACGGCGCGCCGGGTAGCGGAGCGGCACGGCTGAGGCGAATTCAATACTCTCCAAAGCGGACCTCCACAACCGGCTCGGATCTGGCGCGCCCGGCGCAGGGCGTTTCCTGCGCGCCGGCCAGCCGCCGAAGCGCGCTGATCCACCGGACTGCCACGGCCGGGCAGGAAAACTCCTGTTCGGCTCTCGCGCGGCCCAGCGCGGCGAGCCTCTCCCGCAAGCCAGGCTCTTCCATTATCCGCCGCAGCGCGCCGCGCAGCGCGGCGACGTTTTTCTCCGGGAAAACCAGTCCGGCCTCTCCGATGACGGCGGGGATTTCACCCGAGTCCGACCCGACGACCGGAACGCCGCAGGCCATCGCCTCGACCAGCACGCGTCCGAATTGCTCCTTCCAGGTTGGCGTGGCATAGGAAGGCAGCGCCACCACCTCGCATGCGCAGAGCAGGGCGGGCATTTCGCTGCGCAGCACGGAAGGTTTGTGGATGAGGCGGTCGGCGATCCCGAGATGCCGCGCGCGCGCAAACCATGAGGCTCGCGCCGGTCCGTCCCCCACCAGCAGAATCTGGGCCGGCCGGTCCATCCCGGCGACGGCTTCGAGCAGCAACCCAATGCCCTTTTCTTCCACGAAGCGCCCGAAATACCCCGCGGTGAATGCGTTCAGCCCTAGATCGCTCCGAACCTGGGTGTTGTCGGTCGGATGGAAGAAGGTCGTGTCAACAGCCGGCGGTATGACATCAAGCGCCCGAAAGCCGCGCGCCCCCAGCGTTTGCCGGCCCGACTCGATGAACGAGAAACAATGATCGCCGTAACGCAACCCGAGGAACTCCGTGCAGGCATAGACCCATGAGAACTTGTACGGGATGCCCAGCCGCGGATAAGGAATGTTCCGCCAGGTGATGAAGACGACCTTAAAGTCGAGGCGATGAACCGCGCGGATGAGCAGGATCTGGGAAAGGAGAAAATCTTCCGGCTCCGCCTGGACGAAGACGACATCGGGCTGGAGGTTCCGAAGCAGGCGCCCCAGGCCCAAATGAATGCACCGATTGGATTTGCCCGGGAACCAGATGGGAAGAATTTCCGTCGCAAACGGGCCGGTCGCCGGATCCGCCGGGATCTCGCGGAAATTGTCCCGCCAGCGCGGCGGGATGACCAGCGTCAATTCAACTTCGCCGGTTGCCGCGAGCGCCCGATAGAGACCGCGGCCGCATTCCTGCGTCGCCAGGTGATCCACGCAGACGAGACGGATCGGTCCGGCGCGCCGGCGGAGCAGACGGGGATGGCCCGGGGTCGCTGCCGCTGGGTTCAAAGGGCGCCTCCTGTTCCGGCAAGAGCGACGGCGCGTTCCGAGAGGACTTTTTCGTAGCAGGCCAGCGTTCGTTCCGCGATGATGTCCCACGAGTAATTGAAGGCCGTCTTTCGCCCTGCGGCGCCCATTCGCAGACGAAGCTCCGCCGACTCTGCCAACGGCTGCATCCGGGCGGCCACCTCGCCGGGGTCTGTCGGATGGTCAATCAGCAAGGCCTCGCGGCCGTCCCGGACAATTTCGCTGGCGCCCGCGAGGCGGCTGAAGACGGCGGGCAAGCCCGCGGCGAGCGCCTCGAGAATGACCAGCCCAAAGGGCTCATAGACCGTCGGGAGGACCAGGAAATCAGAAGCCGCGAAATAGTCCTCCACTTCGGCCGTCGCTCCAACGAAGCGCGTCCAAGGGGCGATCCCAAGTTCCGCGGCCAGTTGCCGGCAGTGTGCGAGGGTCAGGATCGGATCGTGCGGATCCCCCACCACCAGCAGGAAGGGCCGGATGGACGGATTCAGCCGGGCGAGCGCCTTGAGGAGCACGTCGAGGCCCTTCCGTTGAAACTCATTCCCGACGAAGAGCGCCACCGTCGCCTCGGGAGCCAATCCGATTCGAGATCGAACGGCCGCTCGGGTCTTTTCCCGTCGCGCCGGCGAAAACGTCTCGAGATCCACGCCGTTGTGAACGACCTCGATGTGGTCCGGCGGCATGCCGAAGGCGGCTGCGACGTCGCGTTTGACTCGCTCGGAAATGGCGATGACGCGATGACAATGGGCCGGGCGGAAGTTGTAAGCGGTCATCCCTCGCATGAGCGGGTCGGCGGTCTTGGCATAGCGGCAGGCCCGCTTCCATGCGGGCAGGAGCGCGCTCTGCGCGTCGGTTCCCACGCAATGCACGGAGTGGGCCGTGGCGACGTCCGCATCAAACCACACCGGGATGCCCTGCACGTGCACAATCTCGAATTCTCCTCCGCGCACCTGTTCGCGGCGGAGGGCGCGGCGCCCGCCGAGGAAGAAGCCGAGATGGTTCGCCACCCACGGCCATGGGATCACCGGAAGCGGGTGGAAGGTCACGCCTTCGGCCTCGAGCTCGCAGCTCCCGGCGAAGATGTGCACGTCATGGTCGCGGCCGAGGCGGCGCGACAATTCATAAACCACTCGCTCGACGCCGCCGCGCCGATGGCACGCGAAGGTGACTTGCGCGATGCGCAGACGATCGGTTTTGCGGGGACGGTGCGCCAGGGACAAAACGGGGGTCGGCGTCGGGAATGCCCGGCTCACAGCGCCGGCTTCGCCGCGCTGCCGTTGCGCGAAGACGCGCCGGTAACAGTCCATGTGCAGCGCCGCCTCGCGGTCCCAAGTCTGCTCGACCGCCAGCCGCCGGCCCGCCTGGCCGAGGCGCTCGCGCAACGTTGGGTCTGCAGCGAGCGCGCGCATCCTGGCGGCGATTTCGCCTGGGTCTTGCGGATGGGCGATCAGCAGTCCTTCGCGGCCCTCGGTGATCAGCTCCGCCGCGCCTGCGATCCGGCTGCAGATCACCGGCAACTCGGACGCCATTGCCTCAGTGATGACCTGTCCGAAAGGCTCATACCACGTCGGAAAAGCCAGGAAGTCGGCCGCGGCGTACATCTCCTCGACGCGGTCGGCCCGCCCCGTGAAATGGCACCAGGGGCTGATGCCCAGGTCCCACGCCTGTTTCTTCGCCGCGGAGAGGGACAGGTCGCCGTCGGTCGTGGCGCCCACGACAATCAGGTGCGGGCGCTCATGCGGGCGAATAAGATTCATGGCCCGCAACAGCACTCCCAGACCTTTGCGCCTAAAAGTGTTCCCGACGAATATGGCTGCGGCATGGGCGGGGGGAATCCCGAGCCGCGCCCGGAGTTCCGCACGCACCCGCAGGCGATGCGCGGGCGAGAACTGATCGGAGTCCACGCCGCGGTAGATCAGGTCAATGCGCTCCTCGGGCAAACCGAACGAATCCATGAGCTCTTGCTTGACGCGCCGGGAGATGGCGATCGCGCGGCCGCACCGGTCGGGCCGGAAGTTGTAGCCCATCAGCCGCAGGACCAGCGGTTCGGTGGTTCGGGCGTAGCGCAAAGCCCGCTGCGGAAGGCCCAAGCCAAACTTGACCTGTGCGTTGCCGACCCTATGCACCGAATGCGCCGTCACGACGTCGAGCCGTGTCGCGCAGGGAGCATGGCCGTGGACGATGTCAAAGGGCGCTTTCCGCCGTTCCGCGCGAAGGGTCCGAACGCTGTTGAGAAAGAACGTGAACTGCTTCATCACCCACGGGTGGCCGGCGCAGCGGACGGGATGAAAGGTCACGCCCGGGACGCCCAACTCGCAATCTTCCGCAAAAATGTGGACGTCGTGGTCGGCCGCCTGCCTGCGACAGAGTTCGTACATCCCGCGTTCGATGCCGCCGCGGAGATTGCAACCGCAGGCGACGTGCGCGATGCGCAGACGACGCTGATCCACCGCCCGTTCCTCCTAAACGTTCGCAGGCCGGCGCGCCGGCACTGCGTTCGTCTTCTTGCGGCGCCAGTAGTCCACGATGGAAGGAAGTTGCTCCGCCAACTTCCCACTCGGGCTGTAACCGAGCAGACCCCGTGCGCGGGAAATATCCGCGCACATCCGCCGAATCTCACCCGCTGGCGCCGCCACGTGCACGGCCGCGGCGCTGATGCATTCCTGAACCGCGCGCGCCAGCTCGTTGATGCTGACCTCAGTCCCGCTGCCGATGTTGAAGATCCCTTCCGCTTTCGATTGGGCCGCCAGAACGCTGGCCTCGGCGATGTCTTCCACCCAGACCAAGTCCCGCGTCTGCGTCCCGTCGCCGTAGATCGTCAAGGGCCGACTGTCGAGCGCCATGTTGATGAAGGAGGTGAGAACCCCGACGTAGTCCGACGGCGTCTGCCCGGCGCCGTAGGTGTTGAAGTAGCGCAGGGCGATGAAAGAATAGCCGTATTTCGCGGACAGACTCTTGCCGTACATCTCGCCGCGCAGCTTGCTCAGGCCATAGGGCGAGACTGGAGCCGCCGGGTCGTCCTCTGATACGGGCAATCGTTTCGGCTCGCCGTAGACGCCCATGGAAGAGGCGAAGACCACCCGGCGCACGCCGCATTCCCCAGCCTTGCGGAAGACGGAGAGCATCCCCTGGCAGTTGTCGCGCAGATCGGCCTCGGGGCGCTCGAAGGAGCCGCGGATGCTGACGAACGCCGCCAGGTGGAACACCACGGCGACGCCCTCCAGGGCGCGGCCGAGCGCAGCGGCATCGTTGATGTCCCCCTCGACCAGGCGACAGTTCGAAGGGACGTTCCGCCGGCTTCCGACAGACAGATTGTCCAACACGACCACTTCCGCGTTCCGCTCGAGTTCAAGCCGCCGGACGATGTGCGAACCGATGAATCCGGCGCCGCCGGTCACCAGATATCTCATGCCGTTCCCTCCTGCGCCAGGGGGCTGCTGCGAACGGCGGACTCGGTCGCATAGGCGTTGCATTCCCGGAACATGCGGCAGATCGGCGGCGCCTCGTTCGCCCGCAGCATCTCCTTAAGCCTGCGATAGCGCGGGCCGTTCCATATCTGGCGGAAGGGCGTTTCGTAGAGGTTCCCCAGACAGTGCTTCTCGATCTTGCCGCGCTGGTTTCCCTCCGTCAGTGCGCAGCAGGGGTAGACGGTGCCGTGGACGGTGATGAACGGGACCACCCACTCCAGACAGCACGAGACGGGCGGCTTCTCCTGCACTTCGTGGAAGTGATTGAAGGCGAATCGGAATCGGAACGGTACTTTGAGCTGGGCGGCGCGTTGCAGGACGCCGTCGCGCGCCTTATCGAGAACGCTGAAATCCGGGAGGAGGAAACGGTTTTCGGCGAAAGGGATCAGGCGGATGAACTCGATATAGGCGCACTTCTGCGAATCGCCCACAATGGAGGCGACCAGGTCAACGAAATCGGGCAGTTGATGCTGATTGTATTTCGTCACCACCACCGTAAACGCCAGGTCCGGCTGAAGGCTGCGCATCTGCTTCTTGATCTGCGCCAGGCGCCGCGCGTTGGCCGTTACGCGTTCGAAATCGGATCCAACCTGCAACCGCTCATAGACCTCCTTCGTTGCGCCGTCCAGCGACATATTGATCTTGCTGACGCCCAGTTCCACGAGCCGGCGGGCGCGCTCCTCCCCCAGGAGCAGGAACGTGTCGAAGAACTGCACGAAGAGGTTTCGCGAGCAGGCTAGTTCGACCATGCGCATGAAATCGGGATTCTGAAAATTGTGCCCGATCCCCGAAAGGCTCACCGTGGAGAGGCCCGGGAATTGTCCGAGGATGTGGGCGAACTGTTCGTAAGTCATGTTTTGTTGCGGTTCGTCCCAGTACGTCTGTTCGCACTTCAGGCACTTGAGGAAGCACTTTGTGGTCGTTTCAACCTCGATGCGGTGCGGATAGGGGATACGGTGAACGGGCAAAGTGCGGTAGATCGGCCAATCGAAGCCGGCGCCGTCCTCGGCGGTTCGGACCAGGGTGCGCGCGTAGTTCCATCCGCGCGCCAGGCCCCGCCGCCTGAAGACGTGCGCGAGATTTCCGGCCGACCAGGGCAGGTGGGGCATCGCTTTGCGTGCTTTCCGTGCGATTTCAGCGACGACCATGGCGCTCAAGCTCCTTTCCAGACAGGGCCGTCCGCGGCCAACAGCATCGGCCCGCAGGGGATGACCTGGGTCTCGGTGACGATGGCGTGGCGGAGGTCTTCGCCGGACCGCACGCGCGCGTCGCGGAGCACCAGGGAGTCGCGGATGCTGATGGCGTGCTCAATGACCGCGCCGTCCCCGACGATGGAATCCGCGATCCGGGCGTCGGCGTGCATACGCACGTTCTTGCCGATGCAGGAGGCCTGGCCGCCTTTTTTCAGGACGGCCAGGTTCAAGGAGAGAAGGTCGGAGGGGAACGTCAGATTGATGTCCTCCTCGACCACGCAGAGGCTTTTCACCTTGAAGCCGTCGTCAATGAGGATCTGGATCGAGTCGGTGATCTCGTATTCGTCGCGCATGGCCGTCCGCGGGGTGCGGCGTATCGCGTCGAAAATGTGGAGGTCGAACAGATACAGGCCGCAGCCCTTGAGCGTATTGACGATGTGCCGCGGCTTCTCGATCACGCGCCGCACATGTCCGTCGTTACCCTCGATCACGGCGAAATTGCGCCGGATCGCGGCGGGATCCGGCTCCTCCTTGGTTGCCAGCACGGCGCTCGCCTCGCCTTGCGCGAAGGTCTCCAGCATCCGCCCGAGATGGTCCGTTTGGAAATAGATATCGCCCAGGAAAAGGAGGAAGGGGCGATCGAGGTACGGCTCCAGCTTCCCGACGGCGTGCGCGATCCCGATCGTTTCTTCCTGCTCGACGTAGTGGATCTTCGCCCCGAGTTGATCGCCGATGCCCAGCGCCTTGACGATCTCGAACCCGCAGTGGCCGATGACGATGAAGATTTCCCGGATCCCCAGTGCGACCATCGCCTCAATGTGGTAGGCCAGCAGCGGCTTGTTGCACACCGGCAGCAGCGGCTTCGGGAACGAGGCGCTGAAGGGGTACATCCGGCTGCCTTTGCCCGCAGCCAGGATGACGCCGACGACGGGATCTTCCGCAGCCGTGTCCATGATCATGCGCGCACCTCCTGGTAATACGAGAGAAGCGTGGCCGTGATGCGGGACGGAGCGCATTCCTCCAGGATAAAGTCCTGGGCGCGTCGCCCCAGCCTGAGCGCGGCGGACGGATCGGCGAAGAACGACACCAGACAATCGGCCAACTGCTCCGAGGATTGCGGATCGAACAGGCGGCCCGTCTCGCCGTCGCGAATGAAATAGGGAATGTCGCCGATGCGGCTCGCGGCGATCGGCTTGGCGTACGACATCGCCTCCGCGCAAAAAATCGGCCAGGCGATTCCCCATTGCTCCGGCACGGCCACGACGCTGGCTCGCGCCAGAAGCGCCTGGATCTCCGCGGCGCTCCGCTTGCCGAGGAACTGAAATATGCTCGTCAGGCCGAGTTCGGCAATCCGCCTCTGAAACTCCGCCTTGTGCTCGGCGTGCGCGCCCGTCTCGACGACCAGCACCTTCGCGCCGGGGACGCGCGCCAGCACTCGGGGCATCGCCTCAATCAAGACCTGCAGCCCCTTGGGCCGAATCATCCAGCCGGCGAACAGGATCGAGCGATCGTCCAGGTTTCCGGGCGCCGGACGCCCCAGCCCCTCGAAGAGCGGCAGCGGCAGGATCGAAATCTTCTTCTCGGGCAACTCGAACCGTGCCAATTGCTGCCGCACCGTTTCGCTCAGAACCAGGAAGCGGTCAATCTGCGGCAGGAAGTGCTTGAAGAATGCCCGGCGAAGAAGGACCAGCGGCTTCCGCGCCGGGACCGCGCAGGCGAGGCATCCGAAGCCCATCTGCGAACGGCAGGTTCCGCCTCGATAGTGCACCAGATTCGACTGCGGGCACAGGGCCCAGAGGTCGTACAGCGAAAAGAGAACGGGAATCCGCCTCTTCCGGGCGGCAGAGAGGAGCGAGAATGTCAACTCCTTGAAGCTGTGCAGGTGCACCACGTCCGGACGAATCCGGTCGAGCAGGCGCAACATCGGCCGGTAAGCCAGCGGATCGAAGGGAATCAGGGTATCCAGAGCCATGGCCCCGGTTCGGCCCAGATGGTCCGCCCAAGTGGGCACGTTGTAATGTTCCAGACCGTTCGATGGACTCTGATCGGGCCGCGTCGTCACGACGGCGACCGAGTGGCCACTCTTCTCCAGCAGGTCATGGAGCCGCTGGCAGGCGACCTCCGCGCCGCCCCAGCGGTTGTGCAGGCCCGGATAGAAAGTTGAAGCAAAGCAGATTCGCATCCGGATCTTCCACCTCGTACGTGTTCAGCCGTATCGCGCCGCGATGCGGCACAGGATCGGCGCCAAAGCCGCCTGGAATGCCGCCGCGCCTCCAGGCGCGGCCAGGCTCGCCTTGAGCAGGAAATACATGGCCTTGTGCCGCGGGTTGAACGGCAGCCCGATGGATCGGGCGACCTTGAGGAACTTGCGGCACTCTTCCGTTTTTCCGCGCTTCAGCGCCGCCGCTGCGGAGTAGACGGCGTAAGAAGACAAGTAACCTTTCTCGGCGAGCGGTCTGAGCGCGGCCAAGTCCGGGTTGTCTTTCACTTCGGCCATGACGTGCTCCACCATGCGACGCCGCCACTCCTGCATCTGCCGATCGCGCGTGCCGCTCAACTGTCCGGGGTGTTTGTACCAGGCGGCCATTTCAACGGGGGTGACGACGATTAGGCCGCGCGCCGTCATCCGGAGTATGAAGTCCGTATCGTTGCACCAACCCACCGGTTCGTAGAAGCCGCCGATCCTTCGAGCGGACTCCGTACGGAAGACGAACTGGGAGATCTGCCAGGGATTCCGCAGCCAGATCGTCCGATGCGCCTCGACAGGAGAAAGCAGCCTTTCCTCCGCGAAGGGACGATTGATCCTGAGAAGCTCGCCCGTCAGGCGATAATGCCGGCTGGCTCCGGCGGACATCACCGCTTCCGGAAAACGGCGCAGGAGGCGGCATCCGGTCTCGATGCCCTCAGGCGCCAGGGTATCGTCGTCATTGAGCAGACACATGAGGGGGGCGCGGGCCTCGGCCAGGCAGCGGTTCCAGTTGCCGACCAGACCCAGATTCCGCTCGTTCCGCAGGCAGCGGATGCGCGGGTCCTTCGCCGCCAGGTCTTGAGCGACCTGCGGCGTTGCGTCGGTCGAGGCGTCGTCCGAAACCACGATCTCGATTCTAGTCTCGGTTTGAGCCCGGATGCTTTCGATGGCCCGCTGGAGAAGCGAAGCCCGGTTATAGGCCGGTATGCATATGGAGGCGACGATCTCAATCGTCATGTTCTCACGCGCTCCTCGCCCCGAGCCGACTGGCCTGGAAACGGATCGCGCTGCGCGCGTCGCCATCCATGGCAAACCGCCAAAACAGCGCGAATGCGCAAGAAGCCGTCGCCGCGGCGCCGACCACCATGGCTGCCACATCGGAGATCGGCAAACCCCGGAAGGCACTGGCGATATCGAGGATCCGCGGAATCCCCGTCTTCGCCGCCAGCGCCAGCGCCGCGGAGGCGAGGAGGACTCCGGCCACCGGCGCGAGCACGTCCCGCGCGTAGCGCCTCACGGGCACGTTCAGCCGCTTGAGCGCGTAATAGACGACGAACCAATTGTTCGTCAGAAGCTGCGCCGCGCACATCGCCCAGGCCATTCCGGCCTCGCCGCGCGCGCCCGCCCACCAGATGCCCAGCGCCAGGTTGATCACGCCCGCCGCCAGCGCCCACGGCGCGAAGGGCCACCGGCCCGAGGACCAGACGAAGTTCGCGTGGATGGAATGGTGCACTTCGAGCGTCCCCAGGATGAGCAGGGGCGCCAGCACCCCGTAGCCGAGGAAATGTCCGGGGCCGAGCCAAAGCGTCATGCCTTCGCGCGCCCAGAGGAGATAGCCGAGGCACCACAGGCTCACCAGAAACAGCGCGGCGGCACAGGCGTTGCGGTGCTGCCGCAGGAAACGGACCGAATCGCCGGCGGCATAGGCCGCTGCGGCATGCGGCGTAATCGCCTGGCCGACCGCCATTCCGGCCGCCATGCCGACCTGCACGATGACCCATGCGGCGACGAAGTCCGGCACGTGTTTCGGTCCCATCACTTGCGCGATGACCAGCCCGGGCGTCTGCAGGGTCAGAAACGCGCCGAGCCGGGTCAGGAGGATCCGCAGGGAGTCCCCGCCGAGGGACTTCAGCCGGGTAAATGAAAACTGGCCCGCGCGTTCGAACAGCCACGCGTGCCGCCGTTTCAGGATGATCCAGGCCGCCGCGCGCGCGACAAACCCGCGCGCGACGAACACGACGCTCAGCGCCACGATGCCCGCTCCGGAAACCAGCACGATCACATTGGCGGCCAGCGCCAGGAGATTGCACGCGGTCCCGAGCAGTTGCTCGATGCCGACGTCGCCCAGCCCGTTGAGACAATGGAAGGGCGTCGCCGCACCGAGGTTCACCGCGCAGCCGAGCGCGTACACGACCCATGCGAGCCACACGGTCTGGAAGGGCGTGACGTCGAATTTCAGGCGGCCCAGGTAGATCCATCCGGCCCCGAGCGCCACCAGGAAAAGCGCCGCCCCCAGCACCCAGTAAGTCAGGCTGACGGTTCGCAGCAGGTCGGCCGGATCGGCGTCGGCGTTGCGCGGCGCGGCCGGATCGCCCTGCTTTCGGCCGCGGGCATACGCCATGGAACGCGCGAAGGTCACGCCCAGCCCCAGGTCCCACAACAGCAGGAAGAGGCCGATGGACGCAAAGATCATCCAGGCCCCCATGGCGTCGCGCGCGAGGTACCGGTACAGAAGCGGCACCTGGACCAGGTTGATCAGCACCGCCGCGACAGTCTGAACCCAGGTGGCAGAGATGCCGAAGAGGATGCCGCCGCCGGCGGGTTTTGCAGTCGGCGCGATCATCGGCGGCTCAATCCTTCCTTGAAAGGGAGAAAAGGAACTGGTACACGGCGAACTCGCGGAGGAGAGGCATCCGCTTGAGAACGACAGCCCAACCGCTCCCGTTATACTTGTATCGTTCCGTCTCGACGCGATACCCGCAGCGTCCGGCCAGGTCGCGCGCCGACCGCAGGGAGAAGAAGCGCAGATGGTCCTCGTCCAGGATGCCGCTCTCCGCGTAGTCCCATCTCCCGTTCACGATCAGCTTCCGAAGCACGGTCATGTTCCGGACGTTAGGCAGGCTGACGATCACCCTGCCGGCGGGCTTGACCCAGGGACGGACGCGCCGCAGCGCACCCTCGGGATCAACCAGATGTTCCAGGACGTCGAGAAGCAGGACGCAGTCAAACGACGCCGGCGGGAAATCTATCGTCTCAATCCGCGCAGCATGGAATTCGTCCACGTTCCGCCTCGCTTCGTCTCGGCATTGCTCGGCCACCTCGACGCCGACAGTCCGGCCGCAGAAGCCCTGCGCCTTCAGCCAGGCCAGCGTGACACCCGCGCCGCAGCCGACGTCCAGAACCGCCGCGGCGGCGTTCTTCTGAAGGAGCGGCGCGACCTCCTCGCGCACCCGTCCGTAATAATCGCCGGGCTTCTTCATCATCATCCGCCGATACTCGCGTGCAGTCCGGCCGCGTTCCAAAGAAGGGGCGCCACGAAAAGCGCGGGGCCCGCGTCGAAGCACATGCTGGCCGCCAACGGCCTCGGCGGTCTCGGATTATAGAGGCCGATTCGAAGGTAACGCGCGGCGGCAGGGTCATATTGCAGGCGTCGTTTCTCGATGACCACCTCGCCGCAACGGGGCGAATCGGAAGGATAAGGTTCGTCGCCGCGACGCAGAACGTGGTCGTCGGTGAAAAGTATCTGCCAGTCCGAATCGCAGAACTGCGCGCTCGGGTGATAGCCCGGAGACACGCGATCATCCACCTGCCAGTAGTAGGTGATGAACCACGCGGCATTGCGGTCCGTCCCGTCGGCCTGGGCCTCGCGGGAGAGGTCATAGCCGAGGAAAGTGATCCGGCCCCCGAAGGAAACATTGCACGTCACGCGCGGCGTCAGCCGCCGGAGATCCTTCGAGAAATCCGGCGACAAGGCCGCGAGCCTCACGAGCGAATCCCGATGGGAGGAAAGCGACTCCACCGCGCGCCGATACGATTCAATCGCCCGGCTCCGGTCGCCGGCGGCCTCGTACGCGCGGCCGAGGCGGTTCCAAACCAGATGCCCCTGACGCCAGAGCGACGGGCTCTCCTGCAGCCGCCGCGCCAGGGCCTCCAGCGCCGGAATCGCTTCGCTCTGGCGCCCCGCCGAGACGAGCGCCGCCGCCCGGATGAACTCCGCCTCGAACTGCTCGGACGAATTCGTCCGGCGGAGATCGAGTTTCGAGAGGATGGCCTGCAAACGGTCCAGATGCGCAGCGGTCAGGGAACCTGTCGCGCTTGTTGACGGCGATTCGCCGTTGTGCAGCACGAGGCTGAAGAGGTAGTCCAGCGGCTCGTTCCACCCCGGCAAATCGTCCAGCCCCGCGCGCTGCGAACTCAACTCCGCCGCCGCCAGGAGCGCCTCCGGGTTCGCCCCGTCTTCCCACAGCGCGCTCAGCAGCGATTCGGCCGCTTCGCGAAAGCGCTGCCGCTGCAGCAGCGCGTCGGACTCCCGTATCCTCGAGCAGAGCATTTGCCTGAGCAACGCGCGGCAAGGCGCCAGGGCGGCCGCGCGCTCATTCCAACGGGCCAGAATGCCCAGCACCGCGCAACGCCGCTGCGCGACGGCCAAGCGCAGGCTGAGCAAGCCCTGCGCGCCTTCACCCAAGGTCCGCGCGTCAGGTATCGCGTCGAACTCCGCAACCGGCTCCGGCGAAGAAGCCTCCGAGGTCTTCCCCTCGGGCCGGAGCGTCCACGGAGACACCGCCGCGAACGCCTCCTCGCGGGCGCACATCGTTTCCATGCCGTCGAGGCAGCCGAGGAGCGTTTGCCAGTCCTGGGTTTCCCATAGCGTCTGGGCGAGGTGTTCGTAAGCATAGAGAGTGTGCGGCGTCACCTGAAGAAGGCAGTTCGTCGCGGCCGGCGCGCCGCCCAGGACTGCGCGCACGAGCGGATAAACCTGGTCTGTGTAGTCCGGGTCGAAGCGTATCGCGCGCTTCAGTTGCTGCAGCGCGGCGGCGTGGTAACTCATCGCCGCCGTGGATTCCGATTCGTTGTCGCACAGCCTCTGGGATTGCTGCAGCAGAATCCTGCCCGCCGCGTACGCAATGCAGGGCTTTGCCGGGGCAAGCCATAGAGAGCGGGCGACGCAGAGGACGGCGTTCCCATTCGGATCGGTTTGTTCGTCCTCCCGCCGGCGGTCCGGCGCACGCGACGGGCCACGGCCTTCCGCGCGCAGGGCCAGAACCTGGGCCATCAGGATCTGGCAGTCGGCCGAGATCGGCAGCCTCTCGATGGCCAGGCGGACCTGCCGCTCGCTCTCGGCGAGATGGAGATTCCGGTCCGCGGAACTCTGCAAGGCCATGTCGCCGGCCAGCGCCTCAACGATCCGGTCGAAGGCGGTCGGGTCGGTCTTCTCCAACATCGGCCCGACGATCCGGCGCGCGGAGTCCTTCGCGAGCTGCCGGTCCGACGCCTTCGCCCGCGACGCCTGCTGGAGCGCGGCATAGTAATGATATCGCGGGTTGCCAGGGTCGAGTTCCAGGGCGCGCGCCAGGGAATCCTCCGCCGCAGCCGAAGAAACCGGCGTCCGGGCGGGAATGAAGAAGTAGCCGTCCACCGGCCCAAGCCGCGAACCCGCCAGGAAACGGTTGAAGTGGATGTCGGCGAGAGCCGCCTTTGCGGGCGGGATGCAGACGCCGACGCCCGCGAGCGCCATGAGGAGGGCCATGCCGGCCCGCAGCGGCGCCGGTCCCAGAGGAATGGTGATAAAGCGCCTCTGCTCGGCGGAACCCCGATGGTCCGAAGGCATCCGCGACGCCGCGAAGGCGACGCCCGCCAGCGCCGCGAAGACGATGCCGTTGGAAGTGATCTTGGAGAGATTGTAGTCGAAAAAGCTGTGAAGCAGCATTCCGCCGACGGCGATCAGCGCCCCGATCGCGGTCCAGCGGCAGAACGCGTCCTTACGGCCGAAAGCGGCTCGCGCGGCGCCCAGGATAAAGACGAGCGCGGCTCCAACGACGAGCAATCCTCCCAAAACGCCGGTCTCGCAGAAGACCTGCAGCCAGTCATTGTGCAGGAAGTCCGCGACGTGGTCCCCAAAGCGCGCGGATTGGAACCTCTCGAAGGCGAAGCGGAACGTGCCCAAGCCCGTTCCAAAGAGCGGGAATTCCCGGAAGAGCTTCAGCCCGGAGCGCGAGAGGTCCAGCCGGTCTCCCCACGAGGCCGACCGCCCGGACGCGGCCTCTTCGAACCGCTGGAGCACGATCTCGGTGCCGACGCCCGTCGCGACGACCACGACCGTTGCGACGAGGAAGAACAGGAGCAGCGTGTACTTTCGGAACCCGGTGGCCAGACCGAGACAGGCGGCGAACAGGATGAGCGAGAACATCGCGCAGAGGATGCCCGCCTGGGAAAGCGAAAACACAATCGCGATGCTCATCAGGAGCGCCGCGCCGAACAGGAACACGAGGTGGCCGGTGCGCGGAGAGGAGATCCCTGCGACCAGGCGCGCCTTTCCCGCCAGGCGGGATCCCGGGTTCCGCGGCAGCAGAGCCACGATCAGACCGAGGGTCGCCGTAAGCGCCATCGCCTGCAGTCCCGCGAAATGGTTCTTGTTCGGAAAGGTGCCGGTGACAGCCTCCAGGTGGCTCGCGCGCACGTGCCAGAAAATGTGGCGGCTGCCCGAGAACTGCTCGGCGAAACCGTATAGCGTCTCGAAAACACCCGCGGCCGCCAGGGCCAGGAGCAGGGTTTTCACTTGCCAAGGGGCGCGCAGGCCGTTGGCCGCGACGAAGAAGATCAGCGCGAGCGCCGCAAGCCGGCAGATCTCCGTCTGCGTCCCGTAGGCGAAGAGCGAAAGGGGGAGCGCCGCGGCCGGGTTGCCCGTCGTGTGCATGCGCGTCTCGAGCGTGGCCGGGGAAAGCCTGGCCAGGGCGGCGACCGGCAGCGGAATCAACTGGAAGAGCGCGACGGCGAAGAATGCCAGAATGAGCGGCCAGAGCCAGGTTCTCGCCACGTAAAGCCGGCCGCGAACGAACCCCTGCCCCAGCCACAGGGCGAAGATGACCATGGCGGCGCAGAAGACCGCGCCGCGCGCCCACGGCGCCACGGCTCCCATGGCCAGCGGGGAGAGCAAAATGAGCAGCACGAGCACAACTTGGACCGCGACGTCCCAAGCGTCGGTCGTCCCGCCCGTCGGCGGGCCGAGGTCTTCAGCGGATCGGGCGCGCGCCGGCCGCGTTCGAACGGCTGTGCGCGCTGGTTCCGTCACCATGGCCACACGCTGCGCCTCAAAGTGGCAAAGCGGTTCTTCGCGGGCATAACCCTCGGTTCACTCTCGAGCGGTTCGGGCGTCTCGACAGGCTCCCCGGCGATGATCTGCCGCGGCCGCAGATCGAATATCCGTGCCGCTTCCGCCTCGCCGACCGCCGCCGCGACGGCCGCCCTCGCGCGCGAGAGTCCCGGCGGGCGTCGCTCTGCAGAATGCGCATCGCTCGCCACGAGATGGACGAGCCTTCGCTCGAGCAAGATGTTCGCGCATCGCCACGCGCGCTCCTCGAAACCGCCCGTGAGACTGGCGGCCGTGACTTGCACCAGGTTCCCCGCACGCACCAGCGCGTCGAGCGAGCCGGGGCGCTCTTGGATTTCCACATTCCGTTCCGGATGCGTAATGATGGGCGTAACCCCCATAAGCTGAAGCTCGAAGAACGTCTCCACCAGCCGAGGCGGAATGACGTCCGGGCTGAGCTCCACCATCAGGTACTTACCGCCGCCGGCCACGGTCAACACTTCGCCGCCGCGCACGAGGTTCGCCAGATCGCCGTCGGCCCGCACGTCCGCTCCGGGAAGGATCTTCAGCGACAGGCCGCAGGCGTCCAGTTGCGCCTGGAGTTCCCGCACCTCCTGGAAGACCTCCTCGGGGCGGACGTGGTAGACCCCATCGTTCATGTGCGGTGTCGCGACCACGACCGTGGCGCCGTCCTCGGCGGCGAGCCGGCAAAGGGCCAGCGCCTCGGCCGCGCAGGTCGGCCCGTCATCAAGTCCCGGCAAGATATGAGTATGAAGGTCAACCACGACATCCCTTCCCGCCACTCTTTGGGCGGGCTGGTTGCAGGTCCTCAGGCCTTGGGCGAATCTCCCGGAGAGAACTCGCCGGCCGCTGCCTCGACCGTTGCGGCATCGCCGTAGTAGCGAGCATAGCTCGAGTAACCGGCATAGTATCCGCCGTAGTGGCCGCAACCGACCGCCGGGGCGTCTACGCCGTTGATGACGACGCCGAGGAGCCGCGCGCCGGATTCAGTCAGCAGTTCGCGCGCGTGGCTGGCGGCCGCCCGGTCCGTGGCGAAGCTCCGCACGACGAGCAGGGCTCCGTGAACGTGCCGGGCGAGCACGACGGCATCGGTGACGTTGATCGTCGGCGGCGTGTCGTAGATGACATAGTCGAACCGCTCCGACAACGCCCGGACCAGCTCCACCATCCTGGAGCTCTCCAGCAGTTCGGCCGGGTTCGGCGGGATGGGGCCGCTCGGCATGAAACTCAGGTTCGGCGCCGGGGACAGGCGAACGGCCTGGTCGAGCGCGATTTCGCCCTGGGTCGCGAGCAGGTTGCTCAGGCCCGGCGAGGGCGCCGCGCGAAAGATGCGGTGAACTCGGGGCCGGCGAAGGTCGGCGTCCACGAGCAGCACCTTCTTGCCGCTCTGGGCCAGCGCCAGCGCGAGGTTCACGCTCACGAGGGTCTTTCCCTCGGACGCGAGCGCGCTGGTGACGACAAACTGGTGGGACTGCGCGCCCATGCGCGTGAAGGAAAGCGCGGTGCGGATGGAGCGGAAGGCCTCCGCCACCGGCGCGCGCGGCTTTTCGAACGCGGTCAGCTCGATCGGGGCGGCCACGCCCGGCTCGGCATGGCCGTTGCGCATGGACGGCACAAAACCGAGCACCGAGGCGTTGAGGAGCGCCTCCACCTCTTCCTTGCTCTTGACGGTGGTATCGAGATACTCGATGAAGAAGCAGAGCCCGGCTCCCAGAAACACGCCGAACAGCGCCGCCAGCGCGAGCATGCGCAGCTTGCGCGGCTTGATGGGTTCGACCGGTCGGATCGGCGGCGTGTCAATGAAGACGCCGTCATCGCGGGTGCCGGCGGCGAGGGCGATCTCGATGTCCTGAATCCGTTGCGTTACCGCGTTGTAGCCGCGCCGCAGATTCGTCTCGGCGTCCTTGAGCGTCCGGTACTCGCGCTCGAGGCCGTTCAGCTCCAGCACAGCCTTCCTCTGCTGCTCGGCGGCGGCGGCGAGTTCGTCCTCCCGGTGTTTCGCGCGCTGGTAATCCGCCTCGGCGGAGGCGAGGACGTTGCGCACCTCGACTTCGAGCCGTTCGGCGACGGTGCCGAGCGTCGCCGTGGCGGCCTTGACCAGCGGATGATTGGGCCCCAGGCTGTCGCTCAGGTCGCTGCAGCGGAGTTTCGTGCGGATGTATTCGAGCTTCAGGTCACGGACGGTCTCGCTGCCGAGCACCTCCGGCATGTCCTCGGGCGCCTTGCGCTGCTCGAGCGCCGCGCGGATGTTGTTCAGCCGCGTCTCCGCTTCGATCCGCGTGAGTTCCGCCTTGGTCAGGTTCCGGCTGATCTCCTTGTTCTTCTCGACTACCGTGTCCTGGCTTTCCTCGAGCGACATCATATTGTGCGCGGCTCTGAAATTCTGGAGATCCAGGGACTTCTGGTCTAGGTCAGGACGGAGTTCCCCGGCCTTCCGCCGGAGCGCCTCCAGGCCGCTCTCCGTTACGCCCAGCCCCCGCTCGCGGCAGGCGAGGAGGTACTGCTCAATGTGCCGCGCCAGCGTCCGCGTGGCCAAGTCCGGGTCCTTCCAGTCGAACGACACGTCGGCGACGAACGTGTTTCGCCGGCCCGTGACGATGAACAGCTTGCGAAAGTCGCCAATCGGGTCCTTCGACTTGCTGAACTGCGGCATCTTGTCATAGCCGAATTCGCGGAAAGTCTTTTCCAGGATGAAACGGCTCAGAATGAGCTGGTATTGCGTCTCGAGATACTCGCGGTGCAGTATTTCTCCCCCGTTGGCCGCGCCGAAGGTCGGGTCGTACACTTCCTTGATGTCCGTCACGCGCGCCCGCGTGGGCTGCAGCAGCAGGCTGCACGTGGAGCGGTAGATTGGCGTCTGGATCAACGCCAGGGCCAGCGCGCCCGACACGACCGCCGCCGCCGTCACCAGGAAGACCCATCGCCGCAGATACAGCACGCGAAGATAGTCGTGCAGATGCGGCTCTTTTCGGCGCCCGCCGCCGTTCGCCCCCAAGGATCTCGACGGGCGGTTTTCAACCGGTCCTTGCTCTGGCACCACGCGCCTCCGTATCAAACTGCGCAACGAGAAGCGCGGAATCATTCCGCGCTCTGCAATCCACGCCCAGCGCTACGGCCGATTGAGCGTGTAACCGAACGTGAACAGCCCCTTGAATAAGTCGAGGAACTCGAGGACGGCGTGCCGAGTGGGCGACTGGCGGACCTCCACGACGTCGTTCGGGAGCAATTGGAGGTTGGGACTGGCCCCGTCGGAGATGGCTTCCAGGTCGAGCGGGATGAACACCGTGCCCTCCACCGTCTGGCGCTTGAGCACGCAGTCCGTGACGGACGCCTCGCGCTCGCGGAGTCCTTCCGCCAGCGCAATTGCCTCCATGACGTTCGTGCGCCGCGTCAAAGGGAACCGGCCGGGCCGCTTCACGAACCCCAGCACCGAGATATCCTTGGCCAGAGGCACGTTGATCATGTCTCCGTTCTGGACGACCACGTTCAACTCCTGGCTGCCTTCCTCCAGCAGTTCGTACAAGTCAATCGCGATCACCTGGCGTTGGAAGAGGGCCGCATCTTGAGCGGGCGAGGGCTGCGCGCCGCCATGGATGACGTAAAGCACTTGCCCGGCGCGGTCGGTGATCCCTCCGGCCAGCGTCAAAAGCTCCAGGAGCGTGCCGACGTTCTGCCGAAGCGTGTAAACCCCCGGCTCCTGCACGGCGCCGACGACGGCCACTCGCTTGCTGCGGAACTCCTTGATGAGCACGCTGACGCGCGGGAT
>Ga0315281_10003708_pt1 | contig 22329 bp, 24 predicted proteins | sample YL17G07_0_MG_FD_204540 | JGI IMG/M metagenome (GOLD analysis project Ga0315281, IMG submission 204540) | Sediment microbial communities from Yellowstone Lake, YNP, Wyoming, USA - YL17G07_0 | ecosystem: Environmental > Aquatic > Freshwater > Lake > Sediment | place: USA: Wyoming | collected... | reverse complement strand
TCCTTCTATGTATTGTTGGTGCCAGGTGTTGGTTTGGATGTTTTCGATTATCATGAAGGTTGCTTGTTGTGCTGCTTGGCTTGTGCCTGCGTTGTTTGTTATTATGAATGTGTAGTTGCCCGTCTGTTGTGCGGTGAAGAAGGGCGAGTCCACAGTGTCTCCTAGGTGTTCCGGCAGTCCTGCAGATTCTGTATGGTAGCTTGCCAGCGTGTTATCTGGGTTGTAGACGTAGACGTCGTAGTCTGTTTTTGGCTGTGAGCCGTTGTTGACCCAGGCACCGTAGAGGTAAACGTGATAAGAATGTCCTGCCTGCAAAGGCGATACGACGCTCCAGTCTCGGCCTATCTCAATCTGTGAATCATTGAAGAATGCTGGGAACATTGGCTTTTCCAGGTAAGTTATCGAGGGCTGCCTAACGGTGTAGTTTCCGCTCGCGACAAGTAGATCCTCCAGATAATCGTAGGCTTGAACTGTGTAGCTGACAAGGGTGCTTGCAGGTTGTGCCGGAATGACGACAGTACATGTTCTGTTGTCTCCCAAGATTGCCATTGGAATGGTGGTTGTTCTTGTCCAGTTGTCGGTTGAGTATTGTAGTGTTGCGTTGAGTAGGTCTGTGGACTTTGAAACGTAAGCTATGGTGGCGTTAGTGTCCAAATACACTTTGCCCGGGATGACTGATGGTTGAAGGGAAGCGTCGAATATTGTTTTGACTAGGAAGTTCACTGTTCCTGTTCCGTATTCGCCTATTAGTACTAGGTGGTAGAGGGTTTGTCCTGTGTGTGGTGATGTGTAGTTTATGAGCATGTCTTGACCTGGATATTCGCAGCTTGCATAGGCCGCTCCCCGGAAGCCTTCGCTGTCCAAGTTGTAGCCGCCGATTGTGGTGTTCATGCCGATTGGGCTTGTTGAATTGGTGGTGTTGCCGTATAGTCCTGGTTCCCACGCGAGCGGCACGCCGCTTAATACTGTTTCGTTCTTGAGTGTCGGGTCAGCCATTGTGTAGAGTCTGGCTTCGTACATGTCCAGTGTGTCCGGAACCTTCACTTGTATTTCCACGTGTTGGCTGTCCGACACAAAATCGTAAGCCCAGCTTGTGTTGAACATGGGCAGACCGAATCTCTGTCCTTCTATGTATTGTTGGTGCCAGGTGTTGGTTTGGATGTTTTCGATTATCATGAAGGTTGCTTGTTGTGCTGCTTGGCTTGTGCCTGCGTTGTTTGTTATTATGAATGTGTAGTTGCCCGTCTGTTGTGCGGTGAAGAAGGGCGAGTCCACAGTGTCTCCTAGGTGTTCCGGCAGTCCTGCAGATTCTGTGTGATTGCCCACGAGTGTGTTACTTGGGTCGTACACGTAGACGTTGTAGTCTGTTTTTGGCTGTGAGCCGTTGTTGACCCAGGCACCGTAGAGATAAGCGTGATAAGAATGTCCTGCCTGAAGTGGAGAGGATATTGTCCAGTTTTGACCTACAGGTATTTGGGAGTCATTGATCATTACTGGGAACATCGGTTTTTCGATGTATGTACTGTTTGCGTAATTGTGTACATATCTTTGATATTCTGAGCCGGGTTGGGCTCTTACATCAAGTTCCAGTCTGGTGAAAAATGACATCATCATGATGATTATGCCTAGAACTAAAAGCTTCCTTTTCAAGGCTAAAGCTTTTGCCAAAGCTACCACGGAGTCAACTTTTCGGCTCTATATTGATATCAGTTATGAATATGGAATCTTGATTTTCAATTCAGGTTCAGAATCATCAGAGAAAGAGATTGTTTCGACGAGAAACATGCCAAATAAGTGTCGGTTGTACATGTATTTGGCGGCAGATGTTTGTTGCGTGATGCCAAGTTTTCGGATTTAGTATTCTGTGTTTCTGTTGTACAGCTCGACGGGAAGCCTTATTAAGTATTAATATTAAAGATATATTTCGGGCTTGCCAATCTGGTGAACCATGGCTCTGTCTCGTCCGCGTGTCCACAGCCATAAACTCAGGTGCCTGTGCGAGAGGCGTATGCGATTCCAGTCTTTTTCACCTCCACACCTCTCGCATGCGTCTATTCGCTTTTGGTTTCACATGGGCATCTTGGGCTCAACAATTTTCCCAATAGTAGGAAAGTTTCCTATGCACGAATGATTTTCGTACGAGTTCCCCATCCTTGAACCTCAGATTCGCTATTTTCTGTGTTGATGGTTTATGGAGAGCAGTATTCCAGAAATAGGTCTTAACGTCGTAGAGTTGCGCTCATTTGCTTATGTTCATGTATATTGTCAAATCGGTCTTTTACGTGAAAAAAGGTGCACAGGCGTTCTCGCTCTGCGTCGCGCTAGTCGCATGCTGTAGGATGCTTGTTTAGCGCAGGTCTCCCGTGTATCGCCCTTCTGAGTTGTTTAACCATCTGATGAACTCTTTGCAAGAGGGGCTGCCTTTGTGGATGCAATTCTTCTCCTTGAGGGTGACAACAGGGCACATCCTCCATAGCAAGCAATTTACGCCTGTGCTCTTCTTCTTGATCTCAACTGGACGCGGGACAACGACTTCCGCAGACATTGTTTCACCTTCGATTATGTTTTTGTTTTTTCATTGTTGGCCCACTATATTAAAGAGATTTATGAATTCCTGATAAGTATCAATGATCCTGATGGGACGAAATGTGAAGAGACGCCTGGAAATGGAACTGTCATACTTTGGCCACTATTAACGTGGCTTTGACGTCACCTGCGTAGGCGCTGACGTAGAATGTATAAGTTCCATCTGCCGGAGCTGTCCAGGGAAAGTCGTAGAACGTTTCTCCCCTTTCTTCTATTAGCGCTGAGGACTGACTATTCGCGATTCTGAAGTCGACTGGTTGCCCGTTGCCCGATACCTTTATGCCGATTTTTTCGCCTTTTGTGAGCGCGAGGGGGTATCCGATCTCGTAGTTTTCGTCATTAAGGGTGACTGTTTTGTTTAAAAGGGTCGACGGTGGGGGCGGATTCGTTATCTGGGGAACGAGCATGCTGACTGTTAACCATGCAATTACTGCGATTGAAACGAAAATAGGTGTAATCTTTGCGATCAATCTCGGTCAAGTCCTTCTTGAAGTTCCTATTGCAGGATGATGTGCACTTTATCAACCGTGATCGCAGCGTTGGGTATGAACCTTATGAAGAATCTGTCAATATCAACCGTGAAAATCTCTAATCCTTCAAGTCGAACAGTATTTCTGAAACATGAGCCTTGTCGATTGCTGGACTTTTGGAGTTTAACTTTTCCTTCAAATCAACTTTCTTCGAACGTTGGAACAATTTTTGTTTAGTGCTTTTATGGATAGGCAAGCTGTATTACCAATTCATATTTCGAGTTCAGAAGTATCAAATAGGTCTTCGAAGCTTGTGAAGTGTCAATCTGGATTCAGAGTAGAAATCCGATCCAGAACATTAGGTGAATGGTTGAAGGTGATGGTATGAGCGAGAATCCGAGTGTCGCAACGAATACGAATCCGAATGTCGGTGCGAATGAGAACAACAGGATTGAAGATGTTGAGAAGGATGTCAAGAAGCTCAAGGCTGATGTTGACAATTTCATGGCGCTCAAGAACACAGTAGAAGATTTGAAGAATACAATCGTGGATATTCGAAGTCTTCTCAGTGAGAGTCAGAATCCGTTCAATCTCCTGCAGCTCATAACAAGCGAGGAAGACCTCAACAAGGTGGTACAAGCAAAACCGATTATCGAGAACAAACTTCTGGCGAAGGAGCAAGCAGCAGGAAAACTTGAGGCAAAGAGTACATCAGAAACACAGATGCCTATCGCATATGAGCCTAAGAAGACTGAAGAAGTCGGGTTCGCCGTGGAAAGCTACATTGACACAAAGGACGTTGCGAGCACGCCCGCAGTGTCTGAAATCGAGAAGCCCGAAAGAGGGTTCACCACAGAAAAGCAAGTTAGAGAAACAGGAGGAAAAGAAAGAATGGTTGAAAATCCTTTGGAAGGAATGGGCAGTACAAACAAAGGGACCTCAATCGTGCAGTGGGTTTACACGATGTTGGATCTCGGTTTTGATGAAGAGAGCATACACAGGATATGCGACTATTGCGAATTCTCAGATTTCATGCCAAAAGGGTACAGTGAGCACGTGTCAAACTTGGTCGGCGCCGTCGTCAGAGCGAGATCCCAGAACATATCGGCTGAAGAAGTGATTCTCAGCATCTACGGTGCCGCACACGCTGCTGGAGTCAAAACGGACTCGCATGATTTAAGCGGGCTGATAATGCGCGTGTTGAAGAAATGCAAGGCGGCAGAGCCGTAAATGGGTTTTTCTCTTACAATAACAGAAGCAATCATGGTTATAGCATCTGTCGTTATGGCAAGCAGCTTCGCAGCCTACGCAATATACGCTGGGTCTTCACTTCAGAGCAACATAATGCAAAGCCTCGAAAATGCTAAGAGGAGCATGGACACACGTTTAGACATAGTATACGCAGTAGTCAACGAAACAGCGAACCCAAGCCCTCTGTTTACAATTTACATAAAGAACGGTGGAAATCTTCCAGTTTCAGACTATGGTCTCATCAGCGTCTACGTCGGTTCCTACGGCCAGGCCATGCTTTACACATACAATTCGAATGCGACTACAGGAAGCGGATATTTCAACATGACTGACGCAAATGGAGACGGTGTTGTCCAGATGGGAGAAGCCGCCTTCATACAAGTGTACAATGCGACAAACGTGTCGGGCGGCCTGTATGAAGCAAAAATCGTTCCTTACAGGGGAATCCCAAGCAGCTACCTGTTTTCACCCCCTTAGACTGGTGATGATGTATGGGACTCTCAGTATCAATAGCTTCAGCAATCGTGCTGGTAGGTTGGATAGCCTTCGTCGGGACAATCTCAGCCACTATGCTTACCGCATTTAATGACATAGGGTCCCTGGTTAACTCCACCTCAAGCGACGACATTAGGCTCAGCGTCCAACTGGGGCTCCGAATTGAAGGCGTCGAAAGCAGATCAATCAATATCTCCGTGCTGAACATTGGTTCTAGGGACATTTTTCTGAGGAACGAGACGTTTGCCTGGAACACGGTTATAGTCACGTACAACAATACGGACTGGCAAACCTACCTGATTGAAAACTATACAGTTTTAACCATTAACGTAGCCGGAACAAACGAATCGTTCGACGTTGCGTCTCATCAGAGTATCAAACCTGGAGAACAAGCGCTAGTAGAGATAGATATGCCGACAGGTACACCCGAAATTCTCACTGGTAGCATTGTCAATGTTGTTTTTGCATCTCACTACGGCGTCAGCGTCGCACAAGAAATCTTCGTGTCAACGTACGGTCCGCAGATCTCGACGAGTCTTAGCGGATACAGCATCGGCGGCGGTAGGCCTGGCTAAGACACATTCGCATGCTAGAGACAATTGAACGGATTCCAGAAAAAGATGCCCATTCGTCTTCTACAGTAACTATCCAAGGCTAATGCGCATGATTCTGCCGTGCGTCATGACGCCAGAAGCCGGAAAGAAGTTACGAAACATATCCGCTAACAAGACTATTTTAATCGGCAGAAAAGGCACGCGTCAATCTCTCAAGCATACTACTGGTCAACGGAAACAAAGTCAGATAGTGTTCAACGCTTCTAGGCTCACAGACTTCCCCTATCAGGATTTCTGGCAACAAGCGAATGCCCACTTAACGTACCGGATACTCGCCTGTGCGCGCGCTAAAGGTCAAAGAAAACTAATGACAACACCGTGTATACGGTTGTGCGAAAGTTTGCTCCCTTGGACACCGCTTCGTTGTTCATTATAGCAGCGATATTTGCGATTGCGTTCCGACGGAATCGCTCTGTGATTGAAGAAAAGCAACAACCTGAATTATTAATAAGTATTTGTGGTTCAGAAGGGTCAAATAGCTGTTTCGTCGAAGCTTGTGAACTGATAATCTGGATTTGAAGTCGAAGTCTGAACACAAAAAATCTGAAGCGACCCGGAAAAGCGTGGATGACGGCAGCATGGTGATGTTTCCTCGGTTGGAACGTTTGTCGTTCGACAACATGACTTCAAATTCGCAAATGAGAACTCGAAGATGTTAGAAGGAATTTAACATGAATGTGATGTCGTTAGGTATAAAGGATCTCGACAAGAGTCTAGGAGGAGGGTTCCCCTATCCGTGCCTTGCGTCGATCGAGGGGGATTTTGGCTCAGGGAAGACTGCAGTCACTCAGCAAATAGTGTATTCTGCGTTGAAAGCAGGCTTCAGAGTTTGTGTGGTGACCAGCGAGACAACGGCCAAAGAGTACCTTGGAATGATGAAATCCATAAAGATAGACCCGTACCCTTACTACGTAAGTGCAAAGCTAGATGTATTTGCTTTGCACGTTGAAGGGGGAAAGTGGAGCCAGTTCCTATCATCAATGTTTTTCAAGGTCACGAGAAACTTTCTCGAGATGTACAAGAAACGGTACGACTTCATCGTAATCGACAGCCTCAGCATGCTGGCAGCAGACACTCCGCCACACGTGTTCCTGACCTTCGTCACAAGAATGAAGAACCTAGTTTCAATTGGGAAAACAATAATTCTCACTTTTCATCCGAATTTCCTGCCGGAAAATTCTAGTATGAAGCTTAAAGCCTCGTCTGATGTTTACTTTCGCATTTCGAATGCCAAAGTCGCAGGAGTCCAAGTCAAGGTTCTGAAAATAGTCAAACTGTGGGGCACCACCGGCGACAGGAAAGAGTCAGTCAGTCTAGAAGTTAACCCGCACCTTGGTCTGCGAGTACTGCCACTTGGTGGTGTAAAGATCTAAATGAAATTCCCTTTTTCCACTTCGAAGAAAAAACAGGATCAGAATGCGGGCCAGAAGACAAGCCAGAACGCAGACCAGAAAGCAATCCAAATTCACAAGACCGATGGGAAACAAAGCGGAAAAGCAAAGTTTGTTAGTCTATACGACTTAGAAGTGCCAAAGACGCTCGAAGGAGCATACGAAAAGTATCCGTACTTGAAGACATACACTGAGACTGCAGGCATCACGCCGGAGTACGTGATTGATCCGAGCATGGTTGGGACTGATGCTGACTTGATGTCTGCAGCATTCGTTTTGGACATAGTGTATCCCATTGGACTCGGCGCGTTCATCCACATAAAATTCGGAGGAGAATACGGCAAATACAACATCATTGAGCCCGAAAAACCCCCTAGGAGAATTCTGGAACAAGTTGAGGATGCAATTGCACAAGCGGTAACAGAAAACACAATGGTTGCCGAAGGCTCAAAAGAAAAGGAAAGACTCATTGAGAAACTCTTCAAAGAGGCAGTTAAGAAGAGGATATTGAAGTTGCCCCCGGGTAAACAAAAAAGTGTTCTGTACCATTTCCTGAGAGAAAAGGTGGGTCACGGAGTGCTCGACGATTTCCTAGCCGATCCGTGGCTTGAAGACATAAGCGTTCCCGGAGCTGGTCACGTATACGTCTATCATAAATTTTTTGGTGCACTAGAAAGCAACACCGAAATATCTCTGGAAGATGGAGAAAGCCTGTTGAGAGGTTTGGCCGAAAGACACGGTAAAGTCCTCAGCTATACCAATCCGATTCTGGACGTACATTTGGACGACGGATCCAGGTTCAACATTGTTTTTGGAGAAGACATCAGTATCAAAGGAAGCAATTTCACGATAAGGAAGTTCCCAAAAGAACCCATCTCAGTGGCGCACTGTATAAAATGGAGAACAATGTCGGCGGAATTGGCTGCCTACATGTGGATTCTTCTAGAGGTGGGAATTTCATTCTTCATGTGCGGAGAAACTGCTTCAGGAAAGACAACCAGCTTGAACGCTTTCGTGGGTCTCATAAAGCCTGATGCAAAAATCGTCAGCATTGAGGAAACGCCTGAGGTGAACTTGGCCCACAGGAACTGGGTTAGAGAGGTCACTCGGCTGCATACTGGAAGCAAAGTGACTATGTTTGATCTATTGAAGGCCGCTCTAAGGCAGAGGCCTGACCAGATCATCGTGGGAGAGATTAGGGGTGAGGAGGGTCAGATTGCATTTCAGGCTATTGAAACTGGCCACCCAGTGGTGTCCACTATACACGCTGGAGACTTGCAGACGCTTTTTCAGAGGTTGACTTCATCGCCTATAGACGTGCCAAAGTCTCACATGAACGGTTTGAACGTCGCTATTTTTCAGAACAGGATTAAGAGGGGACTTAAACTGGTCAGAAGAGTAACTTCTGTCAATGAGATCATAAATTACGATTCAGAAGAGGGGCAGCTCAACTTCTTGCCCATTTTCACATTTGATTCAGACGAAGACCTATTGCGCTTTTCAGGTACGAGTTTCCTGATGGAAGCGAAGATTCTTCCCTACAGAGGCTGGCCCGCAGAGAGACTCCCGGAGTTGTACGAGGAGCTTAAGATGCGTGCAGGCATTCTGTCGGCACTTGCCGACAAGCATCCAAGATTCAAAGATGTGTGGAACACGGTAATAGAAGTTGGAAGTGAAGGTGTGGAAGAAGTCTACAGAAAAGTCAAAGAAGGTCAATTCACATGGCTATCAGATTAATTTCGTTGAAGAAGCAAGTAGCAATAATCCTCGTCTTCAACGCTCTGGTCTCTTCGTACCTTGCTACTAGGGGTGATTTAATCAGCCTTGTCGCTGTGAATTCAGTAGCCGGCACGATGGTGTTTCTGCTGTTTTTCATCAGAAAGAGGATTCCAAACAAGATTGACGAGCAGCTCGTCTCATTACTTATTCATATGTACGCGATTTCACATGGTGAAATCACGCCCGATGACCTTGTCAAAACGATTGCAGAAACAAAGGATTATGGTTACTACAGTGAAATCTTCAGCGGAATCCGCAAGCTAGCAAAAGAATACGGCTACGGAATTACCAAGGCGACCTCCGAAATGGCCAATGCCACCAAGCCACCGTTCAAAGACGTTCTTATCAGGTGTCAGCAAGCTTTTTCGTCGACGAACCCGAAAGGTTACCTAGAATTAGAAGCATCAACAATGATTGAAGAATATTCGGGCTACTACGAAAGGGCAATAAAGTCTATTGACATGCTTGGAGGCGTTTACAGCACCTTCTCAAGCGTCTCGACCTTCATAATCATGATACTTGACATAATCGTCGTTTTCACGAACGAGCCGAACCTTGTCTATTTCGGATACCTAGTAGCATCTGCAGTCCTAGTAGTAATGTATCTCGGCGTTAGAACTGTTGTACCCAAGGACGTTCTCATCCACATCGACAAGAATCTGCCACCTAAACCTTACACACGCTTCAAAGTAGCTCTGCCCATAGCCTTTGCGTGCATAGTGCCTGCCATACTGGTTAGCATAATATTCGGCTACCCGTACGGTTTTTTTGTTTGTGGCTTAGCCTTTCTGGTTCCAGGGTACTTTGCCTACAAATTTGAAACGTTCGTCGTAGGAGTCAATGAAAACTATCCCACTCTCATCAAAGGCTTGGGCGAAAACATGGCGGCATCGTCAAGTCTTCAGAATGCCCTTTCCTACGTTCTATACTTGGAACTTGGCCGTCTTAAAGACCTTTTGAGGCGGGCTTATGCAAGAGTCAAGATTGGTGTAGACAACGCGAAGACCTTGACTCTGTTATCCTCAGAAGCTGCATCACACACTGTTTACATGACGAACAGGATGTTCCTAGACGCCTTTAGCTGTGGTGCGGATCTGCTGGCAGTGGGCAAGATATTAGGCAACAACTGCGTGAAGAATCTTGAGTTCAGAAAGAAGAGAGAAGCAGTGGCGAAGACAATAGAAGCCACAACCTTCCTTCTTCAGCCGATCACAGTTGCTCTTCTGACTATCCTTACATTCATGACTAAGTATTTCTCTCAGACCCTGACGTCAGTGCCTTACTTTACGTTTGGGGCAATACCGACTGACGTAATCATGATAGGAAACGTTTTCATGATCCTACTCACAACTATCCTCAATTCACTAACCTTGAAGGAAGCTCGAGGTGGATTCTGGGGGACCAGCCTCATGTATGCTGGACTCCTGCTAATTCTTAGTGGCGCTGCGTGGATTGGGGCTGAAACCATGATGAACGTGTCGTTTGGCGGAGCCTTTGGAAATATTCAACAGGTGCTGACGCCAGGCGTGTAAAGATTTCAGTGGTTCGGAGATAAATCAGCCTTAAAATGGTCTAACGTAAGACTTCTTTCAAATGTGAAGCTAGTGCTCGGGCTTGTAAAAGGTAGTATTCAGCCATTCTCTTTCTGTAATATTCGTGCTCCGAGAAGTCTTGATACTTTTCGAAAAAGCTTTCCGTTGCGTCGAGACATTTCTGGATTAACTGTTCATTTCTGGATGAGATGTTTTCCCAGTGAAGATCAAGGAGTCTGCATGCATTCTCAAACGCCAGTTCTCTTTGATTGATTTCCAAAAAGAGTCTTTCAGCCTCGCTTCGGAACTTCATAGTCTGCAAGGCATCGTCTGACTTTTCCGCCTTACAGGAGTAGTAATGGGCGCGTATTTCCTTGTAGTATTTATTCCCTGCAAATTCACTGTACTTGTCGAAAAAATCTTCACCCGATTGTTCATACGTCTCGATCATGTTTTCGGTTCTGTAGGTCAGGACACGTCGAGATGCATTGAAAAGCGCTTTGTTTCCTTGTTTGAGTGTTAGAAACATTTCTTCTGCTTCTGCATAGGATGCCCTGGCATCTTCGAACCTGCGCTCTTCATTCTGCTTGAAACCTTTCCATTGGCAGTAATGGGCAAGGTTTTCTATGAAATTCTCGTGCATGAAGAAATCCGCGTATTTGTGAAGATACTCTTCCACAGCTTCTAGGTATTCCTCCACGGCTATTCTCTCCTCAAAAATGTATGTCCTAATGCATTGTGACGCGTTTTGAAACGCGTCATCAATTTCATTTGATCTCTGGTACATTTCTTCAGCTTTTTGGAAAAACTCTCTAGCCCTGAGTAAATCCCCGCTCTCCATGTATTCTTTCCCTCTTATCGAAAAATAGTCAGCGCGATGAGGTTCATGCGTGATTTCCTTTCTGACCCATCTTTCTCGTGTACGTGAGCGATCCGCAGATATCTGGCGTCCTAGAGTGTCCAGCTCCCATCTCCAATCACCAGAGCCAGCATCCTCTTCTTCAAAATGCTTCTCATCCTGACGCCATTTTGCTGAGATCGCACTATCCTCGGCGACTTGCTTGAAGGTCAATCCTACACAGTTGCTTGAAAACGGAAAAGCTGTTGCGGAAAGGACGCCAATGTTGCCAGTTTCTTTGCGAAGCTGAAACCTCCCTAGACTCTTTGCTCTTCCTCCACGGATAACTTCCAGAATTATCTTTTCTGCAGGAGTTCCAGAAAGCTCAGGATACACTTCATGAATGGTCTTTCCCACGGCGTTTTCCGTATTCACTCCTGTAGTTTTCGCGGCACTCGGATTCATAGCGATAAGTCTGAGCGAGCTCGGATGGCCTGTATCTTCAAGATGGAAGACTGCAACAGGGCTCTGCATTTTGTTTATAATTTCGGAATACGTTCTTCCGCATAAACGTTCGATTTGTTCTGAAAATGTCATCTCATCAAATTCTATTCTTCTGAACGGCCATCCATTTTTTTCGTGGAGTAGTTTCAATATCAAGAGTTTAATGTCATCAGCGCTCGCCTCAAAAACTCTTTCAATGATTCTGCCGAATGTCCCTATGTGTCGAGGAATTTCGTACCGTGGTATGCCAAGGCTTTCTATTTGAGCATAGGTTGCTTTCAACTTCTCTTCTGTTGAAGACAGTGCTTCGTCGATAGAATCAAGTAGAAACCTCTCAAAATCCTTGGCTGGCACCGATAGACGTCCCCAAGCAAGATGAATAAGATAGACTTGGAAGACTTTGGCATAAAACGGTTATGAATTACAAATAGGAATTGAGGTTTCTTAGCGTCCAAAGTTGATGGGCGAGCGGACAAAATAGTTTGGATGAGGGTCGTTTTGTTCAGGCTCCTGAATTCACGAATTGAACGTTGAAATGTTTGGTTACCCTATTGTGGTGGGCACGATGATGGGGCCATGGCCTCGCCTCCGCATGCTTGGTGGTTTGTATGTGTCAAGAATTCTGGTTGGCTGTATGAAACATGCAGATATTTTCCGATGAGATATCCTCCCACACTTCCTATGAATAGAGTGGTCACGCTCTGGAGCACGAGGACCAGAGACCATTGCTTCATGTCTTTCCGATCCATAGTTCCGACTTCAGATGCGGAACAGAGCATGCTATAAACCCAGACTATTGACGACACAGAAACACACAGCAGAGCTATTCCCAATAGGATTTCATATCTCAATTTTCTCATTTGAATGTTATTCCTTCAAATATCCTACTTCGGCGTGGAGTTCTGTCTTTGAGTTAAATTATCGGTTTGTGTGTAAAGCCACCAACATACAAGAAGTACTTCGAGTCAGCACTAATCACTTTGCTAAGGGCTCAGAATCTCGGTGCTTCTGAAATTCCTTGTACTGTCAAGACTCACAAAGCCCCTAGACTTAGAGAGCATTGACACGCCTAGGAACAACCATTCACTAGCGCTCAAGAACGAAACGTTTTAGACCTACACCCTTCACCTATTGATGCTGGTGTGAGTCCGATTGGATAAGCCCTATTTCCGTCGAATTGCCAACCCAGATCTTGAGAGTCCGATTTTTGTGCAGGGTCTGCCAGGCTTCGGAAACGTTGGGAAGATTGCGGCCTACCTACTGCTGAAATTCTGCAGTGCAAAACCCTTTGCTGATTTATACTCCCCATATTTTCCGGATTATGTTTCGGTGAATTCGAAGGGAATTTGCCGTCTACCACGCTATGAGTTCTATGCTGCACCCATGGAGAAGAACGATTTTATTATAATGACCGGAGACACGCAACCTTCGTTTGACGACGTTGCCGCCCATTATACGTTATGCAGTGAAACGTTGGATTTTGTTGAAAAACAAGGTTGTAGTTTTCTTGTAACGGTCGGTGGTGCGCCAATCACAGAAGAAAAGTCGCAAGTGTATGTTGCGGCTACGTCCCCTCGTCTTGCTATGGAGTTTATGGAAAAAGGCGCTGTAATCTACAGCAAGGGCAGGATTGTCGGAGCAACAGGTCTAACATTGGCTCTTGCAAAGGAACGCGGTTTGGAAGGCATATGCTTATTGGGCGCAACTGCAGGCTTCAAGGCAGATCGCGGAGCAGGCTTCTTAGTCTTCAAATTCTTGATGAAAGCCCTGGGCAATGAAGTGAAGGAAGGGTTATAAGAGAAGACGTGAAATTTAGATAAACGCGGAACGTGAGGCATTTGACCGAGGAAACCAAAGCGACCGGAACCAGAAGGACGGACTCCAAGCACTGGAGATTGCTGCTAGTCATCCTAGCGGGGCTATTCACGTTTGGCGCGCCCTACGTAACTTTCATGGCATCTGATTTCCTGAAGCGAGGCGTCTTCTTTTCTTTCACTGGAGGTTTTGTCTCGCTTGCAATAGGTCTTCTGCTCGTGTGGTACCTTGTGAAGCGCAAGGTTATTTCGTAATGTGTGCGTGTTTTAAGACCCCGAATAGACTCTTTCTGCCTCAGATACCCTAGAGTACATCATCTTTTCAGACGAAAAGGTCTCGTCATCGGCAATTCTAAGAGATGGTTATAGCTGTTAAAAATCGTTCGGTTGCAGCAACTGTGTTGGAAAACTGCTCCGTTTGTGGTGAATTAACGTGTTTCTCCCGATTGCCGTCGCTACTAGACGTTCCTCTCCCACAGCAAATATGCTTTGATATGCTTGGGCGCTACATAAATTATATAAAATATGCTGCAGAGTATATTGATTATGCGGGAAGACAAAGAGAAGAAACTCCAAGAATTGTTGAAGAAGAACAGGACCTCGGCTAGGAGAACGACAATAATCTTGGAGAAGGATGAAAGAGAATTTGTAGACTCTTTGATCAAAGAAGGAAAGGAGCCGGGAATTAAGCCTCTCATTTCAAAAATGCTTGATGTTTACAGAAGCATGATGATCTATGACTGGCGTTTCCCTGGCGAATACTATTGTGGTATAAGTAGGATCGCCTTCGTGAATGCGGAATTGGTTGGCATTCTGATTGATAATGTTCCGACCGAGAAGTGGCGTGAGATCGGAAAGAAAATGGGTGAGGCAACAAGAATCTCCATTGAAACAGCAATTGGAATACAAACCACAAACCGTGAGAAGTGGCCGGATGTTTTCAAGCGTTTAAGGGTCCAGGGATTCGGCGACTTCTATCTGAAGGACAAGTACTTTCTCATAAAAACTCCTTTTATAAGTGAATCCGAAATCTGGGCGGGGTTTGTGGAAGGTTTGCTTGCTGTAGAGGTGGACGTGAAGACGACGTCTCCACCGTTGGTTTTTGAGATAAAGGAAAGCAATCGTTCTGAGGCAAGCGAGTAGAGGTCATATCCTGTGAACTGTTAGGATTTACCTGAAAAACCGAGGAGGTTGATTGAATGTCGCTTCATGAAGCGATGCTTTACGAAAAACTGGCAGACAAAAAGGTCAACTGCCATTTGTGCGCGCGAAGATGTCTCATAAGTGATGGCGGCACAGGATTCTGTTTGGTGAGAAAGAACGAGGGCGGTGCTCTTTTCTCACTCAATTACGCGAGGGCTATATCTGCAGCTGTAGATCCCCTTGAGAAAAAACCGCTTGCTCACTTCAATCCAGGTGCCTCTGTGATGTCAATTGCCACGGTAGGGTGCAACTTCCGCTGTCAATTCTGCGACAACTGGATGATAAGCCAAGAGAAGAAGGTTAGCGGCAAAAACTTCCCTCCCGAGGAGGTGATAAAGGCAGCTAGAGACAACGGCTGCGAAGGAATAAGCTATACTTACACCGAACCAACTATTTTCTTCGAATACGCATATGACACTGCGAAACTAGCCCGCCAAGTTGGGTTCTTCAACACTTTTGTCACTAACGGTTACATGACACCAGAGGCAGTCAAAACCATAGCTCCATACCTCGACGCTGCGACGGTGGATTTCAAAGGAGGTGCAGATCCAGAATTCTACAAGACCTTTTCCGCAGTTCCCTCAGTTACACCTATTTTTGAGGCCTTGAAGGAAATGAAGCGAAACAACACCCACATAGAAATCACAAACCTCATCGTGCCGAAATCAGGGGATTCGATTGAGAGAATAAAGGAACTTGCAGTCTGGATCAGGGATGGAATTGGGAAAGAAACCCCTTTTCACCTGCTTCGTTTCCATCCAGACTATCAGGTGACCACAATCCCAGCAACCCCTATTGAAACTCTGGAAAAAGCTTACGTGGCTGCAAAGGATGCAGGTCTGAACTACGTCTATGTCGGAAACGTCCCCGGGCATCCATGCGAAAACACCTACTGTCCGAATTGTAATGAAACGCTGATCAAGCGTTACAATTTCATGATTACGCGATGGAATCTAACGAAGGACATGCATTGTCCAGTATGCGGGCAAGAAATCCCGATTAAAGGAAAACTGCACTCAAGCGGGCAATCCTATCCGTATGCATTGTTTTAATATTTCGTTACTCTCGAGTAAGACTGAGCGAAAATGTGGAGATTTCAGCGCCCGGATGCCCTCGCCGTACTAGAAGACAGGTTGGCCAAGAGAAGCTTGGCCCGATATTTTGCTATCATGCAGAATCAGCTGCCAGCAAAATTCCTTATAGCCAAGAAGATCCAAGCTGATTTCAACACGAACGACACCACTGAGCAACTGTGGCAAGAACATGCGAGACTTTCACATGAGTTTGGCAGAATTCAGAGAGAAGTCGACGATAAACAAATGGAATTTGAAGCAATGGAAAGACCAGAAAAATCCTACATGGATTTAAAAATCGAAATTGCAGACAGAATTCTATCCTCTTGCCACCTATGTGCGCGCAAATGTGGTGTCAACAGGTTGGAAGGAAATACAGGCTATTGTGGGTGCGGTTCACGAATAGTAGTCTCAAGCATTTTTGAGCATCTAGGTGAAGAGCCTGAACTCGTGCCTTCCGGAACAGTTTTCACCCAAGGCTGCACGATGCGGTGCAAGCACTGCCAAAACTGGGCCATTTCCCAATGGATTGAAAAAGGCGATGTCTATAAACTCGTGGACCTAGCACGGGAGGTCGAACGGCTACGTCTTGGCGGCTGCAGAAATGCAAACCTTGTGGGAGGAGAGCCCACTCCTTGGCTTCAACAGTGGCTTCAGACATTCAAGCACGTTGATATGGACATTCCAGTTGTCTGGAACTCAAACAGCTATTACAGCCCTGAAAGCGGGGCCCTCTTGGCCGGCTTTGCTGACATCTACCTGCTAGATTTTAAATACGGTCCAGGTCGGTGTGCAAAAGAAATTTCGGACGCTCAAGACTACTGGAAAACGTGTCTGTACAACCACTTGGAAGCAAAGAAACAAGGAGAACTCATAATAAGAATACTTGTTCTGCCAAACCACTTAGAGTGTTGTTTCAAGGCGATCGTTAATTGGATTGGCAAGAACTTGGACGTAGAAACCCGGGTGAACATCATGTTTCAATACAGGCCCGAGTGGAAGGCGTCTGAGGTTCCAGAGTTGAACAGAAGGCTAACGCATGATGAAATGCTGAGAGCAATTCAGTTGGCAAGAGAAGCAAATCTATCGAATTTCATAACCTAAACTCGTTAACCACAGCGAAAGCTATTTCTCAAACGGTTATTTCTTCATGGAGCAGAAAAGTGAGCAAGAATGCCTTACTGCCCAGAGTGTGGTGGCGAAATGCAGTACATGATAGCCACCAAACACTACGTTTGCAAGAGCTGCGGACTGTCCGTGACTCAGCAAGAACTTATGGAACTAAGAGACAAGTTGAAACCAAACTTGGAATCGAAGGAAGAGGAACGAGAGAGGAAGAAAAAAGAATACCTTAAATGGTATCTAAGCAAGAAATGATAAACTCCTCCGCGGCTCTAGAATCGAAATTCAGCAAACACCATGATGGTTGAAAACGTTCGTTCTAACGTTTCCTAAGTCTTTAAGCATTTTGCACGCCCACATTAACCCGGAAGCAGGCCTTTTCGAAACGGCGTCCCGAGCATTCGCTCGTATCTGGGCGACGGTTATATTGGACAAGCCAGTAAACTAGAAGCAAAGGTGGGCTCTTTGGAAATTATCTGCGTAGGCAATGAATTGCTGATCGGAAAAACTCTGAACACAAACGCCACTTGGCTGGCTAAGAGTGTCACCTCCTTGGGACTGATGGTGAAAAGAATCACGGTAGTAGGCGATGATGTGGATGAGATTGCGAGGACTCTACAGGAAGCCTTGGCCCGCAAACCCAGTGTCATTATAACCACAGGAGGGTTAGGGCCGACTTTCGACGACAAAACACTCGAAGGAATAGCCAAGGGTCTGGGTCGTGGGCTCGGAGTCAATGTAAAAGCTTTGAAAATGGTGAGAGCCAAATACGAAGCCTACCTCAAGCAGCGGAAAATCGAGAAGATCGAGCTGACGGCGCCTCGCGTCAAAATGGCAACCCTGCCAAGGGGCGCAGAGCCACTGACTAATTCTGTTGGCACCGCTCCAGGTGTGCTGGTTAAGACAAGAGGAGCATTAATTGTAGCGTTGCCAGGCGTTCCTCCTGAAATGGAAGCTATTTTCACCGAATCTCTGGCAGAAATCATAAAGAACAAAGCTGGAGCATCCATGTTCTTCGAGAAGAGCATTTACGCAGAAGGGATAATGGAATCAACCTTGGCACCATTGATCGACCAAGTTATGTGCGGCAACTCTTGTGTCTACATAAAGTCGCATGTTTATACGAAGTCCACCGGACAGTTTAAGGGACGGAAGTCACATATTGAACTGCACTTTTCAACGACTGCCGATGATGCCAAAATCGCCAGAAACCGTCTGAAAGAGGCGATAGCACAGCTATCTGAGCTTGTGCAGGAAGGTGGCGGAAAAATCGCAATGTAATGGATCCCACAAGCCTTCTTGTTTGGTTATGGACAGATGATGTGATGATTGCTGATTATCACCTTCACACGCATGCTTCTACCGACGCTACAGGAAACATGGCAGATTACATCAACGCCGCGAAAAGGAGAAAAATCCTCGAAATAGGATTTTCGGAACATGCTCTACTATGTCCTCTGAGTCGGCGCCCAGACAGTTTCGCCTCGAAAATGCCTAGTTATACCCAAGATTTCCTCGATGTTAAAGAAAACTCGGATCTCACCGTGAGACTGGGCATAGAAATAGATTTTTTCCCGATGAATTTCTCAAGACAAAGAAGTTTATTCAAATGTACCCTTTTGACTACGTGATAGGATCTGTTCATGTAATTGGAGACTGGATTTTTGACGATCTGTTGAGAAGCGCGAGTTTTCAAGGAGGGATACTCTACAGATATATGAGGAGTATTTCAGTCTCGTCAGAAGCGCGGCTGATTCTCGGCTTTTCGATATTCTGGGGCATCCAGATATCATAAAAATCTTCGGAGCAAGACCGAAAGCAGATTTCTCGCAAATTCTAGAGGAAACTGCTGAGACTTTAGCCCAATCAGGCATTTGCGCAGAAATTAATACGAGAGGCTTGAGAAGACCATGTCACGAGATATATCCCCGCGAACAGTTCTTGAGAATGCTGCACAAAAACGGTGTTCCAGTGACCTTCGGATCAGATGCTCATGTGCCAAGAGATGTCGGGCGAAATTTCAAGGAAGCGATAGTCTTGGCAAAAAGAGTTGGATATACGGATACGTGCACCTTTGATAGTCGTGAGAGAAAGTTCGTGAGAATTTAGAACTTTCAAGAGCGTTTTATGTGAACGGTTAAACCATTTTTCTGCTTTTGATTCACACTTCATAAGTGCCATAAATTTGGCGTGCAACAACATTTCTAGATAAAGATGAGGATCAAGTCTGATGTAGCATTCGTCGTGCTGATTGTTTTTATCACGCTTTCATCTCTACCTCGCATTGCTTTTTCGTCAGACTATTACGTTGTCTATGAGCTTCAAAATCATCCAGACGGATCTGTAAATTACAGGTTGAACGTTGCAGTCTCAGAGTCGCTTCGGGAATATTATGCTGAAAAAAGCCATATACTGGTTTCCGAGAATGACTTAGCCAAATTCGTCACACCATATGCTTTGAAGCCGATTGCCAATTGCCTGCGTGGAATATATAATGATGATGAGGATCTTGCAAACGGCGTTCTGATGATTGTTCACCAGATAGCCTACGAAGAGACTAGGCCTCCCGAATACCCAGTCGAGACAATTGTGGCAGACAGAGGAGATTGTGACTTATTCTCCTACATTGCGGCCTCTGTTTTGAAAGCCGGAGGGATGGAGGTAGTCCTCTTTTATTACGAAAATGAGGAACACATGAACATCGGCGTGAGCCTTTCACATGAACCGCATAGTGCAAGAGGGACAATCGACTACGTCTCCTACAACAACACGAGATACTATATGGCTGAATGCACAGGAGGCAACTGGCAGGGAGGATGGAGAGTTGGCGAGTGTCCAGACGATCTGAAAGGCGCATCATTACAAGTCATTACCCTTGAAAACTGTGAGCAATCTGCCCCGGGACAAGTCTCGGCGAGCTACAAAGTCTTAGCATCTTCCACGGCGTCACTGGATGTTTCAGCGTCATTCCTCATTCAAGGAAGCCAGGTCACGCTCTCAGGACTGCTTTCACCATCTCTGCAGAACAAAACAATCACCATCTACATCAAAGCAAACGGTTTGCCGTGGTCCGAATTGAGCACGGTGTGCACAGACTCTAGCGGCCGTTTCAAATATGTTTGGCTTGCAGATGTTTCCGGCATGTGTTATCTTCGAGCGAACTGGTCTGGAGATGAAGATTACGCTTCTGCAGACAGTCAGATAAGAATGATAACAGTTCTGCCATGGTTTCTGATTGGACTACTGAGTTTGACTGCAATTTTGGTCAGCATTGGCGCGGTTGCATATTTGATGTCAAAACACGCTCATTCGGAGGTATCAGAACCTCAAGCGCCCGAGATTCCTTCGCAACAAAGAAAGCTTTAACTTGAGTGTGAAATTCTGATATCTTGCTCGTGAATGCACGCTGGAACAGGAGTCTCATAGGAAATGTTCGTCGTTTTCATAATAGGAACCGCAGGATCTGGCAAGTCTCAGCTCACAGCTGCTTTTGGCGAATGGCTAAAAATGTCTAAACAAGATGTTGTGACTGTGAATCTTGATCCTGGAGTGTCAACGCTTCCTTACTCGCCAGAAGTGGATGTTCGTGATTATGTCGATGTTAAGAGCTTAATGGACGAGTACGGTTTGGGCCCAAATGGAGCTTTGATAATGGCTGCGGACTTGATTGCGGATCAAACGGAGAAGATTTCAAATGAAATTGAAGAATTGCAGTCAGACATAGTTCTTGTGGACACTTCGGGCCAGATGGAATTGTTCGCCTTTAGGGCCAGCGGACCGTATATTGTTAGCGAGCTTACTAAAGAGCCTAAGACCATAGTTTACCTGTTCGACGCCGTCTTCTCGGCCAACCCTCTCAACTATGTTTCGAACCTTTTTCTTTCAGCAGCAGTGTACCACCGCTTTCCACTACCTCAAGTGCATCTGTTGTCAAAGTGTGATCTGCTTCCAAAAGGAGAGGTCGACAAAGTAGTAGACTGGTCATCCGATCCTAACTCATTGGCCTCGGAAATTGACGACAAACTCGAAGGTACGAAACGCTTGCTGGGAAGAAACGTGATGCAGGCAATTTACAAGTTGGGGCTAAAGTTTCTATTGATCCCTGTTTCAGCCAAAACAAACGAAGGAATTTTGAATCTCAATGCGGCTTTGGAGCGCGTCTTATCTGGAGGTGACAAATACAGCTTCTGAGGGGCAGTCAGCGTAGCTTTGATTAGCATCTAGAATAGTCGATACAGTTTCCAGTCTACGACACTTAGCTCTTGATTGGCGGCAAGTTTCCAACTAGACGTGGCTCTTGTAAGTGTAGTGTTCGCTCACGATACCTACCGTCAATGCGACTAAACCCAGTGCGAAAAGATAGATTAGTGGATAGATGAACGTTGCGAGCATGGTCTCATACGTGATTCCTGATGCTAGCCTTGGAGTGAAAAAAACCGCTATCCACATTAAAACAAACGCCATTATGCATCCGATGCCAAGACCAGCAGCAAGTCCATGAACGAAACTGCTACTGCTCCTCGTTAGACCAAATCCACGCTTCCGTTCATTCTTTTTTCGTCTCTGGCGAGGTGCCTCTTCTGCCTTGCTTTCTTCTTTTTCAGTCCCAACGTCAATTTCCACATCTTGCTGCAGGCTTTCTTCGCCCGTTTCCTCTTGCCAATCTTGAGTTTGCTCTGTTTCCTGCTCCTGAGCATCCATGCTATTCGCCGCGTTTCAGTTGCTTAGCCTAGAGTAATAAGACTATTCAATTTCAGATATTAATTCAAAATAAGGATTGAAGTACTGAATTGTAGAAATAGATTATTCTGACTCGAGCTTAGGAGCTAATTGTTCAACGGCGTTCTTGAGCTTGGTCCATTCTTCTAGATTCCTGACATTGAATTTGTGTTTTCTCTTCCAAGTGTCTTGCCTCTTTTGCCAGAGGTACATGCCGATTGACCTTTTTCCGTATGATTCAAAGATGACTATGGCTTCCCACCATTTCTGATTTTTGAAAATTGTTACGGAGTCGACTACTCTGTAGAACTCGGAAATGGGCAGTTTCTCTTCTGTCTCATTAGACATGCTTCCCGACCTTTCACTCATAGAATTTACTTTTAGCATTTAAGCATTTCAAATACCCGTATCTAAGAATGCCCGAACGTTCCGTCTAAGAGCACGTCTAGGGTGGAGTTGTCTTTGTTGACGATTGTGACGGTGGGTTTTGATATTAGGAGGTCCATGTGGTTAATCGACGAGTTTTTTCCACAGGGCATGTCAGTGTTGTTGCCAAAGGCTACATGCACAGTGCCAAGGATTTTTTCAGCTTCTAGAAACTCTTCGACAAATCTTGCCTTGGGGTTTATTCCGAAAGCAAACTCGCCTAGAATGTTTGCTCTGCTATCGGTTCTTAATGATTTCTCAACGATTCTTAGTATCCGATTGTCTTGAGATTCGGTCTTCTGCACTTTTCCTTTCTTCGCCGTGATTTCTACAGCCTCTTTTATCGGACCTATTCCACCTATGGCCATGTCGCAGACCAGCTTGCCCTCGAGGGAGTTTTCCATAGGTGCTACTGTGACCTCCCCGGTAGGCATGTTTATCCAACTCGGCGTTGTTCAGTCGACTATCGTGTCTGTGAAGAAGGGTCTTCCTTCAACGCTCATCGAGATGTT
>Ga0315281_10003707_pt1 | contig 22334 bp, 23 predicted proteins | sample YL17G07_0_MG_FD_204540 | JGI IMG/M metagenome (GOLD analysis project Ga0315281, IMG submission 204540) | Sediment microbial communities from Yellowstone Lake, YNP, Wyoming, USA - YL17G07_0 | ecosystem: Environmental > Aquatic > Freshwater > Lake > Sediment | place: USA: Wyoming | collected... | reverse complement strand
CCGCTTCCGGGCGTCCTTTCTTCTTCCTCAAAGCGCGGCTATTTTAATCTGAAATGACGAAAAGATGGGATGGATTATTTTAGGAGCGGAGAATCTATAAAGCAGGAATTAATGTAAGAGGCAACAACGCCTTGCAATATGGTAATAGCGGACTGGACGCCAGAGCGCAAATTTATTAGTTTGCTTTGCGAGCGCGACAATGTTCAGGCAATTGACGGTTGGCTGAAAAACTCACCGCAGCGGTTTTATACGATTGAATATGCCTGGAAAAAAGGTGAACATCCAAAGCGCGGAGACTTTAGCCCAGATATTTTCATCAAGAAAGGACAATCCGTTTACGTTGTGGAAATTAAGGATGATGGCGAGATTGACGACCCATCTCCTGAGAATCAAAAAAAGTACAAGTATGCTTACGACCACTTTATTCGATTGAATGAGTGGCTCAAGAAAGAAGGTGTTGACGCGAGCTATCAGCTCAATTTTTTGTCGCCGAAGTCGTTCAATAAATTCTTCATTCAGCTGAGAAAAGACGAAACAAAAGGTTTCCGGTCGGAGTTGGATGTTGTGCTGGGGAAACATGAAGAAAAGACGGCTTAGCTGGTTGAAAATAATGCACACGCAGGATTGTTTCTTTGCGCTTGATTCTGCAATATCTTAAGCTCGTCAAGAAGATGTGAGGAGCGCTATAAAAACGCTGTCGAGGACGAATGCCCAACACCATTCATATGACAACTGCTTCATCGTCTTACCGTAAGTTTGCGATTGATAACGTTTCCGGATTACTGTACAGTATGAGCACTTTCGTTGGACTATGAACAGGTAGATACGCATATCCATGAGTGAAATCAGAGATCCAATATACGGCTTCATAAAGCTCCAGGACAGCGAGCTGGGGATAATCAATTCATCTCTATTCCAGAGGTTGAGGAGAATCAGGCAGCTTGCCTTGGAAAACCTGGTCTATCCGGGTGCGCAACACACTCGCTTCGGTCATTCGCTGGGCGTGTTGTATATCGCTTCCATAATGGCTGAGAATCTTCTTCCCGGCCAGGACAATGAAGAGAAAAGACGAATAATCAGATTTGCCGCATTACTTCATGATATCGGTCACGGTCCCTTTTCGCATATATCGGAAGAAGTTTTGGAGACATACTCCTCTCCAAGCGAATCCGGCGAAGATACGGGCAAGGTTCATGAGAAAATCACACGGGATTTGATCAATCATGATAAGGAGCTATCCAGAATACTGGGTCCGGATCAACGAAGCCAGATTGCGGGATTATTAAGCGGCGAAAATGTCGAGCTTTCCTTGATGAAGGAGACGGTTTCTGGTCCGATAGATGCGGACAAACAGGACTATCTTTTGCGCGACAGTCATTATTGCGGTGTGAAATACGGCGTGTACGATCTGCACAGGCTTCTGAATACGATTACCGATTATTCCGAAGGAGAAGACAGGCATATTGCGATAAAGTTCGACGGGATAAACGCATTGGAACAATTCGTTTTGGCGAAATACTACATGACGACACAAGTCTACCGGCACAAGATTCGCCTCGTGACTGACGCAATGATTGTCAGAGGAATTGAACTGGGTATTGAACGGGACGAGATTGCGTGGCTGCAAAAATTGTTCAGATATAGTCCGACGGAAGAATATTTGGAGAATTATCTTTCGTGGTACGACGAAAGGTTGATGGCGGCAATCGTCTACGATTCCAAAGACGGCTTTGCGAAAGACATATTCAGCCGGCTTCATGCAAGAAATCTTTTCAAGACGGTATTCAGCATCAAATTTCGAGAGCTTCCGGAAAACATTGCGCCACAGACTAAGGCGCTGATGTCGGATATCCGAAAAAAAGAAAATAAGAAAATGCTTGATAAAATATCGGGCAATATAGCCAAACTTCTCGGAACTCCGCCTGAATTTGTCATAGTGAATGCTTTCACCTTAAAGTCCGTTAAGGAGATGTCAAGAAACTCCGAAGGTGTTATAATGATCATCAAGAAAGACGGGCGGCCTAGCAGCTTCGAGCAGGAATCCACAATTTTTACGGCGATAGACGAAAAGATTAACGACAAGTTGTTTGAAGTATACGCACCGCTTGACTATCTCAACAATCTGGATAAAAGTAAGAAATTAGAAAAGATAGACGAGCAGATATTGAACTATTTGTCAACTCTTAAGGAGGCAGAACATGAGCATTAGAGATGCCCTCATCATCATTCTTGGCGCGTTAGGCGGCAAAGTTCAAAGCAAAACAAAAATTCAGAAGCTTTGCTATTTTTTGTCGGTAATATTCGGATTAGATTACGGTTTTAAGGCGCACTACTACGGCCCCTATTCTCAGCAGGTCGAAAATGCGCTGGATGATCTGCTCGGGATCGGTTTTGTAACATCCGCGCGAGAAAGCTTCGGAGCGAGTGCCGGAGGATTCGAAGTCGTGCGCTATGACTATTCCTTGACAAAAGATGGGAAATCCATCTATGAGGATTTAAAAAATCTGCCGGAAGCGGGAAAGATTTCAGACTTGATAGCGAAGATGAAAGATTTTGACTATCTCAAACTCTCCATAGCCGCGAAATCTTTTTTCATCTTAAAGAATGAAAGCAAACCGATGAATGCGGAAAAGATCAGAGAAAAGGCTCTGAGCTTCAACTGGAAAATTACCGACACAGACATTAATACGGCTATAGATTTTCTTAAAGAAATGCACTTGGCGAAGGCTGCTGATTAATGCGCCGCAAATTCCGCAAGGAAGCATGTTTTGGCTTTAGAATGAAAATTTGATGCGGATTGTGAAAGCTAATGTGTAAAGAAAGGCGGCCATTCGGCCGCCTTTTTCATGTTACGCAATAACCTTGTTCAGAGGATACTCCACGATCCCCGATGCGCCGCGACGTTTGAGCCGGGGGATCAGGTCACGGGCCTGCTTTTCGTCGAGGATCACTTCCAGGCTCACCCACTCGGGGTCGGTCTGATGCGAGATCGTGGGTGCGTGCATCGAGGGGAGTAGGCCGCAGATCTCCTTCAAATTCGCTTTGGGCGCGTTCATCTTGAGGCCGACCTTTTCCTCGGCAGCGAGCGCGCCCTGGAGCAGCATGGCCATGTTCTCGATCTTCTTCCGTTTCCAGGGGTCGCTCCAGGCCTTCTTGTTCGCGATGAGCCGCGTGGTGGACTCGAGCATCACTTCAATGATACGAAGCTTGTTCGCGCGGAGCGAGCTGCCGGTCTCGGTGAGCTCCACGATCGCGTCTGCGAGGCGGGGGGGCTTCACCTCCGTGGCGCCCCAGGAGAACTCGATCTCGGCAGTGACTCCCCTGGACTTAAGATAACGCTTTGTATAGCCCACGAGCTCCGTGGCGACGCGCTTGCCTTTCAGATCCTTGACGGATTTGATCTTCGAATCCTCGGGCACGGCCACGACCCAGCGCACCGGATTCAAGCCGCCCTTGGCATAGCGGAGCTCGGCAACCTCGACCACATCCGCGTTCTGCTCGAGGATCCAGTCCTTGCCCGTGAGGCCGACATCGAAAATGCCGATATCGACATAACGCGCCATCTCCTGGGCCCGGACGAGGGTGCAGTCGATGTTCGCGTCGTCGATGGTCGGGTAGTAGCTGCGCGAGCCGACCTGTACGCGGTATCCCGCCTTGCCGAAGAGCTTGAAGGTCGACTCCTGCAGGCTGCCCTTGGGCAGGCCGAGCTTGAGCTTGGGACCGGCTGGTGTTGCGCTCTTTACCGGCTTGGTTCTGGATTTTATCGGCATATGAATCTCCTTAAAAGAATCTTTCTCTCTGACCTCGGCGGCAAAATTTATTTTTTCATCATCCGCACCTTGATCGTATTTCCGTGCGCATCAAGCCCTTCCACGTCGGCGATCTGCATCACGGCCTCGCCGACCTTGTCCAGGCCCTCCTTAGTGTAGAAGAGGAGGCTGGATTTTTTCATGAAGCTGTCCGTGGACAGGGGCGAGAAGAAGCGCGCCGTGCCGCCGGTCGGCAGCACATGGTTCGGACCGGCTATGTAATCGCCCACGGACTCGGGTGTGTAGTGGCCGAGGAATATGGCGCCGGCGTTCCTGATCGATGCGAGCAGCTCGAAGGGCCTCTCGACGGCAAGCTCCAAATGCTCGGGCGCGATGGAGTTGGATACCTCAGCGGCATCCCGCAGCGTTTTTACCAGCACGATCGCGCCAAACAGATCGATGGCCTTGCGGGCGATCTTTTTCCTGCTCAGGTTCGCAAGCTGACGCTCGAGCTCGGCATCCGTTTTTTCCGCAAGCTCGCGTGAGGTAGTGACGAGGATCGCTGATGCAAGCTCATCATGCTCCGCCTGCGACAGCAGGTCCGAAGCCACGAACTCCGGATTCGCCGAGTCGTCGGCGATGACCAGGATCTCGCTCGGTCCCGCGATCATGTCGATGTCCACCTGGCCGAAAACGTACCGTTTGGCCGTGGCCACGTAAATATTGCCCGGCCCCACGATCTTGTCGACCCTGGGGATCGTGGCTGTGCCGTAGGCCATTGCCGCGATGGCCTGCGCGCCGCCGATCTTGTATATCTCGCCCACCCCCGCGATATCAGCGGCAACGAGAATATAAGGGTTCAAATTGCCTTCCGGCGCGGGCGAGCACATCACGATCTGTTCAACGCCGGCCACCCTGGCGGGAATGACATTCATCAGAACGGAAGACGGGTAGCACGCCTTGCCGCCGGGCACGTAGACGCCGACGCTTCGGATCGGCCGGGCGAGCTGGCCGAGGATAACGCCGTCGGCCTCCTGATTGACCCAGCTGCTGATCTTCCTTTTTTCATGAAAAGCGCGGATGTTCCGCGCCGCAAGCCTGAGCGCGTCCACCTTCTTCGCCTCGACCCTGGTAAAGGCGTCCCTGAGCTCCTCGGAAGAGACCTTGAGATCCTTGAGCGGGAGAGTCACCCGGTCGAACTTCTCGGTGTATTCGAGCACCGCGGGGTCGCCCTCCTTGCGAACGCGCTCGACGACCTCTTTCACGACAATGGCGACTTCCTCGGTCGCGGTCTCGCCGCGGTTGATGATGCGCTTGAGCTCTGCAACGATGTCATGATTCTGTGAGTCGATGATCTTCATACAACCTCTTCAATTTCCGATCGTGGATTTCGGATGTAAATCCGCAATCCGCAATCGGTTCACACTCTTTTTATATCCGCGCCCAACGCCGAGAGCTTCTGCTCAATATTATCATATCCCCGGTCAAGATGGTAAATGCGCGATATCACGGTCTGCCCTTCGGCCGCGAGGCCGGCAAGAATGAGCGAGGCGCTCGCGCGGAGGTCCGTTGCCATCACCGGCGCCGCGGAAAGCTTCGGCACTCCCTTGATGATCGCGGTGCGCCCGTCGGTCTGGATGTCGGCCCCCATTCTTCGGAGTTCCGCCACATGCGTGAAACGGTTCTCGAAGATGGTCTCGTTGATCACGCTCGTGCCTTCCGCGAGGGACACCAGGCTCATGATCTGCGCCTGCATGTCCGTGGGAAAACCGGGATACTCCAGCGTCTTGACGTTCACGGGCTTGATGATGCGCTGACCAGTGACCTGGATCGTCCCGTCATCGGTCTCTATCACCGCTCCCGCCTCAGCCACTTTCGCGAGCACGGCATCGAGATGGCCGGGAACACAGTTCCTGATCGTGACGGTTCCCCTGGTTATGGCCGCGGCGACCACGAAGGTCCCGGTCTCGATCCTGTCCGGCATGACGGCGTAGTCCAGGGGCCGGAGCTTCTCGACGCCCCGGATCCGGATGATGTCCGTGCCCGCTCCCTCGATCTTCGCGCCCATCTGGATGAGGGCGTTCGCGAGGTCAACGAGCTCGGGCTCCCGCGCGGCGTTCTCGAGGACCGTTTCCCCCTCCGCGAGCGCGGCGGCCATCATGATGTTCTCGGTGCCGGTCACGGTCACGGTGTCGAAATAGATGTTGGCGCCGCGAAGTCTCCTGGCGTTTGCCGCGACATAGCCGTGTTCGATCCCGACGGTCGCGCCGAGCTTTTCAAGGCCCATGAGGTGCAGGTTGATCGGCCGGGCCCCGATGGCGCAGCCTCCGGGCAGCGACACGCGCGCTTTGCGCATACGCGCCACGAGCGGCCCGAGCGCCAGGACCGATGCGCGCATGGTCCGCACAAGCTCGTAGGGCGCCTCGGGATTCGCGAGCGCCGTGGAATCGATCAGAACGTCATTGTCCCGCCGCTCGAAGGACACCCCCATGTTCTGGAGGATCCTGCCGAAGGTCGTTACGTCCGCCAGGCGAGGGACATTTGTTACCCGGTGTTTCCCCCCGCACAGAAGCGCCGCGGCGAGGATCGGGAGCGCGGCGTTCTTGGCGCCGCTGATGAAGACCTCACCGCTCAGTTTTTTTCCGCCGTTGATATAGATTGATTTCATAAGATATTGCGCATGGAGCATAGGGCATAGCGAAAAGGGTTAACGCTCCGCGCTTTGCGCTCTGCGTTATAGTTTTCTTGCCACTAGCACTCTTTCAATTCCCGCCAGATCCTTCAGGACCGCGGGTTTGGCATATGCGCCGGTTGCTTCGACCATCCGTGTGAGCGCCTCTGCCTGACCCATCCCCATTTCCATAATGAGCGCGCCGTTCTTCTTCAGATACGCCGGCGCACGCTGGATGATCTTCATCGCAAGCTCCGTTCCTTCGGGGCCGGCGATGAGCGCCATCTCCGGCTCGTAATCTCTCACCTCGGGCTGGAGCATGGGCAGGTCGCCCGCCCGCACATAGGGCGGATTCGATACAATGATATCGATTTGCCCGCGAATGTCCAGTTCTTCAAGTGGTTCGAACAGATCACCCGGGAGAAACCGTATTCGTTCTGAAACTCCATGCCCGCGGGTGTTCTCCCGCGCCAAGGCAAGGGCTTTCTCCGAGGCGTCGGTCGCGATAACGCGGGCAGCGGTCAGTTCTTTTGCCAGGCTCACGGCGATGCAGCCTGAGCCGGTGCAGAGATCAATGATCCTGACCGGCGTGTTCCGGTCCCGCACGATCGCGAGCGCCGCTTCAATGATGAACTCGGTCTCGGGTCTGGGGATGAGCACGTCGGGTGAGACTTTGAACTCGAGGCCCCAGAATTCCTGGTTGCCGATGATATGCTGAAGCGGTTCGCGCCTGGTCCTGCGCTGGACAACGTCTGCAAAACCCCGCTGATGGTCATCCTCGAGCGCATCGTCCCGATGAGTGATGAGCCAGACGCGGTCTTTCATAATGATATGAGAAAGAAGCGCTTCGGCGTCGAGCCGGGCGGTCGCAACGCCGGCCTGGGCCAGTATCTCGGCCGCAACTCGTATTGCTTGATTCAGCGTCAAGGGTCGTCTACCTGTGAGCATAGAGCATGGCGCAAAGCGCACAGATTTTTCTATAGCTCTATGCGCTCTGCTCTCTGCGGGTTTCAGCGCTCTCACAGGTTTTTCAGCCGTTCCGCGTTCGCCGCGGAGGTCAGACCGTCGATGAACTCGTCGAGGTCGCCGTCCATCACCGCATCAAGCCGGTACAGCGACAACCCGATCCGATGGTCCGTCACGCGGGTTTGCGGAAAGTTGTAGGTCCGGATCTTTTCACTGCGTTCTCCGGAGCCGACCTGTGACCTGCGGTCCTGGGCTGTTTCCGCATCCTGCTTCGCCTTCTCCTTCTCCAGCAGGCGGGACTTCAGGATCTTCATGGCCTTTATGCGGTTCTTGAGCTGCGAGCGCTCGTCCTGGCACGCGACCACCTCGCCGGTGGGGATGTGGGTGATCCTGACGGCGGAGTAGGTGGTGTTCACGCTCTGGCCGCCGGGACCCGATGAACAGTAGGTATCGATGCGCAGGTCCTTTTGTTCGATATTCACTTCAACGTCATCGACTTCGGGCAGCACGGCCACGGTGACCGTGGAGGTGTGGATCCTGCCGCTCGCCTCCGTGGCAGGCACGCGCTGGACCCGGTGCACACCGCTCTCGTATTTAAGCCTGCTGAACACACCCTTGCCCACGATCTGGGCGATGATTTCCTTTGCGCCGCCCACGCCCGTTGCGCTCATGTCGAGGAGGGTGACCTTCCAGCGTTTTTTCTCGGAGTAGCGCGAATACATGCGGAAGAGCTCGGCCGCGAAGAGTCCCGCCTCGTCACCGCCCGCGCCGGCGCGGATCTCGAGGAAGACATTCCGTTCGTCCCGAGGATCCCTGGGCACGAGCATGAGCTGGAGTTCCTGCTCCATCCGCACGCGTTTCGGCGCAAGCTCCCTGGTCTCGGCGTCGGCCATTGAGCGCAGCTCGGCGTCCGCCTGTTTATCGTTGGCGAGCTCCGCGGCCTCCTGGAGCTGCTTCAGCAGGTCCAGGTACGCGCGGTAATGGTTCACCACGTCTTCGATGTCCGAACGCTCCCTGGAGTACTTCTGGTACTGCAGGTGGTCGGCTGCGACGACAGGATCGGACAAGAGCCTTGTCAGCTCGTCATATTTTTCCGCGACTGCTTCTAATTTTTTAAACATAAGGGTAAATACATTATGAATAACACGAATTGCACGAATAGTACGAATACCACGAAGACAACAAAACATGCTTATTTATGAAATTCGTCAATTGGTGTGATTCGTGTTCAGGGTTTTGACCTCAAACAAAAAAACCCCGCTTCAGCGGGGTTCCATCGAGAGGGCCTCGTTCAGGGCCCTGATGGCGACCTCTATCTGGTCGTCCGACGGTTCACTCGTCGTGAGCCGCTGCAGCCAGAGTCCCGGCAGCATCAGGGTTTTGATCAGAGGGTTCCCGCTCTGCCTGGCGCTGTACTTGATGAATTCATATCCCAGCCCGGCGATCAACGGCAGCAGGACGATCCGCGAAAGACCTTTTGCCCAGAGGGGCCAGCTGCCCGGAATGAGCGAGAACAGGAGAATTGAAAGCGCCATTACCGCGATCAGGAAGCTTGTGCCGCAGCGAGGGTGGATGCGGGAGTACTGCCGCGCGTTCCGGACCGTGAGCTCTTCCCCGGACTCGTAGGCGGCGATGGCCTTGTGCTCCGCGCCGTGGTACTCGAAGACCCGCCGGATGTCCTTCATGAACGAGATGCCGGAGACATATCCCAGAAATAGCCCTACCCGGAGCACGCCGTCCGTGAGGTTGAACAAGAGGCTGTTCTTGTTGACCGTATCGTAGTATGAGCCGAGCAGGTTGGTCAGCAGGAGGGGGAGCGCCAGGAAGATGCCGAGCGAAAAGGCAAGCGCCACGACCATGGTACCGGCCATGGCGAGGGACCCGAGCTCTTCTTTCTTTCCGTCCTTGCCTTCTTCGAGCGATTCATTTGCCGAGAAGTTGAGCGCCCGGATGCCGAGCCACATGGCTTCAAACAGCGCCGCCGAACCCCGGAGGACCTTCTTTTTCAGGAGCGGGAACCGTTCGCCGAGCGGCTTGAGCTCCTGCGTGAGGACCACGATCTCGGCGTCGGGTTTTCCGCCTTTGCGTACGGCCACGGTAAAGGCGCGCGGCGAGCGCATCATCACGCCCTCGAGCACCGCCTGGCCGCCTATGTTCACTCTATCTGACAAGTCAGGGACCTCGTGAAAAAAAGCATTTTGGCATCAATAGAAAACGTAGGGGCGGCCCTGTGTGGCCGCCCGAATTTGGGCAACCACACAGGGTTGCCCCTACGATATCCAGAATTCCATAATTGGCCTTACGCCTTCGTGTATTTTTTGCGGAACTTATCGATGCGGCCTTCGGTATCGATGAGCTTCTGTTTGCCGGTGAAGAAGGGGTGGCAGACCGAGCAGATATCGAGCCTGATGCTCTCTTTGGTGGACCGGGTCTCGTATGCTTCGCCGCAGGCGCAGTGGACTGCCGACAGCTTGTAGTCCGGGTGAATTCCCTGTTTCATGGTTCTCCTCCTGATTATTGTTAAAGCCGCAATCCATATCCGTGGTTGCCGTAAGGCCGAAATATTATACCAAACCATCTAAAATTACAAGCGAAATATTTGACCGGCTACTTGTTCATCGAGTCCAGGAAGTCCCTGTTCGTTTTTGATTGTTTCAGCTTTTCGAGCAGGAACTCCATGCTCTCCACGGTGGAGAGCGGGTTCAGTACCTTTCTGAGCACCCACATACGGTTCAGGTCGTCCTTGTCCACGAGCAGTTCTTCCTTGCGGGTGCCGGACGCGTTGATGTCAATGGCCGGAAACACGCGTTTTTCGACCAGCTTCCGGTCGAGATGGAGCTCCATGTTGCCGGTGCCCTTGAACTCCTCGAAGATCACATCGTCCATGCGGCTTCCCGTGTCCACGAGCGCCGTCGCCAGGATGGTGAGGCTGCCGCCGCCACCTTCTATGCTCCGGGCCGCGCCGAAGAACCGTTTGGGGCGCTGAAGCGCGTTGGCATCCAGACCGCCGGAAAGCACCTTGCCCGAGGCCGGGATGATCGCGTTGTGCGCCCGGGCGAGGCGGGTGACGCTGTCGAGCAGGATCACGACGTCCTTTTTGTGCTCAACGAGCCGCTTGGCCCGTTCGATGACCATGTCCGCGACCTGCACGTGCCTCTGGGGCGGCTCATCGAAGGTGGAGCTGATGATCTCGGCCTTGACCTGTCGCTGCCAGTCCGTGACCTCCTCGGGCCGCTCGTCAATGAGCAGAACGATGAGCTTGATGTCCGGGTGGTTCTTGATGATTGCCTTGGCCACGGCCTGGAGCAGCATGGTCTTGCCGGTCCGGGGCGGGGCCACGATCATTCCGCGCTGGCCCATGCCGATGGGCGTGACGAGGTCTATGGCGCGCGTGGTATAGTCCGTTGGGCCGGTCTCGAGCTTTATCTTTTTTTCGGGGTAGTAAGGCGTGAGGTTGTCGAACAGGATCTTGCTCCGGGATATTTCGGGGTCCTCATAGTTGATGGCGTCCACCTTGAGGAGCGCGAAGTAGCGTTCGCCCTCCTTTGGGGGGCGTATCTGACCGGAGACGGTGTCGCCGGTGCGGATGCTGAACCTTCTTATCTGGGAGGGGGAAACGTAGATATCGTCGGGGCCGGGGAGATAGTTGTAATCGGGAGCTCGAAGGAAGCCAAAGCCGTCGGGCAGGATCTCGAGGACGCCTTCCCCGAAGATCATGCCGTTCTTTTCCGTCTGCGCCTGCAGGATGGCGAAGATCAGCTCCTGTTTTCTAAGGCCGCTGACGCCTTCGACCTTGAGGTCGTTCGCCATGTCGGTCAATTCGGCGATGTTCTTTCCTTTGAGTTCTACTAAATTCATGGTTTTACTCCTTGGCCCGTGGTTTGCCGGGGCACTCGCGGTCTGTACATAGTGAGAGGTGGGTTATGCTGCTCCTGTGGTTGTTAGGTATAAGCGTTGTGTATAGTGTGATGCTGGTTTTTATAAGGAGGCTGGTTCCGTCAGGCTGATTGTTGTGAATGATCAGCAACAACGTAGTCTGTCAGCGGGTTGCTTACTGGATAAAAGACCTCTCTGTGTAAACGGTATGCAGTGTTTTTACCTGGTTATTATTATGCTGGGTTTTGCAATAACACGGGGTTTTTGATCAGGGTTATTCGATGACTGGAGAAAATATACCTCAGTAGGCCGGGCTTGTCAATGATTTTATTTTGTATTGTTGCGGAATGCGGTTTTTTATGATACCTTTATGAGCAGTTGCAACGGGCGGAGGACTGAGGGCCCGGCTCAAGCTTTTAGTTCAGTCCGTCACCTGACTGTCGGAACGCCGACTTGTTTCTCTCGTCTGTTTTGTGTCCGGGGGGTATTCATGCCGCTTTACCGTTATAGGGCCAGGGATAAAGACGGCGCACTGCACGCGGGAACGATGGAGGCTGTGCGCAAAGAGGGGGTGGCCGACCAGCTCGCGGGCATGGGACACATCCCGGTGCTGATCGAGGAGCAGGAGACCTCTCCTTTGTCCGGTATGGACCTCGGCGCATTGTTTTCCAGGGTCACGCCGCAGGACCTCATCATCTTCAGCAGGCAGCTTTCCACGCTCATGAGCGCGGGCATCCCTTTTATCCAGGGCCTCGTAACACTCGAACGGCAGTCGGAAAATCCACGGTTGAAGTCCGCGATTTCCCAGCTCAGGCGTGATATCGAGGCCGGCAGCTCGTTCTCCGACGCCCTTGCCAGGCAGCCCAGGTTATTCAACAAACTGTATGTGAGCATGGTCCGGGCCGGTGAGACGGCCGGTATCCTCGACGAGATCCTGAGCCGCCTGGCGCTCCTTTCGGAGCATGAGGCTGAAACCCGCGCGCGCGTGAAGGCGGCTGTCCGGTACCCGCTGATCGTTGTGATCGCCATCTCCGCCGCATTTGCATTTCTTGTCACGTTCGTGATCCCGAAGTTCGCGGCGATCTTTGCCCAGTTTAAAACAGAGCTGCCGCTGCCCACCCGCATCCTGATCAACATCAACTACGTGGTCCAGCACTACTGGTATCTTATTATCATCAGCATCATCCTGGCTGTGTGGGGAGTGATATGGTATCTGGGAACGCCGGCGGGCAGATGGCAGTGGGACCGGCTGAAGCTCAAACTGCCGGTGTTCGGCGTCCTTTTTCAAAAAGTGGCGCTCTCGCGGTTCTCGCGAATATTCGGCGCCATGCAGAAGAGCGGCATCTCCATGATGCTGACGCTCGAGATCGCGGGCGAGACAGTCGGCAATGTCGTAATCGCCCGGGCGGTGGAGTCCATGAGCGACAGCCTCCGGGACGGCAAAGGGCTGACCGCGCCGATGGAATCCTCGGGGCTTTTCCCGCCGTTGGTCATACAGATGATGGCGGTGGGCGAGGAAACTGGGCAACTCGACACCATGCTGAACAAGGTCTCCGATTATTACGACATGGACGTGGAGTATACCCTCCGCAATCTTTCGACCATGATCGAGCCGATCTTGCTCCTGTTTGTCGGCGGCATGGTCCTGTTCCTGGCCCTCGGGATATTCCTGCCTATGTGGAACCTGATGAGCCTGTTCAAGAGGTGATCGAACAGCAGAACATGCCTGTTACTGTTGTGCTATCTTTAATGGTTTTAAACAAAATATACGTTGACTCTGCATTGCAAAAAGCGTATATTTTAACCACATTAACCACAAGCCGTTTCGGAGGCAGCGTGGGGATCGGGTTGAAGGATGTAAAAGGGCTCACGATCATTGATGCTGTCATTACTCTCTGCCTTATCGGCATTCTGATCGGCGTTGTGATTCCGAAATATCAGCGAGTGGCCCGCGAGGCCCAGGAAGCCGCTCTGAAAATGGGGTTATCGAATATTCGCACGAGCATCAGGCTCTTCCGGATGTTGAAAGAACGGAACCCCCGCAGCCTCAAGGAACTTATTGAGAATGACGTTTTGCTTCCCGCGAGAAGCGGGAAAGATCCTTACGCCGGTCCGATATTTTTAGACGAGAAATATCTCATAAATCAGGCGCAGGATGCGGAGGGAAATCTTGTGGATGCGTTCGGAAATAGCTATGCATACGATCCGGTTCGCGGGGAACTCAAGGCTTCCACAAAAGGGTATGAACGCTGGTAGCATCAAGAGACGGCCTGTTTGAGTGTCGCATCGTATGATATATAAAAATATTGTCGGGAAGAAGAAAGGGGAAAGATGAATAAAGGTAGAAAACAAAAGGGTTTCACCCTCATCGAACTGGTAATCGTTATCGTGATCCTGGGGATTCTTGCGGCAGTGGCCATTCCGAGGTATATCAGGGTCGTATCTGAAGCACGGGTTGCGGCGGTAAACGGGATGGCCGGAGGTCTGAGAAGCGCCGTGATGCTTGCAAGGGCAAGATACATGGTAGTGGGAGACAACACGCTTGGGACTGTTGATATGGACGGTACTTCTGTGGCAGTTATGCCGGGCAGCGGGGTCCCCGAGGCGACGGCAGCCGGCATAGTCACAGCTATGACCGATATAACGGGATTTACGCCTACGTATGCGGCCGGACCACCACAGACAGTTACGCTTCGACCTGTTAATGGTGGAAGCCCAACATGCCAGGCGTTATATACTGGCCCTACAACCAGCGTTACACCGGCAGTCGTTACCGCAACGGTTACCGATTGCGGACAATAGTCGCAAAGAGGAACAACTTGGCGCGGCGGCAGTGCCGGGAGGCCCAGGTAGCCTGAGTGATGTCTTCTCTGTTATTGCTGAATACAACAATGGAGTTCAATATTAGTATATTTTAAGGAGGAAACAAACATGGTAAAGACACAGAAGGGTTTTACGCTCATCGAACTGGTTATGGTCATCGTGATTCTGGGCATTCTGGCGGCAGTGGCGATCCCGAAGTATATTGATATGAAGACTGACGCTGAAAAGGCCGCAGCTTCGGGGGTATACGGTAGCGCACAGTCGGCCGCTGCAATTAATTTTTCGGGAAACTTGCTCGGCAAAGGCCTTACGCCCGTCACGGATGCGCCTTCGTTAGTCGGTGCCATGGGGTCTACCCCGGAAGGATGGACCGCCGCGGGGGCCACTCTTTCGAAGGCGACCTATATAATCACCGTATCATCCTCTGAAACCGCTACAATGCCTGCAAGCCTTACGAAGGCGGGTTGGTAGTTTTTTTCGCCGAGAATATCACGAAGTAAAGTACAACGTGTTCATAGGGTGTGACCATCTTTCATGATTATGAAAGCAAAATATCCGGCTGCTCTTGCAAATGCGAGGGCAGCCGTTTCATTTTAAGTATGAGACTTGCCTGCTGAATCTGTTTCCTCGATGAACTTAGACAGGTTGCGAAAGCGGTTTTAAGGCTTATCAGGGGAATTAGATTTTTCCATTGAGCTGTCGGGCCAACTTATGAAAAATAACGGTTTCACCCTCATAGAACTCGTCATGGTTCTTGTGCTGATCGGCATCATCGCCGTGTTTGTTGCGCCGCAGCTCGGAAGCATAACCGGAACCAACGCCTCCGCATTCAAGGACAAGCTGCGGGCCGACATCCGCTATGCCCAGAACCTGGCCATGTCTCAGAACAAGAGATACCGCGTGTATTTCAACACCAATCCGCCCTCGCCTGCGTCAGGCTATGCCGTGGTCTTTGATACAAGCGGCGGGGGCTGGACAACCTTCGGTTTTGCCCAGGACCCCGCGGGCGGCGGAAACCTGAGCGTCACACTAAATACGGGAAATTACGCCGGGATTACTGTAAGCACTCCCGCAGGAGGCTTTGTTGAATTCAACTCTCTCGGCGCGCCAACGGCGGCAGCAACTATAACGATAACTCCCGGCGGACAGCAGGTGACCATTACGGCCCAGACCGGGGCGGTGAACTAAGATGCAAGAGATGGCATCAGGGACCAGGGGTCAGGAGTCGGGAAAGGGCGGCTTCACCCTTATTGAGACCATCATTACCCTCGTCGTGCTTTCGATCGCCGCCGTGGGGGTGCTGTCGGTTTTTACCGCGGGGATCAAGGGGAGCGCCAACCCGCTCGTTATCGATCAGGCGGTGCATTTGGCGCAGGAGAAGATGGATGAGGCGATTGCGCTCCGTCAGTCAGGCGGATTCAATGCCGTTGTGCCGGACGCCGGGGGGCCGTTTCCCGCGCCGTATGCCGCGTTCTCGTGGGCCAGGGCGGTCGTGTGCGTGACGGCGCTGGATCTGAACACCGGCGCCGGCGCCCCACCATGCGCTTCAGGATATGCGCGCGTAACCGTAGCCGTGACTCATGCGCTCATCGGGACCGTGGCCCTTGATACGCTCGTGACGAATTATTAGCATCATTGGTGTCGATTCTGTAGGGCAGGGCTTTAGCCCTGCGAACAAAGCAGTTCCTTCGACAGACCCGGGACAGGCCCTGAAGAGATGTTTCGCAAATAAAATATATTATGAAAAATACGCAGCACAAAAAACGCCTTCGGCTCAAGGGCTTCGATTATATCGGGCAATTTCGATACTCGCTGACCTTTTGCACAAAAGACAGGACCGCCTACTTTGATGACGCAGCCGCAATATCCGGCGTTGCAGGGTTTCTTCGTGAGACGTCGGAAAAACACGGATTCAGGATATGGTCTTTTTGTTTCATGCCGGACCATATTCATGTCCTTGTCGAGGGGGAACGGCCTTCGTCTGACCTGAGGAAGTTTGTTTCCTTATTTAAACAAAAGAGCGGTTATTGGTTTCGTCGACACTACAGCAAAAATGGCGGGCATGGCTTCAGCTCTGCGAACAAAGCAAGCCTGAAGGCTTGCCCTACAGAAAACGATAAAGACGACGTAGGGCAGGACCATAGCATTGCGAGTAACCTGACCGAGGATCTGTGGCAGATCAATTATTATGAGCATGTTTTGCGGAGCGAGGAAGCAACGGAGAAAGTAGCAAGATACATTATAGACAACCCTGTGCGAAAAGGTCTTGTTCCGGGTTTTTGTGACTATCCGTTTTCATGGTGCGACGTTCTTGGTTTTGTAGGGCAGGGCTTCAGCCCTGCGAATCATGCAACCCTGAAGGCTTGCCCTCCAAGCAACCCTGAAGGGTTGCCCTACAAGAGCTTAATCGGGGGAACTCCGCACTCAAACGGCTTCACCCTTATCGAGATCGTCATCACCATTGTGCTCGTCAGCATCCTTTCCGGTCTTGCAGCCATGATCATACTTCAGGGCGTCAGGGCGTACTCCGATGAGCAGAGTCGCAGCGATGTCCACTACCAGGCCAGACTTGCTGTGGAGCGCATAGCGAGAGAGGCGCGGTTGATACGGAGTTGTGGCGATATTGTTGCGCCCGCGAATCTCTCTGCAACACTTTCTTTCACAGATATAAGCGGAAATCCGATTGCGTTCAATGTGGCCGGTGTGACTCTGTCCCGGGGGGCGAATGTTCTGGCGAATAATATAACCTCTCCCACTCCTTTCCGTTTTTTAGACAATGCCGGCAATGGGACCACGGCCTGTCCGGGAATATGGTTTGTCGAGATCGCTATAACTGATACCCAAGGTTCGGAATCCCTGCAAATGCGTACCAGGGTGCATCCGAGGAATTTCTGAGATTCGGTAAAAACATGACGCGGTGAATCGGTCAATCGGCATAACGAATATGATCAACAGAACAAATCAAAAAGGCGTCTCGCTCATCGCGGCGGTGTTCATCATCGTCGTCCTTGGGTTCATGGGCGTGATGTTTCTTACTATGGTCAATACCGGCAGTTTCACGGCCGTTAACGATATACAGTCCGCGCAGGCGTTGTATATTGCCGAGGGCGGGGTGGAGTACGAGCAGCGCAATCTGGCACAAAATCTCAACTGGTATCGAAGCGCCACAGATCCCCTGTATAATGACCCAAAGACCCTCGGAGGAGGAGGGTTTGCCGCAACCGCACGTGTGCCTGCTACCTTGCTTAGGAACAGGCTTACGGCAACAGCACTAACAGCATCCGTCTACACTACGAGCGGGTTCCCACCAAGCGGTTTTCTTCAAATCGATGATGATGTCGCCGGAGGCGCGGAGTTTGTACAATATACTGTTTTAAACGCAACTACTTTCACCTTGACAGCTCCACGTGGACGGACCATCGGCACGGTGGTTACTGCAGCTGGAGATTTCAGCAGGGGGACTACCATCTATCCTGTGACCACGCTTATCGATGCCTTGCCCAATAGCAGCAATACGCCCACCACGTTTCGTATCGCTGCGAACACTAAATTTCCGAGCGCGGGCACGATTGATATTGAAGGGGAAGAGATCAGCTACAGCGGGTCGAGCCCGGCCGGTGGGAACACCACGCTGACCGGCATCCAGCGCTGTGTCGGACCGACGCCGTGTGCGGCACATGTTGTGGGACAGCCGGTGACGCCTTTGCTGATCGGAGGGGTCACGGCAGACTATCAGTCCGAGATCAACTCCACCGGAACGGTGGGGGCTGCAGCGCGAACTGTAAAAAAAACAGTATTGCGATGACGGTTGGAGGGTCCGATGAAGAACAGAATGAAACTCGTTCTTTTCCTGCTTGGTGCTGCTGTGGTTTTCTGCTTATCGCGGACACCCGCGGAAGCCACCGTCAGGTTCACCGCAGTACAGACCTCACCTATCGAGCTTGTGATGGGCACCCGGGCTATCACCTATCGCATCACGAATAACAGTACTGCTGGTGAGGTATTAAATCGTGTCCGGTTCAATCTTGCAAATAATACCTATACCAGTTATCCGAACCCCGAGACATTTATAGCGCCGACGGGTTGGACGTGTACGAGAAGCAGCAATACCAGAGTTCAGTGTACGGCAAATACGGGTTATGAAATACCACCGACGGGTACGAATTATCTGGACTTTACTTTCAATATAACCAATGTGGTTACAACGTATGACACCATCAATCAGCTTAGTAGTGTAACTGCTCGGCGCCGCGGCTCAAACACCTACTATAATCCGACGACACCAATAACTAGTTCCTGGACTTGGAAAGCGCTGGAAATGACTTTGGTGCCCGCACCTACGAACATTGGGTCCGGGTGCAAGTTTACCCTGACCATGACTGTGACGAACAGATCATCAGTCAATAATTTAGTCATCACTTCAATCCCTTCGGCAAGGCCGACTGCGGTCACAGCCGGCGGCGCGGCCATCGACAGCCCTGCAGCCATCCCGGCCAGTCTGACCCTGAATGCAGGTGTCGCGGGATCCATCGTCTGGACCTATACCCTGACCGGGTCGGCTGGAGGTACTGTCAAGTTTACCGCCTGTGCGAGCACGGGCGGGAGTTGCACTTCTGTTACCAATGGCACAAGGACCTCAAGCAGTGTGACGACTGGTCCAGTGACCATTGTCGCCGGTGCTGCCTGCAATTTGGTCTCTGCCATGACCATTACTCCGATCTGTCTCTATTCGGGAGATATCACTACAGTACAGATGATGGTAACAAACACGACCGGAACTACGGTGATCAATGTAACACCGGTCGTGACTGCCTGCACCGGGACTGCCCAGATCGGTTCGCCCGCCTGCACGTGGTTGACCGGTCCGTCGCCTGCGACCATAGGGAATCTGTTGACTAATACAACAGGAACTTTTACCTGGACGGCAGCCGTGAACGGGAAACCGAATGACGTCTATTCCGTCAGCGGATATGCAACAGCGAATGGCCCCATCACGACCGCGACCGTGACATCCAATGTGCAGGATGTGGACGGCTATATCGTGACCGTCACGAGCAAGAGCACCAGCACTGCTGAGACAAACGCCGACAGCGTGAATGAAGAGCTTGACTGGACCATTACGAGTTACGCCTGCTCAAATATAAATAAAGTTTCTATTGCCATTCCCGCGGGCTGGACATTCGCGAACGATGGCTATGCCCTGGTGACGAACACCACGGGCACGCAGGTTGAAACTTGGAACCCGCCCGCCGGTACGACGTTTACCTCTCCGAACGCAACGGATCGCATCCCATCGGGAGGCAATTCAGGCGACTTTTACCTGGTTTTCTCACAAACGCCGACTGCAACGGGTAACTATAATTTTGACGTTACGATCACAGATGATGTCGGGGTGGTACGGGTCAAACCGTCTACAGTAACGGTCAATCCCTTCAATACCGGCACGTGGAACGCTACCGGGACTGGCGTCTGGCAGGAGACCATTCAGTGATGGATTTCCCCAGTCACAATCGGTTTTTTTCTGATCGAAAGTTATCAATTACTTGTTCAGCGGGAACAGCAGGGTATCTACTATTGTTACATCCCTGGTCAACAAAAACGTCATGCTAAGGCCACAGTTCTCGTTTAGAAAATAATCGCAAAAAACCACTTTTTTCTTGACAAGCGCCGCAATATCAGCTATTTTTTTCGTAATCTATAGAAAAATAGACTCAAACTCAAACCTAAACCCAAACTTAAATTCAAGTTTATTTGTAGATTCAGACCCTGTCTGGGAGAAGGTACATGAAGACATCAGAAATAATCAGCAAGCTCGAGATCCCGAGGCACAAGCTCTACTACCTGGAGCAGAAGGGGTATATTAGCCCGAAACGCATCCCCATGGGCGACCTGGAGGCACGGGAATACAGCAAGCAGGACTTCGAGCGTGTTCGGGCGATCTGGAAATATTTGCGGCGCGGGTACAAGCACAAGATGGCGTTCCAGATGGCTTCGGAAGAGCTCAAGACGGAGAAGAGTTGATGCAGGACAAGGGGGGTAGCGAAGCCGGACGAGGGAAGCAGGACGAGAAGAAGGTGTCCGTCGTCTTAGCGAACGAAGTGAGCGGTCATCCATCGTCCGTCATGATGTAACCTATGGGACTCTTTTCAAACGACATAATAACCCATAGGGTCAGGTCCTTTGTTATGGTATCCGCCCTATTCCGCACAAGGTTGCTCACCGTCGAGGCGTGAAGCCGCAAATAGCGAGCTATTTCACTTTGCAAAAATTGTTTATTCAACAGCCTCAGCCATCTTTCTGTCTCGCTTTTTTCCTGTCCTTGAACAGGACTCTCATTAAATATATTATCAAGTGACGACCGGTTTGCGTACCGCCGGCTCCGCAGTATCTCGGGCACATGTTCGTATTTCTTCAGATGATCGGCGAGGCTGCCTACGAATTCGTCTTCGCCCAAGATGACCCGCCCCTTAACCTCGAGCATGATGGATTTTTCACCGATTCCGCATTTTACAATTATGCTTCAAACATATCACTTCTGTAATTCCCCACGGTTCGCTGTGCCAAAGAGAGACCTGTTTTCGTTTGCAATTTAACGCGCCCGGGAGTACATTGTGCGGGCGCAACACGATGATAACGAACGGGGTACGGTATGGCATTGGTAAGTTTACAGGACGTCAAGGTCGGTTTCGGCGGGCCGCTGCTGCTCGAAGGGGTCGAGCTCTCGATCGACCGCGGGGAGCGGGTCTGTCTGGTCGGACGGAATGGCACGGGCAAGTCCACGATCATGAAGCTCATCACGGGCGAGCTCCAGCCCGATGGCGGCAAGATCGTGTTTCAGCAGGGGGTGAAGATCACGCTCCTGACGCAGGAGGTCCCGCAGGCGCTTACCGGCAGCGTGTTCGACGTGGTGTCGGGCTCCTTCGGTGAACAGGGGAAGCTGCTTGCGGCATATTATCATGTCAGCGCCAGACTTGCGCATGACCACAGCGAGCGGCTGATGGCGGAGCTCGAGGACGTGCAGCACAAGTTCGAGTCAGCCGGCGGATGGCAGATGCAGCAGCGCGTGGAGGAGATCCTGACGCGGCTCAATCTGCCCGAGGACGCCGAGTTCTCGGAGCTCTCGGGCGGGCTCAAGCGGCGCGTTCTGCTGGCCAGGGCCCTGGCGGGCGCGCCGGACCTTCTGCTGCTGGACGAGCCCACGAACCACCTGGACATCGATGCCATTGCCTGGCTCGAAGAATTTCTGCTGACCTTCGGCGGGACCCTGCTCTTCGTGACCCATGACCGCATGCTGCTCCAGAAGATTGCAACGCGCATCGTTGATCTTGACCGCGGCAGGCTCACGAGCTGGCCCGGCAATTACCATGCCTATCTTGATTTGAAACAGGCGGCGCCGTATGGTCTCCGCGAGTCGTCATCTGGGGAGGATCTACCGTAGCAGCCCCCGTCATGGAACGGCTATGTCTCGCAGTTGAACGACGCAATAACCCACTCATGTCGCTTGACTGGAAAGAGATATTTCCGTAAAGTTGCATTCAACAAACCCAACAATAGGGCTGTTGAAAAATGCATGATTGTGCCCAATCTATCATTTTGAGTTCTTCGACCCATCATTATGTATTTGCAATTGGGATCAAATCTTACATGTTGATAAAGTAGCCCGTTTCTGATATGGTTTTCGACGTGGTCCGCCCCCTTCGCACCGGGGAAAGAGGCCTAAGTTTTTCCCGGCACTGCCGCGCCTGAAGCGAACAGCGCATATCATTGGTTCAGACTGTTTCCCTGCGAGCGTCATGCCCCTGAAAACATATTGCAAATATGGTATGTTCTGATATGATTCAATCATGAAAAAACTGAAGCTCTATCTCGACACGTCGGTGTGGAATTTCTACTATGCCGACGATGCCCGGAGAAAGTGGATTCGACGAAGCTGACCGTCGGGTAGAGCAACGCGAAACCCGACGCATCTAATTGAACTGTTTAATTTTGAGTTTGTTCTGGATACTATTAAGTCTTTCTTGAATGTCCTTTTCATTAGTCTTAATATGACACGTTAACAAACAATAACGTTCTATGAAATTTAAAAGGCGAGGAATAATATGATTAAATCAATAAGTAGCTCGTGTCTGAACGAAAACCCTATTTTTTAAACGATCCTTCGCGAATAAAAAATATTATACTGTCACAAAACTTCGTCAATAATGAATTGTCCTGACAATTGTTGCTTATTGCAAGCATTTCCACTGAAT
>Ga0315281_10003706_pt1 | contig 22335 bp, 19 predicted proteins | sample YL17G07_0_MG_FD_204540 | JGI IMG/M metagenome (GOLD analysis project Ga0315281, IMG submission 204540) | Sediment microbial communities from Yellowstone Lake, YNP, Wyoming, USA - YL17G07_0 | ecosystem: Environmental > Aquatic > Freshwater > Lake > Sediment | place: USA: Wyoming | collected... | reverse complement strand
GGTTCAGAGATGATAGCCTGGGCGAACACCACAACAAACGGCCATGCGGAAACTCTGCGCCGTCTCAAAAAAGCTTGTCCTGATCCGACAGCGCTTTTTCGATGATGCTCTCAAACGACTCTATTCTACGCTTCACCGCACTTTCGTCAAAAGCGGATGAAGCGGGAAGTTTGCCGTCTTTTGCGCACAGAAATTCGTGCGTGATGTTGAGAGCGGCCATGATGGCGATGCGCTCGTTGCCGACCACTTTGCCGGTATCCTTGATTTCGCGCATCTTGCGATTGAGAAAATCGACCGAGGCGGTAAGTTGCTTTTCCTCGCCATCCGGCGCAGCGACACGAAATTCACGCCCCATCACATTGATCAGAACGCCCTTGGGCCGGGTCGGTGTGCTCATGGTGTCAGAAGCTTTCGTTTTCGGGGATTTGCTTCAGCAGCGCCTCGACGCGCACCCTGGCGGCGTCGAGCTTTTCCTCGAGACGTTTGGCGTCGTCGGTTTTGACGGCGATCTGCTGGCGCAATTCGTTGTTCTCCGAGCGCAAGCGCTGGAAAAGCTGCACGAAGTGATTGAGCCTTGACTCGAAATCATCCAGTTCCTGTTCCATGCACAAACTTTAGCCCGAAAATTTCGCATGGTCAATGACTAACACGTGGTTTTGAAAGCATTTTCGAACCGTTCTGCGGCAACCGTTTGCCAATCGCACCCAAGCCCGATAGCATTCGTTCTGCCAAGGTGCCCGATCAGATTTATATCGGGTTAAACGGGAAGGCTGTGCAAACCAGCCGCTGCCCCCGCAACGGTGAATGGGAAATACGCGCTACATAGCCACTGGAGAGTCTCCGGGAAGGCGGCGCGTGAACAACTTGCCCATGAGCCCGGATACCGGCCTTGCGCAAACACGGGTGCCGCGGGAGGCGGTGCAGCCCGAGCATCCCGGTTTCCCAGCCCGGACAGCCTCCGGCTCCTTCTCTCTCGGCATATTCATCAACGCAGCCTGCGGGGACGCTCGCTGCCTATCGGACACTTCCAATGAAACGCAATACCCTCGCCGCACTGATCGCAGGCATGACGCCCACGCTGGCCTTTTCACAAAGCCCAACCCAAACCATCGCGGAACCGATTTTCGTCACCGCGACCCGCACCGCCCAGCCGCTTGCCGATTCTCTTGGACAGGCAATTGTCATTTCGCGCGAAGATATCGAGAAGGACGGGCAAGTCAGCCTGGTCGAGTTGCTGCAAGCGCGCGCCAACGTGGAAATACGCGCAACCGGAGGACCAGGGCAACCCTCGGGCATCTTCATGCGCGGCGCCAATACCAGCCATACCCTGGTTCTGGTCGATGGCCTGCGCGTCGCCTCCGCGACACTCGGCGCCACGGCGCTGGAAAACATCCCCACGGATTTGATCGAGCGCATTGAAATCATCAAGGGGCCGTTTTCCGGCCTGTATGGGTCGGATGCGATGGGCGGCGTGATACAGATTTTCATGCGCCAGGGGAGCGATCCCTCGCTTTATGCGCATGCCGGAGCAGGCACTCAGGATGCGCGCGAAATCGCCGCGGGATTCGCGACGCGCGAAGGCAAGACCAGCGCCTCCCTGAACGCCGGGCACAGCGAGATCAACGCGCGAAGCGCCACCAATCCCGCCGCAGGATTTCTCTACAATTCCGACCGCGATCCGTATCGCAACGACCATGGCAGCATGCAGCTTGCACACACTTTCCGTAACGGCGAAACGCTCGCCTTTTCCGCCTTTCAGAGCCGCGGCGCCACACATTTCGATTCGGGGCCGGACAGCAACGACCTCAATCGCCAGATACTTTCCGGCTTTCAACTGGTTTCCACCAACCAGCTCGCCAGCGACTGGGGTAGCCGCCTCAGTATCGGACGCGGCAGCGACGATCTTGCCATCGAGGGTTCCTATCCGTCACGCTTCGAGACACGGCAGGATCAGATCTCCTGGCTCAATGAATTCAAAACCTCGCGCGGCAACATGACAGCGGGCGCCGACTTGCGCAACGAAACGGTTTCCGGAAGCGTCGCCTACGACAAGGCGCGCCGCGAAACGCGTTCGCTGTTCACGGGCTATCTCGAGCGGCTGGGCGCGCAGCAGGTCGAATTCAATCTGCGCCGCGACGAGGAAGACCAGTTCGGCCAGCGCAACACCGGCAGCTTTTCGTATGGCTATCGCTTCAACCCTGAGGTGACCGCCTATGCGCGCGCCGGCCGCGCCTTTCGCGCACCGAGCTTCAACGATCTGTATTACCCCAGCGATCCGCAGTACGGCCCTTCGAGCAATCCGAATCTGCTTCCCGAACGTTCAAACAGCGCCGAAGCGGGAGTGCGTTATCACGGCAAGGTTGCGTCAGCGAGCCTCGTCTGGTTCGACCAGAAAATCGACGACCTGATCGTATTCGTTTATGGCCAGGGGCCGCAGAACATCCGTCGTGCGCGCATCCGCGGTGTCGAGGCGGGCGCAGACGCGAACTGGGCAGGATTCGTCTGGCGCGCCGCGTTGACGCACCAGCAGCCGCGCGACGAGGATAGCGGCAAGCAATTGCGCAGCCGTGCCGCCACCTTCGGCAGTCTGGGCGCGAGCAAGTCATTCGGCGCGTGGCAGGTCTCCGCCTCGGCAGTTGGCAGCGGCGCGCGCTTCGATTCGGCCAACGAAGCGCCGGGATCGCGCATGGGTGGCTACGCGCTCGTCAACGCGCAGCTTCGCTACACCATCGACAAGCGCTGGCGCGTGGAACTCAGTGGAAACAATCTCGCGGACAAGAAGTACGAACTCGCGCAGGGCTATAACCCGCCGGGACGGGCGTTGTTACTGAGCGTCAAGTTCGAGGCGCGCTAACCCCATCCCGGCCTTCCCCTCGGCGAGGGGAAGGAGTTGTAGCGAGAGGTTGCCGAATGGCGCGGCCATCGCTGAAAATGTCCTGATTTGTCATTCCCGTGTAAACGGGAATCCATGTTTTCCAAGTAAATATGGGTCCCCGTTTGCACGGGGACAACATTTCTACAGAGATTGTCCTGAGGTCATGGCAGCCAGGACAGACATTTTTTGCTATTGTCTCGACATGGTTTCCGATCCCGTCGATCTCGCCTGCGTAAAACGCGCGCTGGTCATCAAGCTGCGCCACCACGGCGACGTGCTGCTTGCCTCGCCCGTTTTCCAGGTGCTCAAGAACCGCGCGCCGCATATCGAGGTCGATGCGCTGGTGTATGCCGATACCAGGGAAATGCTCGCCGGGCATCCCGCGATTCACGCCATCCACTGCATCGATCGCGAATGGAAAAAGCGCGGTTTGCTGGCGCAGGGCGGGCATGAATGGGCATTGCTGCATGCGCTGCGCAAACGCCGCTACGATCTGCTGATTCATCTTACCGAGCACCCGCGCGGCGCCTGGCTCGCGCGCCTGCTCGGGCCTGCGAGCGCGGTGGCCATGAAAAAGGATGTGCCGTTCTGGCGCGCGAGTTTCACGCACCTCTACCCGCTGCCTTCGCATACCCCGCGCCACACCGTCGAAGCCAACCTCGATGCGTTGCGCCGCCTGGGCATCTACCCCGAAGAGACGGAGAAACGCCTCACCCTGGTTCCCGGCGCAAACGCCGAGGAAAGAGTCGCCGCGCTCCTCAGTCAAAGCGGTATTGCCGATAAACCGTTCATCCATATCCACCCCACGTCGCGCTGGTTTTTCAAGACCTGGCCTGCGCAGCGTTTTGCCAATCTCATCCGCGAGCTCGGCCGCGCGGGGCACCGTGTCGTGCTCACCGCTGCGCCCGCTGCCAATGAACGCGACATGATCGTGCGCATCAAGGAAGCGCTCAAGGCGCCGGTGACCGACTTTACCGGCATGCTCTCGCTCAAGGAGCTGGCTGCGCTCACGGCGCGCGCGCGCCTGTTCATCGGTGTCGATTCGGCACCCATGCACATCGCCGCAGCCATGGGAACACCGGTGGTCGCGCTGTTCGGTCCGAGCGGCGAGGCGCAGTGGGGTCCGTGGATGGCGCCAAGCCGCGTCGTCACCTCGCGGCATGCCTGCCGCCCCTGCGGCAACGACGGCTGCGGCGGCGGCAAGGTGAGCGAATGCCTGACCACTCTCCCGGAAGAGCACGTGCTGGCCGCCGCCAACGAACTGCTTGCGCAAGGGTGAACGGGAAGTTACCGGAATGAACATCGCGCTCATCCGCAGCCGCTACGACCCTTACGGCGGCGCCGAGCGCTTCGTGCAGAATGCCCTCGCCGCCCTCGGTGCAGGGGGCGCGAAACTCACCATCGTGACGCGTCATTGGCCGCAGGCAGCCGCAGCCGGCAGCACAGTCGAAACGCTCATCGTCGATCCGTTTTTTCTCGGCAGCCTGTGGCGCGATGCGGGCTTCGCGCGCGCCGCATGCGCGGCGCTCGGCAAGCGCCGCTTCGATCTGGTGCAGTCGCACGAACGCCTCGACTGCTGCGATATTTATCGCGCGGGCGACGGCGTGCACGCCGAATGGCTCGCACAGCGCCACCGCGCGCTCGGCGCGTGGCGCCAACTCGGCGTGCGCCTCAATCCGCATCACCGCTACCTGCTCGCCGCCGAACGCAGGCTGTTCTCGAGCCCGCGGCTCAAGGCGGTGATCTGCAATTCGCGCATGGTGCGGGACGAAATCGCGCGCCATTTCGGCACGCCGCAGGACAAGTTACGCGTCATCCATAACAGCGTTGACAGCAGCGTATTTCATTCCGGGTTGCGCACCGAACATCGCGCCGCCGTGCGCGCGCGCCTGGGCATTCCCGCGGACGCGCCGGTGTTTCTATTTGTCGGCTCGGGCTTCGAGCGCAAGGGATTGCAAGTTTTCCTGCATGCGCTCGCCAAGGTTGCGGGGTATGGCATCGTTGCCGGCAAGGACAAGCGCCTCGCGTCTTACCGCGCGCTTGCCGCAAGCCTCGGCATTGCCGCGCGCGTGCACTTCCTGGGCGGCGTCGGCGATGTGCGGCCCAGCTATGGCGCCGCCGATGTGTTCGTCCTGCCCACGCTCTACGATCCCCTGCCCAACGCCTGCCTCGAAGCCATGGCGTGCGGCCTGCCGGTCATCACCAGCGAAAAGTGCGGCGCGGCGGAGTTCATCCAGAGCGGAGAAGGCGGTTTTGTCTGCGACGCGCTCGACATCGCCTCGTTCGCCGATGCCATGCAAGCCTGCGCCGCCCGCGCCCGGACCATGGGCGAGGCGGCGCGCGCCGGCGTCGCGGCGCTCACGCCGCAGCGCATGGCGCAGGAATATGTCGCGCTGTATCGTGGTCTCCTTGCCGTAGAATAGCGGGGTTTACCCGGCACAAACCTCCCATGACCGCACCGGCAGCCAATAGCCGCCAGCTTTATTTCCGCCTGCTCGCCTACGTGAGTCCCTACCGCTGGGCGTTCGCGGGCGCGGTGCTCGGCATGATGGTCGCGGGAGCATCCAACGGCGCGCTCGCTTACTACCTCGAACCGGTCATCAACAAATTGTTTGTCGAACACGACCCGGCGATGCTGGTTGTCATCCCGGCCGGGATCGTGCTGATTTTCCTTATCAGCGGCGTGGCGAGTTTTGCCGCGGGCTATGGCACGCAGTGGGTCGCCAACCGCGTCATGATGGATTTGCGCGTCGCCATGTTCGCCAGGCTGGTGCGCCTGCCGGTGCGCTATTACGACGAGCACACCAGCGGCAGCCTGATGTCGCGCATCGCCAACGATGTCCAGGGTGTCGCCGTGGCCAGCACCGGCGCGATCACGGCGCTGGTGCGCGACAGCGTGACGCTGCTCTCGTGCCTCGCGGTGATGTTCAATCTGAACTGGAAACTTTCGCTGGCGACTTTCGTTGTCGTCCCGCCCATCGCCTGGGTGGTGAGCCGCTTCAGCGTGCGCCTGCGCAAGATCAGCCGCGAATCGCAGCGCGCCAACGGCGCGATTCTCGAAGCGCTCGACGAAAGCATATCCGCGCAACGCGTGATCAAGGTGTTCGGCGGGCAGGGAGTCGAGGCGGCGCGCTTCGCCACGTCGGCCAACCGCGTGCGCCAGCTCAACATGAAACATTCGGCCGCGACTTCGGCCAACGCGCCGATCACGCAACTGATCGTCGCCGTCGCCATCGCCATACTGCTTTATTTCGCCGCGCTGCAAAGTCAGACTGACAACACCACGGTGGGCGGTTTTGTCGCTTTCCTGGTCGCGACCGTGGCGCTGCTCGAACCGCTCAAGCGCCTCACCAACATCAACGAACACCTGCAACGCGGCCTCGCCGCATGCGAAAGCGTGTTCGGACTGATCGATGAAAAGCCCGAAGCGGATCGCGGCACGATCATGCTCGAAAAAGCGCGCGGCGACATCCTGTTCGAGAATGCCGGTGTGCAATACCGCGAGGATGGCCGCGCCGCGCTCGACCATTTTTCGCTGCACATCCAGCCCGGCGAGACCATCGCCCTGGTGGGGGCGACCGGCAGCGGCAAGACCACGGTCATCCACCTGATCCCGCGCTTCTATGCCCCGAACCAGGGACGCATTGTCATCGACGGCCATGACATCAATAGCATCGCACTACCCAGTTTGCGCGCCAACATCGCCCTGGTGAGCCAGGATATCCGCCTGTTCAACGATAGCGTCGCCGCCAACATCGCCTACGGGGAGAATGCCGGCGCCTCGCGCGATGCGATCACGCGCGCCGCAAAGGCCGCGCACGCCTGGGAATTCATCGAAACCCTGCCGCAGGGACTCGATACGCCAATCGGCCAGAACGGCGCGCAGCTTTCCGGCGGACAGCGGCAGCGCATCGCCATTGCGCGCGCCCTGCTGAAGAACGCGCCTGTCCTGCTGCTCGACGAAGCGACTTCCGCGCTCGACAGCGCATCCGAGCGGCTGGTGCAGGCCGCCCTCGAAGATCTCATGCAGGGTCGCACCACGGTGGTGGTGGCGCACCGTCTTTCGACTATTGAAAAAGCCTCGCGCATTGTGGTGCTCGACCATGGAACCATAGTCGAAATCGGCACCCATGCCGAGCTTCTGGCCAGGGACGGCGCCTACGCCAAGCTGCACCAACTGCAATTCGGCGCGCGCGCGCTCTGATGGATAAACTGCGCATCGTCCATACCGAGGCCTCGCTCGGCTGGGGCGGGCAGGAAATCCGCATACTCACCGAGGCCGCGGGAATGGCGGCGCGCGGACACCGCGTGACGCTCATCGCGCCCCCCGAAGCTGCGATATTTCGCGAAGCGCGCGAACGCGGCATCGAGGCGGTCGCACTGCCGATCGGCAGAAAACGCCTGCGCGGACTTTTCGCGTTACGCGCGTGGCTCAAAGACCATGCCGCCGATGTGATCAACACACACAGCTCGACCGATACCTGGCTTGCCGCGCTCGCATGCGCGACGCTTTCCGATTCACCGCCGATCGTTCGTACACGGCATATCTCAGCACCCCTGCCGGACAACTGGAGCACGCGCTGGCTGTACCGCAAGGCGACAAGTTACATCGCCACCACCGGCGAGGCATTGCGCGAGCAGATGATGCGCGAGGCCGGTGTCGATCCCGAGCGTGTACAGTCGGTGCCGACCGGCATCGATCTCGCGTATTTTCAGCCGGGCGACCGGCGTGCCGCGCGCGCGCAACTAGAACTCCCTCTGGCTGCGCCGCTCATCGGTATCGTCGCCACGCTGCGCAGCTGGAAGGGCCATCGTTACCTCATCGAGGCGCTGCGCGAACTGCCCGAAGCGCACCTGGTGATCGCAGGCGACGGGCCGCAGCGCGACGCGCTCGAAGCCCAGGTTGCGCAACTGGGCATGCAGGCGCGCGTGCGCTTTGCCGGCAACCGCAGGGATGTCGCGCCGTGGCTGCAGGCGCTGGACATTTTCGCGCTCCCCTCCTACGCCAACGAGGGCGTGCCACAGGCGCTCATGCAGGCCATGGCGTGCGCGCTGCCGGTGGTGACCACCCCGGTGGGCAGCATCGGCGAAATCGTCACCCACGAAGAGACCGGCCTCATGGTCGCGCCGCAAAGTACTCCGGCGCTGCGCGACGCGCTTGCGCGTTTGCTGGGCGATGCCACGCTACGCGTGCGGCTCGGCGCGGCAGGCAGGCAGCGTGCGCTGGAACGTTTTAGCGACACTCTGATGGTCGAGCGCATGGAGCGGATTTTTCTCGCCGCCGCATCGCGCCATGACTAGCAGGGTGAGCGCGAGGCTGGCAATCTTCGCGCGCGCGCTGCGCCTGCGCTCGGCGTCGGGCGCGCGACAAAAACCTGCACAACCGCAGCGCATTCTCATTGCGCATCAACTGCTGCTCGGCGACACGCTCATGCTCACGCCGCTCCTTGCCAAACTGCGCGAACGCTATCCCGCCGCGGATATCGCGATGGCTCTCCCCGCGGCTTGCGCGTCCCTCTACCAAAGCTCTCCTTACGGCGTGCGCGCCCTGCCTTTTTCGCTGCGCGATGCGCGCAGCATCGACGCGCTGTTCCGCGAAACGCCTTTCGACCTGGCGATCATTCCCGGCGACAACCGCTACACCTGGCTCGCGCAGGCGCTGGACGCGCGCTGGATCGCGGCCTTTGCCGGCGACACGCCCGCGTACAAGAACTGGCTGGCCGATGAACTGATCCCGTTTCCCGATGCGCCCGGCGCATGGGGCGATCTGGCCGCGCAACTCGTCGGCGGCGCGGCGCCTGCGCCTTATGCGCGCGCGCAATGGCCAAGCCCGCTATGCGCATCCTTCGCGCTGCCGCAACAGCCGTATTGCGTGCTGCATGCCGGTGCGAGCTCGCCGCGCAAACTGTGGCCCGCGTCTTACTGGCGGCAGATCGCCGCAACCCTCGCCGCGCGCGGCTACCGCGTCGCGTGGAGCGCGGGGCGCGGCGAAGAGCATCTGGTTGCCGAATGCGACGGCGGAAGGGGTTTTGCTTCATACGCCGGCAAGCTCGACCTCGCGCAACTCTGGCGCCTGATCGAAAATGCCGCACTGCTGGTCGCCCCCGATACCGGTGTCGCGCATCTGGGCAAGGTTACCGGCACGCCGACCGTGGCCTTGTTCGGCCCCGGCCCGACGCGCCTTTACGGCGCAGGAGAGTTCTGGAAGGCCATACCGTTCTACCCCGTGGTGCTCGATGACCTGCCCGCGCGCAACCAGACGACCTTGTTCCGCCGCGCGCCACCGTGGCTAGCAGGCGATGGCGGACCGCACGCGCCGTGCGCCGAAGCGCGTGCGCTGTACGGAAGCGGCACCGAATGTGTCGAGGCCGCGATCGAGCGTATTTTGACCCGATCCATTCCATAGTCTGCAAATTCTTCCCATGCTCAACGAGTAGGCTGCAGAAGCATCGGCCCGCGCGGCCTTGAGCACCGCGCGAAAGGCGTGGATTGTGTTGGCGCCACCTCGGAGGCAGGCTAAAAACGGCGTGCGGTGCATGGTATAGTGGATTTAAGGAACCTCTGAACAAGTGTCTTCCCCGCCCCCGATTCAAGCATTCGAGGGCAAGCTCCAGCGGGGAACCATTTTTCATTGTAAAACATGGATTCCCGCTGGAGCCTGCCCTCGACCTGATCGGGGGCGGGAACGACAAATCAAGACTTGTTCAGAGATTCCTAAATAGAATTTGCAGAAGAGGATGCCCATGAAACTCAAAGTAATCGTGCACGAAGCCGAAGAAGGAGGCTACTGGGCCGAGGTTCCCGCTTTGTCCGGTTGTTTTACTCAGGGTGAAACCAGGGAAGAACTGATGTGCAATGTTCAGGAGGCGATCGGTCTCTATCTCGAATCGCTCGAGGATATCAAGGTGCCTCCACCCGGCCCCCATGATCGCGGCGTGCAGGTGGTGGAGATCGCCGTCTGAAGATCGTCTCCGGCAAGCGCCTCGCCCAGGCAGCCGAGGCCAAAGGCTGGAGGCTCCTGCGTGTGCGCGGCAGCCATCATTGCTACACAATGCCCGGCCGAGCCGATCTGCTCGTGATCCCGATCCATGGCAATACCGATCTCAAGGGCGGTTTACAGCGCAAACTTATGAAGCAGTCCGGTCTAGTGGAGGAGGATCTCTAATTCCATTTCCTATTCAAAGGTACATTTTTACTCCCGCGGGCGGAAGGGTTGGTGAGGGAATTCGCGTCAGACATTTCCAACAATCTCAATGTGGTAAACGAATGCGAAGCAGGCGCGTTAGTCAAAAATGTAACCGATGGTAAAGCCGGATGAGCGGTTGCACACCTGTGAGATAATGGCAAGTTGCGAAGTCCGATATTTTCACTGCCCGCCGGCTCTTGCCGGATGCGGCGCAACGACAGCCCGGAAGCCGGGGTGTCCGAATCAAGGAGCAAACCATGCGTAAATTCGTTTCAATCTTGTCCTTTGGCGTGTTTTTTGCCGGCGCTGTGGCCGCGCAGGAGCTGCCGCGCGTTGCGGGCGAGCCGGCCTGGCCCAATGCCAAAGCCGCCGCGCTCATCACCTCGCGTTCTGCCAATTACGCCGCCGCCGACACCGCGCAGGTGCGCTTCAAGAGCATGGCGCAAGCGCGCATCGACGAAGTTCGTGCCAATAACTCGCGCCCCAATGTCAAGGTGCTGCAAGTGGGTATCCACCGCGAAATGCGAACCGAGGCCGAAAGCACCCAGCCTCCCGCGCTCGTATGGAAAGCTCTCCCCGATGGCGGCCAGGTGGCGCGCTTCGCGGTCACTTCGCCGGGCGCCAAGGCGCTGCGCCTCGGTCTGAATGTAGCCGGCCTGCCGGCCGGCGCGGAACTGAGTTTCTTCGATGCCAGCGGCGGCAATACTGCGGTAGCCATGACCACGGGCAGCGAAATCAAGACCCTGCGCCGCGAACAGCCGGTGTACTGGACGCCGGTCACCGAAGGCGAAACACAGATCGTCGAAGTCTATTTGCCTGCCGGTTCCGCGACCAATACTTTCCGCTTCAGCATCGACAGTATTTCGCATCTGATTGTTTTGCCTTCAGGGAAACTCGACGGCGCGAAAATCGGCGAATCTGCGTCATGCGAGCGCGATGTATCGTGCATGTCACCTATGACCACGGGTTTCACCAATGCCAAGAATTCGGTCGCGCGCATGGTGTTCACGGCGGCATGCGGCTCAGGCGGCGCACTGGCATCGTGTCTTTGCACCGGGACACTGCTGAACGACACCGATACCGCCACGCAGACCCCTTACTTTTACGGCGCCAATCACTGCATCAGCACTCAGACCGAAGCCAGCACCCTCTCCACGTTCTGGTTTTACGAAAGCACTGGTTGCGGCATGATGGTACTTAACAGCGGCAATAAGCAGGTAACCGGTGGCGCGGACCTGCTTTATAACAATGCCGCCCAGGACGCGCTGCTTCTCAGGCTCAGGCAACCCCCTCCCGCAGGCGCGTACTTTCTCGGCTGGGATCCCAATACCCTCACTGCGAGTAGTGACTTCACCGTCATTCATCACCCCTCCGGCGACGTGAAAAAAGTATCGCTCGGCAAGGTTTTCGGCTTCACGACACTCACCAACCTGGGCGGCAGCTTTATTCATGTTGGTTATAACAGTGCATCGACCGAAGGTGGCAGCAGCGGCGCCGCGCTCATGACGGCCGACAGCAGCGGCGCCTACTATCTGCGCGGCGGACTGTATGGCGGAGCGGCCTCATGCAGCGACGGCGGCAATCTCAACGCGCCCGATAACTACGACGACTATTCGCGTTTCGATCAGGTTTATCCGAGCATCAGTCAGTATCTGAACCCAATCATCGACTACACAGGCGGGTGGAACAACCCCAACGAAAACGGATGGGGGGTATCCATCATCCGCGGTCCAAGCAGCGGCCTCTACGTCATCGTCATGTACCATTACAACCAGGTCTCCAATCCTACCTGGTATTGGATGACGGGCGGCAGCTTCAGCGGAAATACCTACACTACAGATGTACGTCTGTTTTCCGGCCCATGGTTTGGCCAGCCGACGTATGCCCCACAGGGCACTTCAACGATCGTAGGCACCGCAACGATCAACTTCACCAGCGCCACAACCGGCACTATTACCTACACCATTGACGGTAAAACGGTCAGCAAGAGCATCAACAAATTTATCTTCTGACCCTGCATCCTTTATCGCCGGACTGCGTGCTTAAGCGCAGGCCGGCGGCATCCGCGTTCACTGCCAGCGCTACGAACAACGGCAAACTACGGAATCATGCGGGCAGACTCACTCTCGGTTTCAATTGTCTCGTTCGACCCTGATCTCGCGCTGCTGGAAAGAGCGCTGGCCTCGCTCGCCAGGTCGATCAGTCATGCACAGGCAGACGGAAAGCTTGGAGACGCCCTGGTTTGCGTAGTCGATAACGGCCCGCGCAAGCGCTTCTTTGCCCGCCTTGATGCTCTAGTCGGTTCCGTATTTGCAACTATGCCTGGAATACAGGCTGCAGTGCTGCCGGTCAACGCAAACAAGGGCTATGGCGCCGCCAACAACCTCGCCATCCACAAAAGCACGGCCGATTTTCATCTGGTACTGAACCCCGATGTCATCCTGGACCAAGAAGCAATTACTCAGGCGCTGGATTTCATGCGCGCGCACGAGTCCGTGGTTCTCATTTCACCAATGGCTACGGACCAGCATGGCGTGCGCCAATACCTGTGTAAGCGCCATCCAGGAATCCTTACCTTGCTGTTGCGTGGATTCGCTCCGTCTTTGCTGCGACTCCGCTTCAGTCACATTCAGCAACGCTATGAAATGCAGAACGAAACCAATCAGCGGGAGTACTTCGGAGATTTTCTCGCGGGAGGCTGTTTCATGTTCATGCGCCTGGCTGCGTTGCAACAGGTGGGAGGATTCGACCCGCGCTTTTTCATGTATTTCGAGGATTACGATCTGAGCCTGCGCCTCGCCGCCTGCGGCCCGCTGGCCTATGTGCCTGCCGTGAAAATAGTTCACCATGGTGGCCACGCATCGCGCAAGGGGTGGCGGCACCGGATACCGTTCATGCTTTCGGCAACGCGGTTTTTTCGCAGGCACGGCTGGAAACTTGTTTAACGCCGCACGGAAACACGGGAAATGCAATACACCATCATGACTCGCGACATCCAGGCGCAGTTTCAGGAAGCGGTGAGGCAGCATCAGGCTGGGCGTTTGGCGGATGCCGCGATGCGCTATCGACAAATTCTGGCCATACAGCCGGAGCACGTTCCCGCGCGCTACCTGTATGGCATGCTACTGAAACAAACCGGACAGGACGACGATGCCGTCGCGCAACTGCAACTGGCGATTGCAGCAAACCCGGGCTTTCTGGACGCGCATCAGGCGTTGGGCAATCTATACCTCAAGCACAGCCGGGTAGCAGAGGCGATAGGCAGTTTCAAGCGCGCGCTGCAAATCCACCCCGGGCATTTCGCCGCGCTCAACGGATTGGGCATTGCCCTCACGCGCGCGGGCCGTCTAGACGAAGCCGTGTCCATGCTGTCGCAGGCGATCGACAGCCAACCGCGGGAATCGGTAGCGCACTTCAACCTCGGCGTGGCGTATCAGAAGCAGGGGTTGATTCGGCAGGCCGAAGCCGCCTATCGCCGCGCGTTGGCGTTCAAGCCGGAGGATGCCGAAACGCACTTCAATCTGGGCGTGCTGTATCAGGAAGACGCCCAGCCGGAGCGCGCAGTCGCCTGCTATCGGCAGGCATTGCAACTGCAGCCGGATTTTCCTCCGGCCTACTACAGCCTGGGCGTGGTGCTGTACGAGACCGGCAAGATAGCGGCCTGGCTGGAAAATTTCCGGCAATTCCAAATCTGCACAATCCCTTCCTACATGCTCGCGGTATATGGCCTGCAAGCGTGCCAGTATCTGGGCGAAGTCGATCAACAGCAGGTTTATCTCGAAGGCTTGCTGAGCAATACCTATGCATTCGCCGGAGATAGCGACAAGATTGACCGGCTGGAAGAGGCGCTGCCACTGCTTTTGTATTTCGATTTCCCCCAGGAACGGCTGTTTGCCCTCTACCGGTATTACAACGAGGCTTGCAAACGGACTTACCAGCCGGGACTCACATCGCCCGCGCGTGTCACGGAAGGAAAAATTCGCCTCGGTTATCTGTCGGCCGATCTGTGCGATCACGTCATGGGAAAAATGATGTATCAGACCATTTCACGGCACGACCGGAATCAATTCACGGTGCATTGCTATTCACTCTCCCGACGGCAGGACGACTGGACGGAAAACTTTCGCGCGGTCTGCGACCAGTTTGTCGATCTGGCGAATCTCGATCCCCGCCGCGCCGCGTTGCGCATCGCCGAAGACAATCTGGATATTCTGGTCGATCTCTCCACCCATACCCAAGGGGCGGTAGAAGCGATCCTGGCGTTCAAGCCGGCACGGGTGCAAATCACGCACATCGCCAGTGCCGGAGCGGTGGGGCTCGACAGCATCGACTTCAAGTTAACCGACCACTACGCCGATGCTCCGGCGAATCAGGCATATCTGTTGGAGCGCCTGTTGCCGATGCAAGGTTGCGTGTTTCCTTATCGCCATATCGAACCCGCAAACACGCATACGTACCGGCGGGACAGCCTCGGCATTGGCAAGCAGACTATCGTGCTGGGCGCGTTTGTGAACCTGCTCAAGCTTAGCGTGCGCTGTCTTGCCCTGTGGCGACAGGTTCTGGAAGCGCTGCCGGAAGCCGTGCTGGCGTTTTCGCCACTCAATCAGGAGGCACGATCCGCTTATCTGCGACGGCTTGAAGCAGCCGACATTGCATTTGACCGGATCATATTCATTCCTCCAGGAGAGGATGAAGCCCACAACCAGGCGCGCTACTCAATAGTTGATATGGCGCTCGACACACTCCCATATGGCGGTGTCAACGGCACACTCGAAGCGCTCGACATGGGTGTGCCGGTGGTCACGCTGTGCGGAGAGCGGCATGGCGAACGCACGGGCTACAGCATCCTCACGAATCTCGGCGTCACCGCCACCATCGCCCACAGCGAACAGGAGTTCGTCGATATCGCCGTGCGCCTCGCGCGCGATGCCGCGTTCCGCACAGGCGTCACGCAAGCCATCCGCCGCGGCCTTGCCGGCTCGCCACTGGTCAACATGGATGCCCACACGCGGCATCTTGAAAATGCGTACCGGGAAGCGTTAAAACGCATTGCGTTGTCGCCATAGCCAGTCAGGGACAGGGATTACCGAACGCGTTAGCCAGCCAGACCCGGGATCAGAATACGCCCAGCGTACCGTCTCGTTTCGCGCGGCCTATCGCGTAGTGCGCGGCAGCGATCGCCAGCGGCAGCCCAACCAGGCTAAACCCCGCCAGCACCGCCAGATCCTGGCCGATTTCCGGTAACCCGCCCCCCGCCAGTAAAGTCTTTCGCAATCCGTCATACGCGTAGGTCATCGGCAATATCTTGGCCACCCCGCCGAGCCAGGATGGCAGCAATTCGACAGGAAAATAGGCGCCGGCGATCAAGGAGGAAGCGGCGGTGAAAGCCACATTGATCGGGTCGCCTCTTTTGACAACCATAATGATTGAAGCCGAAAGCAAACCGAAAACGCTGTATGAAGTAATCGTGAATAGCACCACGACGGCGCACCACAGGAAATTGGCATGACTCAGATTGGCGCCGAATACCGCCACGCCCATGGCCACGACGATAAACGCCTTGAGCGCTTCGAAGAAAAACGCCCAGATACAGGGAAGAAGCAGAATCCAGATGGGCCTGACCGGACATGAAAAAGTCATTTCCAGAGATCCTTCCGTCATACCGGTACGCAGCCTGTCCACAAATCCGGATAATCCCGCCTGCAAAAATCCGGTAGCGGCGACGCCGATCAGAACGAATGAAAAATAATCCGAATGGAAGCGCTGGATCAGCTTGCGCGATGCCTCCGAATCCATCAAGAGCGAGAGAAAGTAGAAGAGCGCCACAACAAAAAAACCGGCCGTCAGTTGAAGCGCGAAGTTGAACTTGTAGCTGGTCTCGATATGAAAGTCGCGACGCACAAAAGCAAAAGCCAATTGGAGCAAGTTACCCATTTTCAACGGCGCCTAATTCGCAAGGCTCGTCGTGGCCGCAGTTTCGGGGCCAGGCCCCGTATTCCCGGTCTTTTCAAGATGAGCGAATACTTTGTGCAAAGGTTCCGGCTGCCGTTCTACCTGCCTGACCAGCAGCCCGCCACCGAGCAAGGCTGCTAGCACCGCCGACAGTTTCGCCTCATCCCCCACGCCACTCACGCCCCAACCGCCGTCGGCCTTGCGCGCGCCGGCTTCCAGCCCGAGCGAAGCCGCCAGCGCCGGAAACTGCTTCTCGTCTTCGGGCTGCACCAGGACCTCGATCACGAAGCCCATATGCCGCTTGCTGATGCCGGCGAATTCATCCACGGAACCATGAAAATAGACTTCGCCGCCAATCAGTACGATGACGCGATCGCACAGCCTCTCCACTTCGTCCGCGCGATGCGTTGCCCATAACACGGTCTTTCCGGCAGCGCGTACTTCCAGCCGAACCAATTCCAGCAGTTCTTCCGTCGAGCGAGCGTCCAAGCCGTTGGTCGGCTCATCCATGAGCAGTATCGCGGGGTCATGAAGAAATGCCCGCGCCAGGCCCAGCCTTTTCTTCATTCCCGCGGAATAGGTATGAAATGGCCGATCCGCAGCCGCAGCCAGATTGAATCGCACCAGCATCTCGGTGGATCTTCGGGCGGCTTCCGCTGCCGGATACCCCTGAAGCGCCGCGAAAAACTCCAGGTTCCTGCGAGCGTTCAAACGCCAAAAAAAACTTCTATCGTTGGTCGTCACATAGCCAATCTGCCTTTGCGCCCGGATGGAATCCCCGGGAACCGGGAGACCGGCTACCGTTACGCTGCCGGAATCCGCCCGCGTCAGATCGCATATGATGTTGATGAGCGTTGTCTTGCCTGCGCCGTTCGGCCCCAGCAATGCCGTAACCTGCCCCGCCTTCAGTTCGAATGACACCAAGCCGAGCGCCTTTGTGTACCGCTTGGGGCGCCCGAGCAGCGTATCGATCAGGCTTCGCGCCGGAAATGACTTACCGACATCCTCGATTTTCAACAATGTTTTACTGTTCACGGCAAACACCCTATCATCCTGCAATTGGAGAACAACGGCCTATATCCGTCTCGCCCGATACGAACGATACCAAAAATTCATACCCCACCCATGATCCCGCCCGCTTAGGCACTGAATTCCGATATGGCTTCTCCTATATTTGTCGTTGGCAAAAACAGGTCCGGGACGAAATGGCTTTCAAACATCATCGCCAATCACCATGATGTGGCCGCCGTACAGCATCGAGAACACTTCGGCATATTGGAAGCTACCGACATTTTTCTCAATATGCCGATGCTTTTTGGAGATCTTTCCATACCGGAAAACTATATCGGATTTCTCGAGTGTTTTTCGCAAACGGATTTTTTCCGGCTGACCGGGGTGGACAAGCATTATTTCTATGAATTCCGGCAACCCGATTATTTCACCTTCTTTCGCAATTTGATGGATAAACACGCCACGAAGGAAGGGAAAAAATATTGGGTACAGAAGAGTGAAGTCATGCTACTGGATATCCTTCATCGGCATTATCATGATGCAAAATTCATAATCATCGTCCGCGATATGGCCGATAACCTGAAATCCACGATTGCGCTGGACATGCTTCTGGAAGGGGAACGGCACAGGAAAAGGCTGTTTAAATCGCAGTTGAAATATCTCATCGATATGGCGCGAATAAAACACTTTGCGACCGAACCCAATGTTGCCGTTGTCCGATATGAAGACCTGTTGAAGGACAGAAATTCCGCTCTCGGGAAGATATGCGGGTTTCTCGATATCCCTTTCGATAACGCCATGGAAAAGGATTATTACGGGAAGAATTCAAGTTTTGAAGGCGTGATCGGCAGCAAACATCGACTCGATAAAGATAAAATATTGACAACATCGGATATGCTGAAAATGAAAATGTATTCCGCTTTACTGAGCGCCTTGCCAGGGAAAGTATACGATTGGATGGATTGGCTCCACAAGAAAAATGTTGAGAAGAAGTTTCTCCATCCGCGGCATCGAAGATTTCTTTCCTTTCGCTTAAAACGAAACGAGCTGGGCTGGTAAGATGATCGAACCTGCCGATACGGTTTGGCATCACGCGACGGTGACGCGCGCGCGGCGCGAGACGTTGAATGGACACCGCAGCGCGCTCCTCTGGTTTACCGGCTTGTCCGGGTCCGGCAAATCGACGCTGGCGCATGCGCTCGAGGAGCGGCTGCATCGAATGGCATGCCGGACGTTCGTGCTGGATGGCGACAACGTTCGCCACGGACTTTGCGGAGATTTGGGGTTCTCGGAACCGGACCGTGCCGAGAATATTCGCCGTGTCGCGGAGGTTGCAAAACTTTTTCTGGAAGCGGGCGTGATCGCCATGACGGCTTTCATTTCCCCTTTTCATGACGACCGGGAGCGCGCGCGTTCATTGTTTCCACATGAGGATTTTTTTGAAGTCTACTGTGCCTGTCCGTTAGAGGTGTGCGAACAACGCGATGTAAAGGGGCTCTACCTGCGCGCCCGCAAGAATGAGATACCCCTGTTTACCGGAATCAGTTCACCCTACGAAGTCCCGCACAACCCCGATCTGATTGTCCATACCGGCACGCTGACGCTGGCGGAATCGGTTGAAGCCGTTATTGGGTTACTGCGTAGCCGGGGGAATTTGCCGTCGGCATGCGAGTGACAGGCTCGTTCCGGCGAAAGGGCTGCACTGCAAGAACCGTTGGCATATGAAACCGTTCTTCGGGAATCGCACAGCGCCTGCGCATCGAATAGTACCAGCTACATCCGGGAATGCGGTGAAGCGAATCCGGATTGCCGTGCCGGTCTATTCTCCTCGTCGCCATCGTCAAGAGGCGGCTCAACCTGGATGCTTCGCTTCGCCATATCCTGCGCGATATTCGACAGAGCGATGGGGGAGCGAATGGAATTTCTTTATGCCGGAGAAAACCAATCTACCTGGGTGCAGACCATGCAAATGAATAGAAAACTTCCATATCAACGGAAATCGCAAGGCCCAACCAATCAAGGTTTCGCCAACCTTGTTACCGGTGTTTTTGCATTGCTGGGATTCTTGATGTGGTGGAAAAATAATGTATATATTCCGTTTATCGCGACAAGTGCGGTGGTATTTTCCATCGGACGCTTCACGCCGCGGTGGCTGACACCTTTCAACCGCGCATGGATGCGCCTGGGGGATCTGCTTCACCGCATTGCGAGTCCGGTCATACTTGGCCTGTTGTATTTCGGGCTGATCACGCCATTCGGGCTCGTGATGCGCCTCAAGGGACACGATCCGATGAAGCGTGGTTTTGATCCCAATGCCAAGAGTTATTGGATACCCAGAACGCCCCCAGGTCCTGCTCCCGATAGCCTGCCCAGACAATTCTGAAGAGCCGAGGTGAAGTCATCATGTCTTTTCTAAAGGAACTTTGGTATTTCCTCAAGATGCGCAAGAAGCTTTGGATGGCGCCCCTGATTCTTGCGATGCTGATTTTGGGCGGGTTGCTCGTACTGACGCAAGGGTCGGCGATAGCCCCATTCGTTTACACGTTGTTTTGAGATTGCCGGTGAACATTCTTGGCATCTCTGCCTATTACCACGACAGCGCAGCAGCGCTGTTAGTCGATGGTCATATCGTCGCCGCCGCACAGGAAGAACGCTTTACGCGCAATAAACATGACGCGTCTTTTCCGCTCAATGCCGCCATATATTGCCTCGAGGAGGCAGGCCTGGCTCCGTCCCGGATCGACCATGTAGCGTTCTATGACAAGCCATTCCTAAAGTTTGAGCGTCTGATCGAAACCTATCTTGCTTTCGCGCCCAGGGGCTTTACCTCATTTGCCGGATCTCTTCCCCTCTGGGTAAAGGAGAAATTGTTTCAGAAAAATATGCTTTGCCGGGAACTTCAGGTGTTGGACGCCAAAGTGAAATGGCCGGAAAAGCTGCTTTTTTCGGAGCATCACCTCAGTCATGCCGCCAGCGCCTTTTACCCATCGCCGTTCACACGGGCGGCGGTACTTACCATGGACGGCGTAGGCGAATGGACGACAACTTCGCTGGCGATCGGAGACGGCTCCAGGCTTGAGATTATTCGGGAAATTCATTTCCCGCATTCCTTGGGACTTCTCTACTCCGCCTTTACCTACTACACCGGTTTCAAAGTCAATTCCGGCGAGTACAAAGTCATGGGGCTGGCGCCCTATGGCGAGCCCCGCTTTGTCGAAAAGATCAAAAGCCATTTGATCGATATCAAGGAGGATGGCAGTTACCGGCTGAACCTTGATTATTTCGATTACTGCACGGGCCTGACCATGACCAACGCAAAATTTGACGCGCTGTTTGGCGGCCCGCCACGACAGGCCGGGTCGCCCTTGACGCAACGCGAAATGGATCTTGCCGCTTCAGTGCAGGAGGTTACCGGGGAAGTGATTGTCAAGTTGGCGCGGACTATCGCCAGAGAGACCGGCGAACGCAACCTCTGCCTGGCGGGCGGCGTGGCGCTCAATTGCGTCGCAAACGGCAAGCTGCTGCGCGAAAAGATTTTTGACTCGATCTGGATACAGCCCGCGGCGGGCGATGCCGGCGGCGCTTTGGGTGCAGCCTTGGTGGCTTCCCATTTATTTCTTGGACACGATCGGAATCCGCCCGCGACTGGCGGGAGAGACGCCATGCGCGGCAGCTATCTTGGGCCGGCTTTCTCTCAGGATGAAATCGTCAGGCGGCTTGTGGATGCGGGCGCGGTTTTCGAAGTGCTGGATGATGCCGGTCTGATCGCAGCATGCGCAGCAGGGCTGGCCGAGGGGAAGGCGCTTGGCTGGCATCAGGGACGTATGGAATACGGGCCGCGCGCCCTGGGAGGGCGTTCCATCCTGGGCGACCCGCGCTCGCCCATCATGCAGCGATTGCTTAACCTGAAAGTCAAATACCGGGAGTCATTTCGCCCCTTTGCACCGTCCGTTCTCAGTGAGGCAGCTCATGACTGGTTTGACTTGGACTGCGATAGCCCATACATGCTGCTGGCCGCCGATGTATCGGAAAAACATCGTATCGCCATGACCGCCGATGAGGAAAAACTTTTTGGAATGGACAAGCTCAATATTCCCCGCTCGATCATCCCGGCAGTGACGCATGTCGATTATTCCGCACGGATACAAACCGTCCACGCCGACACCAATCCCCGCTATCACGCCCTGATTTCCCGTTTCCGGGATATCACGGGGTGCCCGGTGGTCGTGAATACTTCCTTCAACGTGAGGGGCGAGCCGATCGTATGCACGCCCGAGGATGCTTTTCGATGTTTTATGGGCACGGAAATGGAATTGCTCGCGGTCGGAAACTGCCTGCTGAGAAACGAGCGTCAGAATCCAAATCTGAAATCGAGCTGCTTGAATGCTTATGAGCTTGATTAAACGAATCCGGAAATATCGGAATAATTTTCGACCGAAACCTGGCAGCGTTATTTCCAGGCTATACAAGAACGATATCGTCCTCTCTGGATTGATTTCCTTGGCGGCCTTCTTGGTACTGCTTGGCGTTCTGGAAATTGGTTTCCGGCTATTCATGCCATTCGGCGCGACGCAATGGCCCTCGCGTTTCTCTCCTGACGCAGGTTTCCTTTTTGAGCCGAATGCGTTGGTCAAGCACACCAATTATTTGGACTTTTGGACTGTTGAAAAAACCAACTCACTCGGGTTTCTTGATACCGAACCGCCTGCATCTACACAGAATCAATGCCACGTCACCTTCATCGGCGATTCATTTGTCGAGGCAGCCCAAGTCAACATACCCAGCAAAGTACAACGTATTGTCGAGCGCACGGCCGCAACCAGACATCCCGGGTGGCGCCTGTCCACAAGCGCCTTCGGGTACTCCGGAACGGGACAACTTAACCAGATTCCATTTTATGACCGGTATGCTCACCGCCTGGCGCCGAAGCTGGTTGTGCTGGTTTTCGTAACCAATGATTTCTCCAATAACTCCGCGATTCTCGAATCATTGCGAAATGGCTGGCATCCCGAGCATTTGCCCAGAGTATTTGCAAAGCGCGTCGATGGAGAATTCCGGCTAACGGACATTGACCCGAATTGGCAATCAAGCAGGCTTCAGCCCATTACAACATCCGGACGTTTGGCGTGGTTGCACAGCCGGCTAAAAGGCCACAGCCTGCTTTATAGGTGGGTTTGGCTCAAGTTATCTTTGCTTTATCCGTCGCTGCAATCCCTGGAAGGCGCATCGCTGGCGGATCAGATACTGGATCGGTCGCGCCGCTTGCGCGCGGCGCTTATCGACAAACGACAACTCAATGGGTGGGATGATA
>Ga0315281_10003705_pt1 | contig 22335 bp, 22 predicted proteins | sample YL17G07_0_MG_FD_204540 | JGI IMG/M metagenome (GOLD analysis project Ga0315281, IMG submission 204540) | Sediment microbial communities from Yellowstone Lake, YNP, Wyoming, USA - YL17G07_0 | ecosystem: Environmental > Aquatic > Freshwater > Lake > Sediment | place: USA: Wyoming | collected... | reverse complement strand
CTCCTTTCGTACGATGGCCACCGGAACAGCGGTCTCATTGTAAGAAAGGAGCTTTTCTTTTTCAAATACTACAGCATAGCTTTTTCTATTCTCCCCGGCGTAGCCGGGGGTTTAGCTTTGGAATTATTTTTTTATTGGTATGTTGACGTTAAAAATTATTATCCAGAGAATTTGTTTGTCTTAATTACTATTAATATATATTAAATAAATTAGTAGTAGTAGTAGTAAGGCGTGTGGATATGTGAGTAGAGAATAAAAGGCGTTGAGAAATAAAACAAAGCACGACCTGATAAAGGAGTATCAGTGATGTGTGCAGAGGGGGACAGGGATGTTGATAACCGGGTGCAAGGAATTTTAAACAGGTTATCAAATATTAATACACAGGAGAATGTGGGCTGTTTTTAACCCGGAGGCCAGGCAAACGTTCGGCCGGACAATAGATGGAGATGGATGTGGAATACGGACTGTCCCGCGTCAAGGCCGTTGTTGATGACCATCCGATAACCGCCCGTATCGAGACCTTTCTTCGAAGCAATGGTCTTGGCAATAAAGAAGAGGTGGCCAATGAGTTCACGGTCCGTCATGGCGATGCTGTGGATGCCGGCGATATGTTTTTTTGGCACAATGAGCGTGTGAATAGGCGCCTGGGGATTGAGGTCCTCAAAGGCGACTGCGTACTCATCTTCGTGGAGAATCGTTGCCGGGATTTTTTTCTCGATGATCCTGCAAAAAATACAGTTCCGATCCGCACTCATTCTCTATCTCCTGGTATGTTATCGGAAAAACTTCTGAAAAAACAGGAGCGTTTACCGGTATGGCAGGCAGGGCCGATCTGTTCAACTCTGATCAGGAGTGTATCCTGATCGCAGTCGAATAGAATGTTTTTCACTCTCTGCACGTTGCCGGAGGTTTCGCCCTTCTGCCAGAATTTCTGACGAGAACGGCTCCAGAACCAGGTCAGTCCGGTCTCGACTGTCCTGCGCAAGGACTCGGTGTTCATGTACGCGACCATCAGCACTTCATTGTTCTGCCAGTCCTGGATCACGGCCGGAATGAGCCCTTTGTCATCGTATTTCAGGTCTTCGGGGATCTTCATGATTAAACAGGTTTTATCATAAATCAGAAAAAATGTCCAGAGGATGAAGAGCGCGGACGAAAAAACCGGTCCCATGAGAGACCGGTTTTTTGACCCGAAATATATACAAGAGCGCGTCGCGCAGGTGATAAAAATCCGGTTAAACGAAAAGATTGATCTGTGCGTCGATAGCCGTATCCAGCCAGGCGGCGGCCCCACCGAACTCGACACCGTCGATGATATCTGATTGCTTTACTCCCATCACATCCATGGTCATCTGGCAGGCGATGAGCTTTACACCGGCCTCCTTGGCAAGGTCTAACAGCTGGCCTATGGTCGCCACGCCGTGTTTATTAAACATCTGTTTCATCATGGCCGTTGCCATGGCTTCCATGCCCGGCAAGGCCGCGATCAGCGTCGGGATCGGCACGGGCATCGGCATGGCGGGGTTTCCCAAGGGAGAGACTTTCAGCTTGTCGGCGTTGTCTTTTTTTATGATCTCCAGTCCATAGAACGTGAAAAAGATCGTCGTGTCGACATCCATGGATGCTGCCGCTGTGGCCAGGATCAAAGGCGGATAGGCCATGTCCAGCGAGCCCTTGGATGCTATGATCGTCATTTTTTTATTTGCCATAGCGCCCTCCTCATGCTGTTTTTTTTATATAGAACGTGAATTTACCCGAACCTTCTTCGACCTTCACGATCTCATTGCCCGTTCTTTTTGCCCACGATGCCATATCATTCTTCGAACCGGCGTCGGTGGCCTCCACTTTGAGGATCTGGTCCTTGGAGAGCGTTTCCACCGCTTTCTTTGTTTTCAAGATCGGCAGCGGGCAGCTCATTCCCTTTGCATCCAGAAACTGATCAAACTTTATATCTGCTGACATATCTTCCACCTCCAAAAAAATAAACAACAAGAACTGTCATCGAAACACCTGTTTTATTATACTGCCGGTGGTTGTAAAGTCAAGCGTTTTTTCAGTAATACACCCAAGAACCGTGCGGGGGGCTCGATGTGTTTTTTGACATGTTATGCATGCGATATAGCGTTTTGTGTGTAATATCGGTGTATGGGGTGTACGGTTTGTAAAGAGTAATCACAGGAAGCGTGAGAGCAGTTGTAAATGGTTAAAAATACCTTGCCAGAAGGCCTGTGTTCTGGTATAGTCTGCCTCGCTGGTATCCACCGTCAGAAAAGATTAGCAAGATGCATGCTAAGCCTGCTCAGGCAGCAATATGTAAAATCTCATAATAATAGGGCAACAAAAAGTAGACAATAAGCCTTCGCATGATAGCGTAACTACGCGAAAATTAAACAGGAAACCAATTGTCCACACCTGTGGATAAGCATGTTTGTAACCGGGATTGTTTTTTCAAGTATTTTTGGGGTATGTATGGATCAGGAACGTGTTTGGCAAGAGATACTGTTGCTCATAGAAAACCGAATCTCCAAGCAGGGTTACGACACCTGGTTCAGCCAGTCAAAGCTCCTGTCGATAGACGGCAACAAGATACAGATCGAGGTCCCGAGCAAGTTCCATCGGGACTGGATAAAAGAGCATCACTGGAGCACTCTTTCTGATGTCATCAAAGAAGTAACTAAGCGGGAGGATGTGGAGATCGACTTTTTTGTCCAGCCACAATCGGCGGCGAAAAAAACCGTTCGCCTGACCAGGGAAGAGAAAAAAGAGGGCCGTGAGGACAAGATAGGCCTCTTTGAGAAAAAGTATTCTTTTACCAATTTCGTTGTGGGACCAAGTAATCAGTTTGCTCACGCTGCGGCGAAGGCCGTGGCGGACGCGCCAGGACGATCGTATAACCCGCTCTTTATTTACAGCGGCGTAGGACTGGGCAAGACCCATCTCGTGAACGCTATCGGTCATCACATTCAGAGCAAATCACCACGGACCAAAGTTGCGTACCTCTCGTCCGAGCAATTTACGAACGAACTTATCAACAAAATGAGCCACCAGCGGATGGAGGAGTTCCGGCAGAAGTATCGGAACATGGATGTCCTGCTCATAGATGATATCCAGTTCATTGCCGGTAAAGAGCGGACCCAGGAGGAGTTCTTTCATACCTTCAACACCCTCTATGAAGCACAGAAGCAGATTGTGCTCACCAGCGACCGCCAGCCCAAGGAAATTCCCGATATCGAGGAGCGGCTCCGTTCTCGATTCGAGTCAGGACTTATAACGGACATTCAGCTGCCGGACCTTGAGACTCGGATCGCGATCCTGAAGAAAAAGGCGGAGTTCTGGAGTATCCGCCTGCCCGATGGTGTCGCGGAGTTTCTGGCCTCGATGATGAAAAGCAACATCCGGGAACTTGAAGGCGGCCTGGTGAAGCTCGGCGCGGTCTCGTCGCTCACAAACACCGAGATAACGCAGGAGCTTGCCAAGAATGAGCTCAAGTATCTTCTTGACAGCGGGGAACGGGTCATTACCAACGAACTTGTGCAGAAGGTCGTGTCCGAAGTGTTCGGCGTGAAGATCTCCGACCTCAAATCGAAACGACGCACCAAAGCGGTGGTTCTGCCGCGGCAGGTGGCTATGTATCTTTGCAGAACCCTTGCCGGATCATCGCTTCCCGAGATCGGCAATTTTTTCGGGGGCAAGGACCACAGCACCGTTATTCATGCCTGCAAAGTGATAGAGGCAAAAAAGGAAAAAGACCCAGAAATGAAAGCCAGGATGGAAATGTTGGTTAAGCAGTTAAAACATTGAAATCATAAGACAATAAACCACAATAAAATATTGCTATTTAAAAGGGTTTCTGATAGAATTCGTGAACGTGACAGGAGGCTTCCCTGATGAAACTGAAAATTAAAAAAGACGAAATTCTGAAGGGGTTGCAGAGGATCCAGGGTATTGTGGAAAAGAAGAACACCATGCCTATCCTCTCGAACATGCTTCTTATTGCCGATGACCGCGGTGTGGAAATAATCGCGACGGATCTTGAGATCGGGCTGCGCGGACGTTATGTGGCGGCAGTCGATAAGCCCGGCGCCGTCACCGTGTCAGCGAAGAAAATGTATGAGATCGTGCGCGAGCTTCCGGACGATGACATCCAGATCAACCTCGAAGAAAATAACCGGGTCAGGATACAGACGGGTCATTCACAGTTCAAGCTCATCGGGTTGCCGAGGGACGAGTATCCCGCGCTCCCGGATGTCGCGGAAGAAGGCATGATCGTCCTCGAAGGAGATACGCTTCGCGATATGATCAAGAAGACGCTCTACGCCGTGGGCGAAAACGATGCACGGTATGTGCTGAACGGCCTCTTTGTCCACATGACCCAGACCAAAGGCGGTCTCAACATCAGGATGGTCGGCACCGACGGACATCGGCTTTCGATGATAGATCGTGTGGTTGATGCCAGGCACCAGGAAGAGGGCATTATCATCCCCAAAAAGGCGATGGTGGAGCTCCGACGGCTACTCGAGGAAGACGCCCCCAATGCCGAGCTTGGGCTCGGGTTCAGCAAGAACCACGCGCTGTTTAAGCGCGACGGCCTGGTCATGGTATCAAAGCTCATCGACGGCAACTATCCCAACTACCTTCAGGTTGTGCCTGCGAAGAGCACGAAGAAGGTCACCGTGTCCAAAGACGCGTTCACCCACGCGGTGAAGCGCGTTTCGATCCTGTCCAAGGAAAAGACCAACGCGGTAAAACTACAGCTTGAATCGGGCCGGCTCATTCTTTCCACGAACAATCCGGAAGTGGGTGAGGCAAATGAAGAGCTGGCAGTGGATTACACGGGCGAGGCGATAGAGATCGGGTTCAATTCACGCTATCTCATGGACGTGCTTATGGCCATGGACCGCGAGACCATCTCTCTTGAGCTGAGCGATGCGTTGAGCCCATGCCTGATCACGGAAGAGGGCGACGAAAATTACAAGTGCGTTGTGATGCCGATGAGGGTGTAATGCCCGCAATTCAATGCCCAGGCGCCAATAATCAAATAAACGTCAATAGCCAATTGCCGTGTTCCAAGCCGTTTGGTTGTTTAGACACAATGGGTGTTTATTTGTAATTTGAAACTTATAATCAGGCATTTGTTTTTTGCAGCGAGGGATTGCTCCGCATGGTGCGGTCAAATCCCTCTTTTTGCGAGGAGTGGATGGAATATACCGCAGACAGCATAAAGGTGCTCGAAGGTCTTGAGGCAGTGCGTAAACGGCCGGCCATGTACATTGGCAGCACCGGAAGCGTCGGTCTGCACCACCTGGTCTACGAGATCGTGGACAACAGCGTGGATGAGACCATGGCAGGCTTCTGCAAGAACATCGATGTCATCATCCATATCGACAACAGCGTCACCGTGATCGACGACGGCCGCGGCATCCCCACACAGATGCACAGCACGCAGAAGCGTTCGGCCGCCGAGGTGGCCCTCACTGTGCTCCACGCAGGCGGCAAGTTCGACAGCGACGTGTACAAGGTCTCCGGCGGCCTCCATGGCGTGGGTGTGTCCGTGGTGAATGCGCTTTCGGAGTGGCTCGAGCTCGAGATCAAGCAGAACGGAAAGGTGTATCAGCAGCGATACGAGCGTGGCAATCCGCAGGCCCCGCTCGCGGAGACCGGCACGACGACCACGACGGGCACCAAGATCACCTTCAAGCCCGATTTCCAGATCTTTGAGGACCGGGAGTATAGCTATGACATACTATCCCAGCGTTTGCGTGAGCTTGCGTTTCTGAACCGGGGTTTGAAGATTTCAATTCAGGATGAGCGCTCAAGCAAAAAACAGACCTTCTTCTATGAAGGCGGCATAGTCTCGTTTATCGAGTACCTGAATAAGAACAAGACAACGCTTCATCCGACCCCGATTTACCTTACCAAAGAACGGGAAGGCATCTTTGTAGAGCTCGCGCTCCAGTACAACGACAGCTATGTGGAGCAGGTTTTCGCCTTCGCGAACAATATCAATACTCAGGAGGGCGGCACGCACCTCGTGGGGTTCAAGGCCGCTCTCACGCGCACGGTGAACAACTATGCGGTTGCGAACGGGCTGCTCAAGAACAGCGACGAGGCATTCTCGGGAGAGGATGTGCGCGAGGGATTGACGGCAGTCGTGAGCGTGCGCCTGCAAAACCCGCAGTTCGAGGGACAGACCAAGACCAAGCTCGGCAACAGCGAGGTCAAGGGCATCGTCGAGGCCATGGTTAACGAGTCCCTCGGCGCCTATCTTGAAGAGAACCCTGCGGTCGCGCGCAAGGTGGCGGAGAAGGGTTTGAACGCTGCCCGGGCGCGCGAGGCAGCCCGGAAGGCCCGGGAGCTCACCCGGCGTAAGGGCGTTCTAGATTCAACATCCCTTCCGGGCAAGCTCGCGGATTGCCAGGAGAAGGACCCGGCCCTCTCGGAAATCTTCATCGTTGAGGGAGATTCGGCGGGCGGTTCCGCCAAACAGGGCAGAAACCGAAAGAATCAGGCTATTCTTCCGCTCAAAGGAAAGATCCTGAATGTGGAGAAAGCGCGCTTCGACAAAATGCTCTCAAGCGACGAGATCAGGGTGCTCATCACCGCTCTTGGCGCGGGCATCGGACGCGAGGAGTTCAATATCGCCAAGGTCCGCTATCATAAGATCGTGATCATGACCGACGCGGATGTGGACGGCGCCCATATTCGCACCCTGCTGCTGACGTTTTTCTACCGCCAGATGCCTCAGATCATCGAGCGCGGCTACCTCTATATTGCGCAGCCGCCGCTCTTTAAAGTAAAGCGCGGCAAGACGGAGCGCTATATCAAGGACGAATCGCGCCTGGAGGACTTCCTGCTCGATCTGGCAGCGGAAGACATAGAGCTGTTTGCGGCGGAGCAGGACCTATGGCTTGCCGGCGAGCGGCTGACCACCACGCTCAAGAAGCTCGTGCAGTTTGAAAAAACACTCGACAAGTTCCGCAGGAAGCGGCTCGATGTCATAGTGCTGCGCTCAATCCTGCTCGATAAGGATTTTAGTAAAGCATACCTCAAGGAAGGGGAGAAGCTCAAGTCACTGGCCCTCACCGTGGAGGATTATCTCAAGCAATTTCATCCCAAGACCAGGACTGACTGGGCGATCGAACCTGACGAGGAACACCAGGCCCTGCGGCTCCGATTTGATTCAAAATACGATGCTGCGCACTCGAGTATCATACTTGACGAGAATTTCGTGACCACGCCCGAGTTCCGAGAACTCCAGAGTCTGTCGCCGGCCCTTCTCGGGCTCGGCGGGCCGGTGTATAAGATCCGAGAGAAAAATGAAGAAAGGACCTTCAGTAATCCAGGCAAGCTTGTACACTACGTCCTCGAACTCGGCAAGAAGGGCCTCGCGATCCAGCGGTATAAAGGCTTGGGCGAGATGAACCCCGAACAGCTCTGGAAGACGACCATGGACCCGGAGACACGGACATTTCTCCAGGTTACCATCGAAGATTCGGTCAAGGCAGACGAGATTTTTACGATTCTCATGGGCGATGCGGTGGAGCCGCGCCGTGCCTTCATCCAGCGCCATGCGCTGGAAGTGAGAAATCTTGACGTATAAACAGAGTCGGGAGTCCATCGGTGGTGTGCGTCTAAAGAGTTCAGGACACACTGCCCATCCATTGACTTTCAACTTTTCAGCCGCCGGAAAATTCAATAGATTCGAAAGACCGACAACATGATGGAACCTCAAGAGATAAAAGCACAGATCAATATCGAGCGGGAGATGAAGACCTCCTACCTCGACTACTCCATGAGCGTCATCGTGGGGCGGGCGCTTCCTGATGTGCGCGACGGCCTGAAGCCCGTGCACCGGCGGATCCTTTATGCCATGTTCCGCGAAGGGCTCCTGCACAACAAAAAATATTCAAAGAGCGCCGGCGTGGTCGGCGAGGTCCTGAAGAAGTACCATCCCCACGGCGACACCGCGGTGTACGACACCATGGTCAGGATGGCACAGGACTTCAACATGCGCTATCCGCTGGTGGACGGTCAGGGCAACTTCGGCTCTGTTGACGGCGATCCGGCCGCGGCGTACCGGTATACCGAAGCGCGGCTCACCAAATTAGCGGAAGAGCTGCTTGCCGATATCGACAAGGAGACGGTTGATTTCACCCCCAACTTCGACGACACGACGGTCGAGCCGTCGGTGCTGCCCACGCGCGTGCCGAACCTTCTGATCAACGGTTCCGCCGGCATTGCCGTGGGCATGGCCACGAACATCCCGCCGCATAATCTGTCGGAGGTTGTTGACGGGCTCGTGACGATGATCGACAACCCCGAAGTAACGATTCCCGAGCTCATGGCCTCGATCAAGGGTCCGGATTTTCCCACGGCCGGCTTTATCCACGGCCATGAAGGCATCCGCCAGGCCTATATGACGGGCCGGGGCATCATTCAGATGCGCGCCCGGGCCGTGATCGAAGAGGGCAAGGGCGAGCGTGAGAGCATCATCGTGACCGAGCTCCCTTACCAGGTGAACAAGGCGCGCTTGCTCGAGCGGATCGCCGAGCTTGTGCAGGAGAAGAAGATCACCGGCATCTCCGAAATCCGCGATGAGTCGGACCGCGAAGGCATGCGCATCGCGATCGATCTCAAAAAAGGCGAGCTCTCGACGGTGATCCTGAACCAGCTCTTCAAACATACGGCCATGCAATCGACCTTTGGCGTGATCATGCTCGCCCTGGTGAACAACCAGCCTCGCGTGCTGAATCTGCGCAAACTCTTGTCCAACTTTATCCAGCATCGCCGGGAAGTGGTAGTGCGCAGGACCAAGTTCGACCTGAGAAAAGCTGAAGAACGCGCGCACATCCTGCTGGGCCTCAAAATCGCACTCGACAATCTCGATGCCGTCATCGCGCTGATCAAGGCGTCGACAAACCCGGAGGAGGCCAGAATTGGGCTGGTTCGTGAGTTCAAACTCTCCGAGCTCCAGGCCCAGGCTATCCTTGAGATGCGTCTCCAGCGGCTTACGGGACTTGAGCGAGACAAGATTATCGCGGAATATGAAGAGGTGCTCAAGGAGATCGCCCGGCTGATCGAGATACTCGGTTCCGACGCTCTGGTGATGAAGATCATCAGGGACGAGCTGCTCACCATAAAGACCGAGTATGGCGATGTACGCCGGACCGAGATTGTGGCACAAGCCTCGGAGATCGACATCGAGGACCTGATCAAGGACGAGGAGATGGTGATCACCATCTCGCATGCGGGCTATATCAAGCGCATCCCGCTCACGGCGTACCGTTCACAACGGCGCGGCGGCAAGGGCAAGATGGGGATGGAGACCAAGGAAACCGATTTTGTCGAACGGCTTTTCACGGCCTCCACGCACAGCTATATCCTTTTTTTCACGAACAAGGGCCGGGTTTACTGGCTCAAGGTGTACCAGATTCCCGAGGCCAGCCGGCAGGCGAAGGGCAAGGCGATCGTGAACCTGATCCAGCTCGGCCAGGACGAGAAGGTGACCGCGGCGTTGCCGGTGCGGGAATTTATACCGGGACACTTCATCCTGATGGCGACCAAGAAGGGCATCATCAAAAAGACCGAACTCAAATCCTTCAGCCATCTCCGGTCGTCGGGTCTCATTGCAGTATCTCTAATTGAAGGTGATGAGCTTATTGCCGCAGAGGTTACGGATGGGAAGCGAGAAGTGTTTCTTGGTACGCGGAATGGTATAGCAGCACGATTTACAGAAGATGAAGTCCGTGATATGGGCCGTTCAGCACGGGGCGTAATCGGTATTAAGCTTGATGAGGGTAACGTTGTCGTCTGTATGGAGATTGTGCGCAACGAAGCCACGGTTCTTACCGTGACTGAAAAAGGATTCGGTAAGCGAAGTTCGCTTGAGGAATACCGATTGATCGGCAGACGGGGTAAAGGAGTCATCACTCTTAAGATTACAGAGAGAACCGGCTTGGTTATGGGCATGGCCCAAGTGTCCCAGGAAGACGAGATCATTCTTATCACGTTGAACGGCAAGGTAATTCGTATTCGGGCCAAGGACATTTCGGTTCAGGGCAGGAACACGCAGGGTGTGCGTCTTTTTGATATTGAAGAGGGCGATAACGTGGTCAGCTTTGCTAAGGTGGCGGAGCGTGAAGAAGAAAAAGAAACAGCTCCGGAGCCGTCCGATACCCAGGATACCAGCGCGTCATGAAGAAGCTTGTGATTGTTCTCTTGCTCGGGATATTCGTGCCGGCAGGGTGCGAGGTCTTTGATAAGGCCGCGCAGAATGAGTTTGAGGCTGCTACCAAGCTCTGGAACGCAGGTGATTACCAGAATGCGGTCGGGCTGTATTTTGCTCTCGTTAAGGAGCGCCCCTCCAGCTCGAGAGCGGATGACGCGCTTTACTGGGCGGGGGTGACCCAGTTCCTCTACCTCGGCGAGACCGAGAAGGCGCTCCAAACCTTGCGGCTGCTCTTGAAACGGTATCCGCAAGGGGACATGGCGCCCGCTGCCCAGTGGTACCTCGCCCAGATCTACGAGCTCGGATACAGCGATTACGAACGCGCCGCGGTGGAATACCGCAAGGCCGCGGAGTATTCGGACCGAGAGGTGAGGGAAAAGAGCCTGTACAGCCTTGCCGATAACCTGTTCCGTCTCGACAAGCGGGACGAAGCGCGGGATATCTGGCTGCTGCAGGTGGGTGAATTCCCCAGCGGGCCGCAGTCACGGATTGCCTATTACCGGCTCGGGACCGCTGCCTTTGCAAAAGGCGAGCTGAAAAGCGCAGAGTTGTATTATCGAAAAACACTTGAGAGCGGCGCCGATAAAGAGCTTGCAATCAAGGCCAAGTTCGCCCTCGCCGGCTGTTTTGAGGCAGACGACAGCCTGGTAGAGGCGCTCAGGCTCTACAGGGAGATCGAACCCTTCTATTCGAATCCAGAGGCCATTCAGATCAAGATCCGGGCGCTCGAGACCAGGATCATTAAGAAAAGTTATTGACAACGTACAAGGAGAATGCTACCTTAAATGCTTGATTTGCGCTTTGTCAGGGAAAAGACCGATACGGTCAGAGTTGCGCTGTCCCGTCGTGGAATCACGATTGATCTGACGGAGTTCCTGGCGTTTGATGCCAAACGGCGCGCAGCGCAGCAGGAGCTCGAGACCCTTCGCCGCAGGCGCAATGAGGTGTCCGAGGAGATAGGCCGGCTCAAGAAGGCCGGGCAGCCGGCAGAGGACAAGGTTGCGGAGATGCGAGCGGAAGGCGACCAGATCACCGCGCTCGAAAACAGCACCCGCGAGGTTGAAGAAGCCCAGAGGAACATCCTGCTAAATATTCCAAACCTGCCGCATGCCTCGGCGCCCGTCGGCAAGGATGAGAACGACAATCAGGAGATCAGGCGGTGGTCTCCCCAGGGCGTTGAGCCGCCGAAGTTCTCGTTCGTGCCCAAGCCTCACTGGGACTTGGCCGAATACCTGGACATTATCGATTTTGACCGGGCCGCAAAGATCACGGGAGCACGCTTCGCTCTTTACAAAGGCATGGGCGCACGGCTCGAGCGCGCCCTGATAAACTTCATGCTCGACCTCCATACCACGGAGCATGGCTATCTGGAAGTGCTTCCCCCGTTTATGGTAAACAAGGCGAGCATGACTGCGACGGGCCAGCTTCCCAAGTTCGAGGAAGAGCTCTTTCGGGTTGAGAACGGAACGTACTATCTGATACCTACCGCAGAAGTTCCGGTAACCAATATCCATCGGGACGAGATCCTGCCGGAAGAAAAACTCCCGGTGCTTTACACGGCCTATACACCCTGTTTTCGCCGTGAGGCGGGTTCCTACGGCAAGGACACGCGCGGGCTCATCCGTCAGCACCAGTTCAACAAGGTGGAGCTGGTCAAGTTTTCGAAACCTGAAGATTCGTACGAAGAACTGGAAAAACTCACCCGCAATGCCGAAGAGGTGCTCAAGCGGCTCGGCCTCGCGTACCGGGTGATGGCACTGTGCACCGGGGACATGGGATTTGCCGCGGCAAAGACGTACGACATCGAGGTCTGGCTGCCGGCTCAGAACAAATACCGGGAGATATCCTCGTGTTCCAACTTTGAGGATTTCCAGGCGCGGCGCGGGAATATCCGGTACAAACTTAAAGGCGGGAAGCAGACCGAGCTTGTGCACACGCTGAATGGCTCCGGTCTTGCCGTGGGCCGCACGGTGGTGGCGATCCTGGAGAATTTTCAGCAGCCCGATGGGGGCGTTATGGTCCCTGAAGCGCTCCGGAAGTATATGGGTGGAGCGGAGAGGATAACGAGAATATCCGTTTAAACTGTTTGAACTGTTTAAACGGTTTAAACCGTCAGTTCAAGGGAGAGATGGCCGAGCGGTTTAAGGCGGCGGTCTTGAAAACCGTTGAGCGAAAGCTCCGGGGGTTCGAATCCCTCTCTCTCCGCCAGATACAAAAAAACGTTTAAACTGTTTGAACGGTTCAAACCGATTAAGCCGATTTAAAATAAAAACCGGAGAGGTGGCCGAGCGGCTGAAGGCAGCTGCCTGCTAAGCAGTTGTGGGGGTGACTCCACCCCGGGTTCGAATCCCGGCCTCTCCGCCATTTTCAGGCTATGCATGTGCAAGGAAGGCGTTAAGGCAGGCGCAGTGCCTGTACACTGCTTTAAAAAAATGTTGTGAAGGAGGACATATCAATAATGAAGAAGCTTCTATTACTTATCCTGGTCAGTGGCCTCATATTTCCATTCGCCGGATGCAAGAAAAAAGAGGAGAAACCGCAGTTGCCTCCGGGGCACCCGAGCATGGAAAGCGGGATGCCTGCAGGTGCGGGTGTTCCTGCGGCTATGCCGAAGATAGATCGTACCGTCAGGGTTTCAAAAGAAGTCTCAACGAAATGGTCGGAAATTAAGCTTGCTGTAGAGGACAAGGTCGCGAAGACCAAGAAAGAATATACCATAGCGGTAGGGTCTGAGCTGGCAGTGCCGAACACGACGGTCAAGGTTAAGGTCCTCGCGTTCCTGCCGGACTTCAAGATGGGCGATAAGGAAATCACGTCACTTTCCGACAAGCCGAACAATCCTGCGGTGCAGGTGGTGGTGACTGAGTCGGGTAAAGAAGACTGGAAAGGCTGGCTCTTTTCCCTGAACCCCGGTATTCACCCGTTCTCCCATGAGAAGCTTGGAATCACGCTCGTAGGTGGCGTTTCAAAGTAATCGTGACAGGCGCTATTCTGTAAATCGATGCACAGATGCATCCTTGCATCTGTGCGCTTTATTTTGCGCCCATAGCTCAGCTGGATAGAGCAACGGACTACGAATCCGTAGGCCAGAGGTTCGAATCCTCTTGGGCGCACCATACTTAAAAACAACGATGAATCGACCGGGGTGCATGACAGATGAAGATTTTATGCGCATGGCGCTTGCCGAGGCTGAGAAGGCCGCTGTGTGCGGAGAAACCCCGGTTGGCGCCGTGCTGGTGATCGCCGGCGAGGTCATCGTAGAGGCGCATAATATGCGCGAGACCCTGCAGGATCCCACGTCACATGCGGAGACCTTGGCGCTCAGGGAGGCGGCTGCGAGGCTCGGCAGGTGGCGGTTACAGGACGCAACTCTCTATGTGACCCTTGAACCCTGCCTCATGTGTGCGGGCGCTTTGGTGCTCGCGCGGGTCAACAGGCTGGTCTACGGCTGCCGGGACCCCAAGGCCGGCGCACTCGGGTCCGTGTATGATGTGGTGCGTGACGGCAGGTTGAATCATGTGTACCGGATCACGCCGGGAGTGCTTGAGACCGAATGCCGACAGATGCTCTCAGGTTTTTTTGAAAAACTAAGAGAGAAAGTCCAACGAGTCTAAAGGGTGGATAGTCTCACGAATTAGAGGCAACAATCTGTCAGACGCTTAAGTCTGTCAACTCATTAGACCGTGGTTATCCGGAGAGGTGGCCGAGCTGGCTGAAGGCGGCAGTCTCGAAAACTGTTGTGGGGGTAACTCCACCGGGGGTTCAAATCCCCCCCTCTCCGCCATAACAAAAAATCAGTTCGGAGTTTTGAGTTCGGAGCGTTCAGCCATTACAGCGAAAGAGTTGATTCGCGCCGAACTTCAACCTACGAACTGTGAACCGTAGCAAACGGAGAGGTGGCCGAGCGGCTGAAGGCGCACGCTTGGAAAGCGTGTTTAGGGAAACCTAACGTGGGTTCGAACCCCACCCTCTCCGCCATATATTATTGTGGATTGTGGAGCGCGGATTGCGGAAGGGGAAAATCCGAAAGCCGCGACTGTCAATCCGAAATTGTAACGCGCTCATGAGCCCGGGTCCTGCGCAACCACGGTCCGTGAATCCCGTCAGGTCCGGAAGGAAGCAGCGGTAAGCGGGTTCCGGGTGTGCCGCGGGGAAGCCCGGGTTCATGAGCTTTTTATTTTCACCTGTCACGATGGGGATTTCATGAGCTATCAGGTTCTGGCAAGAAAATGGAGGCCACAGGTATTCGACGACGTGGTGGGTCAGGCGCACATCACGCGGACACTTCAGAACGCCATTGTTGCCGACCGGCTTGCCCATGCGTTCCTCTTCTCCGGCCCGCGAGGCGTAGGCAAGACGACCACCGCGCGTATCCTTGCCAAGGCGCTAAACTGCGTCAAGGGGCCTACCCCAACGCCTTGCGGCACGTGCGATTCGTGTCTCGAGACCACTGCCGGCACGTCCGTGGACGTCATCGAGATCGACGGGGCATCGAACCGCGGCATCGAGCATATTCGCGAGCTGCGCGAGGCCGTCAAGTATGCGCCTGTGGCCGGCAAGTACAAGGTCTACGTGATCGATGAGGTCCACATGCTCACGAACGAGGCATTTAATGCCTTGCTCAAGACCCTCGAAGAACCGCCACCCCACGTCCTCTTTATCTTCGCGACCACCGAACCCCAGAAGATCCCCGCTACGATCCACTCCCGCTGCCAGCGCTACGGCTTTAAGCGGGTCGCGATCCATGACATCATCGAGAGGCTGCGCACAATCGCCGCTGCCGAGGGGATCACCATAACGGACCAGGGTCTGGCCATGATCGCCCGGGCCGCTGAAGGAAGCATGCGGGACTCGCAGAGCCTCCTGGACCAGGCGGTATCGTACAGCGGCATGGAGATCAGGGATGAAGATCTTCAGGCAACCCTCGGTTCCGTTGCGCAGGCAGCTCTTATAACGTTCACCGCGGAACTCTTATCGCGTGACGCCGCGGGCTTGCTCAAACAGGTGGATGCATTGCTGGAGCAGGGGCAGGACATGCGTCAGCTCCTGGCGGGCGTTGTTGAACACCTGCGGAACCTTATGGTCGTGAAGATCGCGACAGCTCCCGGACGGATCATTGAGCTTCCTGCCGCGGACATAGAGGCGATCAAACAACAGGCAGGGGGCGCTGAAGCTGAACACCTCCTGATGCTTTTTGACAGCCTGTCCAGGACCCTTGAAGACATGCGATGGTCGCCCTACCAGCGGTTCACGATTGAGATCGGTCTCATCAAAGCGTGCAATCTATCACCGCTCAAGCCGCTTGGCGAGGTGCTCGGAATGATGAAAGAGCTTGAAGCGCGGCTCGCCACAGGCCAGCGGCCGACCGTGTCGGCAGGATCCGCCGAACACCGTATCAGCGAGCGGTCCGCGGGATATCGAGCGAAGCCGTTGGCGGTCCCGGCACAGCTCGCTCCACGAGCGGAGGGCGGACAGGATGACTTCTGGGACAGTATTATGACAGCCCTGAAATCAAAAAAGCCGGGCTTGGCATCGGCGCTGGGCCATAGCAGGATCATCGAGATGTCGGAGAACCAGATCGTGGTCGGTGCGCAGGGCAATGGTTTTCAGCTGGAGCTCGTTGAAAAGCGCGAAAGCCGGGTCCTGATTGAGGAGATTGCCGCCGAAATCCTGAAGAAAAAGGTGAGTATAAAGATCCAACCTCTTGCGGCAACCCCGCAGCCCGGTACAAAAACAACACAGAAAAAAGGCAAGTCTGACGATCAGGACCCGGCCGTGCAGGATGTGCTCAAGGTCTTTACGCAGGGCGAGGTGATCGAGCAGAACCATTCCCATGAGTGAACAAAACAAGCGGCGGAGCATCCCATATCACACATTTGTTTTTTTTATATATCCATAAACCCCTCAATTTTAGTTGCAAAACCGCGGCAATTCTTTTATTATATTATTCCTTTACCCCGTTCGAGAACGTTGTGGACCAACTTTGACGGCGGTTGATATCCTGAACACTGAACAGCTTATGGAATATGATCGTTGGAGCACTCGACCTCTAACGGGATAAACCTGATTTATAATTTCTCGAACCCTAAAGGCGCTCAATGTCAAAAAACATGATCGGCAATCTCATGAAACAGGCCCAGCAGATGCAGGAGCGGGTAAAAAAGCTCCAGGAAGAGGCCGCAGGCAAGACCGCGGAGGCGTCCTCGGGCGGCGGCATGGTCACGGTGGTCGCGAACGGACGCCAGGAGGTCCTTTCGATAAAGATCGATCCTTCCGTCGTTGACCCGAAAGACCTTGACATGCTCCAGGATCTTGTCACCGCTGCGGTGAACGAGGCGCTTCGAAAATCGCAGGACCTGATGAAAATTGAGATGGCAAAGCTTACCGCCGGCATGGGACTCCCGCCGGGGTTGATTTAGCTCGTAGTTTATAGCTGATGGCTCATAGTTGACAGCTTTTGCGCAGTGGCTATGAGCCAAGAGCCATGAGCTACGAAGCTATGACTCAAGGTGAACAAGACAGGACGGCAGTCGAGAAGGAACCGTCATCCCGGGCCGTCTCGCCCGCGAAGCGACAGGGGAAAGCCGGCGCGCAGGTGGCCGAAGTTTCCGGCAAGACACTCGGCAGGATGGTCGAGTCGTTCATGAAACTCCCCGGCATTGGGAGAAAGAGCGCCGAGCGCCTCGCGTTCGCCGTGCTCGGCATGCCGCGGGAAGAGGCGTCCGGGATCGCGCAGGCCATCCTGGACCTTAAGAACAATAGTCGCTATTGCACCGCCTGTCATAATATCACCGAGGACGAGCTCTGCTCCGTGTGCCGGGACGAGAGACGGGACAGCTCCCGCATCTGCGTGGTGGAGGAACCGAGCAACATCCTGGTCCTCGAAAAGAGCGGGATCTTCCGGGGCCGCTACCATGCGCTGATGGGCGCTCTCTCGCCGCTCGACGGCATTGGTCCGGAAGAACTCACGATCGACGGCCTGATGGAGCGGCTGACGAACGGCGTGGTCAAGGAAGTCATTATCGCGACGAACCCCACGGTAAAGGGCGAGACCACTGCCCTCTACCTGTCTAAGTTGATCAAGCCCCTTGGTATCAGCGTCACCCGCATTGCCTACGGCCTGCCGGTTGGCGGGGACATAGAGTATGCGGATGATAATACTGTCCTGCGGGCGCTTGAAGGCCGTCGGGAAATGTAGGTTAAAAAAATACCAAACAACAAGCGCCAAGCTCCGGACAAACACCAATAACGAATTCGAAGCTCCAAACTGTTTGGTTATTGGGATTTGATCATCGGTGATTATTTGTGATTTTAATTTGGAGGTTCTTATGGCCGAGATGATAGAAATAAGATGGCACGGCAGGGGCGGTCAGGGTACCGTGACCGCGGCCAAGGTGCTGGCCGATGCCTGTTTGAGTGGCGGTCGCAACGTGCAGGCGTTCCCAGAATATGGACCGGAGCGCGCGGGCGCGCCGCTTCGCGCCTATAACCGCATCAGCGAGAAGATACTCCGGATGCACTGCCCGGTGTTGAACCCCTGTGTCGTGGCCGTTGTGGATGCAACGCTTCTCGACGCGATCAACGTTGCCGAGGGCGCGAAGGACGACGCGATTTTTATCGTTAACACGGGCAAGGACCCGAAGGAAGTGCGGGCAAAACTGAAGGCCAAGCCCTCACAAAAAGTCTTCACCGTCGACGCGTCCAAGATCGCGGTCGAGACCATCGGAAGAAACATGCCGAACTCGTGCATGCTCGGCGCGGTGAATCGCGCCACGGCGATCGTGACCATGGAAGTGCTGCTCGCGGACGTGCAAGGCAGCTTCGGCAAGAAGTTCGCGCAGAAGATCATCGACGGGAACCTTGCAGCGGTCAAGCGCGGATACGAGGAGGTACACGAAGGATGAAACAGATGAACTGGAAACAACTGCCCCATGCCGGCACCATTCTGAAGGCGGGGAATGCGAATGAATATAAGACCGGCTCGTGGCGGTCGCTCAAACCACGCTGGATCGAGGAGAACTGCATTCAGTGTCTGTTCTGCTGGATCTACTGTCCCGATACGGCTGTCATGACCAAGGATGAAAAGATGACCGGGTTCGATTATGACCACTGCAAGGGCTGCGGCGTCTGCGCCATGGAGTGCCCGGGCAAAAAAGGCAACAAGGCCATTGTCATGGAAGAGGAGGGCAAATAACATGGGTGTGACAACGACCAAGACCGTGGCGGTCACCGGCAACCAGGCTGTTGCCGAGGCGCTCCGCCAGTTGAATCCCGATGTGATGCCGGCCTATCCCATCACCCCATCCACGGGCATCATGGAATCATTCACGTCGTTCGTATCGAACGGCAAGGTTGATACCGAAACGATCCTCGTGGAGAGCGAGCACAGCGCCATGAGCGCATGCATCGGCGCATCAGCAGCAGGCGGCCGCGTGGCCACCGCCACGAGCGCGCAGGGCCTGGCCCTGATGTGGGAGATGCTGCACATCGCCTCGGGCTACCGCCTGCCGATCCTGATGGCGCTTGTGAACCGGGCGCTGTCCGCGCCGCTCAACATTCACGGCGACCATTCCGACGGCATGGGCATGCGCGACTGCGGCTGGATCCAGCTTTTTTCCGAGAACGCCCAAGAGGCGTACGATAATACGATCATGGCCTACCGCATTGCCGAGCACAAGGACGTGCGGCTGCCGATCGCGGTCAACATGGACGGATTCATTATCAGCCACTCCATCGAGAGCATGCAGTTCATTCCTGATGCAGACGTGAAAAAGTTCATAGGCGACTATATCGCGATCGATTCGCTCCTCGATCTTGATAATCCCAAGAGCATCGGCGCTTTGGTGCTGCCGGATTACTACATGGAGCACAAACGTGCGCAGCACGAAGCCATGGTGAACGCCAAGAAAGTCATCCAGGATGTCTCCGCAGAGTTCGCGAAGCTCTTTGGCCGCAAGTATGATTTGTTCGAATCCTACCGGATCGAGGATGCCGAGGTTGTTCTCGTGGCGCTCAACTCTGCCGCAGGCACGATTAAAGATGAAGTTGACCGCTACCGCGAAAAGGGCGTGAAAGTCGGGCTGCTCAAACCAAGGGTTTTCCGGCCCTTCCCGTATGCGGAGGTCGGCGAAGCGCTCAAGAATGCCAAGGCGGTCTGCGTCATGGACCGGGCGGATTCCTACGGCGGCTTCGGCCCCATGTTCATGGAGATCGCCCCGGCTGTATACCCTCACCGTCATGGACCGGTATTGTTCAACAAAATCTATGGTCTCGGCGGCAGAGACCTGATGCCGCTCGATGTTGACCGGGTGATCGACGAGACCATCGAGGTCGCGAAGACCGGCAAGGTAAAGATGGTGAAGGACTATATGACGGTCCGGAACTGAAAACAATTTCCCATTCGGCATTCACAGAATGCCGCGTATAGGAGAATACAATGAGCGCACCGACACAGGAAAAACCCTTAACCCTGAAATCACTGACGCACAAAGAAGACCTGCTTACCGGCGGGCATCGCATGTGTTCGGGCTGCGGCGCGCCGACCATCGTTCGCCAGATGCTCCTGGCCATCGACGAGCCGGTGGTGATCGCGAACGCAACTGGCTGCCTCGAGGTCTCGACGTGCCTGTTCCCGTACACGGCCTGGAAGGTGCCGTGGATGCACAGCGCCTTCGAGAATGCCGCAGCCACGGCCTCGGGCATTGAAACGATGTACCGGTCGCTCCGGAAACAGGGCAAGCTCAAGAAGGAGATGAAGTTCATCGCCTTCGGCGGCGACGGCGGCACCTATGACATCGGGTTCCAGGCCCTTTCGGGCGCCATGGAGCGCGGTCACCAGCTGCTCTATGTCTGCTACGACAACGGTGCGTATATGAACACGGGTATCCAGCGCTCGAGCGCCACGCCCTTTGGCGCGGACACGACCACCCAACCGGTGGGCTCCCTGGTCAAGGGCAAAACGCAGCGCAGAAAAGACCTCACCCGCATTATGGCGGCGCACAATATTGCGTACGCGGCCCAAGCCTCGCCCCACAACTGGAAGGACCTCATGACCAAGACCAGAAAGGCCCTTGCCACGAACGGCCCGGCGTACATGGGAGTTGTTTCGCCCTGTAACCGCGGATGGCGATCCGCGACAAACGACTCAATCCTGCTGTCCCGTCTGGCGGTAGAGACCTGCTACTGGCCGCTGTATGAGGTCCAGGACGGGAAGTGGACCATCAACTACGATCCCAAGGACAAGAAGAAGCCGGTCGCCGAGTGGCTGAAACCCCAGGGCAGGTTCAAGCACCTCTTTGCCCCGGGCAACGAAGCCATGCTTGAGAAGTTCCAGAAACTGGTGGACGATGACTGGGCGAGCCTGCAAAAACTCCAGGAAATGTCAAAGAGCTGACATTTACATCGTAAAGCGGAAAGATCATGGCCGGGGAGATGCACACCCGGCTATTTTACTTATGATATGATGGAAAAAAACGCTTGAAATCTGGGCTTTAGTATGGTTTAATGGTTTTACGTACTTTGGTTGGCGGCGGGGCGGCATAATAATTGAGGAGATGCGGACATGCTGGGTTCCGATTTGGTGATGTATGATGAAGAATTTAAGCAGATAGACGCGGAACTCCAGCGCCTTCTTGCCCAGGCGAATGCCAAGGTGGTGTTCCTCGTTGATAAGAACGGCCAGCTGATCGCAGCCACCGGCGAGACCGAAAACCTGGACACCACGTCGCTCGCATCACTAACCGCCGGAAATATTGCGGCAACCGGCGGTATGGCAAAGCTTCTCGGTGAGAAGGAGTTCTCCATTCTTTTCCACGAAGGCGCGCGGGACAATATCCATATCTCCATCATCGGTCAGCGGGTCATCCTGGTGGTTATTTTCGACCAGCGTTCATCGCTTGGTCTTGTACGGCTTCGGGTAAAGAAGAGCGCAGAGATACTGGGCGGTATATTCAGCCAACTCCTTGTGAAAGTAGAAACAGAAAAGGGATCAGGCAAAGCAGCAGATTCCCCCTTTGCGGAGATCACCGACGAAGATATTGATAAACTCTTCGGATAACCCAACCTCAAATATTCCCTGAGCGCAAGTAAGGAGAGGAATTACCGTCCAATGTCTTTTATTAATTATTCGTCGAGAGAGATCAACTGCAAAATCGTTTATTACGGCCCGGGCTTGTGCGGGAAGACCACCAACCTGCAGTGGATCTATAAAAAGACGAATCCCGACAGCAAGGGTAAGATGATCTCCCTGGCCACCGAGACCGAGCGGACACTGTTCTTCGATTTTCTCCCGCTCGCCCTTGGCGAGATTCGCGGCTTCAAAACCCGGTTCCATCTCTACACCGTACCTGGCCAGGTATTCTACGACGCGAGCCGGAAACTGATCCTCAAAGGCGTTGACGGCGTGGTGTTCGTGGCTGATTCGCAGATTGAGCGCATGGAGGCAAATATCGAGAGTGTCGAGAACTTGCGCATAAACCTGATGGAGCAGGGCTATGACCTTGATAAAATCTCCTATGTCATCCAATACAACAAACGGGACTTGCCGAATGTCGTACCGCTCGAAGAAATGAAAAAAGCGCTTAACCCAAGAGGCCTTCCGGACTTCGAAGCCAGTGCAGTGGAGGGGACCGGCGTATTCGACACGCTTAAGGCAATTGCAAAGCTCGTTATCATGGAACTGAAAAAGGGCCAGGGAGGCGGGTAGGGATTGCTTGTGGAATGCTGATTGTGCAATGCGGAACGAAGAACAAGCACAATCGCGGGTCACATTGAGTCGACGGCTTCCTCGTTAGCCCATCTTCCGCAGCAAAAAATTGAAAGTTCTGGTATATCAGTCTATTAGCCTATACACGCTGTCACATTCTGCACTACATCCCTTACCAACTTCGGCCTGTTCGGTAGCGGCAGTTTCAGTCTTTGAAGCAGTGGCTGCAAAGCTTTTGGAGCCTTGCTCACCACGCGCAGTTTGATCGTCTTATCACGTGTGTTGTTTTCCGAATTAATCCGGCCTAATCTTCCTGATTATAATAACCCTTTCACATTCGTCCGGCCTCTTTGAAGCAAAAGAACCGGAGAGCAAGCGCCCCCCGGTTTATTTCAGATGAGCT